>Ga0265293_10001826_pt1 | contig 45038 bp, 40 predicted proteins | sample Munlanlewell138R_FD_192505 | JGI IMG/M metagenome (GOLD analysis project Ga0265293, IMG submission 192505) | Leachate microbial communities from a municipal landfill in Southern Ontario, Canada - Leachate well 138R | ecosystem: Engineered > Solid waste > Landfill > Unclassified | place: Canada... | reverse complement strand
CGAAGGCGCATCGCTGTTCGAGCTGGCGGCGCAGAACCGCGAAGTGCTGGGCGACTGCATCGACTGCACCCTGTGCGTGCAGGTCTGCCCGACCGGCATCGACATCCGCAACGGCCTGCAATACGAGTGCATCGCCTGTGGTGCCTGCGTCGACGCCTGCAACGATGTGATGGACAAGATCGGCTATCCGCGCGGGCTGGTGCGTTTCACCACGCACAATGCGCTGGAAGGCAAGCCCAGCCGCATCCTGCGTCCGCGCGTGCTGGTCTACGGTTTCCTGCTGCTGGCGCTGCTGGTAGGCTGGGGTGTGGGCGTGGCGATGCGCTCGCCGCTGATCGTGGAAGTGCTGCACGACCGCAACGCGCTGTACCGCGAGCTGGCCGATGGCAGCATCGAGAACGGCTACGGCCTGAAGCTGGTCAACAAGACCGGCCAGGCGGCCACCTACAGCGTGCAGGTGCAGTCCGAGGCGGATGTAAGCCTGAGCGACGCGCCGCTGGTGATCGAGTTGCCGGCCGAGCAGGTGGTGAGCCTGCCGGTGACGTTGCAGGCGCCGGGCGGCGCGGTGAAGGGGCGGGTCACGGTGGAATTCATCGTGCAGGGTGAGGGGCAAAGTGCGGACGCACCACCGGTGAAGGTGGTGGAGGAAGCTGCCTTCTTCGGGCCTGTGAGGTGAATGCGATGACTGCCGGAAACTCTCACCGCCGCTGGTACCGCGAGCCGATGATGTGGCTGGTGCTGGGGCTGCCTGCGGCCGTGGTGGTGGCGACCATCGTGATGGTGACGGTCGCGCTGCGTGCCGGCGGCACCGATGCCTGGCCGGCGCAGGTGCGGCGTACCGCGCAGGTGCAGGTCGAAGACATGCGCGCGGATCGTGCCGCGATCACGATGCAGTTGCGCGGCACGCTGGCGATCAATGCCGATACCGGCGCGGTGCAGGTGGAACTGGACAATGTTCCGCCGCAGACCCTGCAATTGCATCTGGACCTGATCCATCCGGCCCGCGCCGCCGGCGATGCCAGTGTTGAGCTGGTGCGCAGTGGCGAACGCTTCCTCGGCCGCCTGCCGTTGCCGCTGGCGCCGGTCTGGGCGGTGCAGGTCAGTGACCCTGAAGGCACATGGCGCGTTACCGGACGCTACGAATCCGGCCACGGCGCCACCATGCTGGCACCGGCGTTCTCGGAAGATTCTTGACCGGTGTGCTGATGGACGCCCGTGTCGTTCCGGTGTCCGCCACCACCTGTTTCCATTGTGGCGAGGCGCTTGGCGGCGATGCCGTATCGCTGAGGATCGATGGCGAGGCGCACGATTTCTGTTGCAGCGGTTGCGCCGGTGCGGCCGAATGGATCGCCACCGCCGGCCTCGGCGACTACTACCGCCTGCGCCAGAGCCAGGGCCAGCGGGTCGATGCGGAACAGGACGAAGACCTGGGCTTGTGGGACCGGCCCGAAGTGCAGGCCGAGCACGTGCGCCGGGTTGGGGAAAACCGCCAGATCACGGTGCTGACCGACGGCATGCGCTGCGCCGCCTGCGCCTGGCTGATCGACCGTGCCCTGCGCCGCCGCGAAGGTGTGGCCGATGTGGTCGCCAATGCCGTCACCGGCCGTATCCGGATCGACTGGAACCCTGAAGTCACGAAGCTTTCCGAGGTGCTGGGCGATCTTGCCGCGCTCGGCTACCGCGCCCATCTGGCCCCGGGTCAGGCGCGCGAGGATGCCCGCCGCCGCGCCCGTCGCGCTTCGATCATGCGCCTGGGCGTGGCCGGGCTGGGCGCGATGCAGGCGATGATGTACGCCGAGGCGGAGTATCTGGATTTCGCCCGGGAAATGACGATCCCCACGCGCGATTTCCTGCGCTGGGTGACCTTCCTGCTGTCCACGCCGGTGGTGTTCTATTCCGGCTGGCCGTTCATTTCCGGCATGTGGAACGAGCTGCGTCTGCGCCGTTTCGGCATGGACACGCTGGTCGCCACATCGGTGCTGCTGGCCTATTTCGCCAGCCTGTTCGAGACCATCCGCGGCGGCACCCATGTGTGGTTCGATGCGGCGGTGATGTTCGTGCTGTTCCTGCTGATCGCGCGCGAAATCGAGACCGCTGCGCGCGGGCGTGCCACCGATCACGTCGATACCCTGGCACGTGCGCGGCCGGCCTTCGCGCTTCGGGAAACCGACGCCGGCCGTGCGATCCAGGTGCCGGTGGCGATGCTGGAGCAGGGTGACATCGTGCGGGTGGCACCGGGCGAAGCGCTGCCGGCCGATGGCATCGCGCTGGAAGCCGGCAGCTTCGACGAGTCGCTGCTGACCGGCGAATCGGTGCCGGTGGCGCGCAGCGAAGGCGAGGAACTGCGCGCCGGCAGCATCGCGATCGGCAGTACGGCGCGGCTGCGGGTGCTGCGCACCGGCCAGGAAACGTGGATTTCGCAACTTTCCCGCCTGATCGAACGCGCCCAGGAGGAGCGCCCGGCGATGGCGCGGCTGGCCGATGTGGTGGCCTCGCGTTTCGTGCTGGCGCTGTTCGTGGCGGCGGCGCTGACCTGCATCTGGTGGCTGCGGCACGATCCCTCGCGCGCCTTCGAAGTCACCCTGGCGGTGCTGGTGGTGGCCTGTCCCTGTGCATTGTCGCTGGCGATCCCGACCGCGCTGGCCAGCGCCCACGGCGCACTGGCGCGGATCGGCGTGCTGGCGGTGCGGCCGGACGCGCTGGATGCGCTGGCACGGGTCGATACCGTGGTGTTCGACAAGACCGGCACGCTGACCTGTGGCGAACCGACCTTGCGCGCGGTACAGACCTTTGGCGACACCACGCAGGAAGAAGCCCTGCATATTGCCCGCCTGCTCGAACGCGACAGCCGGCATCCGCTGGCGCGTGCGTTTGATTCCGCCTCGTTCACCCCCTCACCCCAGCCCTCTCCCCCCCCTTTGGCGGGGGAGAGGGAGTCAGGTGTCGCGTCAATCGACCAGCAAAAAATCACCCACATCCCCGGCGCCGGCATCCAGGCTCAGATCAACGGCCATTCCATCCGTCTCGGCCACGCTCCCTTCGCCACCGGTGCAGCCGATGACGGCGCGGTCTGGCTCGGTGATGGCGAACGTGCCTGGGCACGCTTCCAGGTGCGCGACAGCCTGCGTCCGGAAGCGCTGGCCACGATCCAGGCCTGCCGCGAACTGGGGCTGGCCTGCGAACTGCTCAGTGGCGATGGCCCCGAAGCCGTGGCCGAAGTGGCGGCGGCGCTGGGCATCGAACGTCATGCCGCACGCCGCACGCCGGAACATAAACTGGCCCGCATTCGCGAACTCCAGCAGCAGGGCCATCGGGTGCTGATGGTCGGCGACGGCATCAACGATGCGCCGGTACTTGGTGGCGCCGATGTTTCGGTGGCGCTGCATTCCGGTGCCGCGCTGGCGCATGGCGCAGCGGATTTCGTGCTGACCGCGCAATCACTGACGCGGGTGCCGCAGGCGCTCGCTCTGGCACGCAAGGCGCGCGCGACGATGCGCCAGAACCTGGCCTGGGCGCTGGGCTACAACGCGCTGGCATTGCCGTTTGCCGCAGCCGGCTGGGTGGCGCCATGGCTGGCGGCGCTGGGCATGGCGGCGTCCTCGCTGATCGTGACGATGAACGCACTGCGTCTGGTGCGGCGCGCACCGGCGCGCGACACTGCTGCTCCCCCGGCTGTGGCCACGGTGCTGCGATGAAGGTTCTGCTGGTGCTGGTGCCGATCAGCATCGTGCTGCTGGGCGTGGCGATCTGGGCCTTCGCCTGGGCGGTGCGCAAGGGCCAGTTCGATGATCTGGATACGCCGGCGCTGGACATTCTGGCCGATGATCCGCTGCCGAAGGCTGCTGCCGCTACGTCAGGTGATGCTGCCGGCAGCAGCCTGATCGACACCCCGCCACCAGCCGGCGATGCAGTGGCCAGCGATGTGCCATCGGCTGAATCCGACGCTTCCGCCGATCCGCCACGTCCGATCCGCAATGCCGATTGACCTGATTGCACTTGGCGCGGCGCTGATGGCTGGCCTGCTCGGCAGCGTGCATTGCGTGGCGATGTGCGGCGGGATCGCCACCGGCTTTGCCGCGCATGGCGGCAATGAGCCGGGCGCGGCGTGGAAGGTGGCGCTGACCACGAACCTGGGCCGGGTCTGCGGCTATGCGCTGGCCGGTGCCATCGTCGGCGGATTCGGCCATGGGCTGGTGGCGCTGTTCCGGGCCGAACACCTGATGTTCGGGCTGCGCGCTCTTGCCGGCGTGGTGCTGATCATCGTTGCGCTGCGTACGCTCGGCGTGCGTGGCGGCTTCGGCATGCTGGGCCGGATTGGGCAGGCGCTGTGGACGCGGCTGCGGCCGCTGCAAACACGCTTGCTGCCGGCCAATACCTTTCCGCGTCGTTTCGGGCTCGGAATGCTGTGGGGCTGGCTGCCCTGCGGGCTGTCCAGCACGATGCTGGTCGCGGCCTGGTTGCAGGCCAGCGCGCCCGCTGGTGCGGCGCTGATGGCGGTATTCGGCAGCGGCACGCTGGTCACGATGCTGCCACTTTCTTACAGCGGTGCGCGCTGGCTGGCGCGGCCGGGGCAGCGCCGGATGCTGGGTGGGCTGATGCTGTTCGCCGGTGTGCTGACATTGGCCGCGCCGTGGCTGATGCAGGTGCCGGCGCTGCATGGCGTGCTCGAAGCGCTGGGCTGCCTGCCAAGCGGGCGTTGATCCCGGTCGGGAATACACCGTGCAGCCCCACTGATACCTGATAACGCAACGAAAGCGGACATGCTCACCCGTTATCAAGCGTGGGCGCAGCGGTTAGACTCGGATGCATGACCTCCGCTCCGCCGCCACCTGTTGCTCCCCATCAGACCGCCGCCAACGAGGAGCTGCTGCAAACCCTGGTGGATGTGTTCTATGGCGACCTGCGCCGCATTGCGCGGCGTGAGCGTTTCCGTGTCGGTGCCGGGGCGACGTTGTGCACCACGGCGCTGATCAGCGAGGCCTGGTTGAAGTTGCAGCGCACCGCCACCTGGGAGAACGAACAGCACTTCCTCGCCACCGCCGCGCTGGCGATGCGCCAGGTACTGGTGGGCGATGCGATCGCGCGCCATACCGCCAAGCGCAACCGTGGGCAGGCACCGCTGAGTCTTGAAGAAGGACTGGATGCGCCCGATGCCGCCGACGACCAGATCCTTCAGATCAACGACGCGCTGGAGCAGCTCGCGCAATTGAGTCCGCGCCTGGCGCAGGTGGTGGAATGCCGCTTTTTCGCCGGCTACAGCGAAGTCGAAACCGCCCGCGCGCTGGGCGTCACCGACCGCACCGTGCGGCGTGACTGGGTCAAGGCTCGCGCCTGGCTCTACCGCGAACTGGGCGAGACTGCGCCCATCGCGATGGACGCCGATACCGCATGAGCGGTGGATCGTCCGGTGGGGGTGCCGGGACGCAGCGCTTCCTCCGGGTCGAGGCCCTGCTGGATGCGGCGCTGGACCTGCCGCCGCCGCAACGCGGCGAATTTCTCGAACGCGAATGCGACGACGCGGAACTGCGCGCCGAGGTGCTGGGGCTGCTGGATGCGGTGACTGCATCCGAAGGCTTTCTGGAAGCCCCCGCGCTGGGTGAAGACCACAGTGGCCGCGAGCTTGGACCGTGGCGTCTGGAACGGCGCCTGGGGCGCGGCGGCATGGGTGAGGTCTGGCTGGCGCAGCGCGCCGACGGGCGCTTCGAACAACAGGTCGCGGTCAAGTTGCTGCGCTACCACGACGGCGATGATGTGCAGCGCCTGCTGCGCGAACAGCGTCTGCTGGCGCGCCTGCAACACCCCAACATCGCCCGTCTGATCGACGCCGGCAGCCTGCCCGATGGCGCGCCCTACATGGTGATGGAATGCGTGCGCGGCACGACCCTGATGCAGTATGCGCAAGGGCGTCCGGTCGAGGCGAAGCTGGGCCTGTTCCTGCAGGTCTGCGATGCAGTCGCGTTCGCCCACCGGCATCTGATCGTGCACCGCGACCTGAAGCCCGAAAACATCCTGGTGCGCGAGAACGGGCAGGCCGTGCTGCTGGATTTCGGCATTGCGCGTCTGCTCGATGGCCATACCGGCACCACGCGCGAACTTCGCCTGACTCCGCAGTACGCCGCGCCCGAACAGCTGGCCGGCGAAGAACAGAACACGCAGACCGATGTCTATGCGCTGGGCCTGCTGCTGCATGAGCTGCTGACCGGGAAATCGCCCTGGGGAACGCTGATCGGCTCCGGGCCGATCGCGTTGCTGCAACGCGCGCGTGCCGGCCCGCCGCCCAGCCCGGCCAGCCAGGCGGACACGGCGGCGCTGGCGCGGCGCCTGCGCGGCGATCTGGACGCGATCGTGCACAAGGCGCTGCGGCCGGAAATGGCGGCGCGATACGCCTCTGTCGAGGCGCTGGCGCAGGACATTCGCCGCCATCTGGCGCATGCGCCGGTGCACGCGCGTGGCGATGCTTTCGGATACCGCCTGCGCCGCCTGCTGCGGCGCTACTGGCTGGCCGCCGGCCTGACCCTGCTGGCCTTCGCTGCGATGGCGGCGGCACTGACCGCGATCTCGCTGGCGCGCAACGAGGCCGTGCGCGAACGCGACATCGCGCAGACCGAAGCACGTCGCAGCAAGGCGGTGCGTGATTATCTGGCCCATATGTTCCGCGATGCCGGGCAGCACGCCGGGCAGGGCGACAGCCTGACCGCCAAGCAGGTGCTGGACCAGGCGGCGGCACGGGTGCAGGCCAGTTTTTCCGACGCCCCGGCCACCAATGCCGAGGTGCTGAAGGCGCTGGGCGAGCTGCACTTCCATATCAACGACTACGCCGGCGCCGAGCCGCTGCTGCAACGCTGGTTGACGCACGAAGTGCAGATCCAGGACCCGGTCGCCGCCGCCGATGTGCGCTTCACCCTGGCGGAAACCCTGCATCGCATGGGTCAGCGTGAAGAAGCCGCGCGCCTGCTGGCCGAAGCGCAGGAATTCTGGAATACCGACCCGCAGCGTCACGCCGATGTACTGCTCACCTCGCGCATGTTGCAGGCCCGGCTGCAGCGCGAGGCCGGCGATGTGGAAGCCGCGCTGGCCACATTGGAAGCCGCGCTGCCGCTGCGCTTGCGCCAATCCGGCCGCGAGCATTTCGAAACCGCCGCGCTCTACACCAATCTGGGGGCCGCCTATATGCAGGCCGGCCGCATCGACGATGGCATTGCGGCCTCGGAGCAGGCACTGGAGTTGTGGCGTGCGCTGAATCTGGGTGCCGGCAACGATGCGCTGAATACGCTCAACAACCTGGCCGCGGCGCAGTTCCGCAAGGGTGAATTGGCGCAGGCCGAGGTGGCGTTTGCCGAAGCCCTGGGGCTGCGCCAGCAGTTGCATGGCCCGTCGGCGGCCACCGCGGCACTGCTTGGCAACCATGCCCGGGTGCTGAATGGATTGAGGCGTTTCCAGGAAGCCTTGGAGCAGGCCGAAGAGGCGCGGGAAATGGCTCTGGCGCATGCCGGCGAAGCGAGTGTCCTGACCCAGGCGCAGCGGGTGACGGCGGCTGAAGCCCTGCTGGCGATGGGCAGGGATACGCAGGCGCTGGAACGAGTGCAGGGATTCGGGGCGCAGGCGGAGGCGGCGCTGCCTGCATCGTTGCGTTTGCGGGCTGCGCTGGTGCAGGCCGAAATCCATCTGAACCGGGCCGATCATGCCGCGGCGGTAGTGGCGTTGGCCGAGGCCGACACGGCACTTGCCGCGGGCGCTAACGCGCAGCAGGCCGAAAAGGCGCGGCTGGCGTCACTGCGGCAACGTCTGAAACGGCGTTGACCTCGGCGGGCGTGGCCTTGCGGGCTGCTGCCGCCCAGCACATGACGCCATGGCGCACATCAGGTGGCGAGCTTCAGAACCATTCCACCAGCGAGATACCCAGCCCGACGTAGGTCGATTTGTGGTTGTAATCGATCAGGCTCTCGCCATAGCCGCTGAACACCTGCACATGGCCGCGCAGTGGCCCGTCCAGCGGAAAGCCCCAGTCCAGCTGCAGCGAACCGCGCGAGCGGTCGCCGGTGCGCAGCGAATGGCGCGCGATCGCGGCCAGTTCGTGATCGCCGTGACGCCAGACCAGCATCGCGTCGCCGCGCCCGATGTAGTCTTCGATGTCCGGGTTGTTGTCTTCGCGCGAACCTTCCGGCACGCGCCACCACGGCCGTACCACCAGCGCCCAGTTCTCGCGGTCCAGCCCGATCGTGCCGACAATCCGGTTCCAGCTGCGTGATTGCGGATCGCCGCGCCCGTTGGACTGGTGGTTGATGCCGATGCCGGCCATGCGGCCGCTCCATTCGCCGATGTGGTAGCGGTTGCGGAACAGCAGCATCAGCTCCGGCTCGTAATTGGTTTCGCGGAACGGGCGTGATTCGTCACCGTTGAACATCTGCCAGCGCGAGGTCTGGGTGTAGCCGCCCCACAGGTCGCCGTTGTCGCCAAACAGGTTCTCCACGATCTTGGTCTTGAAGCTGATCTGGAACTTGCCTTCCAGCGGCTGGGTGTGGACCGGCTCGGTGACGGTGTTGTTGGGGTTGGCCGAGCTCGGGGCCGGGTTGGTGTCCGAGGCCCAGAACAGCGGCAGCGCGTAGATCGGCTTGTACGAGCGCAGGTTGAACACGCCGAGTTTGGAATCACGCGCCAACTCCCAGCGCCGGTCCAGCTGCGAGCCACGGCCGGCATTGGCCAGCGCGGCGGCCGGGTCGTCCAGCGGCACCAGTTGCCCGGTATCCGGGTTCAGCCCGGCCGGCAGCCATTGCATGATGCGGTTGCGCAGCGCGCCCCAGCGGCGCGGATCGCTGCTTTGCATGTCGCCGGCATCGGTGCTTGCTGCCACCGCAGTTTCGACATCGGTGTCCGTGGACCCGACCCCGATTTCCAGTTCCGCCTGCGCCTGTTGCAGCGCGGCGGCCACGCGCGCGGCGGCATCGGCGGCGCGGGTATCGTCCGGGCCGCGCTGATAGACCGCGTCATAGCAGGCCAGGCGGTCGGCGGCGGTGGCGATCGCGGCGCAATGCGCGGCGCCGCCGGTTTCAGCGTGAAGGGCGCCACTCACCACCAGCAGCGGCAGCGCGGACAGCAGGCTCAGGGAAGGTCGGCTCGGGCGGTGCGGCATGGTGTCGGGAATCGAGGAAATTGGCTGGAACGGGACACGGGCCCAGGCGCCGCGTGTCAGTGCGAAAAACGTTGCGTGCTTTCAGCTGGAACGGCACTGCTGCTGTGCGCGATCGTGGCCAGCACTGCCGGGTCGAGGATCCGCAACTGGCGCCCGCGCACCTTGATCACGCCTTCATCCTGCAGGCGGGTGAAGCCGCGGCTGACGGTTTCGATCACCAGCCCCAGATAACGCGCGATGTCCTCGCGGCTCATCGGCAGGCTGAAATCGGTGCCGGTATGGCCCAGCTGCTGATAGCGCTCGGACAGGCCGTGCAGAAACATCGCGATGCGCTCCTGCGCCTGGCGCCGGCCGAGCATTTCCAGATGATCCTGATCGCGCCCCACGCTGCGCCCGATCACGCGCAGCAGCTGGGTTTGCAGGCCCGGCACCTGGCGGCTGATGTCGTCCAGTGCATCCAGCGGCACCTCGCACACCAATGCTGCGCCCAGCGCTTCGGCTTCGCAGCGGTGGCGGCCGCTGCCCAGCGCGTCCAGGCCGATCAGTTCTCCGGGCAGGTGGAAGCCGATGATCTGTTCCTCGCCATCACTGCTGATGGCCACGGTCTTGAATGCGCCCTCGCGCGCCACGTATAGCGCCTCCAGCGGCATGCCGATGCGGAACAGGCGTTCGCGCCGGGCCAGCGGGCGCCGGCGGTGCACGATGCTGTCCAGCTGCTCCATGTCGTTCGGGCCGATGCCGGCCGGAAGGCAGAGCTGCTGCAGCGAACACTGCGCGCAACTGCGGCGCAGGCGGGCCAGGTCGAGGACGACGCTTTCGCTCATTCGGGATGAAGTCCGTGCGGATGCAGGAAATCCGCCTACGCTATCGTGCCAGAACCGCCGCCTTACCGAAAATCGGTGCCTGCATGCGATACTTGTCTGCTACGCGGACGGGCGGGCAGCAGGGTCCGGCCGCCCGCTATTTTCGGAGAGTGGAATGTCGATCCTCATCCGCGACGTGCGCGAGCACGAGCTGGATTCCATCCTTGCACTGAACAACGCCGCCGGCCCCACGATCCTGAAACTGGACCAGGCCCAGCTGGCGTTCTGCCATGACGAGGCCGCCTATTTCCGCGTGGCCGAGGTCGATGGCGCGGTGGTCGGTTTCCTGATCGCCTTCGACCAGGACAGCAGTTACCGCAGCAGCAATTACCTGTGGTTCAAGCAGCACTATCCGGCCTTCCTCTACATCGACCGGGTGGTGATCGCCAGCGCCCAGCGCGGCGCCGGCGTGGGCCGGGTGTTCTATGCCGACATCACCAGTTTTGCCGAAGTGCGCGCGCCGCTGCTGGCCTGCGAGGTGTTCCTGGAACCGCGCAACGATGTCGCGCTGGTGTTCCACGGCACCTACGGCTTCCAGGAAGTCGGGCAGCGGGTGATGGACGAAACCGGCCTGCGGGTGTCGATGCTGGCCAAGGAGCTGACCAGTTATCCGTGGGTGAAATCGCGTTGGCTCGATGGCCCCGGGTTGCCGGATGTGCCGTGGCTGGCGTCGCGTGAACACGATACCCGCGCCGTGGCCGAGGGCTGATGATGAGTGCTTCGATGCCGGATTTCGAACAGGCGGGCGAACTCAAGGTCGGTCAGGTCGGCATTGCCAACCTGCGCATCCGCACCCTGGACGTGGCGCGCCTGGGCGCGGAAATGCGTGAACGGGTGACGCGCGCGCCGAACCTGTTTGCCCGGGCGGCGGTGATCGTGGATTTCGGCGGCCTGTCGCAGGTGCCCGATGCCGCCATCGCACGGCAACTGCTGGACGAATTGCGCCATGCTGGCGTGCTGCCGGTGGCGCTGGCCTACGGTACCCGCGACAACGATGCGCTGGCGCAGGAACTGGGGCTGCCGCTGCTGGCGCGGTTCCGAGCGCAATATGAAACCAGCCCCGGCAGCGAGGCGGTGGCCGCGCCGGTGGTTGAAGCCGCACCTGCCGCACCTGCCGCGCCGCCCGCTGCGGCCGCGGCGCCGCCTGAATTGCCGGCTGCGGCAGCACCGGCGGCGGTATCGCTGATGCACACCACGCCGGTGCGCTCGGGCCAGCAGGTCTATGCCCAGGGCCGGGATCTGGTGGTCGCGGCCAATGTCGGTGCCGGTGCCGAGGTGATCGCCGACGGTTCGATCCACGTCTACGGCCCGCTCCGCGGTCGCGCCCTGGCCGGTGCGCAAGGCAATGAAAAAGCACGTATATTCTGCCGCGAGTTCCATGCGGAACTGGTCGCGATCGCCGGTCGTTACAAGGTGATCGAGGAAGTTCCGCAGGAGTTGCGCGGCAAGGCGGTGCAGGTCTGGCTGGAAGACGACAGCCTGCGCATGGCCGAGATCGCCTGAATGCGCGGGCCTGTGCTTTCCCGTTCCGGCCCGCATACCCGTTACGATCACAGTTGCGCGGGCCTGTTTCCCGCGACCCCCTTTCCGGCCCGGCGGGCACGCCGTTTCACCGGGCAACCCATTCGGAGAACACAGCTTTGACCCAGATCATCGTCGTCACGTCCGGCAAGGGCGGGGTAGGCAAGACCACCACCAGCGCGAGCCTGGCCTGTGGCCTGGCGCGGCACGGCAAGAAGACCGTCGTGATCGATTTCGACGTCGGCCTGCGCAACCTGGACCTGATCATGGGCTGCGAGCGGCGCGTGGTGTACGACTTCGTCAATGTCGTCAACGGCGAGTGCACGCTGAAGCAGGCGCTGATCAAGGACAAGCGCTTTGACAACCTGTTCGTGCTGGCCGCCTCGCAGACCCGCGACAAGGACGCGCTGGACAAGGATGGCGTCGGCAAGGTGCTGAAGGAGCTGGAGGAAGACGGCTTCGACTTCATCATCTGCGACTCGCCTGCCGGGATCGAGAAGGGCGCCTTCCTGGCGATGTACTACGCGGATACCGCAGTGGTGGTGGTGAACCCGGAAGTGTCCTCGGTGCGCGATTCGGACCGCGTGCTGGGCTTGTTGTCCTCCAAGACGCAGAAGGCCGAGCGTGGCGAGCGGGTCGAGGATTTCCTGCTGCTGACCCGCTACAACCCGGTGCGGGTGGAGAGCGGTGAGATGCTGTCGATCAAGGATGTCGAGGAAATCCTCGGGCTCAAGGTGCTCGGCGTGATCCCGGAATCGACCGATGTGCTCAACGCTTCCAACAAGGGCGAGCCGGTGATCCTGGACATGGAAACCCCGGCCGGACAGGCCTACGACGACGCGGTGGCGCGCCTGCTCGGGCAGGAACGCGCGCTGCGATTCACCCAGGTGGAGAAGAAGGGTTTTCTCTCCAAGCTGTTCGGAGGCTGAGCCGATGGCGCTTTTCGATTTCCTGCGGCCGAAGAAAGACACCGCCAGCATCGCCAAGAACCGCCTGCGCATCCTGATCGAACAGGAGCGCAGTGACAGTGGCGGCCCGGATTACCTGCCGGTGATGCGGCGCGAGCTGCTGGAAGTGATCCGGCGCTACGTCAATGTCGATCTGGATGCGGTCAAGGTGGATCTGCTCAAGGATGGCGACCACGATGTGCTGGACATCTCGGTATCGCTGCCGGAAAAACCCGGCCCGGCCGGCGCCGTCTGAGCCCACTGCAACATCTCGTCCGCCTGCGCGTCCTGCGCCCGGGTGGCGACAGCACGGGCTGATGCATCCATCTTGCTGCCATCACGGCAGGACAGCGCATCGGATGCGCTCGTGTCATCCCAGTGCTGCGGCCCGGCAGCCCTTTCCCGCCGCATGGCGCGGAAATGATCTTTCCGGAGTGAACCTGCACCGTGGCAGGCAATGAAGATTCCATCCTGACTCTGGCCGATATCGCCTTCGACGATGCCGCCGCGCTGCTGGCCGGCTTCGGGCTGGAACTGGTCGCGGTGCCCGCCGAGGCTCCGATTCCCGGCAGTTACTGGGGCGAGCCGGAAGCGGGCATCATCGCGCAGCGGGTCTACGTGCGGCCGGATACGCCGGTGCATTCGATGCTGCACGAAGCCTGTCACCTGATCGTGCTGCCACCCGAGCGCCGTGCGCAGGTGCATACCGATGCCACCGATTCGATCGCCGAAGAAGACGCCACCTGCTATCTGCAGATCCTGCTTGCCGAACGACTGCCGGGCGTGGGCAGCGCCCGCCTGATGGCGGATATGGATGCCTGGGGTTACAGTTTCCGCCTCGGCTCGGCGCAGGCCTGGTTCGAGCGCGATGCCGACGATGCGCGGCAGTGGTTGCAGCAGAACCTGCCCGGCCTCCCCAATTGTGAAGTTTTGCAATAAAGTGCAACTGCATCGGGTTTGGCCCGATGCTTTGCGCAGGATCAAACTGCGGCTGGAACTGCGGCCGACAATGCCCGATTGCATTCAACAACAATGATGGCGGAATCTGATGGCCAATGTGCTCTTTGAAAGCGGCGATCATCGCTGCGTGGTGTTCAACGACCTGGTGCGCAGCGATGACGGCGTGCAGGCCAACCAGTTCCTGGTGATGCACAACGGCGCGTCGGCGCTGATTGATCCGGGCGGTGCGCTGCTCTATACGCCGTTGTCGATGGCGATGAGCAAGTATGTGCAGCCCAAGGATCTGACCTGGTTGCTGGCCTCGCATCAGGATCCGGACATCATCGGCGCCGCCGACCGCTGGCTGATGTACACCCAGGCCACGGTGGTGTGTTCCAAGCTGTGGGGGCGTTTCGTGCCGCATACGGTGCCGCACTACCAGCAGAACGCCGGGCAGGAGCGCTACATGCTGCTGCCCGACGAGGGCGGCCGGATTCCGATGGGTGACAACTATCTGGTAGCGCTGCCGGCGCACTTCCTGCACTCGGTCGGCAATTTCAGTTTCTATGATCCGGTCAGTCGCATCCTGTTCTCCGGCGACGTCGGCGCCTCGATGATCGCCAGCGGCGAGCCGTACCGGATGGTCGAGGATTTCGCCGAACACCGGCCGAAGATGGAAGGCTTCCACCGCCGCTACATGGCGTCCAACAAGGTGGCGAAGCTGTGGTGCGACATGGTGCGCGCGATTGATCCGGACATCATCGTGCCGCAGCACGGCCTGCCGATGCGCGGCCAGGTCAAGACCCAGTTCCTGGACTGGCTGTCCAGGCTGGAGTGCGGCATCGATCTGCTTGGCCCGGCCAATTACCGGTCGCTGGTCTGATCGGGTAATTCCGCGCCGATGATCGGCGCTGCACCACACGGGTACTTTTCAGCGCCCGGTGCCATCCGCACCGGGCGCCGTGTTTTTGGCGTCAGCCCGAGGCCGCATCACGGGACGCACCGGCCCGGAGGGCGCGTTCCAGCGCGTTCGCCAGATCCTGTGCCAGATCCTGCGCGGCTTCGATGCCGACCGACAGGCGCAGCAGGCCGTCACCGATTCCGGCCCGCGCGCGCGCTTCGGGCGGCATCGCGGCATGGGTCATCGAGGCCGGGTGCGCAACCAGGCTTTCGACCCCGCCGAGCGATTCGGCCAGGGTGAAATGTTCCAGCCCGTCGAGGAAGGCGCGCACGGCGGGCTCGCCACCGTGGATGTCGAAGCTGATCATCGCGCCGAAACCGCGTTGCTGGCGTGCCGCCAGCGCGTGGCCCGGGTGGCTGGTACGACCGGGGAAATGCACCGCCGCGACGGCCGGGTGCGCCGCCAGCAGATTCGCCAGTTCCGTCGCGTTTTCCTGATGCACGCGCAGCCGGGCATCCAGCGTGCGCAGCCCGCGCAGGGTCAGGAAACTGTCGAACGGGGAGCCGGTCAGGCCCAGCGCATTGGCCCACCAGACGAGTTTTTCGTGCAGCCCGGCATCGGCCGCGACCACCGCGCCGCCGACCACATCGCTGTGGCCGTTGATGTATTTGGTGGTCGAATGCACCACGACATCCGCGCCGAGTGTGATCGGGGTTTGCAGCGCCGGTGACAGGAAGGTGTTGTCGGCCACCACCAGCGCGCCGGCGCGGTGCGCGGCTTCAGCCACGAAGCGGATGTCGGTGACGCGCAGCAGCGGGTTGGAAGGGGTTTCGATCCAGACGATTTTCGGGGAGCGGGCCAATGCCGCGGCCAGTGCGCGTGGATCGGTGAAATCGATCGTGTCCAGTTCGAAATGGCCCTTGTCGGCCAGCGCATTGAACAGCCGCCACGAGCCGCCGTAGCAATCGTGCGGAACCACCAGACGCTCGCCGGGCTGGAGCAGTTGCAGCACCAGCGTAATCGCGGCCATGCCGGTGGACACCACCACACCGCCGGCGCCGCCTTCCAGTTCGGCCAGCGCATCACCGAGCAGGTCGCGGGTCGGGTTGCCGCTGCGGGTGTAATCGTATTTGCGCTTGCCGCCGTAGCCGTCGAAGCTGAAATTGCTTGACAGCACGATCGGCGGCACCACGGCGCCATGGGCGGCATCGGTGTCGATACCCGAGCGCACGGCGGCCGTGGTCGGATGACGCAGGCGGGTGGTGTCGGGGCAGGGGATCGTGGTGCTCATGCGGCATCACTCCGGGTCAGGGCTTCGGTCAGGATCGCGCCGATGCGCGATTCCTCTTTCAGAAAGGCGTCATGGCCGTACAGTGACTCGATCCGGTGCAGCCGGCTGCGACCGCGCAGGCCTTCGGCCAGGGTGAACAGGTCGGCTTCCGGCACGATCTGGTCCTCGCGCACCGCGACCAGATCGGTCGCCACGCTGATCGACGACGGGTCCACGTCCTGCAGATCGATGGATTCGGACAGGCGCAGATAGGCGGTGGGGCAGAAACGCGCGACGAACTTCGGCCCAATCGCATCGAAATAGTCCTCGACCACGAAACGCGCCTGCGCCGGTTCCACCTGCGGCGCGGCCGCGAAACGCTGCTCGAACTCGCGGTCGCTGCGATAACCGATCACCGCCAGCGCGCGTGCCAGTGCCAGCGCCTCGCGCACGCCGCCTTCACTGCGGCCCAGCGCCACGATGCGGCGCTGGATCACGCGCAACGCGGTGACCTGCGGATGCGAGCGATGCGCGCCGCTGATCGCAATCAGCCGGCCCAGCCGCGCCGGATGACGCGCTGCGAACTGCAAACCCACCATGGCGCCATACGACGCACCGACATAGGCACGCAGCCGGCCGATTCCCAGATGATCAAGCACGGCCGCGATCGCGTCGGCCTGGTCGGCCGGATCGATGCAGGCATCCAGACTGCCATCGGCACCGAGCCAGTCGATCGCCAGCACGCGGTGTCGGAGAGTATCGATTGCGCGCTGCGGGCCGACCTGCGCCTGCCACCAGCCCGGTTCGGAAAAGTGTTCGCTCGATGCGACATGGCGGTGCGCGGAAATACCGCCCTGCACCACGACCGCCGGCGAACCAGCGCAACCCTGCATCTCCCAGGCCACCTGCACCCGGCGGATGCCGGCGTGGCGCATCGCCAGGGTCAGGTCGAGCACACCGCGTGTGGCAGGCAACACCGGCGTGGTCGGACAGCAGGTGGATGGATCAATCGCGGCCAGCGAGGCCGGATCGTGCGCGGGACAGGAGGCGGGGGAGAAACTCATCATCGTGCTCCGGAGCGGTTGCGGGTGATCCCGGCAAGTCCTGCGGCTCGGAGGCGATGTCGCGGCGGTGCGGAAAGTCAGAAGAACGCGCTACCGGCGACCCATCTTCCGGAAGGCGCTGCGCGCCAGCCGCAGGATTTGGCACCGAAACAGGATTTGCATCCTGTGGGTTGCCCCGGCATCAAAGGGCCTGTCCCTCCGCCGGTCTTGATGGGATTTCGGAGCGGATTCTGCCCGCCCTTCGGGCATGTGTCAATCGCTTTATTCGGATGAAGCGATTTATCTGTTCTGAAGGAGTGCACGGCAGTCGCGTGCACGTGGCCGGCTGAATGTGCATCACCGGAGCCGCACGGCAGGGCGGCGGTGCGCGTACAATGCGCCGGCGGAGTCGGCCAGACAGTCGCGGCATCGGCAACGGTGTCGAGGAAAGTCCGGGCTCCACAGGGCACGGTGCCAGGTAACGCCTGGGCGGCGCGAGCCGACGGAAAGTGCAACAGAGAGCAGACCGCCGAACGGCCCTGCCGCTGCGAGGGCACTGCCGGACGCAAGTCCGGCCAAGTGCCACCGTACCGCCGAAGGCGGAGGCAGGGTGCGTGGCAAGGGTGAAACGGTGCGGTAAGAGCGCACCGCGAGTCTGGCAACAGACCGGCACGGCAAACCCCACCGGGAGCAAGACCAAATAGGGACCTCATGGCGCGGCCCGCGTCGGGTCCGGGTAGGTTGCTTGAGCGCATCGGTGACGGTGCGCCCAGAGGAATGACTGTCCACGACAGAACCCGGCTTATCGGCCGGCTCCGCACTTCATCTCACGCGTCGATGAACCTCTGTCATGGCCTGAGGCGTGACAGAGGTTCATCGACGCGGCCGACATCGCTGGCCTGACGCAATACGGCCAGCAACCGGCCACAACGGCCAATCCGCCGGAAGCGAGGCCGGCGTCCCGGCCGGCTCCACACCCTGATCAATGACGGCGCCCGCGGTCCTGCTGCGGGCGTTGTGCTGTCTGCGGTTCGCGCAATCGCGCGCATCGGCAAGCTGTGAAGCGCGTCTCGCTGTGCAGCGTGGAAATCTGAGCGGCGCGCAGCCTCTTCTGAAGCCACTCTTTACGATTGTCCGCTAAATGCATGTATTGAATGGTGTTTGTCTGCGCCTGCGTGGGCCGGGGAAAAATATCAATCGCACCAATCGCTTGCGCCGCCCGGGCTGCATGAAATCCACGGTTGACACGGCTTTGAGCGATGCTAATGTGGCGCTTAGTAGGAATTTATGGGATTTCGTGGTTTTTTGTGGGGAATCATGTTCCAGGGCGAAACCTCCATCACGATCGACGACAAGGGCAGGCTGGCGATTCCGACGGCCTACCGGGAGTTCGTTGCGCGCGAGTGTGGCAATCGCCTGGTGGTGACTTACCACCCCTACGAGGCTGGTTGCCTGTGGCTGTTTCCGCAGGGCGAATGGGAGAAGGTGCGCGACAGTGTCAGCCCGCTTCCGCAGGCCGTGCCCGGCCATCGCCTGTTGCAGATGAAGCTGATCGGTGCGGCCACTTTCGTGGAACCGGACGGCGCCAGCCGCATCCTGCTGCCTTCCAGCCACCGCACCACCACCGGCATCGGCAAGAAGGCGGTGCTGATGGGGATGGGCAACAAGCTGGAAATCTGGAGCGAACAGGCGCATCTGGCGCAAATCCAGAAGATCATCGGCGAGGCGGATCTCAGCCCGGCGATGCTGGAACTGGTGCTCTAGCCATGGGCACGGGATCGGACTTCACGACCCCCGCCCATGTCCCGGTGCTGTTTGCGGAGGCGCTCCACGCCCTCGCGGTGCGACCGGACGGGAGGTATCTGGACGGCACCTTCGGCCGCGGCGGGCACGCCCGCGCGGTGCTGGAAAAGCTCGGCCCCGACGGACGGCTGCTGCTGATGGACAAGGATCCGGACGCCATCGCCGTGGCACATGAGCGCTTCGGTGCCGATCCGCGCGTGGCGATCCGCCAGGCCAGTTTCGCCACGCTGGCCGACTGGGACGAAACTGCAGCCGGTCTGGATGGCGTGCTGCTGGATCTGGGCGTCTCTTCGCCGCAACTGGACGAGGCGAGGCGCGGTTTCAGCTTCCAGCACGATGGCCCGCTGGACATGCGGATGAATCCGGATGCCGGCCAGAGCGCCGCCGATTTCCTTGCCCAGGCTGATGAAAAGACCATCGCCGATGTGCTCTGGCTGTACGGCGAGGAGCGCATGAGCCGCCGCATCGCGCGTGCCATCGTGGTGCGCCGCACCGAAGCGCCGCTGACCACGACCGCACAGCTGGCCGATCTGGTGGCCGCCACCATTGGCCGCCGCGAGCCGGGCAAGCATCCGGGCACGCGCACCTTTCAAGCGCTGCGGATCCACGTAAACAGTGAACTGGACGATCTGCGCGAAGGTCTGGATGCGGCACTTGAACAATTGCGCCCGGCTGGCCGACTGGCGGTGATCAGCTTCCATTCGCTTGAGGACCGCATCGTCAAACAGTTCATCGCCGGCCACGCGCGTGCACCGGCTGGCAACCGTCGCCTGCCGGAAGTTGCCGTCTTCGTTCCGAAACTGCGCGCCATCGGCGGCGCGGTGATGGCCAGCGAAGAAGAGTTGGCGCGCAACCCGCGTGCCCGCAGCGCGGTGCTGCGTTGTGCGGAGAAGCTGGCATGAGCCTGCGCCTGCTCGGCATCTCGCTGCTGACCCTGGTGCTGGTGGCCAGTGCCATCGGCGTGGTGCACAGCCGCCACCAGCATCGCCTCGCGTTCGCCGAACTGTCGCGGCTGGAGCGCGTGCGCGACGAGCTCAATATCGATTTCGACCGCCTGCAGATCGAGATCGCGACGCTGGCCGATATCGCGCGGATCGAGCAGCAGGCGATGCGCCAGCTCGATATGCGCTTTCCCGAAGCCGCCGATGTCGTAGTGGTGAAGCCATGAGCCGCCGGCGCGACAGCCGCATCGGCGGCAAGGGCAATATGCCGCGCCCACGCGCCCGCGCGGTCGATACGCGCGGGCGGATGAAGGTCGTGGCCGGCGTGCTCGGGCTGTGCTGCGCTTCGCTGGTGGCGCGCGCGGTCGATCTGCAGTTGCTGCACAACGATTTCTACCAGCGCGAAGGCGACGCGCGCTTTCTGCGCGATCTGCCGATTGCCGCCTCGCGCGGCATGATCACCGACCGCAATGGCGAGCCGCTGGCGGTATCCAGTCCGGTGGATTCGATCTGGGTCAATCCGCGCCTGCTGCTGGAGCACGAACGCGCGCACCGGCAGGAACTGGCCGAAGCTGCATCCGCGCCAGCTGAAGACAACGCGCCTGCTAAAAAGAAGAAGTGGAAGCACGTTGACTGCATTGGTGAGTTGGCTGCGGCGCTGGAGATTGCGCCGCCGGTGCTGCGCGAGCGTCTGGAGGGCCGTGCAGACAAGGAATTCATCTGGCTGCGCCGGCATGTGAATCCGGATCAGGCCGAGGCAATTCTGGCGGTGGATGTGCCGGGGTTGTCGTCACAGCGCGAATTCCGTCGCTTCTATCCGCTCGGTGAAGTGGCCGCGCATGTGCTGGGCTTCACCAATATCGACGACAAGGGCCAGGAAGGGCTGGAACTGGCCTATGACGAATGGCTGACCGGCAGGCAGGGAACCAAGCGCGTGATCCGCGATGGCGAAGGCCGCCAGGTGGCGAGCGTTGATCTGCTGCAGGCGGCCGAACCGGGCCGTCCGCTGGCGCTGTCGATCGACCGCCGCCTGCAACATCTGGCGCACCGCGCGCTGGGCAAGGCGATGAAGGACAACGCCGCCGAAACCGGTTCCATCGTGGTGCTGGACGTGAACACCGGCGAAGTGCTGGCGATGGTCAACCATCCCAGCTACAACCCCAATTCGCGCGAAGGTTCCACTCCGCAGTCGCGCCGCAACCGCGCCGTCACCGACGTGTTCGAACCCGGTTCCACGTTCAAGACCTTCATCGTCGGCGCCGCGCTGGAAACCGGCAAGGTGACGCCGGATACCCCAATCGAAACCTGGCCCGGTACGATGCAGGTGGCCGGCCACACGGTGCGTGACGTGCGCAATTTCGGCACCGTTTCGCCAACCCGGCTGCTGACCAAATCCAGCAACGTCGGCGTCGTGAAGCTGGCGATGGAGATGCCCTCCGAACATATCCACGACGTGCTGCGCCGCTTCGGCTTCGGTGAGCTGACCGGCATCGGATTCCCAGGCGAGGCGGGCGGCGTACTGCCGTCGCCGCGCAACTGGGGCACCTTGCCGAAGGCGACGATCTCGTTCGGATACGGGATTTCCGTGACCGCGTTGCAGCTGGCGCAGGCCTATGCCGTGATCGGCAATGGCGGGCGCCTGGTGTCGCCGAGCTTTCTCAAGGATCCGGAGCCGCAGGCGCGGGCGGTGATCGATCCGGATATCGCGCAGGATTTGCTCGACATGCTGGAAACCGTGATCGGGCCAGAAGGCACGGCGCGGCGTGCGGCCATTTCCGGTTATCGCGTGGCGGGCAAGAGCGGCACCTCGCGCAAGGCCGCCGGCGGCGGTTACGACCGGCGCTATGTCAGCCTGTTCGCCGGCCTGGTGCCGGCCAGCAATCCGCGCTTTGCCGTGGTGGTGGTGATCGACGATCCGCGCAGCACCGATGCCAACGGCAACCAGGTGTATTACGGCGGTGCGGTGGCCGCGCCGGTGTTCCACGATGTCATGGATGGCGCGCTGCGCATCATGGACGTGCAACCCGACGATGTGCAGCAGTGGTATGTGGCCGCGCCGCGCCCGGCCTTGCCGCCGGCGGCACCGGGTGCGCTGCCGCCGGAAGCCGAGTCGGTGCCGGATCTGTTCGAGGGCACGCCATGAGCATGCGACTTGACCACTTGTTGCAGGACATCGCACCGGCGCCGGCACTGGAACTGGCCGGGCTGACACTGGACAGCCGCCAGGTTGCGCCCGGCAGTGCCTTCGTCGCCTTGCCGGGGCTGCGTGGGCATGGCCTGGCATTCGCTGCCGAGGCGCAGCGCCGGGGGGCGGCTGCCGTACTGTATGACGCGCCGCCGCCGGATATCCAGCCGCCGCAGGGTGCGCTGCCGGTGCCGGGTTTGCGTTCACAGCTGGGCCGCATCGCAGACCGGTTCTTCGGTGCGCCTTCGCAGGCACTGCGCGTGGTCGGCGTCACCGGCACCAATGGCAAGACCTCCACCGTGCAATTGCTGGCCCAGGCGTTGACCGCCGCCGGACATCGCGCCGGCAGCATCGGCACGCTGGGCACCGGTTTCCCCGGCGAGTTGCGCGAAAGCGGCCACACCACGCCTGATGTGATCGCGGTGCACGCTGCGTTGGCGTCGATGCGCGATGCTGGCGCCACCGATGTGGTGATGGAAGTGTCCTCGCACGCGCTGGATCAGGGCCGCGTGGATGCGGTGCGTTTCCAGATTGCCGTGTTCACCAACCTGAGCCGCGATCATCTCGATTACCACTCCGACATGGCCGCCTATGGCGAAGCCAAGGCGCGCCTGTTCGCCTGCCCGGAGCTGAAGGCGGCGGTCATCAATCTGGATGACACCTTCGGCGCCGCACTGGCTGCCGAACTGCCGCCGGCGGTGGAACAGGTCGGCGTCAGCAGTCGCGGGGCGGAAGCTGCACGTTTGTGCGCCGAAAATATCGAGCTTTCCGCTGCTGGAATCAGCTTCGATCTGGTGCGTGGTACGCAGCGCGCATCGGTGCGCAGCCCACTGCTGGGCCGTTTCAATATCGACAACCTGCTGGCCGTGGCCGGTGTGCTGGAAGCCTTCGGCTGGCCGCTGCACCAGATTGCGGCGGCGCTTGCGGATCTGCAGCCGGTACCCGGCCGCATGGGCCGGCTCGGTGGCGATGGCCGCCAGCCGCTGGTGGTGGTGGACTACGCCCATACCCCCGATGCGCTGGAACAGGCGCTGGCCAGCCTGCGTGAACACACCGCCGGGCGGCTGCTGTGCGTATTCGGCTGCGGTGGCGAACGCGATGCCGGCAAACGCCCGCAGATGGCGGCGATTGCGCAGGCGCGCGCCGATGCGGTGCTGGTGACCGACGACAATCCGCGCGGTGAGGATGGCGATGCGATCGTCGCCGACATCCTTGCCGGCTTCAGCGACCGCAGCACGGTGGAGGTGGAACGGGATCGTGCCCGCGCCATCGCGCGCGCCATCGGCCAGGCGCAGCCCGGCGATACCGTGCTGATCGCCGGCAAGGGTCATGAGCCGTATCAGGAAATCGCCGGCGTGCGGCATCCCTTCGATGACCGCACCATTGCCGCGCAGATGCTGGAGGGCAGGGCATGAAGCCGTTGCCCCTGAGCACGCTGGCCACCTGGTGCGATGCCCGCCTGCATGGCGAGGACATCACGGTGCACGCGATTGGCAACGACACCCGCCGTCTGCAGCCGGGCAGCCTGTATGTCGCGCTGCGCGGAGAAAACTTCGACGGCCACGATTTCTGTGCTGCGGCGATGCAGGCTGGCGCTGCGGCATTGCTGGTGGCGCAGGAAATGCCGCTGCCCCTGCCGCAACTGGTCTGCGCCGATCCGCTGCGTGCGCTGGGCCATATCGCCGCCGGTCTGGCCGCCACCCGCGCCACGCGCGTGATCGGCATCACCGGCAGCAGCGGCAAGACCACGACCCGAACCCTGTTGCACTCGATCCTGCAGCGCCCCGATGCGCGCATCTGGTCCAACCCCGGCAACCACAACAACGAGATCGGCCTGCCGCTGGCGCTGATCGCACAGCCGGAAGATGCGCGCATCGGCATTTACGAAATGGGCGCCGGTGCACCGGGCGACATCGCCTGGCTGGCCGGCATCGCGCGCCCGCACATCGCGCTGGTGACCAATATCGCGCCGGCGCATCTGGAGCGCATGGGCAGCCTGCTCGGCATCGCCGACACCAAGGCGGCGATCCTCGATGCGCTGCCACCCGATGGCATCGCGGTGATCAACGCCGACGATGCGTTCGCACCGTATTTCATCGAACGTGCCGGTACGCGCCAGGTGATCCGCTACGCGCTGGATGTCAGCGCCGAAGTCGTGGCCGAGGCGATCGAGGAAGGTGAGCACGGCAGCCGCTTCCTGCTGCGCAGCCCGTGGGGCCAGGTGCAGATCGAGCTGCCATTGCCGGGCCGCCATCAGATTTCCAATGCGCTGGCGGCGGCCACGTTGGCCATGGCCGCCGGCGCTTCGCTGCAGGACGTGTCCGAGGGCCTGATGCAAGCCCGTGGCGTGCCCGGCCGGCAGCAGCCGCATCAACTTTCCAGCGGCGCGTTGCTGCTGGACGACAGTTACAACGCCAACCCCGGCTCGGTCGCGGCCGCGATCGCGCTGCTGGCCACGCAGGCCAAGGCGCGCGACGCGCAGGCCTGGCTGGTGCTGGGCGATATGCGCGAGCTTGGGCCCGGTGCGGCGGTGCTGCATGCGGAAGTCGGCCAGCGTGCACGCGAGGCCGGGCTGGCGCGGGTGTTCAGCGTCGGAGAGATGAGCCGGCACACGGTGCAGGCCTTTGGTGTGGGTGGCGAACATTTCGCCGATCAGGCAGCGCTGGTGCAGCGGCTGCGGGGATTGCTGGCGCCGGATGTGGTGTGCCTGGTCAAGGGTTCGCGCGGCAGTCGGATGGATCGTGTGGTGGCGGCGCTGACCGGCGTCGGAGAGGAGGACGGTCATGCTGCTTGAACTGACTCGCCGGCTGAAGGAGCTGGACGATTTCTTCGCATTGTTCGACTACATCACGGTGCGCGCGATCCTGGCGACGCTGACCGCGCTGGTGCTGGCACTGTGGCTCGGGCCGACGGTGATCCGCCGGCTGGCGGCGCTGAAAGGCCAGCCGATCCGCAGCGATGGGCCGCAGTCGCACCTGTCCAAGGCCGGCACCCCGACGATGGGTGGCGCGCTGATCCTGTTCTCGGTATCGGCCGCGACCCTGCTCTGGGGCGATTTGCGCAATCGTTATGTCTGGCTGGTGCTGGCGGTGCTGCTGGGCTTCGGCCTGATCGGCTGGCTGGACGACTGGATCAAGGTCGCAAAGCGCGATCCGAAGGGCCTGCGTTCGCGCACTAAATATCTGTTGCAGTCGATTTTCGGGCTGGCCGCCGGCGTGTTCCTGTTCGCCACCGCCGATGCAGCTTCCAACACCACGCTGTATCTGCCGCTACTGAAAAACGTGGCGATTCCGCTGGGTGCCGGGCTGGTGGTGATCGCGTATTTCTGGGTCGTTGGGTTTTCCAATGCAGTCAATCTGACCGATGGCCTGGACGGGCTGGCGATCATGCCCTGCGTGCTGGTGGCAGGTGGTCTGGGCGTGTTCGCCTATGTCTCCGGCCATGCGCAGTTCGCCGCCTATCTGCAGATCCCGGCGGTGCCCGGTGCCGGCGAACTGGCGATCATCTGCGCGGCCATCGGTGGCGCCGGGCTGGGCTTCCTGTGGTTCAACACCTATCCGGCGCAGGTCTTCATGGGCGACATCGGCGCGCTGGCGCTGGGAGCGGCGCTGGGCGCCATTGCCGTGATCGTGCGGCAGGAGCTGGTGCTGGTGATCATGGGTGGCATCTTCGTGATCGAAACGCTGTCGGTGATGGTGCAGGTGGCCAGCTTCAAGCTGACCGGCAGGCGCGTGTTCCGGATGGCGCCGATCCACCACCACTTCGAGCTCAAGGGCTGGCCCGAGCCGCGCGTGATCGTGCGTTTCTGGATCATCACCGTGGTGCTGGTGCTGGTCGGTCTTGCGACGTTGAAGGTGCGCTGATGATTCCGGACCGTTTCAGGCAGGCTTTCCGCTTCGACGAGATCGAGGGGCGCTACGACACCGTGCTGCTGGGCACGGTCGCAGCGCTGATCGTGATCGGCGTGGTGATGGTGGCGTCGGCCTCGGTCGGCGTGGCCGAGCGGCTTGGGCAGGGGCCTTCGTATTTCCTGATCCGCCATCTGGTGTTCCTGACGATGGGGCTGGTGCTTGCGGCGGTGATCGCACGCGTGGAACTGCGTTACATCGAGCGCCAGGGCCAGCGACTGCTGCTGCTGGCGATGCTGTTGCTGGTGCTGGTGTTGCTGCCGGGTATCGGGCGCGAGGTCAACGGCGCGCAGCGCTGGCTGAATCTGGGCGTGTTCGGATTCCAGGTGGTGGAGGCGGTCAAGCTGCTGCTGATCGTGTGGCTGGCCAGCTATCTGGTGCGCCATCGCGAGCAGGTGCAGAACCAGTGGTGGGGCCTGTTCAAGCCGATCGGCATCGCCGGGGTGATGGTGATGCTGCTGCTGTTCCAGCCGGATTTCGGCTCGGCCCTGCTGATCTGCGCGATTGTGGGCGGCATGGTGTTCCTCGGCGGGGTGCGGATCAGGAATCTGGTGCTGCCCGTCGTGGTGATCGTGCCGATGATGGTGCTGCTGGCGATGAGCGAGCCATACCGGGTGCGGCGCCTGACCTCGTTTCTCGACCCGTGGTCGGATCCTTTCGACAAGGGTTTCCAGTTGACCCAGGCGCTGATCGCGATCGGGCGTGGCGAATGGTTCGGCGTGGGGCTGGGTTCCAGCATCCAGAAGCTGTCGTTCCTGCCCGAGGCGCATACCGACTTCATTTTCGCGGTGATCGCGGAAGAAACCGGATTCTTCGGCGTGCTGGTGATCGTCGGGCTGTTTGCGCTGCTGGTCGGACGTGCCTTCTGGCTGGGGTTGGCGGCGATGGACGTCAAGCGCGTGTTCGCCGGCTACTGCGCCTTTGGCGTGGCGCTGGCGCTGGGCTTGCAGGCGTTCGTGTCGATCGGCGTGAATCTGGGCCTATTGCCGACCAAGGGCCTGACCCTGCCGCTGATTTCCTCGGGCGGTTCCAGTGTGCTGATGACCTGCGCGGCGATTGGTCTGCTGCTGCGGATCAGCTACGAGGTGGACTTCGTCCAGCGCAAGGTCGCGCGCATCCGTGAAGACGCGGGCCAGCTGCCGCAGCCCAGTGGCGATGACGTGATTCCCGCCGTGGCCGGCGCGAGTGCGCCGCAGCCGCAGGGCACGACGCCGCGAGCTGCGCCGGCACGCCCGCGTGCGCCGGAACCCGAGCCTGCGCCGCCGCGTGGACGCGTGGAACCGACCTTGGGAGTGCTGGGATGAGTGCACCGGTGGCCATTCTTGCCGGCGGCACCGGCGGACACATCTTCCCGGGTCTGGCGGTGGCGCAGGTATTGCGCGAACGCCAGGTGCCGGTGCTGTGGATCGGCGCGCGCGGCCGTATGGAAACCACGCTGGTGCCGGCGCAGGGTTTCCCGATCGAGGAAATCGATATCGCCGGCATTCGTGGCCGTGGCGCAGCAGCGCTGCTGCTCGGCCCGCTGCGCGTGCTGCGCGCGGTATGGCAGGCGCGTGCGGTGTTGAAGCAGGCGCGACCGCGTGCGGTGATCAGTTTCGGTGGCTATGCCGCCGGCCCGGCCGGTCTGGCTGCGTGGCTGGCGCGGATTCCGCTGCTGGTGCACGAACAGAACAGCCGCCCCGGCGTCACCAACCGGGTGCTGTCGCGCCTGGCGCGACGCGTGTTGCAGGCTTTCCCGGCGAGTTTCCCGGAGAAGCTGCGGGCGCAGACCGTGGGCAATCCGGTGCGGGCGCAGATCGCACAACTGCCGCCGCCGGCCGCGCGCATGGCCGGCCGCGAAGGCGCCGTGCGGATGCTGGTGCTGGGCGGCAGCCAGGGCGCGCGGGCCTTGAACCGCGATGTGCCGGCGGCGCTGGCGGCGCAGGGCGTGGCGCTGGATGTCCTGCACCAGTGCGGTGAACAGAACGTCGCGGCGGCCACCCAGGCCTATGCCGACGCCGGTGTCGCAGCCCGGATCGAACCGTTCATCGCCGACATGGCGCAGGCCTATGCCTGGGCCGATCTGGTGGTGTGCCGTGCCGGTGCGCTGACGCTGGCGGAAGTCTGCGCGGCCGGTATCGGCAGCGTGCTGGTGCCACTGCCCAGTGCCGCTGACGATCACCAGGCCTGGAATGCCGAATACCTGGTCGAACACGGCGCTGCGGTGCGGGTCGCCGAAGGTGCCGATTTCGTGCCACGCCTGGCCGAACAGATCCGTGTGCTCGCCGGCGATGCCGGCCTGCGTCTTGCCCGCGCCGAGGCTGCGCGCGCGCTGGCACGTGTCGCCGCCGCCAACGACGTGGCCGACGCCATCCTTGCCGAGGCCCGCCCATGAAGCGCCTGCACACCGACGCCGATTTCACCCGCGCCTTCCGCCGCGTGCACTTCGTGGGCATCGGCGGGGTCGGCATGAGTGGCATCGCCGAGGTGCTGTGCACGCTGGGCTACACCGTGTCCGGTTCGGACCAGAATCCGTCGCGCGCCACCGCACGCCTGATCGCGGCCGGCGCACAGGTGCATTTCGGCCACGATGCCGCGCATGTGGAAGGCGCCGATGTGGTGGTCGTGTCCAGCGCCATCAGTGCCGACAATCCGGAACTGCGTGCGGCCCGTTCGCGCCGCATCCCGGTGGTGCCGCGTGCCGAAATGCTGGCGGAACTGATGCGCTTCCGGCGCGGCATCGCGGTGGCCGGCACGCATGGCAAGACCACCACCACTAGCCTGATCGCCAGTGTGCTCAGCGAAGGCGGGCTGGATCCGACCTTCGTGATCGGCGGCCAGTTGCTGTCGGCCGGCGCCAATGCGCAGCTGGGCAGCGGCGACTGGCTGGTGGCCGAGGCCGACGAGAGCGATGGCTCCTTCCTGCGCCTGACACCGCTGATCGCGGTGGTCACCAATATCGACATCGACCACCTGGAAAACTACGAAGGCGATTTCGGCCGCATGCGCAGCGCGTTCGAGGAATTCCTGCACCGCCTGCCGTTCTACGGCCTGGCGATCCTGTGCCTGGATGATCCGAACGTACGCGAACTGGCCGAGCGCGTGCAGCGCCATGTGCTGACCTACGGCCACACCGAGGATGCCCAGGTGCGTGCGCTGGAAGTGGAACAGGACGGCCCGCGCACCCGCTTCCAGCTGCTGTTGCCGGAACTGCCGCCGCAGCCGGTGACGCTGAACATGCCGGGCCGGCACAACGTGCAGAACGCGCTGGCCGCCGCCGCGGTGGGCTGGCAGCTCGGGGTCGAACAGGACGCCATCGTGCAGGCGCTGGAAACCTTCCAGGGCATCGGCCGGCGTTTCAACCTGCTCGGTGAATTGCGCCTGCCCGGCGATGTGCGGGTGCAGGTGGTCGATGATTACGGCCATCACCCGCGCGAGCTGGCGGCGGTGTTCGAAGCGGCGCGTTCCGGTTGGCCGGAGCGGCGACTGGTGGTGGCGTTCCAGCCGCACCGTTACAGCCGCACGCGTGATCTGCTGGATGATTTTTCCGCCGTGCTGTCGGAGGTGGACGCGTTGCTGCTGACGGAGGTCTACCCGGCCGGCGAAGCGCCGATTCCCGGCGCCGATGCGCGTGCGCTGGCACGTGCGATCCGCGCTCGCGGCCGCATCGATCCAGTGCTGGTGGCGCATCCGCGCGAACTGATGGAAGCCCTCGAAGGCGTCGCTGTCGATGGCGATCTGGTGATCCTGGCCGGCGCCGGCGACATCGGCCAGGCGGCGCAGGACATCGTGGCCCGCATTGCGCAGGAGGGCGCCGCATGAACATCGCAGCGGAACGCATCACCGATCCCGCCGTCTTCGGCCGCGTTGCGGTGCTGCTGGGTGGCGATACCAGCGAGCGCGAAGTGTCGTTGAATTCCGGCGCCGGCGTGCTGGAGGCGCTGCGTGCGCGTGGTGTGGATGCCGCTGCGGTGGATGGCGTGCCGGCATTGCTCGAATCGCTCCAGGCCGGGCATTTCGGCCGTGTATTCAACATCCTGCACGGCGGCGCCGGCGAGAACGGCATCGTGCAGGGCCTGCTCGATGCGTTGCGGGTGCCGTACACCGGTTCCGGCGTGCTGGGCAGCGCGCTGACCATGGACAAGATCCGCACTAAACAGGTCTGGTTGTCCGAAGGTCTGCCGACACCACGCTACGAACGTCTGCCGAAGGGCGCCGATCTGCGAGCCGCCGCCGAGCGACTGGGGTATCCCGTATTCGTCAAACCCTCGTCGGAGGGTTCCAGCGTTGGCGTGTTCCGGGTGCTGTCCGAAGCCGAACTGGCGTCGGCAATCGAATTCGCCGCGTCGTATCCGGGCGAGCTGTTGATGGAACAGATGGTGCGCGGCGACGAATTGACCGTCGGCATCCTCGGCGATGTCGCGCTGCCGTCGGTGCGCATCGTGCCGGCCGGCGAGTGGTACGACTACCAAGCCAAATACATCGCCGACGACACCCAATACCTGTGCCCAGGCCTGGAAGGCGATGATGAGGCCGAAGTGCGTAGCCTCGCGTTGCGCGCATTCCGTGCCGCCGCCTGCCACGGCTGGGGCCGGGTCGACGTGATGCGCGACCGCGAACGTGGCTTGCAATTGATCGAGGTGAACACCGCGCCGGGCATGACCAGTCATTCGCTGGTGCCCAAGGCCGCCGCGGCGCTGGGTATCGATTTCCCGTCGCTGTGCTGGCGCGTGCTGGAAACCAGCCTGCCGCACGCAGCGGAGGAGCGGCGATGAGCGGCCTGATCCGTATCTTCGCCTGGGTGCTGGCGCTGGGTCTGGCGGCATTGCCGGTGGTCGCGGTGCTGAACGGCTGGATGGCACCGGACCGTTGGCCGATCCGCCATCTCCAGGTCACGGCCGAATACCAGCGTGTCAGCGCCGAACAGATCCGCAGCGTGGTCGCAGCCCAGGTCGGGCGCGGCTATTTCGATACCGATCCGGCGCGCATCCACGCCGCATTGGCCGGCTTGCCTTGGGTGGAATCGGTGCAGGTGCGCAAGCGCTGGCCGGACCAGATCGATGTGGTGCTGGTCGAATACCGTGCCGTCGCACATTGGGGACAGGAGCGGCTGATTTCCGCTCAGGGCCAGCTGTTCACCACGCCCGGCGCCGCTGAACTTCAAGGTCTGCCGCAGCTGGATGGCCCGGATGACCGTATCGAAGAAGTGATGGCCTTCCACGACAGCGCGCAGCAGCAGCTGGCCGGCATCGGCCTTTCCCTTAAAGGCGTGCGGCTGTCGCAGCGTGGCAGCTGGAGCCTGCAACTGGGCAACGGCGCCAGCATCGTCGTGGGCCGCACCGCGCTGCCGCAGGCGCGTCTGGGCCGCCTGGTGCGGGTCTTGCCGCAACTGCTGGAAGGCGAACGCCGCCCATTCGAGCGCATCGATCTGCGCTACACGAACGGGTTCGCGATTGCGTGGGGGGAGCCGGGGGTGGGGAATCGGGAGTCGGGAATGGAAAAAGTCTCGCCATCCATGACCCGCACACTCGACTTCGCCCCAACCCCCATCGCTGCCAGCCAACCCGCTTTTACGAATCCCGATTCCCGACTCCCCATTCCCGGCCCCTCAACATCATGAACCGCAAAGGCGACAAATCCCTTATCGTGGCTCTGGATATCGGCACTTCCCGGGTCAAGGCGCTGGTCGGCGAATACTCGCCCGGCGGCCCGGTCGAGGTGATCGGCATCGGCAGCCACGCGTCCAACGGACTCAAGCGCGGCGTGGTGGTGGATATCGAATCCACCGTCAACGCGATCCAGCGCGCGATCGAAGAAGCCGAATCCATCGCCGCCTGCGAGATCCGCAGCGTCTACGCCTCCATTTCCGGCAGCCACACCCATTGCCTGAACTCGCCCGGCATCGTGCCGATCCGCGATGGCGAGGTCACCTGGGGCGACATGGAGCGGGTACTGGAAGCGGCCAAGGCGGTCGCAGTGCCATCCGATCAGCGCATCCTGCATGCGATCCCGCAGGAATACAGCGTCGACAACTCGCAGGAAGGCATCCGCCACCCGGTCGGCATGTCCGGCGTGCGGCTGGAAGTGCGCGCGCATCTGGTGCTGTGCGCGCTCTCGGCGGCGCAGAACATCAGCAAATGCGTGAACCGCTGCGGCCTTCAGGTCGATGAGCTGGTGCTTGGTGCGCTGGCCTCCAGCCAGTCGGTGCTGACCGATGATGAAAAGGATCTGGGTGTGGCATTGGTCGATATCGGCGCCGGCACCACCGACATCGTGGTGTTTGCACAGGGCTCGATCCGCCATACCGCCTCGTTGCCGATTGCCGGCGACCAGGTCACCGGCGACATCGCTCACATGCTGCGTACCCCGACCCCGCACGCCGAGGAGATCAAGGTGCGCTACGCCTGCGCGCTGGCACAGCTGGCCACGGCCGAGGAAAGCATCCAGGTGCCCAGCGTCGGCGACCGTCCGCCGCGCCGCCTCGCGCGCCAGTCGCTGGCCGAAGCGGTGCAGAGCCGCTACGAGGAAATCTTCGAAATGGTCCAGGCCGAACTGGAGCGCGCCGGCTACGCGCCGATGATCCGCGCCGGCCTGGTGCTGACCGGTGGCGCGGCCAAGATGGAAGGCGTCACCGAACTGGCCGAGGAAATGCTGCACATGCCGGTGCGCATCGGCATCCCGCAATACATCGAAGGCGTGAGTGAGGTCATCGGCAATCCCGAATATGCCGCCGGCGCCGGCCTGCTGCTGTGGGGCAGTAGGCACGAACAGCAACGCCGCCCGGCACTGGGCAGCAGCCGCGTCGGCGGCTTCTGGTCGCGGGTGCGCAACTGGTATCGCGGAGAGTTCTGAAGGAATTGAGGCCCGGGAGGGTCTCGTGGGCAGTGGGAAAACAGGGTTGTCGGGTTTGTAATTTCAGGGTCATGGAGGAAGCAAAAATGGCATTCGAACTGGTTGAAAGTGTTGCGCCCAACGCGGTGATCAAGGTCGTGGGCGTGGGCGGCGGCGGCGGCAACGCCGTATGCCACATGGTCAACTCACAGCTGGAGGGCGTGGAATTCATCTGCGCCAATACCGATTCCCAGGCGATCCGCAACGCCGGTGCGCGTCAGGTGCTGCAACTGGGCAACAGCGTCACCAAGGGTCTGGGCGCCGGTGCCAACCCGGAAGTCGGCCGTCAGGCCGCGCTTGAGGACCGCGAGGAAATCATCGCTGCGCTGGAAGGTGCCGACATGGTGTTCATCACCGCGGGCATGGGCGGCGGTACCGGCACCGGCGCCGCGCCGGTTGTCGCACAGCTGGCCAAGGAAATGGGCATCCTGACCGTGGCCGTGGTGACCAAGCCGTTCCCGTTCGAAGGCCGACGCCGGATGCAGGTCGCGCTGAAGGGAATCGAGGAACTGAGCCACCACTGCGATTCGCTGATCACGATTCCGAACGAGAAGCTGATCTCGGTGCTGGGCCGGGAAATCACCATGGTGCAGGCCTTCCGCGCCGCCAATGACGTGCTGCAGGGCGCGGTGCGCGGCATCGCCGACCTGATCGTGCGTCCGGGCCTGATCAACGTCGACTTCGCCGACGTTCGCACTGTGATGAGCGAGATGGGCATGGCGATGATGGGCAGCGGCTCCGGCCGTGGAGAAGAACGGGCGATGGAAGCGGCGGAAAAGGCCGTCAGCAACCCGCTGCTGGATGATGTGAACCTGTCCGGTGCCAACGGCATCCTGGTCAACATCACCGCCGGCCCGGATTTCACGATGCGCGAATTCGACGAAGTCGGCCGCACCGTTGAGGAGTACGCTTCCGAAGACGCCACCGTGGTCATTGGCACCGTGCTGGACCCGGATATGCAGGACGAGGTCCGCGTCACCGTGGTGGCCACCGGCCTCAACCGCGCTGTGGCACAGAAGCCGGTTCGTACCCCGGAGCGAGAAACCTCGCCTCCGCTGCGTCCGGTGCCTTCGCTGCGCAATCCCGGTGCGGTGCATGTGCCGCACCCGGCAACGGCGGCGGCAGGTGCTGTTGCGGCAGCGATTCCCAGCACTCCGGCCCGCGCCCAGGTGGAGCCGGCGGGCAATGCCGCTGCGGCGATCGACTATCTGGATATCCCCAGCTTCCTGCGTCGCCAGGCTGACTGATGGCGTGCCCATGGCCGCGCGCCTTGACCGGCGTTCAGCGGCCATGGGTTCCAATGGGCGGGATCGGCCCCAGCTTCCAAGGGGAGCGACATATCCGGCGGTGCCTCGGACGCCGCCGGAATTTCGTGCATGTCACCGCCAGTCTGACAGCATGATGTTGCAAAAAAGAGACAAAACTGTGGGGCATTTGCCGAAAACGTGTGCCCGGCAGCCCGCAGGTGTGCTATTGTCCAGCGCGTTTTAATGCGCTCCATCCCCGGAGAACGCCACAACAATGATCAAGCAACGTACCTTGAAGAACACGATCCGTGCCACCGGCGTGGGTCTGCATTCCGGCGAGAAGGTCTTCATGACCCTGCGCCCGGCCGCTGTCGACACCGGTATCGTGTTCCGCCGCACCGACCTTCCCGAGCCGCGCGAAATCCGCGCCACGGCGGAAAACGTCGGCGACACCATGCTTTCCTCCACCCTGATCGAAGACGGCATCCGCGTGGCAACGGTCGAGCACCTGCTGTCGGCGATGGCCGGACTGGGCATCGACAATGCCTATGTCGACCTGTCCGCGCCGGAAGTGCCGATCATGGACGGTTCCGCCGGTCCCTTCGTGTTCCTGCTGCAGTCGGCCGGTATCGAAGAGCAGTCCAAGGCCAAGCGCTTCATCCGCATCAAGCGCACCGTCACCGTCAAGGACGGCGACAAATGGGCGCGCTTCGAGCCATTCGACGGCTTCAAGGTCGGCTTCTCGATCGACTTCAAGCATCCGGCCTTCCCGGCCAGCCTGTCCAAGGCCGAGATCGACTTCTCCACGACTTCGTTCGTCAAGGAAGTCAGCCGCGCGCGCACCTTCGGTTTCATGAAGGACATCGAGATGCTGCGCGACCACAACCTCGCGCTCGGCGGCTCGATGGACAACGCCATCGTGCTGGACGACTACCGCGTGCTGAACGAGGACGGCCTGCGTTACGAGGACGAGTTCGTCAAGCACAAGATCCTCGACGCGATCGGTGATCTGTACCTGCTGGGCCACAGCCTGGTCGGCGCGTTCTACGGCTACAAGTCCGGGCACCAGCTCAACAACCAGCTGTTGCGCACACTGCTGGCCGATGCCTCGGCCTGGGAAGAAGTCACCTACGAGGACAACGACAGCGCGCCGATTTCCTACGCGCACCCGGCCCAGGCCGTGCTTTGAGCTTTGAGAACCCGGTTGCGTTTGTGAGCTTTTGTTATTGACTTGCGGGTTGGCGGGTCGCGAGACTCCCCAACCCGAACGCAGGATGAATGATCAGGCCATGGAGGCCAATTGCAGCAGGCAGGCACGGAGTTCCTCGTCCTGCACGGTTGCAGCCGCAGCGCGTAGTGATTCGCGTGCTGCGGGCGAAAGGGGTGAAGGCGGTGCCTCGTCCGGGGGGACGGGCAGCATCGTTGCCACTTTCACGGAGATGTCGCTGGCAGGAATGCCGGCCGCGCGTGCTGCGTCCAGAAGATCGGCCGCATGCAGCCGCAGCCTGGCTTTCCAGACAGGGCCATCGGCCAGAAAGACAAGCCTGTCGTCGCGCAGGTTTCCCAGCCTCACATGGGAAGCCAGCGGCTCCGGCAGGGACTGGCGCAGTTGCCGGTCGAGCGCGCTGAGCTGCATGGCGCGTTCGATCAATCCATCGGGAACGCTGGCAAGTGCCGCCGAAAGGGCGGGACGGAAGGCGGATTTTCTGGAAGGTGGCTGCATGGGCAAACGAGAACGGATTGAGTGATGAATGTCATCATCGTATCGAAGTTTCTGAAGACGCCTCGGAAACTTTGCCTGCGGGAACCGCGCATCGCCGCACTGCTGTTCACCGCAATGCTGCTGCTGCTGGGAATCGGAGCAGCCACCGGGTACGGGATACGTGCCGGAATCGCCGGACAGTCGGCGCAGGACATCGAGGCGCTGCGCCTCCAGATCGAACAGCAGCAACAGGCCTTCGAGCAGACCCGCAGCGAGGCCCAGCGGGAGCTCAACGCGATGTCGGTCAAACTGGCCGAATTGCAGGCCGAATCCAACCGCATCAACGCCCTCGGCGCGCGCCTGACCAAGATCGCGCGGCTGGATGACGGCGAATTCAACTTCGACGAACCGCCCGCCGTCGGCGGTCCGGAACGCAGCAGCTCCCGCAGCCAGCGTCCTGCCGCCGCACCGGATGGCAGGCAGTTGGGTAGCTCGATCGACGCGCTCTCGCAGCAGATCTCGATGCAGACCCAGCAGCTGATCCTGCTGGAAAGCGTGCTTTCCGACCGCGAACTGGACGCCAGCCTGCTGCCCGCCGGCATGCCGGTGCGCACCGGCTACGCCTCCTCCGGTTACGGCCGCCGTGCGGACCCGTTTTCCGGCTTTGGCGAATTCCATCGCGGGGTCGATTTCGCCGGCCCGCGCGGCAGCGAAATCTATACCGTGGCCGATGGCGTGGTGCAGTTCGCCGGTCGCAGCAACGGCTACGGCAATACCGTGGAAATCGACCATGGCAATGGTTACATGACCCGCTACGCGCACAACGACAAGAACTTGGTCACGGTCGGCGACCGGGTCAAGGCCGGTCAGGTGATCGCCAAGATGGGCGCCACCGGGCGCGCCACCGGCACCCATCTGCACTTCGAAGTCTGGCTCAATGGCCGCGTGGTCAACCCGAACCAGTACCTGCGCAACGCACGCGGCTAGAGGTCATCGCGCATGACGGTGGCGACTTGATTCGCCGCCAGCGCATCCCCACGTTAAAATCCCCTTTTGCCAAGGCCGCTGTGTGCGGCCTTTCGCGTGTGCCCTCCGGCACGGCTTCCTTTTTTCGGACCTTTCCATGCTCAACAAGCTCCTGACCGGCCTCTTCGGCAGCCGCAACCAGCGCCTGCTCAATCAACTCAAGGGCAGTGTCGCCCGCATCAATGCGCTGGAAGAGCAGATGCAGGCGCTGGACGATGCCCAGCTCCAGGGCAAGACCGCAGAGTTCCGCGCCCGTCTGGAAAAGGGTGAAAAGCTGGACCAGCTGTTGCCCGAAGCCTTCGCCACCGTCCGTGAAGCCGCGCGCCGCGTGCTCGGCATGCGCCATTACGACGAACAGCTGATCGGCGGCATGGTGCTGCACATGGGCAAGATCGCCGAGATGCGCACCGGTGAAGGCAAGACTCTGGTCGCCACCTTGCCGGTCTACCTCAATGCACTGCCGGGCAAGGGCGTGCACGTGGTCACCGTCAACGATTACCTGGCGCGCCGCGACTCCGAGTGGATGGGCCAGGTCTACCGCTGGCTCGGCCTGAGCGTGGGCGTGGTCTATCCGGGCATGCCGCACGGTGACAAGAAGGGCGCCTACGCCGCCGACATCACCTACGGCACCAACAATGAATTCGGCTTCGACTATCTGCGCGACAACATGGCACTGTCGGCCGAGGAACGTTTCCAGCGCGGGCAGAACTTCGCCATCGTCGACGAGGTCGACTCGATCCTGATCGACGAAGCCCGCACCCCGCTGATCATCTCTGGTCCCACCGACGACACTCCCGACCTCTACATCAAGGTCGACCGGATCGTGCCGAAGCTGGTGCGCCAGGCCGATGAACAATCCGAAGGCGACTACTGGGCCGACGAGAAGGCCAAGCAGGTGCACCTGTCCGAAGCCGGCATGGAACACGCCGAACAGCTGCTGCGTGAAGCCGGCATCCTGGAAGGCGATGACAGCCTGTACTCGGGCCAGAACCTGGCCGTGGTGCATCACCTCAATGCCGCGCTGCGGGCCCACTCGCTCTACAACCGCGACGTGGAATATCTGGTGCGCGATGGCGAAGTGGTGATCGTGGATGAATTCACCGGCCGCACCCTGGCCGGGCGACGCTGGTCCGATGGCCTGCACCAGGCGATCGAGGCCAAGGAAGGCGTAACCATCCAGCGCGAGAACCAGACGCTGGCCTCGATCACCTTCCAGAACTACTTCCGCATGTACGACAAGCTCGCCGGCATGACCGGTACGGCCGACACCGAGGCCTACGAGTTCCAGTCGATCTACGGCCTGGAAGTGGTGGTAATCCCGACCCATCGCCCGATGCAGCGCAAGGACGAGGCGGACCTGGTGTTCATGAAGCGCCCGGCCAAGTTCAAGGCGATCATCGAAGACATCAAGGAACGCAACAAGAATGGCCAGCCGGTACTGGTCGGTACCACCTCGATCGAAACCTCCGAACTGCTCTCCAATGAACTGAACCGTGCCGGCATCGCGCATGAAGTGCTCAATGCCAAGCAGCACGAACGCGAGGCGCAGATCGTCGCGCAGGCCGGTCGTAGCGGCGCGGTGACGATCGCCACCAACATGGCTGGTCGCGGTACCGACATCGTGCTCGGCGGCTCGTTGGAAGCAGAGCTGGAAGCGCTCGGCCCGGATGCGACCGAAGACGCCATCGCCGCAGCGCGCGCCGAGTGGCAGAAACGCCACGACGCGGTGCTGGCCGCCGGTGGCCTGCACATCATCGGCACCGAGCGGCATGAAAGCCGCCGCATCGACAACCAGCTGCGCGGCCGTTCCGGCCGTCAGGGCGATCCGGGCTCCTCGCGCTTCTACCTGTCGCTGGAAGACAGCCTGATGCGCATCTTCGCCTCCGACTGGGTGCAGCGCGCGATGCAGCTGCTGGGCATGAAGGAAGACGACCATATCGAAGACAAGATGGTCAGCCGCCAGATCGAGAAGGCGCAGCGCAAGGTCGAAGCGCACAACTTCGACATCCGCAAGCAGCTGCTCGAATACGACGACGTGGCCAACGACCAGCGCAAGGTGATCTACAGCCAGCGCGATGAACTGTTGGTCAGCGATTCGGTCGCCGATGTCGTTGCCGAGATCCGCAGTGATGTGATTTCCGACATCGTGGCGCGCTTCGTTCCGCCCGATTCGATCGATGCGCAGTGGAACCTGCCGGGCCTGGAAGCGACCCTGCTGGAGGACTTCGGCCTGTCGCTGGACCTGCAGCGCCTGCATCGGGAAAAGGACGAGATCACCGCCGAGGAGATGGCCGAGCATGTGTCCGAGAACTTCGAGCGTCTGTTCCGCGAGAAGGAGGCGATGATCGGTTCGGAGATGATGCGCACGCTGGAAAAGCACGTGATGCTGACGGTGCTGGATTCCAACTGGAAGGAACATCTGGCGCGCATGGACTTCCTGCGCCAGGGCATCCATCTGCGCGGTTACGCGCAGAAGCAGCCCAAGCAGGAATACAAGCGCGAAGCCTTCGAACTGTTCGGCCAGATGCTGGACAAGATCCGCACCGAGGTGATCAAGCTGCTGGCGCGGGTGCGCATCCGCTCGGAAGAGGAAGTCGCGCAGATGGAAGAGGCCGAGCGCCAGCGCAACGCCGCGCGCAGCCAGGCCATGCAGTTCCGCCACGAGGACAGCGGTGGTCTGGGTGCCGACGAAGAGGCCGCCCAGGTGGCCGCACAGGGCGTTGCACACCCGACCCCGGTGATCCGCGAGCAGCCCAAGGTCGGTCGCAATGAGCCGTGCCCCTGTGGTTCGGGCAAGAAGTTCAAGCACTGCCACGGGCAGTTGGCTTGATCGCAAGGGCCGAAGAAGCGGGATGACCCGCCTTCGGCTGTTGTGCGCCGGCGGGGTGTGCAGTCGTGTACCCTGACCGCAGCACGTGCTGATCGCCGATGAGCAGTCCCGCCCCGCACCCGCCCGAACCGCTGGAGTCGACACCGCCACTGCACGTGGTGGCCGGTGTGCTGCAGGATGCGCGCGGACGCATCCTGCTGGCGCGGCGCGAAGGCCGGCGTGAGCTGGCCGGGCTCTGGGAGTTTCCCGGCGGCAAGGTCGAGGCTGGGGAAACACCGCGCCAGGCGCTCGCGCGGGAACTGAACGAAGAACTCGGTATCGACGTGGAACCGGCAGCGGCACAGCCGCTGATCGCGGTGCCGCACCGCATGGCCAACGGCCGCCGCATCCTGCTGGATGTCTACCGCATCCAGCGTTTTTCAGGCCGCGCGCGTGGCATGGAATCCCAGGCCGTGACCTGGGTGCTGCCCGAACGGCTGGGCAATTATTCGATGCCCGGTGCCGACCGACCGGTGGTCGCGGCGCTGCGCCAACCTGATACCTATCTGATCACGCCGGAATTCGTCGGCGATACAACGAATTTCATGCAGCGCCTGCAACGCGCGTTGCAGGCCGGCATCAACCGCATCCAGCTGCGGCCACGCGGGCTGGGCACACAGACGCTGTCGGCCATGGCCGCGCGCGCCGCTGAACTGGCGGCCGCGCATGATGCAGAGTTGCTGCTCAACAGCGGCTCGTTCGGGCTGGAGAACGGATTGGAACTGGCAGGAAACCTCGGCTTGGGTCTGCATCTGACAAGCGGCGACCTGGCCCGGCTCGATGCCCGTCCATTGCCGGAAAACCTGCCCTGCGCCGCATCCAGCCATGATCTGGAACAACTGCAAAAGGCGCAGGCGCTGGGTCTGGATTTCGTCGTGCTCGGCCCGGTCAAGGCCAGTCACACGCATCCGGACGGGACGCCAATCGGTTTTTCCGGCTTTGCCGCCCTGCGTGAGGAAGTGGTGTTGCCGATCTACGCGCTGGGCGGACTCGGGCGCGAAGACCAGGCCACGGCACGCGCCCATGGTGCCCAAGGCGTGGCCGCGATCCGGGCGTTGTGGCCGGACTGAAGCAGCACGGCTGAAATAGCGGAGCTGAAACGGTCGAACGCAGCAGCTTATGCATGCGTCCGCCGCTGCGGATTTCGGTGCGTCGGATCCCAGTGCGGCGGATTTCAGGGCGTGTGAAGCGCACGGACGCCGTTCTCTCAGCCCAGCAACTCCTTCACCACTTCCGCCGGCCGGCAGACCCGCGCGCCGCGAGGCGAGGACACCACCGGGCGGTTCAACAGGATCGGATGTTCGGCGATCGCGACCAGGATGCGCTCCTCGTCGACTCCTTCCTGATCCAGCCCCAGCTCGGCGCACAGGGGTTCCTTGGTGCGCAGCAGCGCTTGCGCCGGCTGTCCCAGCGCATCACGCAGGGCACGCAGCTGTGCGATATCCGGCGGCGTTTTCAGGTACAGCACCACCTCCGGCTCGATACCGGCCTCGCGCAGCGTGGCCAGTACCGTGCGCGAGGTGCCGCAGTTGGGGTTGTGGTAGAGGGTCCAGCTCATGTCGGTGCACCGGTTCGGGTCGATGCAGTGATTGTCGCACTACCTTGCCAAGGGCGCAGGACGGCCTGCGCCCTTGCTGGCCTTACCAGGCGTAGCTGATCCGCCCGTAGGCGAACGCGCCGTTGAAGCCGAATGGCGACTGGCTGTTGTACGGGAACTGGCCCGTGGTGGAGTTCAGGTAGATGTTTTCGTCGGGATACTCGTTGAGCAGATTGTCCGCGCCCAGAGTCAGGGTCCAGCGGTCGGCAGGCCGGTAGCTGACCGAGGCATCGAGCAGCCACTTGGCGCTGAAGGTCTGGTCACGAGCGGCAAGCGCCGCACTGGACTGGCGCGTGGTGTAGGCGCCGTAGCGGGTTGCGGCCAGGTTGAAGTCCCACTGCGTGAAGTTCCAGTTGGCACTCAGGGTCGTCTTGGTGCGCGGATAGCCTTCTTCGAAGCGCGCCTGCTCATCGCGGGCGATGCGTTCCAGGTCCGCACCCAGGGCGCTGAGCTGCGACGGATTGGGGGCGATGCGGGTGATCTCGGTCTTGTTGTAGTTGTAGCCTGCGGTCAGGTTCAGCGTGCTGTTGGACAGCGGAATGCTGTAGCTGCCGACCACGTCCACGCCCTGGGTGCTGGTGTCCACCGCATTGGTGAAATAGCGTGCGCTGGTGACGTTGGTGATGCCCAGGCTGGCAAGCAGGTCGGTGACCGCCTGGTTGGCGAGCAGGTTGGACGAGAGCACGATGCGGTCATCGATGTCGATGTCGTAGGCGTCGATGGTCAGATACAGGCGGTCGATGGGTTGCAGGACCAGTCCCAGGCTGTACGACAGAGAAGTCTCGGCCTTGAGCGGTTCGGCGCCGAGCGCCTGTGCGGCCTCGCTGGTGGTGCGGAAGGTGCCAGATTCGTAGAACACGCCGCTGACAATATTGCTGGTGACGGCTTGGTAGTACTGCTGGCCCAGCGCCGGCGCCCGGAAGCCCGATGCCACCGTGCCGCGTAGTGCGACCGCGTCGTTGAAGGCAAAACGTCCGGAGAGCTTGCCGGACAGCTCGCTGCCGAAATCGTCGTAATCCTCATGGCGCAGGGCGATGCCACCGGAGAAGCGTTCGGTGAAATCGGCTTCCAGACCGGCATAGAGGGCATGGCTGCCACGATCAAAGCTGCCTGCATTGGCCGGGGTGAAGCCGCCAAAGCCCTGAGCACCCGAGCCGGTGTAGGAATTGGGTTCGCCGGCGTACTGACTCCACTCCTCTGTGCGGTATTCGGCACCCAGCGACAACGTGGCCGGATAGGCCAGGCCGATGTCGAGCGGGCGCGCCAGATCGAGGTTGAACAGGTGCTGGGTGTATTCCAGGTTGCCGTCGTAGAAACGCGTCGGACTGCCGGCACCGAGGCTGTAGTTGATCGAATTCTGGGTGTAGAAGGCCAGGTCGTTGCGCCCGTAGTTGTAGCTCAGATCCCAGCTCCAGGCGCTGTCATCACCGCCACGCAGGCCGGCAACGAACGAGTAATCCTTGGATATCTGGTTGATTTCCGGGACATACCCGTTGGGGTAAGTCTGTGCCAGCAGGGCGCCCTGACCGCTGTGGTTGCGCGAGCGGTAGAAGGCGAACGAGACGATGTCGCGCTCACCGACAATGGCATGTGCGTAGGCGGTGGTGGTGTCGGAGATATCCAGTTCGGTGTTGAAGGCGACGTTCACGGCTTCCACCGCAGGGTCACCATAGATGAACCCCTTTTCACCCACGCCGGGGTTGTTGCCGTTGTGCGGATTCGGCGTTACCCCTTGCGAGGGTTCTGGCCGGTAGGGGCGGGCGCGGTTGGTGTAATCCTGATCAGTGATCTGGCCGGAAAGATGCAGGCGGCCCTGCCCGTTGGCGTAGGACAGGCCGGTATCACCGGACAGCTGCACACTGCGACCGTCGCCGGCCGAATACTGGCCCAAATCCAGTGCCAGACTTCCGCCACTGCTGCTGCCCTTGAGCACGATGTTGACCACGCCGGCGATGGCGTCCGAGCCGTACTGGGCCGAGGCGCCGTCGCGCAGCACTTCGACCCGGGCGATGGCCGCGATCGGGATCGCATTCAGATCCACTGCCGAGGAGCCGCGGCCGATGCTGCCGTTGACGTTGACCTGGGCCGCGATATGGCGGCGCTTGCCGTTGACCAGCACCAGCACCTGATCCGGCGCCAGGCCGCGCAACTGCGCCGGGCGCACGCCACTGGTGCCGTCGGTGATGGCTGGACGCGGGAAGTTCAGCGAGGGCAGGGCGCGTGACAGCGCGGTCGCCAGTTCCAGCGTGCCGGTAGCTTGCAGGACTTCTGGTGTGATGATGTCGATCGGGGACTGGGATTCGGCCACGGTGCGATCGCTGACGCGCGTACCGGTGGCGATCACGGTATCCAGTGCACGCAGTTCCTCGTGCTGCCCGTCCGGGCGTGGCGGATCCTGTGCCAGTGTGGTGCCGGCGGGTAGCAGCAAGGTGGCAATCGTCAGGGCGAGGGGGCGGATGATCATGGCAATAACTCCGTAAAAGGGCCGGGCGGGTGGTTGGAGCATCGCCCGGTGATGGGAAGCCGGTACCGCATTACGTTCCGCGCAGGGAGATTGTCGGGCAGCGGGAATGCCGCACAATGCGGACCGCATGCTGTATCCACAATGCAGGTCGGGAGCGGGAATCAGGTGATGATCGCGCGGCCGCATCCTGTAGCCGAGTTATTTCATGGCATCTTCTTATTGCTGCGGGGAATGAGTCAATGGCGTCTGGGCGCCATTGCTGCTATGCGCCAAAGCGGCGTGGCAGGGGTCGGTGAGCGCCGCAGCATGCCGGGCGCTGCCCAGGGCCGGCCTACAGATCCGAATCCGGCTGCGGCTGGCTGGCGTCGTCTTCGTTCGGGTCCGGGGTTTCGTCGGTCGGACACTGCGGGCGCTTTTTCAGGCGCAGCGAGAGTGCCGCCTTGGCCATCATATGGGCGCTGATCGGCGCGGTGATGACCAGGAACACGCTGATCAGTATTTCGCGCGGATGGAAGGTGTTGCCCACCAGCGCATGGTAGAAAACCGACACGACCAGAATGCTGCCCACGCCCATCGTCGTGGCCTTGGTCGGGGCGTGCAGGCGCTTGAAGAAGTCCGACAGTTTGACCAGCCCGATCGAGCCGACCAGCGCAAAAAAGCTGGCCACCAGCAGCAGCGCCGACAGGATGATTTCGGTGAACAGGCTCATTCCACGATGTCCCGTCGCAGCACGTACTTGCTCAGCACCACGGTGCCGACAAAACCCAGCATCGCGATGACCAGTGCCGCTTCGAAGTAGATCTCGGATTTCAGATACATGCCATCCAGGATCAGCAGCGCGATCGCATTGATGTTCAAGGTGTCCAGCGCCAGGATCCGGTCGGTCACGCCCGGGCCGCGCAGCAGGCGGTAGAGCGCGAGCAGCATCGCAAGGCCGATCACGTGCATGGAGATGAGGATGACGGTCGCGATCACGGGAAGATTTCCTTCAGTGGCGCCTCGTAGCGGGTCTTGATTTCCTCGATCAGTGCATCCGGGTCGTCCAGGTGCAGGGCATGGATCAGGATGTAGCGGCGGTCATCGGAAAGTTCCGCCGAGACCGTGCCCGGCGTCAGCGTGATCAGGCTGGCCAGCGCCGTGATGCCGTGGATGTTGGTCAGATCCAGCGGCACCCAGACCCAGCCTGGATGGATGTCCGCCTCGCGTCCCAGCACCAGCCGGGCGACATTGATATTGGAACGCACGATGTCGTAAAGCATCACGGCGATCAGCTTGGGCAGCGGCCGCAAGGTACCGATATGGGCGAACTCGCGTTCCAGCCGGCGCGCCACCTGCGGGATCAACAGGGCCAGCACCAGCGCCAGCAGGATATGCCCGCGGCTGATGTTGTCGGTGAGCAGGATCCCGAACACGAACACCGCGATGCTGAGCGGAATCGAAGGGACGATGGTCTTGAAGCGTTTGCGCATGGCGTCATGGCTCCCGCAGGTTCGGTGTCGTGGTGCGCACCGACTGGATGTAGTTCTCCGGCGCGGCCAGTTGTTCGCCAGCGGCCATTGCGTAACGCATCACCGGGCTGGCGGCCAGCGTCATGCCGACGCAGTAGACCAGCAACAGGATGATCGCGGCGATCTCGCTGCGGCGGCCGCGACGCGGCTTGGTCGGCAGTTCAACCTCGGTGCCGACCGGCGCCACCACCCAGAACAGCTTGCTGCCGGCGCGCGCCATCGCCACCATCACGAACAGCGTGGATACCAGAATCGTGCTCCACACCCAGCCCATGTGCTCGTCCGGCACCGCCAGCAGGATGCC
>Ga0265293_10001825_pt1 | contig 45050 bp, 45 predicted proteins | sample Munlanlewell138R_FD_192505 | JGI IMG/M metagenome (GOLD analysis project Ga0265293, IMG submission 192505) | Leachate microbial communities from a municipal landfill in Southern Ontario, Canada - Leachate well 138R | ecosystem: Engineered > Solid waste > Landfill > Unclassified | place: Canada... | reverse complement strand
TGCGAGCAAAGAAGTGATTCAAAAATATGTTGAAAATCAGGGAAAAAAGAAAGAATATAAAGAAGTCTATTCAGGGCAACTTAAATTGTTTTAATACCTCGTGGGCTTGCCCCGAGGTAGTTTATTTGAATTGTTGTAAATCTTATGCTTCTTTGATTCTTGCTTTTTTACCTCTCAAGTCTCTGAAATAGAAGATTCTTGCTCTTCTTACTTTTCCTTTTTTGTTGACTTCAATTTTTTGGATGGCAGGCATATTCACTGGGAAAATTCTTTCAACCCCGATTTCACCACTCATTTTTCGGATGGTAAAAGTCTCAGTGGTACCTTGTCCTTTTCTTTGAATCACTACGCCTTTAAAAAACTGAGTTCTGGTTTTTCCGCCTTCGGAAATTTCATAATAAACTGTGATGGTATCACCGGCACCAAATTTGGGAAAATCCTTTTTAGCTACATATTTGTCCTGTACGTACTTAACTACACTTTCCATTGTATTTGTTTAATTTGTTATTATTGAAAAACATACACGGTTCTCGTCAGCGGTTTATCAACAGGGCGCAAAATTAATAAAAATTATCAATCCTCAAAAGTATTTTGATAAATATTTAAAGCTTTTAAAAACTGTTCCTGCTCTACCTGCAAACGGTATCTTTCGGTAATCGTCGGACCGAATGAATAACCGACCAACGGATTGATGATAAAGGCATGAATGCCCTCACCCTGCAAACGGCATTTGACTACTTCTGCCGTGAAATAATTGTCAAAAGTATCCAGCGTTATGAACTTCCGGTTTTCTAGTTCTTTGTTCATGAAAGCAAGTTACGAATTTCTTATAAAATATTTACAACTTCACCCCAAATCGCTTTGAACTCCGCACCAAAAACTTCTGTAACTTCTTCATTCCCTTTTTGGTAAGTCCTGATTGCGTAAACGATGTTTTTCTTGGGAGTTTTAATGGGTTTGATGGTGATTAAATCCCCTTTTATAAATTCATTTCCCAAGCAGGGAATCAAAACACTGATTCTTTCAATGTATTCTCCAATCACTGCGGTACCGATGATCAGACTGTAATAATACTGGTCTTTCGTGGCACAATCGGGATTAACCATTGCGTAATCCACTAATAAATCAAATTCCTCCTTGATTTCCAAATAGGTAAAAGGTGAATCTTCCTTGGGGTTATCTTTCTTTTGTGAAAATACAACGGAAGAAACGATGAGAAACAGAAAAAACAAGTACTTTGATTTCATAATATTTCTAAAAATTAGTTTCTAAACATCTGCTGCAATCAGGCCTTTCACGAGTTGAATCACTTTCGGCATCGCGTTATTGGCGGCTTCCAAAACTTCTTCGTGCGTAACGGGTACTGCGATTTCCATTCCGCCGAGATCCGTTACGATGGAAATACAGAAAACCCGCATTCCCTGATGATTGGCGACGATTACTTCCGGTACGGTACTCATTCCCACACAATCCGCACCCAACAACCGAACCATCAAATATTCAGCAGGAGTTTCATAAGTTGGTCCTTGCAAGCCTAAGTAAACACCGGTTTTGACTTTGATGTTGTTTTCTTTACCATAATGCATTACGTAATCAATCATTTTCTCATCATAAGGATGGGACATATTGACGAATCTCGGTCCGAATTCATCCATGTTTTTTCCTCGCAGCGGATGTTCGGGCATCATATTGATATGGTCGTTGATGAGAACAATTTCTCCGATTTCATAATTCAGGTTCACGCCGCCGCTGGCATTGGAAAGCAAAAGTTTTTCAATGCCCAAACCGTGAAATACACGAATCGGAAACGTCACTTCCGTCATGGAATATCCTTCATAATAATGAAATCGGCCAGCCATCATCAGTACATTCTTGCCTTCAATCTGTCCAAAAATCAATTCTCCATGATGTCCTTCCACGGTGATTTCCGGAAAGTTGGGAATGGATTTATAGTCAATGGCTTTGCTGTTTTTCACTTCATCTTTGAGCTTACCAAGTCCTGACCCTAACACAATTGCAAATTCTGGCTGTGCGGGCAACCAGTTTTTCAGAAAATCTACGGCTTGTTTAATTTTTTCCGGCATAATTCAACAGGTTTTTTTTGAAATCATCATAATCATCCAATTCGATTTCTATGGGTAAATAAAATAAATTTTCAATCAATGCAGATTCATCTTTCAGTCTCATATAATCTTTCTCCGTTGTCAGAATGATTTTATTTAAATTTTTCATTTTGTCATAATGTTCCTCAATACTGCGGATATCCGCAATGGAAAAATTATGGTGGTCGGAAAATTTCATGTGCTGCACCGACCTGAATTTTTGTTTTACATAATCTACAAAGAGTCCGCTTCGTGCGATTCCCGTGATGACCAAGGCGTCGTACTCGCCCCACTCATATTCATCTACCGAAAATCTGAAGCCTAAAATCTTTTGCGAATATACGATTTTAGAGAAATATAGTTTCTGTCCGGCGCGCGGTTTGATTTTGGCAGCTATTTCGTTTTTTTGTTTGACTGTAAAATGTTCCGGACATTTGGTTACGATGATGATATTCGCTCTTTTGGCACCATGTCGGGGTTCACGCAGATTTCCGGCTGGTAGCAGATAATCATCGGGATAAGGATCTTTGAATGTCGTCAGCAAAATAGAAAATCCCGGTTTCAATTGTCGGTGCTGAAATCCGTCGTCCATGATTACCGCATTGGTTTTAAATGAATTAATCAAATATTCAATGGCGTTAACACGATTTTCTCCGACGGCTACTACGATTTTATTTTTGAACCGATTGAAGAATTGCAAAGGTTCATCGCCGATGTCATACACTTTGGAATTGTAATTGGCGATTTTCAGACCGGAAGTTTTTCTTCCGTATCCGCGGCTGAGCATGGCCACATCAAAATAATCTTTCAGAATTTCGGCTACCATGATGACATGGGGAGATTTTCCGGTTCCTCCCACAGAAAGGTTTCCGATGCAAATAACCGGTATTTTGAACTTTTTGGACGAAAGTAGTCCGAAATCATACAGCAAATTGCGAATTGTTGTGACAATCCAATAAAGCCCTGAAAGCGGCAACAGCAATTTTCTCCAGCCCATCTTCATTTTTAATGAGGGGCAAATTTAAGACTTTAATGAGGCTTTGCATGGGTTTCCCTGAAAATTTATTCTATACAGAATTTCAGGATATCTTTTTCTTTGCAATAATCAACAATGAATTTGAAATAGAAAAACAGCAGGGTATAAATCATGTAAGTTTTTATATACCAATCAATTCAACTGGATGCAAACCAATTCGGATTCATTTGTATTTTAACAAAATTTGATGATTATATTTAATTAAACTTGGAAATAATCTTCATTTGGTTATTTTTGTGGAATCACAAAACGCTTTATCGTTCAATATTTATGAAAAGAAAACTGTTTACCTTCATTCCGCTCGCATTGCTAACGATAACGGCTGTTCTGATAGCACTTTCATTTTTTTTCAAGATCATTCCCGACAATGTAATGTTTGCGGCCAGATGGATCACGGCATTAAGTTTTGTTCTCTATGCCCTCCGAAAAAAATCATTGACTACTTGGATTTTGTACAGCATTGTTTTGGGGGCACTTTTAGGGCATGATTTTCCGGATTTGGCGAAATCGCTTCATCCGCTGAGTCAGGGTTTTATTAAATTGGTGAAAACCATTGTCGGTCCGATTTTGTTTGCAACCTTGGTTTATGGTATCGCCGGTCATTCAGATTTGAAACAAGTTGGCCGTATGGCTTGGAAATCATTGGCTTATTTTTATTTTGCTTCCACAGTTGCCTTATTTATCGGGCTATTGGCCATCAATATCACACAGGCTGGGAAAGGAATTGATATGTCCCATGTTCCTGAAATGGAGCTTCCATCCAAAGACAGTGCGCTTTCAGCCAGTGATGCTGCCGAACTAAAAGGATTGCCCGAGAATGTACATTGGATACATCAGACAACCTCATTTTTTCGGGATGCCTTTCCGGAAAATATTGTAAAATCCATTCATGAAAACAAAGTGCTTCAGATTGTGGTTTTTGCCGTAATTTTCGGAATCGGTTTGGCCCAGGTTAACGAGAAGAAGCGAAAACCTTTGGTGGATTTTGTGGATAGTCTGGCGGAAACCATGTTCAAATACACACATATTGTGATGTATTTTGCACCTTTCGGTGTAGGTTCCGCAATGGCATATACGGTTGGTCACATGGGAATTGATATTCTCAAAAACCTCGGGATGCTGCTGATGACCCTCTATGGAGCACTGACAATTTTCCTACTCTGTGTATTGCTGCCGATTGCACTTTATCTGAAAGTTCCAATCAGAAAATTCATTTCCGCCATCGAAGAACCGGTTTCCATTGCTTTTGCAACAACGAGTTCCGATGCCGCCTTGCCTTTGGTAATGACCAATATGGAGAAATTCGGAGTGCCTCGAAAAATCGTATCTTTTGTTGTGCCAACGGGTTATAGTTTTAATCTCGACGGGACAACGCTCTATCTTTCGCTGGCTTCCATATTTGTGGCACAGGCAGCAGGGATGGATCTTTCCATCGGTCAGCAATTATTGATTTGTCTGACTTTGATGATTACGAGCAAGGGCGTTGCTGCCGTTCCCAGGGCATCCTTGATTATTTTAATTGCAACGGCCGACCAATTCGGGTTGCCGCTTTTTGTTATTGCCGCCATCCTTGGAATTGATGAATTAATGGACATGGCAAGAACTTCGGTTAATGTCATCGGAAATTGTTTGGCATCCGTTGTAATCGCCAAATGGGAAGGAGAATTTGATCAGGAAAAAGCCTTGGCTTATACCAACGATTAATGCAAATCAATAGGTTTTTTTCCGGAATTCAGAGGAAAATATCCATTACGAAAATAAATTTAGCGATCGTACAATTCCTATATTTGCCCGAAATCAAAAACAAAAAATTTTGAAGAAGAATTTATTTTTGCTTTTGCTGATTCTTTTATTGCAATCAATAAGTAGTTGCAAATCAGAGAAAAAGAAAATTCAGGAACAAAATCTAATCATTGAAAATACCATCAAGGCTTTTGAAGCCGAATTATTGAAACAGCAAATTGATTCAATTTTTTCAAAATATAATTTCAATGCAGCTGTTGCAGTTTACAGGGACAGTCTGCTGATTTACAGAAAAGAAAACGGTTTCCGTGATTTTAAAAATCAATTAAAAATCGACAGCAATACCATTTTTGCCATTGCATCCAACAGCAAACAATTTACGGCCACCCTGATTTTGCGCTTGCAGGAGCAAGGAAAACTAAAAGTTACAGACAAGGTTTCAGATTATTTAGATAAATACAAAACTGCTGCTTATCAAGATATTACCATACAGCAATTGCTCAATCATACTTCAGGAATGCAATATTTCGGACAGTCACTGCGGTTTGAACCCGGCACTGATTTTAAATATTCCAATGATGGTTACAATTCCTTAGGAGAAATCATAGAAAAAGTCAGCGGAAAATCTTTTTCGGATAATGCGAAAGCACTTTTTGAATTGGCGGGATTGAAGAATACATTCACAGGCGATAATTTTCAGGGCAATAATTTTGCAAGTGCCTATTTGGGGACTGTAAAGAATGCGCATGAAATTCCAAATATGCCAGCAAGACTTTCAGGAAATGGAATCGGCATCCCCGCCGGAGGCATGCTTTCCACACTTGACGATTTTCATTTGTGGAATCGAAAATTATTCGGTGGTGAAATTATCAGCAAAGCATCATTGGAAAAAATGACCCGACAAACCGCATCCCGAATGAAGCATTTTACAGGAAGTTCCGGTTATGGCGACGGACTGATGATGTATGGTGAGGGGCCGCTTGCGTATTTCCATACGGGCTATGTGAAAGGCGCGCCTTCACTGACGATTTTTTATCCGGAAACCAAAACCGCTGTGATGATATTTTCAAACCTCGCCGACGAATCCAAAGCTAAGAAGGTGATTTTTCAACCGCATTTAGAAATTAAATCAGCTGTGGATGCCATCCAAAATACAGTGATTCAACTCAGAGAAGAATTGTTAATTGAAGTGGAATAGATTCAATTTATTTCGGTATAATATGTTGTAAACGAGGACGCTAATGGCGGATTTCAGTGTTAGAAGTTTGACCGCTTTATTTTGAAACACATTTGTGCATTTCACGGAACTTTATGCAATTTTAAATTGATATGATTTTTGCAAACCATGATTAAATCAAGCGGAAAAAAAGAATTTAGTAACCTTGTTTTTATGCAGTTTATATTTGGTTTTAACCGTTATATTTACACAATTTTAAAAATTAAAAATGAGATATTTATTTATACTTTTATTTTTTTCTGTTAATTCGGTATTGTCTGCACAGGACTATAGAATTGGGAGTTTTTATGAAGGTTATATCATCAAAAAAGATGGGAGTAGAGATCGGGGGTATATTTTATATACTGACGAATCCAAACGTTTTGAACAAGTAACTTTCAGAAAAGAGAAAAAAGGCAAGAATCAAAGACTTAAACCCAAAGACATTGCCGGATATAAAATTGCAGATCAGGTGTATCACAGTGTGAATTACAAAGATTTTCCATTCAGTAATACAAGGTTTTTACTTTTGGAAAAAGACGGTTGTCTGAAAGAATATTCTTATAAATTTTACAATGAAGGGGCATGGGTGCGGCATACGATTCTGAAAAATGATGAAGGAGAAGCAGAAAATATGGATACTTATTTACTCAATTTCTCAAAGAAAATGTCCAATATGGTCAGAAAGGATGAAGCATTGGCGCAGAAAATCCTAAATAAGGAGAAAGGTTATGATTTATTGCACTATAATGAAATCATTGATGCATACAATGCGAATTGTGAAACCGAATCCGATGATTAGAAACTATATCCTCCCGATACTCGGGCTGCTGTCTTTTAGCTTATCTGCTCAAAATTTTTATTGGGGTTACCCTTTTCCGCAGCCGAATGAAACAGAAAAAAACGTTTCTCATGTTCTTGACGAAAATATATTGTACAGAATATCAAAAGAATATGATCTTTCGATTTTCAATTACCATGTATTGACAGATCAGTTTTCATTAAATGAGCTTGAAAAAGTCAAAAGCTTAGATCTGTCTGTGGATCAGCCTCCAATGGGGACAGCTACATTGACATTCGTTGATTTATTTCAGATTAAAGGTTCTGATTTTGTTTTTTATTATGATGAATATAACCATAAAAGCAAGTCAATTACCCTTTATTCAAATTTGGTCAATATCCGCACAGGGAAAAAATCTGATTTGAAACCGCTTGCCACAATAGATTCAAGAAACGGAAATTTTCAAATAGCACAAAGTCCCGGAAAATCAAAATATGCTGTTCTAAAGGAACTGCCTTTTGAAAAAAACACCCAAGAAAAAGTAGAATTGCTATTGTTGGATAGCAATCAGAATATCCTTTCTCAAAAGGTCATTGAATTTCCATTTGAAGCACAGCGAAATAAACAACATGAAATTTATGTTTCTGACGAAGGTCGGATAGTTTTGCTCAAAAGCATTAGAGAAAAGAAAGAAAAACCATATTTCAACTTATATGAATGGAATCCTGCCAATGATGAATTAAACACAATTTCACTTAGACAGGAGGATAATTATCAAATTTTTCAATATGATGGCAGTTTTCATGCGGAAGAGTTTTATTTCATCAGCTTGCTTACGCATGAGAAGTCAACGGATATAGGAATGAAAATAGATCTGAATGGAAGGCATTCGGGGATAAGTGGAAGTGGAGTATTGGCCGTGAAAATCAAGCCAGATGGAAAGACAGATTATGTCCAAAGGAATGATTTTGACATCATTTCAAATTTGAATATCAAGAATTTACTGTACAATCAATCCCAGTTCTTTGTGGTCTGCGACCGCTCCTACACCAATAAAAAATCGAAATCTTCCAACATTGGTCAGATGAACAAAGAATATGATTATACCTATTTAAACAATGGATTTTATATACTCAGCTTGGATAAAAATACAGGACAATTGCAATGGGATAAGATAATTGAAACTTCAGAACCCAACACCCATAATGACAACGGTGATTTTTTATCAGTCCTATCTTTTTTGGATAGCAATAACAGGCTGGTTTTATTATACAATGAAACACGCGATTTGAACAAAGGAGTTATCCACATCGTTTATAATCGTCGTTTCCCGATGATGGAAGTGATTTCAACTCATGGGGAAACTGTATCAAAAGCCCCATTACTTGCTGCTGGGATAGGGGTAGTTAAAGAGGAACCCTTTGAATTAAACACACAGTTTTTAATTCCGGTAACAGACAATAAATTCATTCTCAGAGCGAGTAATAAAGTAGAATACAAATACGGATATATGGAGCTAACTCCTTGATTTTAAATAATTAATAATTGATAATCAAGGTGATAAATAAAGGCGGAAGGTTTTGATTTATTAGAATTTCAATACAAAATGTATCAGGAATTTTCTCCGAACTTTCAAGTTTTATCCTTACAACTAATTTACTATACTATACATTAAAAATCATCGTTTAATATTGTGGTTTTGAATATTTTTGTGGCGATATGAGATTGAGCAAACTTAGAAATTGCATCCTTTTAATTTTACTTTTTGGAATAATTTACGCTTGTTCTACACGTGGAAGAGTGCCTGATATCCGGGATGTCCAGGCAGCACAAAAAGCCAAAATAGAGCAAATCGCAAAACAAAAAGAAAAGGAACAAAAAGAAAATGAGGTTCCTCCGCCAGCCGTGCCACAACCTGAAAAACCCAAAGTCCCGGAAGCCGAAAAGCGAATCTCGGTGGATTTACCGGAAGTAAACAGAGAATTCCGTGCTGCTTGGGTAGCTTCCGTTGCCAATATCAACTGGCCTTCCAAAAGAGGATTGTCCACGGAACAACAAAAAGCGGAAGCTGTTGCCATTTTGGATAATTTGAAAGAAAATCATTTCAATGCGGTCATTCTCCAAATTCGTCCTTCCGCAGACGCATTGTATGACAGCCCGTTTGAACCTTGGTCAATTTTTCTGACAGGTGAAACCGGAACTGCGCCAAAACCCTATTACGACCCTTTGAAATTTTGGATTGAAGAAGCACATCAGCGTGGGCTGGAACTTCACGCTTGGATCAATCCTTATCGGGTGCATCATTCCAACGGAGGGAAAGTCAACCAGTTTTCCATGGTAAATAAAATGAAAAATCAAGTGGTCAAACTGAAAAACGGAATGTATTGGTTTGACCCGGGCAAAAAAGAAGTGCAGGATCACATTAGTCAAGTCATTCTGGATATTGTGCGGAGATATGACGTGGACGGAATTCATTTTGACGATTATTTTTATCCTTATAAATCGTATAACAATGGTGCGGATTTTCCGGATAATGATTCTTGGAATGCCTACAAAAAATCGGGGGGTACGCTGTCAAGAGGGGATTGGAGAAGAGACAATGTCAATAAAATTATTCAAAGGATTTATACGGAAATCAAAACAGAAAAAAGCTGGGTACAGTTCGGACTCAGTCCATTCGGAATCTGGAAACCCGGATTTCCGAGTGATGTAACCGGAATGTCGCAATATGATGAATTGTATGCAGATGCCAAAACCTGGCTCAACAATGGATGGATTGATTATTTTTCGCCTCAGTTGTATTGGGCGGACAGTGCGCCTAAACAAAGTTTTACCAGTTTATTGCGTTGGTGGAATTCCGAAAACACTTATAAACGCCATCTCTGGCCGGGCATCAATACCGTGGAAGTGAAAGCATCCGACCGTCCGACGGAAATAGTTAAACAGATTGGAATTACCCGGGATTTGATACCGGAAGACGCCGGTGTGATTCACTGGAGTTACAAAGGATTGGATGAAAAAATGCTCCAGGCTTTGAAAAACGGACCCTACAAAGAAAAAGCATTGACTCCAAAATCTTCTTGGATGCAACCATTGATTTCCGGCATGCCGAAATTGGAATTGCACAATCAGAAAAATGAAGTTACTGCCGAATGGATTTACGGGATGAAAGACAAAACGGTTCACTGGATTCTTTATGCCCTCTACGGTGAAAATTGGGAAATTCAGATTTTGGATGCGGATATTTCAAAAATTCAGCTTCCAAAATCCAAAAATGGAAAAACTTTGAATATTATTGCGATTCAGGCAGTTGACAGATTGGGCAACGAAAGCGAATACAATGCCAAACAGGTGAAATAATCAATTGCTCCAAATTTAAAATGCACATAAAAAAAGCCGGAATTTCCGGCTCTTTACATTTATTTCCAATGGCTTATCAAACGCCAACAGTTTGATGTTCCACTTTCACGCGCCATCCAAAAGGGTCTTCTGTCAATCCCATTTGAAGGTCAACAAGTTTTCTTTTCAGAATTTTGCCGTAGCATTGATCATCTGGGAGCTCGGTCAATGTTAATTTTTCATTGCCGTATCCAATCATCACATAATCAATGACAACAGCTGCGGTTCCAACACCGATAACTTCCTTGAGTTCACCTTTTCTGTATGCTTCCACCAATTCTTGTACAGTAATTCTTCGTACTTCTGTTTCAATTCCCAAATCTTCTGCGATTTTTAGAATGCTGTCTCGCGTCACGCCATCCAGAATTCTTTCAGAAATCGGTGCGGTCACTAATTTGTCGCCGATTCTGACAAAAACATTCATCGTTCCGGCTTCTTCAATAAAGGTGTGGGTGGCATCATCTGTCCAGATGATTTGGTCGTAGCCTTCTTCTTGGGCTAAACGGGTCGGGTAAAAGGCACCGCCGTAATTCCCCGCTGCTTTTGCGAATCCGGTTCCGCCATTTGCGGCACGGCTGTATTTGTCAGCGATTTTCAGTGAAAGTGGTTTGCTGTAATATTCCGGTGCAACAGCCATCACGATGGCAAAAAGGAATTCACTTGATGATTTGGCGGAAATCACTTCTTCTGTTCCGAACATCACCGGCCGGATATACAATGATTTTCCGTAATCGGACGGAACCCACTGACGGTCAATGTCCACTAAAACTTTCATTCCTTCCAGAAAAATTTCTTCGGGAATTTCCGGCATATCCATACGAACAGCGGATTTATTGAATCTAACGAAGTTTTTTTCGGGTCTGAAAAGATGAACTTCTCCGTCTTTATCCTTGTAGGCTTTCATGCCTTCAAAGATGCCTTGTCCGTAATGTGCAATGGACAGGGCAGGGGTGAATTCCATTTTTCCGTAAGGTTTAATCACTGGTTCACTCCATTTCCCGTTTTTAAATTCAGCAATCAGCATGTGATCTGTGAATTTGGTTCCAAACGTCTTAACGTCATAAGCCTCAGGCGTGAATCTCGACTCCTTGATTTTTTCTATTCTCATAAATTTGTCTTTTTTACTTTTTTGAAAAGTGCCGCAATTTACTCAATATTTATCCCAAATAAAAAGATGGATGACAGCATGTTGAAGTGTTGATATTTCTCGTTATTCATTCAATATGTTCAAAATCATAGTACAAGATGGAAGACTGATTTGTCTTAAATAGATAAAATCCTTAGCTTTGACCGAATTTGAGAAAATCAAATGCAACATGGAAGAAAGTGTAGAAATAGAAAACTTAGAACATATTCAATTGTTGGTCGATACCTTTTACGGAAAAATCCGAAAGGATGATTTGTTGGCTGATATTTTCAATGATATCATCCAAAATCGTTGGCCGGAACATTTGGAGAAAATGTATCGGTTTTGGCAAACCATCCTCTTGGGAGAACATACCTACACTGGACGCCCCTTACTGCCACACTTGCCGTTGCCGGTCGAGAAAATGCATTTCGAACGTTGGATTTATCTTTTTGAACAAACTTTGGATGAATTGTTTCATGGGGAAAAAGTGGAATTAGCCCGTTGGCAGGCCAACAGAATGGCGATGATGTTCAATATGAAGATTGATTATTACAAACAAAGCCAACTTAATAATCCTTAATTCTAATTAAGTTTTGTGCTTTCAAAAATATTCCTTTAATTTGTTATTTAAAATCAGTCTAAATAAACGTAAATTGAAGTGAATACTACGGGATCAGTTAAAGAAAAAGAAAAAGGTCATGCTTTTCTCTCCAAATTAGGCAAAAAAGTGCTTCGTCCGGGTGGCAGGGAATTGACCGAAAAACTGATTGCCACAATGGAAATATCATCTAATGATGCTGTAATAGAATTTGCACCGGGATTGGGAAAATCCGCTGCCCTGTTAATTGAGAAAAATCCCAAATCCTACATAGGAATTGACATTGATCAGGCAGCCATCGAAAAGCTCAATCATAAATTAGGGAAATCCAACGTGGAATTTATGTATGGAAATGCTTCACATACTTCATTGAAGGAAAATTCCGCAGAACGAATTTTGGCAGAAGCCGTTTTGACCATGCATGCGGATCATCGAAAACGGGAAATGCTCAGGGAAGCACACAGGATTTTGAAGGTGAATGGAATTATCGGACTTCATGAATTGGGCATCGTACCGGAAAATATCGATGAAGAAACCAAGGCTGAAATGACCCGGGATTTGGCTGAAATCAGCCATGTGAATGCACGACCGCTGACCGAAACAGAATGGAGAAACCTTCTCGAAATGGAGGGATTTAAAGTACTTAAAATAATGACCAATGAAATGAAATTACTCGAAGTAAAAAGATTATTGGCAGATGAAGGGATCTTTGGGGCATTGAAAATTGGATTTAAAGTAATGACGCATCCAAATGCAAAACACAGGATGTTGATGATGCGCAAAGTATTCAGGAAATACAGTCAAAACATGAGAGGAATCGCCATCACGGCACAAAAAATAAATTAAAACATAACAATATGAATTTTACAGATAAAAACACAATCGGAGATGTGGTAGCTCACGATTATCGTGCGGCAGCAGTTTTTAAAAATCATGGCATTGATTTTTGTTGCAATGGAAACCGAAGCATAGAAGAAGCATGTCAGGAAAAAAATTTAGACAGCCGGAAATTGTTGGATGAAATTGATGAAGCTTTTAAAAATACAGGTGGCGGGAGCATTGATTTCAACAGTTGGCCCTTGGATTTGCTTTCGGATTATATTGAGAAAACCCATCACAGATATACGGATCAGAAAATTTCCGAAATCAAACCCTTTTTGGAAAAAATCGTGAAAGTTCATGGTGGCGCTCATCCCGAACTGGCGCGTGTTGAAGAGCTTTTCGGTTGGGCAGGTGGCGAAATGGCCAAACACATGAAAAAAGAAGAATTGATTTTATTTCCCGCCATCCGCAGAATGGTGAAAGCAGCAATCAGCGGGGAAGCCATGAAACAGTCGCCTGCGACTTCTGCCGGAAACTCCATAGAATCCTTGATAGACGAACATGACAGTCAGGGCAATGCTTTTAAGGAAATGCGAAAAATCACCAATGATTATACCGTACCCGAAGATGGTTGCAATACCTACAAGGTTACTTTGGCCATGTTAGAAGAATTTGAAGACAATCTGTTTCAGCATATTCATTTGGAAAATAATATTCTGTTTCCCAAAGCCATAGACTTAGAAAAGAGATTGAATTAATCAAAATTGGATGACGGCAGAGAGCGGAGCTGTATTTTTGGCTACGCATTTTGAGCGTTTTAAAATTATATTATGGAACAAACAAAACCCGTTAAAAGACATGTTGCACTCCAGAGTTTCAGTCGCGAACATCGGTTTGAACTCTTGATTGGCTGGAAAATACGACAGGGATTTAGAAAAAACGTAAGTCTATCTCGAATTAAAAAATATACGGACTGGGTTTTTAAAAATTATGTGAAACCGCATTTTGAAAATGAGGAAAAATATATTCTGCCCCTGCTTGACGAATCTGACAAAATCAGAAAAAGAATCATCACTGAACACCGTCGTTTAGAGCGACTTTTTAATGACAATGAAGATGTGAAACGCGCGTTGAGCCTGATAGAGGAAGAATTGGATGCGCATATCCGCTACGAAGAAAAAGTCCTTTTTGAAAAAATACAGGAAATAGCGACAGAAGCGCAATTGGAAGAAATTCAAAGATTTCACTATGAAATCAAAGAAAATGAAAATTGGAATGATAAGTTTTGGGAATAATTAATCACAGCCGTGGAGTTTTCCATAATTTTTGGTGATGGAATCATCATTTTCCCGATGATATATATAGGTAGGAATTTCCGTTTTCAGGATTTTGACACCCAAGGATTCGGCTCGGTTGAGTAAATCAGCATCGGCACCAATCGGCAAATTGCGAAACCCTTTTAATCTTACAATGATGTCACGGCGGACAAAAAAAGTTCCGCCAATGGCACATTGGGAGAGATGGATGTTCTTGCCGTCGTGATAAAGGTCAGGAACGTATTGATTCCCAATGATTTTCACGCCGCCGTGCAGAAATTCAATTTCAGGATTTTCCTTCAAAATCTTCTTTCGGCTCTCCAAATGTTCCGGCAGATAAGTATCATCCGAATCCAAAAATGTAATGAACCGCCCTTTGGCCAAAGAAATGCCTTTGTTTTTAGCACCGGCTTCTCCTTGATTGGCCTGTTTATGATATTGAAAGTTCTGATTTCCTGTGAATATTTGATGAACAATTTCTTCCGAATTGTCGGTGCTGCCATCGTCGATGATTATTGCTTCCCAATTATTCTCTGTTTGCGCCAACAGTGAATGCAGGGCTCTTTCCAAAAGTTTGGCCCGATTGTATGTGCTGATGATGACAGAGAATTCAGGAATGTTGATAGGCATTTTGAAATAATCTGATTTCCGTAAATATATGAAATAGAGATGAAATCCTGGAAATTTACATGAAATTTCATTGCCACCCCAAAAGCTTTCTTAAATTTGTAAGACAGATTCTGAAACAAAACAATGGAAATAATTCACCGAAAACTTAAAATTACCGGGAAAGTTCAAGGCGTATATTACCGGGTTTCCGCTAAAGCCGCTGCGGAAAAATTAGGAATTTTCGGAGCTGTGAAAAATGAACCCGATGGTAGTGTATATGCGGAAGCGGAAGGGGGAAAGCAGTCGGTTTTGGATTTTATCGATTGGTGTAAATCAGGTTCTGAAAACGCTGTTGTAGAACAGGTTATAGTCGAAAATGGCGAAATCAAGGGATATAAAGATTTTCAGATTTTGCGATAAAATTTGTCGCAAGAAAATTTGTTATTTTTTCAAAAATCGGCTTTTTATTGTTTTTCCTTTTGAATTGGTGTAAAGAATGATGTAATTTCCTTTCGGTAAATTATTTACATCAATTGAATTAGTTTCAATAACATATTTTAACTTTTTTCCATTCAAATTAAAAATTGAAACTTCATAAACTTTATCCTTAAAATTAAGGGATTGATGAACCGGATTCGGATAAAAAGCTGAATTTATTTCCTGAAATTCCGTGTTTTTTAATAGCGGGCCTTCTACTTCAAATGAAACATATTCTGATTCCACACCTTCGCTGTAAACAGCGGCAACAAATCCTGTAAAAGGTCCACCATCTATGTAAAATATGAAATCACAATCTTCATATTGACCAAACTGGGGCGCACAATTCAATCCAATTTCTGTTTGAAAACGATACAATTCATCATTCCTATAAATATTATATCCGATTAATTCATCATGCGGAGACTCCGGTTCTTGCCAATCAAGTTGGAATACATTGTCATAATTGTCCGAATCATAAAAATGCTCCCAAGTCAAATTTTGAACCGGATTCATTTGTCCGGACAACATTCCAAACCATAAAAAGTTCAATAAAAGAAGTAAAATATTTTTCTTAATGGGAATATTTTTGATTCAAATTTATGGCTTTCCTTTTCAGAAATTGTGTTTTTTCTAAATATTTTAAATGAAAAATGGATTTATTTTAATTTTAAATTCATTGATTTTACAACAAATTTTCATTTCCTTAAAATTAATTATAAATTTATTCGATTGAATATCAATATAGTAAAAATTAATTTTAAAAATACAGTACTTTGTGTTGCATAGTACTATCTTTTGTTTATATATTTGCATTACCAATCATGAAAGATATGGATATCGAAAAAACAAAAACACAGATGAGAAAGGGGATATTGGAATTCTGTATCCTGAGTATCATCAAAAGGGGAGGAGATGCCTATGCGACCGATATCATTGACGAATTGAAAGATTCGCAGATGATTGTGGTAGAAGGCACGCTTTATCCACTTTTGACCAGATTAAAAAACGAGAGCCTTCTCGAATATCGTTGGGAAGAATCTTCATCGGGTCCGCCAAGGAAGTACTATTCACTCACCGAATTGGGGGATGCATTTTTACAGGAATTGAAACAAACCTGGAATGAATTACAGGGAGCAGTCAACAAATTAACTTTAGAAACCAATCAAAATGGATAAGACAATATCAATCAGTTTAGGCGGATTTTCTTTTATCGTGGATGACCGCGCTTATCAGAAATTGAAAAACTACTTAGATGAAGTCCGACAATCGCTCAACGGAATGGAAGGCACGGACGATATCATCGCCGACGTGGAGGTAAGAATTGCTGAATTGTTTAAACAACGCTTGGATTCACGCGAAGTTGTGAATGAACATGACGTAGAGTATATAATAGGTGTAATGGGACGTCCGGAGCAATATCTGAATGAAGATGATGAAACGGCGGGCGTTTCAGATTCTGGAAAAACTTATACTGGCAAGCCCGAAGAAGGTGGCAAACGAAAATTGTACCGGGATCCGGATGACAAAATTCTGGGCGGGGTGCTGTCCGGTCTGGCGCATTATTTAGGCATAGAAACTTGGATTACCCGTTTGATCTGGATTTTACTGTTTTTTGCCGATATTCCGATGACCGGAACTTCTTTCACCATCCTTTCCTACATCATTTTATGGATTATTTTACCCAAAGCAGAAACAGCTACTCAAAAGTATGAAATGTTTGGACAAACCGGTGATTTTGAAACAATTAAAAGAAATGTAAGCAGTTCTGTAACCGGTGTAAAATCAGGCAACAGTGCTTCAAACGTTTTTGGTGAAATCCTCAGAGCCATCGCCAAATTGTTCCTGATTTTCTTTGGAATCATCTTGTTGCTCATTGGAATCAGCCTGCTGCTCAGTGCAATTTCCTTATTGTTTTTACCGGATGGATTGATGCCGATGAAAATTTTCAATCACATCGTTGATTATGAATGGCAATCCTGGGCTACCAAGATATTCGGATTTCTGCTGTTGGGCATTCCGGCTTATTTCCTGATGCTTTTTGGAATCAAAATGATGTATGACAAAATGAAAATCCATAAAACCATTTCCCTGACAGCGGTTGGCGTTTGGTTGATAGCGATTTTGGGAGCTTCGGTGCTGACTTCAACATTGGTCAAAAGTTTTTCAAGAAATATTGAATATTCCAATAAAAGTGCTTACACCGTTGATTCAGATACGATTAGCCTGGCATTCAATGAATACAAAACAGTCGGTACAAAAAAGATGAAATGGGGCATGGAATACGATATCGATGATTTTGAAGAATTTGACGGAAAATTGAATAAGAAAATCGAACGCAATGTTGAGGTGCGCCAATCTCCGAACAATGAAGTTTATTTAGATGTGGTGTATTCTTCCAAAGGTTCAAGTCTTGACAATGCGAGAAAAAATGCAGAACAAATCGAATACAATTATTCCATGAATTCCAAAGGAGAATTGACATTAGACAATTATCTTTCCCTGCCCAAAGACGTGAAATTCAGGAATCAGGATGTGAATATCGTGGTCTATTTACCCAAAGGGAAAGTGCTGCATACACAAAACATCAGAAATGTAATTTTCTATGATGAGCAAACAAATGGGAAAGATTATCAGCGCGGTAACAACAAATTTTATAAATTTGTTGGCGATCATTACGAATGTTTGAATTGTCAGAAGGTGCGTATTGATTCCGATTCATTCGATGACGATGATTCCGTCAATATTTCGGAAGAAGGAATTAAAATACAATCCGGCGATAAAAAAATAAGCATATCCAAAGATGGTGTGAGGGTTCAAAACGGTGATAAAAAGGTGAATATAAATAACGAAAAAACACGAAACGATGATACAGATTCTATTGACAATAGCGAGTCTGGTAATTGATTGGATTATCAAATTAATCAATTAACCAGTTGGAAGGTAACCCGCAAGGGAATAGAATGAATAAAAAAGCCGGAAATTTTCTCCGGCTTTTTTGCTGCTTGCTATTCAGGGATTAATCAATTTTCCCCGCTTTGATTTCTTCTACGGTTTCAGGATTCAGCAAAGTGGAAGTATCTCCAAAATTACTGTAATCACCTGCCGCGATTTTTCTGAGAATTCTTCGCATGATTTTACCGGAACGCGTTTTAGGCAAAGCTTCCACAAACTGGATTTTGTCCAACTTTGCAATCGGCCCGATATGACTGGAAATCGACTCATTGATTTCCCGACGCAGGTTATCGCGATCCCGGATTTCTCCGGCTTCTTTTAGCGTGATAAATCCGTACAAGGCATTTCCTTTGATGTCATGCGGATAGCCGACAATCGCAGATTCCGCCACAGCCGGATGCTCATTAATTGCATTTTCGATGGGTGCAGTTCCCAAATTATGCCCGGATACGATGATGACATCATCAATCCGCCCGATGATCCGATAGTAGCCAACTTCATCTTTCAAGGCACCGTCTCCCGAAAAATATTTCCCGCGGAAAGCCGTGAAATAAGTTTCTAAATAGCGTTGATGGTCACCCCAAATCGTACGTGCCATGCCCGGCCACGGAAACTTGATACACAAACTTCCTTCTTCATGATGGTCTTCCACTTCATTTCTTTTGTTGTTCATCAGAACTGGTTGAATTCCGGGTATGGGGAGCGTAGCATAAGTTGGTTTGGTCGGCGTGATGAATGGCAGTGGTGAAATGAGAATTCCACCGTTTTCGGTTTGCCACCAAGTATCCACCAACGGAGATCTTTGCTTGCCAATATTATTGTTGTACCAATGCCAAGCTTCTTCATTAATGGGTTCTCCAACAGAACCGATAACTTTCAGTGAAGAAAGATCGTGGTTTTCCACATAACTGATATTTTCTTTGGCCAAAGCTCGTATGGCTGTAGGTGCGGTATAAAGTTGTGTAACTTTATGCTTATCAATCACATCCCAGAATCTGCCATGATCAGGATAGGAAGGAACACCCTCAAACAAAACCGAAGTGGCACCGTTGAGCAAGGGCCCGTAAACAATATAAGAATGTCCGGTAATCCAGCCGATATCTGCCGTACACCAGTAAACATCATTTCTCTTATAATTGAATACATTTTTAAAGGTGTATGCAACATAAACCATATAACCGGCTGTGGTATGCACCATTCCTTTGGATTTTCCGGTCGAACCTGAAGTATAAAGGATAAAAAGCGGGTCTTCGGCGTCCATGATTTCAGCTACATTGTCTTCCGCAGCTTCATCCATCAGAGGTTGTAGCCATTTGTCGCGACCTTCTTCCATGTGAATGTCCGAATTGATTCTTTTGACGACCAAAACGTTTTTTACTGTAGGACAAGTTTGCAGGGCTTCATCCAAAATCCCTTTTAAATCAATGGTTTTACTTCCTCTGAATCCACCATCGGAAGTGATGACCAATTTACAATCAGAATCCTGAATCCTTGCCGAAAGTGATTGTGCGGAAAATCCGGCAAAAACCACGGAATGAATTGCACCCACGCGGGCACAGGCGAGCAAGGCTACCGGAAGTTCAGGAATCATCGGCAGATAAATACAAACCCTGTCTCCCTTTTGGATACCGTGATCTCTCAAGACATTCGCCATTTTGCAAACCCGTCTATGAAGTTCTTTGTAACTGATATGCTGTGCAGCTTCGGTCGGATCATTTGGTTCAAAAAGAATCGCAGTTTTGTCACCTCTTTTGTTCAGATGACGATCCAGACAATTACGCGTGATGTTTAGTTTCCCGTTTACAAACCATTTGACGTCGCCTTCAAGCATATTGTTTTCCAAAACTTTATCCCATTTTTGATACCAGATAAAGTTTTTATCCGCAATGCTTCCCCAGAATTCTTCCGGATCTTGAACGGATTTTTTGTACGCTTTGATGTATTCTTCAAGATTTTTTATTTTGTAATAATTCATGATGCTTTTTTTATTTTTTTTAAAATTATAAAAAATTAACAATGTCAGTGATCTATTTCAGTTTAAATTTTTTGATTCCTTCAAAATTAAGAAAGTTTTCAATTTTCGGAAATCGAAAATCCGGGTAAATTTTTCAGAAAAATATATTGCTCGTTTTCATAATCCATTTGACAGTAATAATGCTGTAAGCCATTGGTTACCATCAGGTAATTGGATTTTAATTGAAAATTGTACCTCGCTATTTGATCAAATGTTTCCTGTGAAATCTGTACAATCGGTGATTTGCATTCTACAATCAAAAAAGGCTTTTCTTTTTGATAGACAATGATATCCGCTCGTTTTTTTAAACCATTGATTTCAACAATCACTTCGGAGTTGATGGCGGAGCTGGAAAAATTTCCTGTATGAATCAGATACTGAATCACATGTTGCCGCACCCATTCTTCAGGCGTTAAATGCAACCATTTTTTTCGGATGAAACAAAATATTAAATGATTTTCTTGGATTTGTTTCAATCGAAATTGGTATTTTTCGGGAAAATTCAAAACGGGTAATTTTATTGAATTCATGAGTCAGGTTGCAACAAACATCATCAAAGATATTAAAAACAAAATACTGTCGCCCATTTATTTTCTTCAGGGTGATGAACCTTATTTTATTGACCGGATTTCCAAGACGATAGAAGATCATGTGCTGACCGAAGATGAAAAAGGTTTTAACCAAAGCGTGATTTACGGCAATGATGTGGAAATCAGTCAAATCGTAGCTTTGGCCAAACAATTCCCAATGAGTGGCGAACGACAAGTTATAATCGTCAAAGAAGCCCAGCATCTTTCGAGAAATATTGACGGGCTGGAAGCTTACGCCGAAAATCCGCAGTCCAGCACCATTTTGGTACTCAATTACAAAGGAAAGAAATTGGATGGCAGAATGAAATTAGGGAAACTAATCAAGAAGAACGGGGTTTTGTTTGATTCGCCTGTGGTTTACGACAATCAGATTCCGGCTTTCATTGACGGGATTTGCAAGGAATCCGGGCTGACCATAGACACCAAATCTAAATACATGCTCACCGAATTTCTCGGTACCGACTTGGGAAGAATTTATAATGAATTACAAAAGTTGAAAATCATCGTCAAAGATGGAAATATTAGTCCGGAAATAATAGAAAGAAACATTGGAATCAGCAAGGATTACAATAATTTTGAATTGCAAAATGCCATTGAGACACGCAATGCAGAAAAGGCATTCCGGATTTCAAAATATTTTGGACAAAACCCAAATCAGAACCCTTTGGTCGTGACACTCGCCGTGCTTTTTCGGCTTTTTTCCAATTTGATAATCTATCATACACTTTCCGATAAAACAGCACAAAATGTAGCCAAAGAACTAGGAGTCAGTCCTTATTTTGTCAAAACTTACCAACAGGCTGCGTCCCATTATCCATTGAAAAAAACCACACGGATTATTTCACTGCTGCGGGATGCGGATGTGAAGAGCAAGGGCGTAGGTGCTACTGGAAATATCACCCAAAAAGAAATTTTGGATGAACTCATTTTCAAGATTATGATGAATTAAATTTTTATCAACTTTTCCAAAGCTTTTTCCAAAGTTTCTTGTTTTTTTGCAAAACAAAACCGAACCAATTGCTGGTCGGGTGGAACATTGTAAAACGCTGAAACCGGAATGACAGCAACACCAAATTCGCGCGTCAGCCACTTTGAAAATTCAATGTCATTCAAATCAGAAATCTCCGAATAATCCGCCAAAAGAAAATAAGTTCCTTCTGGTTTCAACACTTTGAAGCCGGTCTGAGAGAGACCGGACATGAAGAAATCTCTTTTTTCCTGAAAGAAATCCGAGAGTTTCAAATATTCTTCTTTTCGATTCATGAATGCCGCTATTCCATGCTGGACTGCGGTATTGACACAAAAAACATTGAACTGATGCACTTTTCTGAATTCTTTGGTCAGGCTTTCCGGTGCCAGACAATAGCCGACTTTCCAACCGGTGATATGATAAAGTTTTCCGAAGGAAGCAATGATGAAACTTCTTTCTTTCAATATTGGAAACTGGCTGACACTGAGGTGCTTTTTGCCGTCAAAGACTATATGCTCATAAACTTCATCACTAAGCAGCAGTATTTCTGAACTTTCGACAATCTTGCTCAATTCTCTGAAATCATCTTCTTTCCAGATGCTCGTTGCCGGATTGTTCGGATTGTTCAGAATAATCAATTTCGTTTTGTGTGAAATCTGTTTTCTTACCATATTCCAATCGGGGCTGAATTCGGGGGCATCTAAACGGATGGTTTTGGTAATTCCTCCAAAGAGTTCAATAGTAGGTCGGTACAAATCATAAGCTGGTTCAAAAACGATTACTTCATCTCCGGGGTGAACCACCGCAGCGATGGCTGAAAAAATTGCTTCCGAACCGCCGGAAGTGACTGTAACTTCCTTTTCAGGATGATAAACAGCACCATATTGCGTTTCGGATTTTTGACAAATTTGCTCTCGAAGTTCTTTGACCCCGCTCATCGGAGCATACTGATTCAGCCCTTTTTTCATGGCATTATTGACGAGTTGAATCAAATCCGGTGAACAATCGAAATCCGGAAATCCCTGTGAAAGATTGACAGCTTTGTGTTCATTGGCCAATGCCGACATGACCGTGAAAATCGTAGTACCCACATTGGGTAATTTTGAATGTAAGTCCATGGGGTAAAATTAGGATAAAAAATCGTTGAAAACCATTTGAAAACCTATAATTATCCACTATTGACAAGACAGCTTATATTTCTTATTTTTGTAACATGGCAGAAGAATTAATGAAGGAGCCCGCAATCGATTCGGGCACAATTTATACCGAAGACAATATCAAAACCCTCGACTGGCGCGAACACATCCGAATGCGTCCCGGAATGTATATCGGGAAACTCGGGGACGGTTCATCACAAGACGATGGTATCTATGTGTTACTCAAGGAAATAATCGATAATTCCATTGATGAATTTGTGATGGGTGCTGGCAAAAAAATTGAAATCAGCATCAATGAAAATGAAGTTACCGTCCGTGATTACGGCCGTGGCATTCCACTCGGAAAAATGGTAGATGCAGTTTCCAAAATGAATACTGGCGGGAAATATGACTCCAGGGCTTTTAAGAAATCCGTGGGATTGAACGGTGTCGGAACCAAAGCAGTCAACGCGCTATCCTCTTTTTTCAGGGTGCAGTCCATCCGTGACAACAGAACCAGAGTCGCCGATTTTTCCTATGGAGAATTGACCAATGAAGAGCAGGAAAAGGAAACCACCATCCGCAAGGGAACGAGAATTTCCTTTGTACCGGATCCGGAAATTTTCAAAAATTTCAAATACAGAAATGAATACGTCGTACGCATGCTCAAGAATTATGTGTATCTGAATCCGGGACTGAGAATTGTTTTCAACGGAGAAGAATATTATTCGGAAAACGGTTTGAAAGATTTGTTGAATGATAATATAGATGACGAAATTATTTACGACATCATTCATCTGAAAGGAGAAGACATTGAAATCGCTTTGACACACAGCAAAAGCTCTTATTCAGAAACCTATTTTTCCTTTGTAAACGGACAAAATACCACCCAAGGTGGTACGCATCTCAATGCATTCAAAGAAGCTGTTGTAAAAACCATCCGTGATTTTTTTGGAAAAAATTATGACACCGGCGACATTCGGAAATCCATCATCAGCGCGATTGCCGTCAAGGTAATTGAACCGGTTTTCGAATCCCAGACCAAAACCAAATTAGGTTCTACCGAAATGGGACCGGACTTACCAACCGTGCGAACGTTTGTCCATGATTTTATCAAAACCAATCTTGATAACTACCTACACAAAAACCCGGAAGTAGCGCAGCAGTTAGAGAAAAAAATCAAACAAGCTGAATTAGAGCGAAAGGAGCTTTCCGGCATTCAGAAATTAGCCAGAGAAAGGGCTAAGAAAGTGAGTTTGCATAACAAGAAATTGCGTGACTGCCGACAGCATTACAACGATCAAAAATCCAGTGCACGGTTAGACACGACAATTTTTATTACAGAAGGAGATTCGGCGAGCGGTTCTATTACCAAAAGCCGTAATCCGGATACACAGGCTGTATTCAGTCTTAGAGGTAAGCCATTGAATTCTTATGGTTTGACCAAAAGGGTAGTCTATGAAAATGAAGAATTCAATCTGTTGCAGGCAGCACTGAACATTGAAAACGGATTGGAAGATTTGCGGTACAACAATGTGGTCATCGCTACCGATGCTGATGTGGACGGGATGCATATCCGCTTGCTGCTGATTACGTTTTTCCTGCAATTTTTCCCGGATTTGATTCGTGAGGGGCATTTGTATATTTTGCAAACCCCTTTGTTTAGAGTGCGGAATAAAAAGGAAACCCGCTATTGCTATACCGATGAAGAAAGAGTTCGGGCGATTCATGAATTGGGAAAAAATCCTGAAATCACCCGTTTCAAAGGTTTGGGTGAAATTTCTCCAAATGAATTCAAAAATTTCATTGGCAACGATATCCGGCTCGAACCGGTAATGATTGGAAAGGATGTAACCATTGAGAATCTTTTGAAATTCTATATGGGCAAAAACACACCCGAAAGACAAGAATTTATAGTGAATAATCTGAAAGTGGAAGAGGAAGTCTGACTTCAATTCATGCTTGATTTTTCTAATTTAGAATGGGTCATTTGAATGAATTGTATTGTGATAACTATAAATAATAAGTTTGGGGAAATATAAATGAATAGAGAAATATATTTTGATAAATAATTAATAATCAAATTATTAAATCAAAAAAATAGAATTAGCGAAAAAATAAATATGACTGAAAGAGAAGGCGAAGAAACGATCAAGAAAGTATCGGGCATGTATGAAGACTGGTTTCTGGACTACGCTTCTTATGTAATTTTGGAAAGAGCCATTCCTTCGATTTTCGATGGTTTGAAACCGGTGCAGCGGAGAATCATGCACTCCATGCGGGAATTGGAAGACGGTCGTTACAACAAAGTAGCCAACATCGTTGGAAATACGATGAAATATCATCCGCACGGCGATGCAGCCATCACGGACGCCATCGTACAAATCGGGCAAAAAGAATTGCTGATAGATACGCAGGGAAACTGGGGAAATACCCTGACTGGCGACGGCGCAGCGGCTGCGCGATACATAGAAGCACGTCTGACCAAATTTGCATTGGACGTGGTTTTCAATCCAAAAACCACCGTTTGGCTGCCTTCGTACGATGGACGGAATAAAGAACCGGAAAACTTGCCTGTAAAATTCCCATTGCTTTTAGCGCAAGGCGTAGAAGGCATCGCAGTGGGCCTGTCCACCAAAGTTCTGCCACATAATTTCATCGAATTGATTGATGCTTCCATCAAATATCTGAAAGGAAAAAAGTTTGTGTTGTACCCGGATTTTCCGACCGGCGGTTTGCTCGATGTCAGTGATTACAACGACGGCGAAAGAGGCGGTAAAGTTCGGGTAAGAGCCAAAATTCAGCAGGAAGACAAAAACACCCTGAAAATTACTGAAATTCCCTTTGGAACCACGACCGGCGGTTTGATTGAATCCATTATCAAAGCCAATGACAAAGGGAAAATTAAGATTAAAAAAGCAGAAGACAATACTGCACAAAATGCGGAAATCCTCATTCATCTGATTCCGGGAATGTCGCCGGATAAGATGATTGACGCACTTTACGCTTTCACGGATTGCGAAATTTCCATTTCTCCCAACGCCTGTGTCATCAATGTGAACAGACCCGAATTCCTGAATGTGTCCGAAATTCTCAGAAGAAACACCGATTTCACGGTGGAATTGCTCAAACGTGAATTAGAAATTGAATTGGATGAATTACAGGAGCAATGGCATTTTTCTTCCTTGGAAAGAATCTTTATTGAAAACCGGATTTATCACGATATTGAAGAAGAAGAAACCTGGGAAGGTGTCATCAAGGCAATTGACATCGGGTTGAAGCCACACACCGGACATTTGCTACGGGAAGTTACCGAAGAAGATATTGTCCGGCTGACGGAAATTAAAATCAAAAGAATTTCCAAATTTGATTTGGATAAAGCCCAGCAATACATTGAATCATTGGAAGATAAAATTGAGAAAGTTAAATTCAATCTTAATAATATGATTGATTATGCGGTTGATTATTATAAGCATCTCAAAGAAAAATACGGCAAAGGCCGGGAAAGGAAAACTGAAATTCGGGTTTTTGATACGATTGAAGCTGCCAAAGTAGCCGCAAACAACGAGCGTCTTTACGCAGATTTCAAAGAAGGATTTATTGGTACTTCACTGCGCAAAGACCAATTTCTTTTTGAATGTTCGGACATCGATGACATCATTGTTTTTCGCAATGATGGCGTGATGATGGTGACCAAAGTAGAAGCCAAAACTTTTGTTGGAAAAGGAATAATTCATGTTGCAGTCTGGACCAAAAACGACAAAAGAACGATTTACAATATGATATACCGCGATGGCAAAAACGGTGCATCCTACCAGAAACGATTTGCCGTGACGGCCATTACCCGCGACCGCGAATATGATTTGACCAATCGCAAAAAAGGTTCGGAATTGCTGTATTTTTCTGCGAATCCCAACGGGGAAGCGGAAGTGGTGCAGGTACTACTCAAGCCGGGAGCAAGAACAAAGAAATTCAAATTCGATGTGGATTTTTCTGAACTTGCCGTAAAAGGACGTGACAGCAAAGGAAACCTCGTAACCAAACATCCCATCAAAAAAATTGAACTGAAAGAAGAAGGGGTTTCTACATTGGCACCGAGAAATATCTGGTTTGATGATACCGTGAAAAGACTCAATGCGGATGGGCGCGGGGAACTGCTCGGCGCATTTAAAGGCTCTGACAGAATTCTGACCATCAATGACAACGGCGAAGCCAAACTGACAACTTTTGATTTGAGCAATCGTTATGACGATGAATTGTTGATTATTGAAAAATGGAAGCCCGAAAAACCGATTTCTTGTATTTATTATGATGCTGATAAAGAGCGTTATATGGTTAAAAGATTTCTACTGGAAGATACATTGAACCCGCAGCCGTTTTATTTTTCCGAAAACCCGAATTCATTCATCGAATTGGTAACTACACAATCCAAACCGGTAGTGGACTTGATTTTTTCAAAAGTTAAAGGCGTGGAAAGAGAGCCGGAAGTGGTTGATTTGGAGGATTTTATTTCCGTTAAAGGCATTAAGGCACAAGGGAATCAATTGACGATTTACAAAATCAAGCAAATCAATCTACAGCCACCGCCAGAAGAACCCGAGCAGGAAGCAGCACCTGAAAATCAGAAAAACATCATTTCAGACGAAAGTTCGATCAACGGAGAGCAGGGGAGTTTGTTCGATTTCACGGACAGTGGGGATTCATGATGGTTTGCATTGCAATTTTTATAAATTTACGCCAAACAAAAATTAAAAATTAAACCGAGAAATTATGTTAGGAATGTCCATGGTTACGCTGATAATTATAGGAATAACGGTAATTGTAAGTATGAAAGGCTTCAGCGATTTCATATTTTTTGACCGTTATAAATTTCAACCAGGACCGATTTTGCATTATAAACAGTTCGATCGACTTCTGACTTCGGGTTTTCTGCATGTCAACACCACGCATTTGTTGTTCAACATGTTGACACTTTATTTTTTCGCTGATGTGGTGATTCAGTTTTTCACCATACAGACGGGCAATACACAATTTGGAAATGTTTTGTTTGCCTTGGTTTATGTACTTGCGATTTTAGGTGGAAATTTGTTGGCTTTATTTTTTCAGAAAAATAATCTCAATTATTCAGCTGTCGGAGCTTCAGGCGGAGTTTCCGGAATTTTATTTGCTTCTGTTTTGGCCTATCCGGATTTGACTTTGTACCTGTTTTTCGCTATTCCCATCAAAGGCTGGTTGTTTGCCATCTTGTTTCTTGGATATTCTGTTTACGGAGTGCGCAATCAGGTAGGAAACATTGGGCATGAAGCACATTTGGGCGGTGCCATCGTGGGTTTGATTGCACCGTTAATCATAAATCCCGGACTTTTTCAGCAAAACCAAATCTATATTTATGGGATGTTAGTACCGATTGTCATTTTATTTGTAATGGCAATGAGAACTAAGAAATAAAATGTTTGAACTGATTGTAAATCAAAGATATTTCTTTAATTCCTTCAATTGATAAATGATGGGTACACCGTCAATCCATTCATGTTTTTCATGCAGTGGATTGAAGAAAATAGCTTTCATTCCAAAGTTGGTCGCACCAATCATATCCGCAATCCAGTCGTCTCCGATGTAAAGGGATTCTTGGACGGATGCACCGGAATTTTCCATGGCCAGCCAGAATGCTTTCGGATCGGGTTTTGGTACCCCGGCTCCTTCCGAAGTGGTGATGGATTGAATGTATTTTTTGAGTGAAGTTGTATTGATTTTTCTGTTTGTAATTTCCTCAAATCCATTGGACAACACATGCATTTGATATTTTTCATTCAAATATTCCAAAATTTCTTCCGCGCCTTCGACCAAAATTCCCGGATTTGTCATTTGAAGGTGAAATTGATTGTTGAATTTTTCGGAAAAATCCTGACTTGGAATTCTGCTTTTTTCAAAAGCATCCGGAAATCGACGGCTCAATAATTCATCCTTGCTGATTTCTTGATTTCTGTACCATTCCCAAAGTTGATCATTGACACCTTTATATATTTCATGAAATTCAGAAAATGCGGTGCCGAATTTTTTTTCGATTTCAAATTCGCCGTATAAGCTTTCTAAGGTGACACTGGAATTGGCTCGATAGTCCCAAAGCGTGTTGTCCAAATCCCAAAAAATATGTTTGATATTATCCATAAACTTGCAAATGTATGCTTTTTAAATTCACCCATGCCTTGCATAAATTGTACCAATTAGAAACCCTTACATTTCGGGTTTATACATTCGGAATTTTATGGAAATCTGCTGAAATAAAGTTAATTTCGCAGCGGTTTATGATTTTTCAATATTCAAATAAACAATTATTAACGATTTTCCTGCGTCGCTTTCTGCCTTCGTTGTTGTTTTTATTGTTGGCATTATTGCTGGGAAAAGTATTTTGGATTGCAACTATCCTGCTTTGGGTCGAAGCAATTGCGGAAACACTGATTCTCCGAAAAAAAGGATATGTGAAAATTGAAGAAACCCAAATTGAAAAACATAATCTGCTGATTACAGACCGGCTAAAGTTTGATGAAGTCAGTCAGGGGGCGGCTTATGGTGATGAATGGACGTTTTCGCCCGCACACAACCGTTTTGAAATCAAGATTTTCAAATCCAAAGTAAAAGCTTCCCAACAAAAACAACTCAACGAACAACTCCATCTGTTTTGGAAAAAAGCCAGAGAACATCAACATCAAGCAGAGCGGTGATTTATTTTAAAAATGATTGGTATTTTTAATCGCTTTCATTTCTTCATATTAAAAATTCAACAATACATGATACAGCCCAATTCTATCTGTAAATCTTGTTATGTGATACCAAATATTTTCATAATTTAGCGACTTAACATTGAATTCATGGAACTTTTAAAAGGAAAAACCGCCATCATCACGGGTGCAACGCGCGGTATCGGAAAAGGAATCGCCGAAGTTTTTGCCAAAAACGGCTGCAACATTGCCTTTACATTTGCTTCTTCGGTCGAAAAAGCCAAAATCTTGGAAGATGAATTAAATCAAACCGGAATCAAAGCCAAAGGTTATCAATCCGATGCTTCTGATTTTGACGCTGCCCAAAAATTGGTGGACGATGTTTTGGAAGCATTCGGGCAAATCGACATTGTAATCAATAACGCCGGAATCACAAAGGACAATTTGCTCATGAGGATGAGCATTGAGGACTACGAAGAAGTGATTCGGGTGAACCTGAATTCGGCTTTCAACCTGACCAAAGCCGTTGTAAGACCAATGATGAAACAACGCAAAGGTTCCATCATCAACATGAGTTCCATCGTTGGACGAAAAGGCAACGCCGGACAAGCAAATTATGCCGCTTCCAAAGCCGGATTGATTGGCTTTTCTAAATCGGTTGCATTGGAATTGGGTTCAAGAAATATCCGTTGCAATGTCATCGCACCGGGATTCATAGAAACCGAAATGACCGAAAAATTAGACCCAAAAGTGGTGGAAGAATGGAGAGCAACCATCCCACTGAAACGAGGCGGAACGCCGGAAGACATCGCAAATGCCTGCTTGTTCCTGGCTTCTGATTTGTCGGATTATATTACCGGGCAAGTCCTGAGTGTGGACGGCGGAATGTACACATAGATGTTGGATGTTAGAAGTTGGATGTTGGAAGTTAGTAGAAATTTACAAAATGCTTATTATGAAATCAATTCAAATTCTTTTTATTATTCTTTTATCGGTTGGTGGTTTTGCACAGGAAAAAGCCAATATGACTTTTCAGGAAGAGTTAAAAAAACATTGTGGAAAATCCTATGAAGGCATCATCACCGAAGGAGGCAAAGAAGGCGATGGTTTTGTAGGCGAACGATTGGTGATGCAAGTATTGTCCTGCGAAAAGGACCAAATCAAAATTCCGTTTTATGTAGGCAACGACAAATCCCGTACTTGGATTTTGAATTTTCAAAACGACAGAATCGAGCTGAAACACGACCACAGGCTTGAGGACGGTTCAGACGATGAAATAACAATGTACGGCGGAACTTCTTCCAATACCGGATTTGCAGATACTCAAATTTTTCCGGCGGATCAGCAAACTTGTGACTTGATCGATTATGCCTGCGGAAATGTTTGGTGGATGACACTGAATCAAACTTCATTTAGCTACAACCTGCGCAGAATCGGCTCTGACAGATTGTTTACAGTGAAATTTGATTTGACAAAACCTGTTGAATTCAATGAAAAACCTTGGGGATGGAAGTGATTTTACATAATTAATGAATCGATTTAAAGGGTGAATGTCTTCGTTACAAACTTTTCACAATTACATATTCACACAATGTTGCTTTCATGATTTCGCCAAAGCTTTTTTCACTTGCGGAATCACTTTTGTTGCATACAATTCAATCACTTTCATCATCTGTTGATGCCCAGAGAAGCCAACATCAATATGCGCCACATAGCGGGTCAGGCCAAATTTCTCGGCCATCGCAATGATTTTTTCGGCTGCCTGATTGGCATCGCCCATCACCAAAGCTCCCTCTGGACTCATGCCGCCTTCAAACTGCATTTTCGTGTAGGGCAACCAACCTCTTTCTTTTCCTATCCTGTCCATCTGGGCTTTGTAATAAGGAAAATATTCTTCCATCAATTGCATTTTGGAATCAGCAATAAAAGTATGTGAATGCACCCCAAGTTGCATTTGATCAAGGTCATGGCCATGTGCTTTATATTGTTGTTTGTATAAATCAATCAGCGGCTCAAACTGTTCCCATCTGCCACCGATGATGGCAAAAACAATCGGCAAACCAAATTTGGCTGCCCTGACAACAGAATTTGGCGTACCTCCCACTGCAATCCAAACCGGAAGCTTTCTTTCGGGACGCGGATAAATGGTCTGGTCAACCAAGGGGGCTCTGAATTTGCCCTTCCAATTGAGCACTTCATTTTCATTCAATTTCAAAAGCAAATCTAACTTTTCTTCAAAAAGTTCATTGTAATCCTTTAAATCATAGCCAAACAAAGGAAAAGATTCTATGAAACTTCCCCTTCCGGCAGTGATTTCAATGCGTTGATTGCTCATCAAATCCAACATGGAAAAATCCTGAAAAATTTTAACGGGATCCACTGAACTCAAAACGGTCACTCCACTTGCCAGTTTGATGTTTTTGGTCACCGAAACGAGTGCTGCCAACATGATTTCAGGTGTTGAAACTGCATAATCCGGCCGATGGTGTTCGCCCATCAGGAAAACATCCACGCCCGACTCATCCGCCAGCTTTACTTCTTCTATGATTTCCTGCAATCGTTCAGCTGCAGGCTGATATGCTCCGGTTTGGTGGTCGTATTTTAAATCCCCAAACATGCCGATTCCTAATTCCATAACTTAAAATTTTTACAAAGTTAACTACTCAAAAGCAGAACGACATTGATGCAGGTTAAGTTCTTGGTTGCTGAAATTTGAAGTTCTTAAAACCTTCTATGGACTGTTAAATGCTGTACGGTCAACTTTGATTTAGAGTTATTAAAATAAAATATAACATTCAGAATTTTAAATCAAAAACTTTATCTTTTTTCTTAACTTTCCCATTGTTTTGAAAACCGTTTTAGATGAGAATTTTAATTGTTGACAGAGGTAGCATTCCCGCTCTTTTATACGGTGGAACGGAAAGGGTAATTTGGGGTTTGGGGCTTGAACTTGTCAAGATGGGGCATCAGGTTACTTATTTGGTACACAGAAATTCTCATTGTGATTTTGCACAAATAATTCCGATTGACGAGCATCGTGGAATCGTGGAACAGATTAAAGGAGATTTTGATATTGTGCATTTCCATTTTCAACCGGACAATCTTGAAAGCCTTCGTTTGCCTTATGTCATCACAATGCACGGAAATCTCAATACGCAAGAAGCGTTGGACAGAAATACCATTTTCGTTTCAAAAAACCATGCAGCGCGTTTTCAGTCGGAAGTCTTTGTGCACAACGGACTTCATTGGGAGGAATATCCCGCTCCGGACTGGTATCTTCGGAGAAATTATTTTCATTTTCTGGGTAATGCTGCGTGGCGGGTTAAGAATGTGAAAGGTGCCATCGATGTTATCAAAGCAGCGAAAACAGAGAAATTACGGGTTTTGGGCGGCGTAAGGTTCAATTTCAATATGGGTATTCGTTTTACATTTTCATCAAAAGTCAGATTTGAAGGAATGGTTGGCTGTGATAAAAAGACGGGGCTGCTGAATGCTTCCAAAGGTTTGATTTTTCCGGTTCGCTGGCATGAACCTTTTGGTTTGGCTATCATCGAAAGTCTTTATTATGGTGCGCCGGTTTTCGGAACGCCCTATGGTTCTCTGCCGGAATTGATTACGGCTGAAGTCGGATTCCTGTCCAATCAGAAAAGTGAATTGACAGAGGCAGTGCTGAATGTGGCGCAGTATTCAAAAATAGATTGTCATGATTTTGCGCGGGAAAATTTCAACAGTCGAATCATGGCAGAACATTATTTGAATAAATATGAAAGGGTTCTGAATGGTGAATTCCTAAATGTAAATCCTCCGATTTTAAAAGAAATTCAAACCCAAAAATTTTTGGAATGGAATTAATTTTGAAAATCCAAAACCTTCTAACTCAGCTGGCAGAGTATCAATTTTGTAATCAGTAGGTTATCAGTTCGAGACCGATAGTTGATTCAAGTCTTTTGATGTCGTCAATACTGGTTTCTATGCGATGACCGTGCCGTTGGGAATGACTGCGAATTTTTTGATTATCACAATACCGTCCGAAACCGTGTAATTTTCATAATCTCCATTCTGAAGGTTTGTACTGCCTTTGATGGTTACATTTTTTCCGATTCTACAGTTTTTATCGAGGATGGCATTTTCAATATGACAGTTTTCGCCAATACCTAACAAGGGCGTCCCATGATGAATGAAATTCTCGAAATCCTGATGTTTTGAAAAATAATCTGCTCCCATCATATAGCAGTTTTTCATCACTGTACCGGTGTCAATCCTTGAACGAATGCCGACGATGGAAGTTTCAATTCTTTCAGCGGAAATAATGCAACCTTCCGCTAAAATCACATGATCCAATACTGCATTCATGATTTTTGTAGGTGGCAACATTCGTGAATTTGTGAAAAAAGTATGTGTGCCGTACAGATTGAACTGTGGAATATCACGGGTCAAATCTATATTGGCTTCAAAGAAAGAACGTATGGTTCCAATGTCTGTCCAATACCCGTTGAATTCAAAACTTGTAGTATTGTAATGATGGATGGCAGCAGGAATGATTTCTTTTCCAAAATCATTGGCATCGCTGTTTTCCAAAATTTTCTTCATCACACTGCGGTTGAAGATGTAAATCCCCATTGAGGCGAGATATTCTTTGCCAACTGCTTTGTTTTTTTCGCTCACTTCTGATTTCCAATCGGGGAGGACTTCGGCATTTGGTTTTTCGGTGAAAGCTGTGATTTTGTTGTCTGAATTTGCTTTGAGGATTCCGAATCCGGTTGCATCTTCTGCCACGACCGGAATCGTGGCGATACTGATGTCGCTGTTGTGTTTGATGTGAAATTCAATCATGCTGTTGAAATCCATTTGATACAATTGATCACCAGAAAGAATCAACAAATAGTCATATTCAAATTTATTCAAATGTTTCTGACTTTTTCTGACGGCATCGGCAGTTCCTTGATACCAATTTTTATTGTCAAAATCCTGATCAGCTGCCAGAATTTCCACAAAACCCTTGCTGAAAATGTCGAAATGATAAGCGTTTTTGATATGGGAATTCAGGGAAGCCGAATTAAATTGTGTCAAGACCAAAATCTTATTGATTCCCGAATTGAGACAGTTGGAAATGGGAATATCGACCAAACGAAATTTTCCGCCAATGGGAACGGCGGGTTTGGATCTCTCCTGTGTGAGCGGATAAAGCCGAGTTCCCTGCCCTCCGCCGAGAATAACTGCTAAGATTTTTTGTTTCATTTTTCTGAATTTAAGTCTTCGTATAAAGATATATATTTTTTTGCGGACTGCTCCCATGAAAAATCTATTTTCATAATTTTTCTTCTCAGCTTGCGGGATTCCTTGGTATTGCTTTCAAAATCCAATGCACGGTGAACAGCCCAAACTGCGCCGTTTTCATCGGGGTCGTTGAACTGAAATCCTCGTCCGTCCGGAGTTGAAACATCTGGGACAGTGTCATTTAAGCCACCTGTTTTGCAAACGATGGGAATGGTTCCATAGGCCATCGCATACATTTGATTCAGACCGCAGGGTTCAACCCTGGACGGCATCAGAATATAATCTGAACCACCGTAAATCTGATGAGAAAGCGGTTCATTGTAACCCAATTCCAACGCAAAATTTCCTGAATTCCGGTATTGTACATCTTTCAGACGGTTTTCTACATCGCTGTTTCCGGAACCCAAAACAAAGAAATTCACATCTCCACTTCTTTCCCTGATTACGCTTTGGATAATTCCGGGTAACAAATCCGCACCTTTTTCTAATGCAAAGCGCCCGATGAATGATACCAAAGGTAAATTTTCATTCATTCCATATTGTTTATAAATGGATTTTTTTATCGCCTCTTTTTTACTCACAAAATTGGTAACCCCAAAATTTTCAGAAAGAAAAGGGTCTTTTCTTGGATTCCAAATTTCGGTATCAATTCCGTTTACAATGCCGAAAGCTTTTTGTTGCTCCTGCTGATAAAGCGATTCCAAACCAGCACCTTTGGTATGCATCAGCTCATTCAGGTATCCTTCGGAAACAGTTGTAAACGCATATGCACATTTCACCAAAGCAGCCATTGGATTGATGACATTGTTCCACTCTAAAATTCCGGAATGTTTTCTGTCAAATTCCGGCATATAATTGGACATTTCCCAACCCATCCAGCCTTGATACTGACCGTTGTGAATAGTTCCCACTGTTTTTACATTTTTCAACTTTTCAAATTGCGCAGAATATTGAATTAAAAAAGGAACCAAGCCGGTATGATGGTCATGGCAATGCAGAATATCGGGAATATTGTTGGTTTCCCGCATCCAATAAAGTGCAACAGATTGGAACCCGATGAATTGCAATGCATCATCATCATAGCCGTAAACATTGCTGCGATCCAGTAATCCTTCAATGCGAATCAAGTAAAGGTCAAAGCCGAGCGAACGGTCTTTTTCTTTCATAATCTGGAATTTGAAATGAAGATTGCGCAATGCAACAACACCTTCAAATACTTTTTTGAAAGCATGTTCAAGGGTAAATGAACGATTGTACCACGGCATGATGACAGCGGCTTCTATTCCCAATCGGTTTTGATATTTAGGCAATGCGCCGACGACATCGGCCAAACCACCGACTTTTGCAACTGGATAGCATTCAGCACTTAAATGATAAACTTTCATATTTTGTAATTGATTTTTTCAATTCAATAAAAGTAACAAAAGTTTTCATGTCATTCCAAATCCTTGATTTATTTACAGAAAATTATTATTTCAAGGAAAAAAAGCATGTGATTTTGTAATGTTTGCCCACGGAAAACTTGAAAATCTACTTCAAGTTTGATTTGAAATTATTCATCCTCATTACTTCAAAGGAACAGTTGAAAGCATAGAATTAATTTGAAAAATTACTTCATCGTTTCCAACACTTCTTGGATGACCAATGCCTGATTGTGTATTGTATCTTTGGCACCATAACACAAACAAAGCTGTTGTTTTTCGGCAATTTTGCGGATGCGCTTCAGTGTTTCGGTTTGCGACTTTAATTCTTCCTTGTATTTTTTTTTGAATTCGGGATATTTTTCGGGAATATGACCGAACCATTTTCTCAGTTCGTTGGAAGGACCCAGTTCCTTCAACCATTCTTCCACTTTTGCATTTTCTTTGCTGACGCCTCTCGGCCAGAGCCGGTCAACCAAAATACGATAGCCGTCCTTGGGTGAAGCGGCATCGTAAATCCGTTTGGTAATGATTTTCTCCATTTTAATCGAAATCCATACAGTTATTTTAAGTTTTTTCAATTGTCCGGCTCATAAGTTCCGGCTGGTGTTCTGAACGGAATCGCCAAACGGTTCCAGCCGTTGATGGCGATGATGCCCATGGTCAGTTGTAGAAGTTCCTGTTCACTGAAATGTTTCCTGACATTTTCATAGATTTCGTCCGAAACTTCATTTTCTGCCACTAACGTAACTGCTTCCGTCCATTCAAGTGCTGCCCGTTCTTTGTCGGTATAATAGGGTGCTTCCCGCCAAGCATCTAACCCGATGAGCCGCTGCACACTGTCGCCTAATTTCAGTGCATCTTTGGCGTGCATATCTAAACAATAAGCACAGCCGTTCAGTTGGGAAGCCCTCAATTTGATTAAGTGATAGAGTTTTTTGTCAAAGCCTGATTGGGCCATGTATTTTTCCATCTCCATGAGTCCTTTCATGGCTTTTGCATCCACTTTGAAATAATCCATTCTTTGAGACATGAGTCATATGATTTAAATTGTTGTTGTTTCCGGAAAGTCGGCGTGCGTAATGTTTTTAGAAATTCATGAAAAAAAAAGAGATTGTCTCAAAAATTAAATCCCAAGCTTCCTACTACCCTTCATTTCGTTCAGAATTCAGGATTTTGAGACAATCTCCATTCAGATTTATTGTTCCAGACTGGCGTCCAGCGTGATTTCGCAGTTCAGAACTTTGCTGATTGGACAGTTTTTACTGGCATTGGCTGCGATTTCCTGAAACTTCTCGTTGCTGATATTTGGAACCTTTCCTTTCAGGGTCAGGTGTGAACTTTCTATGGTCAGCGTTTCGGGATTCATGGTAACTTCTGCATTGGCACTTAGGGATTCGGGCGTGAATCCTTCGTGTCCGAGCATCAGACTGGTAGCCATGGCGAAACAACCCGCATGTGAGGCAGCCAGAAGCTCATCCGGATTGGTTCCGGCGGCGTCTCCAAACCGGGTGACAAAGGAATAATTGGTGTTGTCTAAAATTTTGCTTTTACTGGTGATTTTTCCGTTTCCTTCTTTGACTGAACCGTTCCAAACGGCTTGTGCATTGTGTTTTTTCATTTGGATAAATTTTTAAATTGTTGTTAATGAATTAAGTGAGATTTTCTTTGCTCTAAATTAGTGGAAAGGAGGTTTTATTTAGAATGTCTCAAAATTAATGAAAAAAAATTGGAATCGGAATGATTTCAGAGATAAAAACGAAAAAAATCATTCTTAATCAAGTCTGAACTTTACTATACTTAATTATAACAGCACTGCGAAATCAGCGTTTTCACATTCATTTTTTATTTCAGGATGGAATCATTTTGAAATTACATCAAAATCAAATCCGGCTCTCAACAAAGCTCTTGTCATGGCACCAAAAACCATATCGGAAGTATTAAAAGGATGAACAGGAACTTCAGTGACATTCGCCAGTTCTTCAAGAATTTCCTCCGTTCGGTGTTCCGTCAATTGTTCGCAGATGTCGTACATCCCGCCGGGCTTTTCTTCTCTTTCGTCGTGTACTTCTAAAATGTGCCGTACGGCGTTGATTACTTTTTCATCGGGATACACAGTCATTAAAGCGGTGAGCGCACCATGCTCCAACCGCAGTTGTGCTGCAATCGGCACAGGTTGTCCGCCGTTGGCTTCCTGTGCTGCTTTGAACAATATTTTTTCTTCCATTTTAATATGGGTCAGCAAACCAACCCGAAACTGATGGTATAAGTCAAGGTTTGTAACCTTCTTATTTTCAATGGAATCTTCAAGGAGTTGGTCGATTCTCCGGTGGTCATTTGTAAAAAAATCATAAATTGGTTTGTTCATTGTTGCAGTAATTTTTTCGATATTCAATGATACAAAAAATTTTGTCGGCTTTGGCTGATATTGCACAATGTTATTTTTCCTGAGTTAGAAATTGTTTAAATTGAATCACAAAAGATTAAGCCGTTAAAATATTCACATTTTTTTAGCCTTTTTGTTGAAAACTCAACATTTCTTTCACTTAAATTCAGGCTAAAAAGCGTATTTTAGCACTTTGTAAGATCAAGAATGATTTATCAAATCAATAATCAATAAAGAAATTAAAATTAATAAATTATCCCGCCTATTAGCGGGGAAGATGAATATTAAAAGAAAGTAAATGGATAACGCAGGAGAAAGATTAATTCCGATTAACATCGAAGAAGAAATGAAGACAGCCTACATTGATTATTCAATGTCGGTGATTGTGGCGCGCGCTCTTCCTGATGTACGCGATGGACTGAAACCCGTACACAGAAGGGTATTGTATGGAATGAATGAGTTGGGGCTTTATTCCAACCGTGCGCATAAAAAATCGGCGCGTGTCGTTGGAGAAGTCTTAGGGAAATACCACCCACACGGAGATTCGTCAGTTTATGAAACCATGGTGCGAATGGCGCAGCCTTGGTCCATGCGGTATTTAATGGTGGACGGTCAAGGTAACTTTGGCTCTGTGGACGGAGATCCGGCTGCGGCCATGCGTTATACCGAGGTAAGACTACAAAAAATTTCGGAAGAAATGCTTTCTGACCTCGATAAAGAAACTGTTGATTTCCAACCTAATTTCGACGATTCCCTTGAGGAACCCAGTGTGCTGCCGACCAGAATTCCCAATTTGTTGGTCAACGGCGCATCCGGAATTGCGGTGGGAATGGCGACCAATATGGCACCGCATAATTTGTCCGAAGTCATTGACGGCACCATTGCTTATATCGAAAACAACGGAATTACCATTGATGAATTAATCAAATTTGTGAAAGCACCGGATTTTCCGACTGGTGGCACAATCTATGGATATAGTGGGGTAAAGGAAGCTTTTGAAACCGGCCGAGGCAGAATCATTATTCGCGCCAAAACACGGTTTGACGATAAGAACGGAAGAAATTACATCATCGTTTCCGAAATTCCATATCAGGTTAATAAATCTGATATGATTTCCAGAACGGTTGAACTGATTAAAGAAGGTAAAATCGAGGGGATTTCTGAGATTCGCGATGAATCGGACAGAAAAGGAATGCGCGTGGTCTATGTTTTGAAAAATGATGCTGTTCCCAATGTTGTGCTGAATATGTTGTATAAATACACCGCACTGCAATCTTCCTTTAGTGTCAATAATATTGCATTGGTCAACGGAAGACCGCAGCAATTGAATTTAAAAGAACTGATTCATTATTTTGTGGAACATCGCCATGATGTGGTTTACAGAAGGACGCAGTTTGAACTAAGAAAAGCGGAAGAGCGTGCACACATTCTGGAAGGTTATATGAAAGTCATCGGAACGAAAGATGATTTGGATCGTGCCATCAGAATCATTCGTGAAAGTGCAACGCCTGACGAAGCCAAAACCGGTTTGATGGAAGCTTTTGAATTGGATGAAATTCAGGCAAGAGCGATTCTGGAACTTCGGTTGAGAACATTGACCGGATTAGAAATTGATAAAATCCGTGCCGAATATGAAGAATTATTGAGAACCATTGAAGATTTGAAAGACATTCTCGACAAAAAAGAACGCAGAATGGAAATCATCAAGGAAGAATTACTCGAAATCAAAGAGAAATATGGCGATGCAAGACGTTCGGACATCGACTATGCCGGCGGGGATATGAACATCGAAGACCTGATTCCGGATGACAAAATGGTTTTGACCATCAGCCATTTGGGATACATCAAAAGAACGCCGCTTTCCGAATACAAACGCCAGTCCAGAGGAGGAGTTGGCAATCGTGGGGCGACAACAAGGGATGCGGATTTTCTGGAATATATGCTTGTTGCAACCAATCATCAGTATATGCTGTTTTTCACTGAAAAAGGCAGGTGTTTCTGGCTGCGGGTATTTGAAATTCCCGAAGGTTCCAAAACTTCTAAAGGACGCGCCATTCAGAACCTAATCAGCATTGAACCCGGCGACAAAGTTCGGGCTTACATCAAAACCGGAGATTTGCGCGATGAAGAATATGTGAACAATCATTATGTGGTGATGGTTACCAAAGAAGGAATTATCAAGAAAACTTCGTTGGAAGCCTATTCGCGACCGCGGGTCAATGGTATCAATGCCATTACCGTTCGGGACGGAGACCAATTGCTGGAAGCGAAACTGACCAACGGCAAAAGTGAAATCATGATTGCCTCCATGGAAGGAAAGGCCATTCGTTTTGAAGAAGAAAAAGTCCGTCCCATGGGACGTACGGCCTCAGGGGTACGCGGAATAAACCTCGGCAGCAAGAAAAATGAAGTAATCGGTATGATTATTATCAAAAATGAAGAACCCAACGGGGAGAATGCCGACGAAGATAAAGAAACCGTATTGGTCGTATCGGAAAAAGGATACGGCAAACGGAGCGATGTAGAGGATTACCGCATTACCAACCGGGGTGGAAAAGGGGTGACCACTTTGAATGTAACCGAAAAAACCGGAAAACTGATTGCCATCAAAGCGGTGAAAGAAAATGATGATTTGATGATTATCAATAAGTCCGGGGTTACCATCCGAACCAGCGTGGAAGAAATGCGGGTGATGGGGCGTAATACACAGGGTGTCAGATTGATAAATCTTAAAAACAATGATAAAATTGCCGCTGTGACCAAAGTGGAAATCGACCGGGGAATGGATGATGAACCAGAGGATGAACTTCAGGAAGAAGAACTTCAGGATGAAAACATCATTGAGAATAATGCGGAAAATAATTCCGAACCGGAAGATAATTCGGAAAATAACACTAATTTAGATTCAGAAACAGAAGAATAATTATGAAAAAAATTATCATTACAACCGTTGCACTTCTGATGACAGGCGGAATATTCGCACAAGAAAAAGAAGTTAAAGCTGCCTTGGATGCCATTGAGCAAAACAACATTCAAGGCGCAAAATCAGAATTGGCCAAAGTGCAGGGACAAATGGATTCCAATACCATTGACCCGGAAACGATGGCGAAATATTGTTATACCTTGGGTGAAATAGCCGCTGTAGAAGGCGATGTACTCGAAGCCGCCAAAATGTTTGAGAAAATGGCAACTTATGAAAGAGGAACGGTTTATTCCGGCAAAAACAATGCGACCGGAAATACCGAATACTTTTATTCAAAAGAAGACGCCGACAAAGCTGAAGCAAGCGGCAATTTTAAAAAATTGAAAGAAAAATCCCTGAAGCCGAATTTGATTGACAAAGCGCAAAACAGATTGCAGTCGCTGGCTGAAAACAGCCTTCAGCAAGCCAATGCTTACTATCAAGGCAATCAGTCCAATGAGGCGGGTGATAAATTTCTGGAAGCCGGCTCCCTGATCAATGCGATGGGCGGCAACGGAGATTTATTCCGATACAATGCAGCACTTAGTTATCATAAAGGTAAAACATTCCAAAAAGCATTGGATATCTACAAGGAATTGATGAACAAAGGTTACACCGGAGAAACTACATCCTGGATTGGCATCGAAAAAGATACAGGAAATGAAGTTAGCTTTCCATCAAAAGCAGAAGCAGAAACCCAGCAGAAACTCGGTTTGGTTACCAATGTAAGACAGGTAAAGTCAGAATCTGTGGAAAAAGACCTTGCTAATTATGCATTGAACGCCTTGGTAAATATGAAATCCTATGACCCGATTGTAGAAACGATTGCCGCTAAATATCCGAATGATAGTGAAATTCAATCCATGATTGGTACGATTTATCACAATTCAGGGAAAGATGATTTGTTCCTCAAAAAATTGTTGGAAACAGAAAAAATTGATCCAAAAAATGAAACCAATCTCTACAATATCGGTGTGTTGTACATGGAACAAAATAACGATGCCAAAGCTTTGGAATATTTTGAAAAAGCGATAGCCGCTGACGCCAATTATAAAAATGCTTACACCAATATCGCACTCATCAAAGTGAAACCGGAAAAGGAATACGTGGAAATCATCAATGACAACCGCGGAAGTAGTGCCAAGGAAAGAAAGATTTATACCGAATACATGGAGAAAAGGAAAAATCTTTACATACAGGCCGTTCCTTATTTGGAAAAAGCTTTTAACATTGAGAAAACTTATGAATCAGCCAAAACCCTGAGGCAAGCATATCAGGCTGCTGAAATGTTTGAAAAAGAAGATGAAATGCGGGCGATTGAAAAATCCCTGATGAATCAGTAAAATTAAAACCACCTTCGGGTGGTTTTTTATTGATTTTTTTTCTTTTTGGGCTTTATGCTGAGCATGGATACAGGTTGTCCGACGGTGTTGAATTTCAGATTAATACCGTTTTCTAACTTGATTTCTTGTTGATTGGCTTTTGCTTTGTATTTGATGATTTTTTGTTCGGGATAATTGGCTTTTACATGACTGCGCAACCTTTCCGGAATCAGCGATTCGGGCAGTCCGGCTTCACTTTCTAATGCACTTAAATTTCCCTCAGACGTCAATTCGATTTCAGTGCCGTCTTCCAATTTGATTTCAATTTGATTTCGATTGGTTTTGTATGCCAATACACCGATTTCAGGAAAATTGGCAGCAACAAAATCCGCCGGAATCTTTGGAAAAGCCTGAATATTCATCGGTTCAACACATTCAACCTCTGTGATATTTCCATTTTTGTTGAATTCGATTTCCGTTTCATTGCTGATTTTTACTTCATACTCAATTTTATTGGTTTTCGCCTTTTTTTGTGCGGTAACGATTCGGTAATTCTTGAAATTTTCCGAAATAAAATCACGGGCATTTTGCGGAAGTTCATCAAAAGTGACAGAAGTCTTTTGCGCCCCAATCTGCCCTGCCACGAAAAATAGAAAGCCAAACAATATCCATTTTTTCATTGCTGTGGAATTTGAGTAAAATTAATAAAAATTTAACAAAAAATTAAAGTACCTGTTTAAATTTCGTGAACTTTTCCAAAGTTCGGAAATTTGGAAAAGTTTAAAACCTTCGAAGAATCTGATAAACGATTAATAACTCTTACAATGACAAAAATCATGATTCGCTTTTTTATTCCAAAAGTTTATGTTAATTTTGAGGAATTGTTAAATTCAAAAACCTCTATTTGTATGAAAACCATTGTTTTAAGCATTAACATTATTTTATCATCTGTTCTATTTATTTCATGTAGTAGCAATGATGATGAACCAACGCCTCCCGTTGAAGAAAATCAAATCATTGGAGAATGGAGTTTAGTCCGTGCAGATTTAGGTATGGCTGGTCATAAAAATTATGAATCAGGCGATATTCTTTGGAACTATACCCCGTCGGGTTCGTTAGAAATAACAGTGAGAGAAGGAGTTGAACCTATTGATCCTTTTTCTACAGGTTTTTTAGGAGAAAATTTAAGTTATACAATTACTGAAATGGATGGAGAAACCACTATAAGAATCATCAGTGAAGAATATCCTACTCTTTTAAACACAATGAGAGTTGTTTTAGATGAAAACCATTTATTACTTGATGGTAATTTAGCTTCAGATGGAGCCGGGTATCAATTTGAAAGATAGTTTAGTTATGAAAGCATTTTTTTTAACAATAAGCATTATATTGTCCTCTGCGCTGTTTATTTCATGTAGCAGCAATGATGATGAACCAACGCCTCCATCTCCGCCAATAGAAGAAAATCATCCCATAGTAGGAAAATGGAATTTAATCGAACTTTACTTAAGTTGGGATCCCAATCCGATTTATTATTATGAACCGGGTGATATAGTCTGGAACTTTAAACCTGATAACATTTTAGAAATATTTGTAAAAGAAGGAATTGAACCAGAAGATTCCTTTTCACAAGGAGTTTTAGGAGACGAGTATATTTATCTGATTAATGAAACTAATGATACTGTAAGCCTTGCAGGTAACTATTATCCGGATTGGTTTATAAAGAGTCCTATGAACTTGAATGAGAATACATTAATTTTAGGAGGGGGTACAGCTGATGATGGAGTTCTATATGTATTTGAAAGATAAATTTTTAGTTATGAAAACCATTGTTTTAACCCACATTGCAGCTAACAGTCTTCAATTGCGCTTGGTTTCTGGGATTCATTTTTTTTGAGTTCAGGTTTGGGCACTACGGATTTTCTTTTCACGAAAGGATAATTTCTATAGCCAAGTGCCTGATATATTTCTTTCACCCCTTTGTTAGGCTCGGAGCATCTTCTAATCTGGATTAACTCGCCAAATGTATTCTGTCCGGTAGTGGTTATGATTTTCTGTGTATTTGTAATT
>Ga0265293_10001823_pt1 | contig 45105 bp, 40 predicted proteins | sample Munlanlewell138R_FD_192505 | JGI IMG/M metagenome (GOLD analysis project Ga0265293, IMG submission 192505) | Leachate microbial communities from a municipal landfill in Southern Ontario, Canada - Leachate well 138R | ecosystem: Engineered > Solid waste > Landfill > Unclassified | place: Canada... | reverse complement strand
TGGGCGGGCCGCCCCGGGCCCGCGGGGGGGGGGGGGGGGGGGGGGGGTACTCCACCGATTTGAGGGATTCGATCATATTGATTTTGTGAATGCTGGCGTAGGTGACCCCCTGCATGATCGCCGAGAAGACTAACGTGAGCAGGCCCGCGCCGACATATCGGTTTTTTTTACGGCCCGCCCACGGCACCTGCCGCGCGCCGGGGGGGTTACTCCACCGATTTGAGGGATTCGATCATATTGATTTTGTGAATGCTGGCGTAGGTGACCCCCTGCATGATCGCCGAGAACACCAACGTGAGCAGGCCCGCGCCGAGGTAGCTGTACCACTTGACCGAGCGGACCAGCGAGATGGCCTGCGCTTCAATCTCGCCGATGATAAAGCGGTGCAGGAAAAAGCCCAGCACAAGTCCCACGCCAATGCTGGCGGCTGTGAGCAGCCATGCCTCACGGTAGATGTAGGTGTTGGACTCGCCGTCACGGAACCCCAGCACTTTCAGGGTGGCCAGCTCGCGGGTGCGCTCGCTGATGTTGATGGAGGTCAGGTTATACAGGACCACCACCGCCAGGGCGGACGCCACAAAGGTAATCAGCACCACCACGCCGTCCAGGCTGGCCGTGCTCTCCTCCACGGCACGGAGGGCGTCACTGGTGAAGGTGACATTGAGCACCAGGCCGCTGGCCATCAACCGTTCCGCGAGCGCCGGCTCATCGTCGGCCCGATGGAGGGCGACAATGGTGTTGAGGGCGGGGTCCTCGCCAAAGACCCGCTCATAGAGGTCCCCCGTCAGGTAGAGGTAGTGGCCGGCATAGTTTTCAGCCACGTCCGCCACCGTGAGCGCGTAACGCGCGCCCGCGCGGTCCCTGACCCACAGGGTATCGCCCTGCCTGAGGTCGTACAGCTTTGCCAGGCGACGTGTCACCACCACGCCCCCGTCACCAAGGGTGATGCGCTCACCCGTGAGCGTGCTCGTCAGGCGGTAGTACCCGGCAAACAGCCCCTCGTCCTGCGGCACCACCAGGTAACAGTCGAGCGGGGTGTCCCCCTGTGCGAGATGGCAGAGGCTTTGGTGAAGAAACAGCGGGTCCTGCAACCCTTCCCGCAGGAGCAGCTCGGGCAGGGCGGGGTCGGTGGCGGCACCCTCTTGGAGGGTGATTAGATGGTTATAGCGCATCATGTCGCCGTACTGCCGCTCGGCAATGCCGTTCATGCTGTCCCGCAGGCCAAAGGCGACCAACAGCAGCGAGGCGCAGCCCGAGACCCCGAGCACCGTCATCAGAGCGCGCTTTTTGTAGCGGAACAGGTTGCGCAGGGTGACTTTCCAGGTGAAGGACAGGCGATTCCAGAGAAAACCGACCCGCTCGAGGAAAATCTGCTTCCCCCGCGCGGGCGGCAGCGGGCGCAGCAGGGCCGCCGGCTTCTGCCGCAGGGCCCGCCGACAGGCGACCACCGTCACCCCGCTCATCAAGAGCCATGTGACGAGCAGCAGGGTACAGAGCGTGAGCAGGCTGAAGGTAATGCGCAACGGGGGGAGGAGAAAGGTGAAGTTGGAGTAGATGAGCGGCGGGATCAGCCGACAGCCCGCAAAATACCCCGCCACCGCGCCCAGGCTCGCCGCCGTGAGCACATACACGAGGTAGCCAAAGATGATCTGCCCGTCCCGGTAGCCCAGCGACGCCAGGGTCCCCAGCTCCCCCCGCTCCTCGGTGATCATGCGCGCCATCGAGTTGGAGGTCATGAGCAGGGCAATGAGGATGAACAGCCAGGGCAGCACGGCGGCAATGGCGGTGACCACCGACAGGGCGCTCCCCAGCTCGTGGTACCCCACCACGGCGCTCCGATCGGCCACATACCATACCGGGTGCGGCATCTCCGCAAGTGTCGCTCGGGCGGCCTCGATCTGTGCGGTGGCGTCTGCCAGACGGTCGGTGAGCTCCCGCTCACGGGCGGTGAGGTCTGTCCCGGCATCGGCCAGGGTTTGCCACGCTGCCTCTGTGGCCCGCTCAAACGCCGCCCGCCCATCCGCCAACGCCTGCTCCTGTGCCGTCAGCGTCTCCACCGTGCTTTGCAGGCTTTGCAGGTCCTCCAGCTGTGCCTGCCCGCCTTCGATGGCGGCCAGGCAGGCGGCGTACTCGGGGCTGTCGGGGGGCAGTGCTTCCAGCTGGGACTGCAGGGCCGCCAGTTGGCTTGCCAGCGCCTGCAGGGCGAGGGGAAGCTGCGCCCGGGTGAGGGCGGCGGCGGAGAGGGCGGCGTTCAGCGTCTCCCACGCGCCCGAAAGCGTCGCCTCGGCGGCGGCAAACTCCGCCAGGCGCTCCGCTTCGGTCCGCTCCAGTTCCGCCTCGCCCGCCGCCAGCTCGTCCCGTGCCTCCCGCAGTGCCGCCTCGGCGGCGGCCTGCTCCCTTGCCAGCTCGTCCTCGCTGTCGGTGATCTCCGCCAGCGCTTCGCTGGAAAGGGCTTGGTAGCGCGCCTCTTCCCGCGCGCCCCGGATGGCGGTGATCTGCTCTGTGAGGTCCGCCGAAAAGCGCGCGTACGCCTCCGAATAGGTCAGAGCCCGGGTGTCCCCCAGCACATAGATTTCGGTAAAGGCAGGCAGGGAGAACGCCTCGCGCGGGACAAAGAGAAAGCTGTCCAGCCGGCCGTTGCCCACGGTGGTGCTGCCGTACTCCTTTGAGACATACAGCACCGAGCGGCAGACGCCGACCACAGACAGTGTGGTGTCAAGCAGCCCGCCCTCCGAGTCGTCGGTCAGGCGGATCGTGTCCCCGACCCGGTAGAACCGCTCGTCGGCCAGGCACTCCTGCGGCGACAAGGGCAGTCTGCCCGCGCTCAGGGAGACCGTGTTGACCAGGGGCTCGAGGGCGTGGACACGGAGGGTGGTGCGGCCGCTGCGCACGTCCAGCGAATAGCTGGGGATGGCCCCCGCCACGCCCGGGAGCGCCTCCAGCGCCAGGGCATCCTCCCCGGTGAGGCCCATGGTGCTGACGATCTTCACATGCATCAGGCGGTGCTCGTCGTAGTACCCGTGGGCGACGCGGGTGATGCTCGATACCATCGCGTCCACACCGGCGTAAAAACCCACCCCGACCACGATAATGATGAACAGGGACAGGTAGCGGCCGAGGTGTTTTTTGATTTTCAGGAAAGTATTTTTCAGCAGCATACCCTCACCACGCAATCTCCTCGGCTTTTTTGGGATGGGGGTTGGTCGAGATGCTTTGAATGGTGCCGTTGCGCACCCGGATGACCTTGTCCGCCACCTCGGCAATCACCGAATTGTGGGTGATGAGGACGGTGGTGAAGCCTCGTTCCAGGCAGTTTTTTTGAAGCAGGGCAATGATGCGCTGCCCGGTGAGGCTGTCCAGCGCGCCGGTAGGCTCGTCACAGAGCAACAGGGCGGGATTTTTGGCGATCGCGCGGGCAATCGCCACCCGCTGTTGCTCCCCGCCCGAGAGCTGGGCAGGGAAGCTGTGCAGGCGGTCCCCCAGCCCGACCTGTTCCAGGGTCTCCCGGGGCGAGAGGGAGGCGGGGCAGATCTGACAGGCCAGCTCCACGTTTTCCAGGGCGGTCAGGTTGCCCACCAAATTGTAAAACTGAAAGACAAACCCCACTTTCAGCCGCCGGTACTCGCAGAGTTGGCGCTTGCTGTATGCGTGGATGCCCTCTCCGTGCACCAGAATTTCCCCCGCGCTGGGGCTGTCCATCCCGCCCAGCAGGTTGAGCAGGGTGGTTTTCCCCGCCCCGCTCGGCCCGAGAATGACCACCAGCTCCCCCCGCTCGATGGAAAAGGAACAGTCCTGCACGGCGGTGATGGCGACATCCCCTGCCAAATAGTTTTTTTTGACCTGTTTGAGCTCGATGAGTGGCATACTGAATTTCTGTCTCCCTTTGTGTATGGCGTACTTTTATTATATCAACACCGTGTTGTTTTTTCAACCGACAGATGTTTATAGTTCGTCCTGTTACCAACAAAACAAGCTGTCTTTATTGATTAATAGACAATTTCATCCATCTATATAAATTTACAGGACTATTGACAGATAACGGTTTATCCGCTACAATGGAAGCAGCAGAAACTTAACTGAACGGAAAGGGGGGAGCGAGTATGAAAACCAACATTATCAAGCGATTTGACAAGTTGGGGAGGATTGTGATTCCGAAGAAGATGCGCGACGGGATGCGGATGGGGCCGGAAACAGATATCCTGATTTCTGTTTCGGGGAACAAAATTGTGCTGGAGTGCGCACACAATCTTTGCTTGCTGTGTGGTGAGGCGGCCGACAAAGACTCGCCCTGGCAGTTGTGCGAAGCCTGTGTCAGTGAAATCAGTCAAAGCAAGCAACCAAAGGAATGACAATGTGAGCTAACCGTCCGCGCACCGGCACGACGCGCCCACAGGGCTCGTCGCAAAGGTTGACGCGCTAAAAAGCCGCGAAAGAAACGGGAGTTTCCGCCGCGGCTGTTTTTTTGCGACGAAGAGCCTCGCCCCCGCTGTGCGGGGCACGAAAAAAAGCCGCCCGCAAAACTGCGGGCGGCTCTCTTGCCGTGCGGCGGGGTTATTTCTTGACGTCGAAGCTTTGGTTGCTGTACTCGTAAGCGGTGGTGACCACCACCGTGGCACCCTCGGCGGTCAGGTAGGAAGCGTTGACAGCGGTGATGCCCGTGTTGGTGGCGGTGATGGACAGGGTGACGGAGCCTTCAATATCGACATCCACACCGAACACATCCTCTACCTTGTTGGCGGGGACCGTAGTGCTGAGCTGGTACTGGCTGCCCGACTGGGTCACCGTCAGCGCGCCCAGAGTGCTCAAATTGATCTTGGTCAGGCGGGTGTCGGGGGTGTACGCCGTCCAGTTGACCGTGGTGCCCACAATGTTGGCGATGTCGCCGGCGCGGCTGAACTTCACGTCCGACTCGGTGACGATGTAGCCGTCCGCCTCGCCTACCTGGCTGAAGCGGTCATAGGTGTAGGCATACTTGGAGATCCCCTGGTTGTTCACCTGCAGGGTGGAGGTGGCGTTGAGCACGCTGCCCTCCGCGGTGGTGTAGGTCACGGTGATGACGGTTTTCTTCGGAGAGACGCTGGACAGGGCGTAGTTGATGTAGGCAAGGGTAGCGCCCGGCTCAACAACCGCATCAGTGGTGGTGGTGGTTTCTTTGCCCTTACAGGAAACCATCCCGACCAGACAGACCAGCGCCAGCAAACAAGCAAGTACTTTTTTCATGGTTGGTTCTCCTTTCCTCTCAGTCCTCTACCTTGGAACGAATATCGTCTAAGGTAGCGCGGACGGCTAAAATGTTGGCGCCTGCCGCATTGGCAATCCCGTGGGAGAGCAAATGCGCCTGCAGCAGTTCGGCGTTGTGCGCCGCTGCCTGCTGGTTGTAGGCGTTAAGCCAACCATTGACCTCGGTCATGATGGCAGAGACGCCTTCAAAGGTCAGGGTCAGGGGGGAGCGCTCCTCGATGTATACCTTCAGGTTGTAGAGATCCAGCAAGAGCGAATAGGCCTTTTCCATGGTGGAGTGGTCGCCGTCCTTGTAGGCGTTGTACGCCAGCAGCAGGTCCTCACGGCGCTCCAGCGCGCGGTTCAGGGTTCTCAGATGGTCCGCAATCAACGCGTTGGCGGCGGTGACACCGGGGTAGGTCGGGTCGGTGAGGTCGCGCATGGACTTGCCGCTGATGGGGTCGGCTTCGGTCAGGGTCTCATAAGCCTCCCGGCGGGCCTGGTAAGCGGCGGTCTCGTCCGCAAGGATGTCGTACACGGCCAGGTAATCCAGCGCCTGTTCCTCAATGTCGTCCAGTCTCGCCTGGGCGGGAGCCAGCAGGGCATACGCCTCGATGACGTCCGCGTCTGTCTTGTCCGCCAGCTCATACAGCTCGGTGGCCAGTTCCAGCGCCGCCTCGATCTCCATGTAGCGCAGGCCGATATCAATGGCCTCTGCGGCTAAGATGAAGTCCACGTTGGCGGAGGTGGTGTTGTCAATGACCGTGAAGGTGACGGCGCGGTCCACAAAGAAGGAGGTGGCGCCGCGGAGGTAGATTTTCTTGCCATCAACCGTGGTGAGCCAGTACTCCACTCCGTCGATGTAGGGCAGGTTGATGGCGCCGTAAGCGGCCGTGGTCTCGGGTTCCGTCTCGCCCACGGGCAGCTCAAAGTCGCCCAGGTCGTAGCTGACCAGGTAGTTGTACTTGGCGTACAGGTTGACAGGGTTCCAGTTGGAGGGCTTGACGAAACGGACCAGGGTCTGGTAGGCGGGGTCTAAGTACCAGCCTGCAAAGATCGCGCCCGGCTTGCCCACGGTGGGCAGGTTGTCGGTTCTGGTCCCCAGCACGTGGATCTGCTCATGCAGTCCGTTTGAGATGGGGCCGGCGCCCTCGCCGGTGACATAAGCCACAGGCGCCATGTAAATCAGGCAGGAGGGAATGTTGGTGTAGCTGGCGGCGATGTTGTCAATCTTATAGTACTCGTCGGTATCGCCGAGGGTGCTCAGCGTCAGGTAGCTCAGGGCGCTCAGGCCGGTGGGCTGTCTGAACGAGACGATCTCGCCGCCGATGTAAATGGTCAGCAGGTAGTCCTCGCCGTCCTTCTCAAAGACCACGGCGACCGTGTCCCAGCCCTCCGCTTTGAGGAAGGTGAGGGGGGCGCCCTCGCTGTCATAGACCAGCCCGTCGCTGATGCTCAGCAGGAGCTCCGCGCCCATAGACACGACCAGTTCCTGCACGAAAGCGTCGTTGTGGTACAGGTAGAAGTCGAGCGCCAGCCGCTCGGCGTTCGTATCGATGATGCCGTCGCCGATCCGGATTTCCGAGACGGTGTCATTTTGCAGGTGGGTGACCAGCAGCTTATCATTCCGGTTCACATAGGAGACCTCGCCCGCATTGTTCACAAAGACATCCGGGGCGGCGCTCTCCTCGCCGAAGTCCATGGAGATGAAGTTGCCTTCGGCGGACAGCCCCTTGTGGTAGGAGTTGACGTCCACCACGGCGTCATACAGGTGCTCCAGCTTGAAGTCACGGACTTTCAGACACCGCAGCTCGTGCGGCAGGGCGGAGGCGTCGGACGCGATGCGGGCGGCGCCGCGGAGGTAGGTGCCGCCACGGGTGGGATCCTTGGGAATAAAGACGGTGTGGAAGAGCTGACCGTGTTCATCGTCCGCCTCGTTGTGGAAGATGGTCTCCCCGTTGAGGGTGTAGATGACCTCATAGGTAGCACCGGCGATATCCGGCGCGTCGGGGTTCTCGGGGTCATTGGCGGGCATATCCGCACTGGTGACCACAAAGATCATCTCAATGCGGTTCCAGCCGTTCTCCAGCGGGACCGACAGGTCCGCCTCCAGCTCGTCATGTGTGACGGCGGTGATATTGAACAGGCCGTTCTTGGTGCCCTCTTCCTTGGTAATGGTGAAGAAGTAGTTGGTTCTCTCCTCACTGACGCCGAAGGTGAAGGGGTCGTCGGAGAAGGTCACCTTGTCGTACCAGATGGAGAAGGAGAAGCGGAAGTACGGCAACACGAAATCGGTCTCCATGTTGCGGACACCGTCCTGCTTGCGCAGGTTGGCCTGGAAGCCCGCGGTGGTTGCGTTGCCGGGGGTGACGCTGGTGATCAGGGCGCCGTCTTCCAGGGTATGCAGCCGCTTGACCACGCCGTTGACATCGTAGTTATCGCCGGGGTTCTCGGGGTCAAACTCGAGGTTGTTCCCGATGAAGGTTACGTCGGTGACGGTGCCGCTGTTGATGGTGGTACCCCAGCGGAGCACGACCACTTTATTTTCCGGATTGTAGAAATAGGTCGAGGTGTCAAACTGCACCCGGCCCAGCGGGCGGAGGGCGCGGCGGTCCACCGTGCCGTAATCCTTGGCCTTCAGGGCTTCCTCGGACTCGGCCTGTGCCTTGGCGTACCGGTAGTAGCGCGCTCTTTCCGCGCTGATGAAGACGGTCTCGCCGTCCAGCTCGATGCTGTAGGTCGTGACGGTCTGCCACTCATACACGGTAAAGTCCTTGCAGGTGACGGCACCGGTGAGGTCAATATAGAAGTTGGGGGTGGCAGCCGCCAGGGTCACGGAAATATCCGTGATGACAGGCGCGCCGTCCACCAGCACGGTGGCCAGACCCGACCGGACCTCTACCTCGATGACATGCCATGCGTCCGCCGCGAGGGCCAGAGCGGTGTTGCTTGCCAGCGTGGTGCTGTCCAGCTTCATGGTGAAGGTGGGGTTGCCGTACACCGAAAAGGCCACCTTGAAGTCGCTCGTGATCACGCTGCCCGTGAGGTTGCGGTTGCCCGCCTCCTTGAACAGGGGCAGGGTAATGCGGCTCACGCCTGCCAGCGACAGCTCACCCTGCTCGTTGATGGCGACACTGTAGCCGTCCTTGGTGAAGCTGCCAAGGAAGGAGGCGTCGTCGGGCAAGCCGGAGAGCCCGCTGACGTACAGGGCGTTGTTACCGTTGATGACGGTGCCCCAGCTCTTCACGGTGATGATGCTGTCGGCCGAATGGTCGGCGGAGCGCCACACCGGGGTAAAGCCCGTGTCGGTATGCTCGGTGACCGCCGGAATGTCGGCGGCGACATCCGGGTCCTCGTCGGTGTACTTGTAGGCGGCGACGAGGATGTTATCCACGCCCCAGGCCACTTCTGCCTCGGGCTTGTCGTCCGGCTTTGCCAGGTACATGATGATCTCGGTGGCAGCGGCCGTGAAAGCGGCGTCGTCCGGGATGGCGGGGATACGGAACATATGGCCCCGCACCTCCTCGGTGAGCAGCTCGTCGTTCAGGTACACATCATAGTCATAAGAACCCGATGCGCCCTCTTGCAGGACAAAGCGGACCTTGAAGGTGTTCCAGCTGTCCAGCTCGATGGTCCCGATCTGCACGTCAAACTCGGTGATGATGTCATAGGGGCTGGCGGTACTGGTACGCAGGTACACCTTGCCGTCCGGATCGATCAGCAGCAGACGGGAGTCGGGGGAATTTTTCAGGCGCAGCATCCAGCAGGAGGTGATATTATGTAAGTACAGGTCAAACTCAAACTCTAAGAAGTCGAAATCCGGCGCTTCCGGCTCGGGGGTGGGGTTCCCGTTATACACCGGGAAGAGCGAACGGGGACGGTAGATCAGGTTGGACTCCGAAAAGCCGGAGTTGACCCCCGTCTCGGGGTCGTAAGCCGACACATACGCGTCGGTGCCGAACCGGTTGGAAATGGCGTGCGGCGAATAGCGGGGGTTTTTATCGGTCGGACGGTTGGCGCGCAGCTCGGTGTAGCCGATGGTGTTCTGCGCCAAGCCGGTAGTCACCGTTTTCCCCTCAAAATCATAAGATTTTTCGCTGACGACCACATACTCATCATCGTCAATGATGTCCGCGGCCTGTGACGATGGCCCTGAGCCCGCCACCGCACAGAGCGAAAATACTGTCGCGCAAAGCAACAGCATCGTCAGAATGCGTGATACCGATTTCATAGTTTGTTCTCCTTTTGAGTTGGTTATTTTTCTCACTTACCACACACGTTCGTATTGTAGCGCATCTTCCCAAGGCAAGAGAATACCTTTGTATCATTTTACCATTGAGTCGCCTTTTTGTCAAGCATTTTTAGATAAATATATCAAATAAAATGTAGGTGAATGTTTGGCTTTCCTGTCAAAGAGTGACAGGCAAGGACGCCCGCCCACCGGCTATTCCGTCCGTGGGTCTTCATAGGTACTGCGCAGCCACGGGTCGGCGCGGGACTGGAGGTAGAGCAGCAGCGACGCCATGAAAGCGAGGAAGCTGAGCAGGACCGACAGCACCAGCCCCACATGGGCGGTGATGTCCATGAAGCGGGCGATCTCCCCGATCCGCTCATCAAAACGGGTGTAGTACGCCACCAGGCGCACCCGCCCCAGTACCAGCAATGTCGAGGCGGCCAGGCAGGCCAGGCTGAGCCCCAGGTCCCGGTGCCGAAAGCGGCGCACAAAGGAGAGCGCAAGTCCCAAAAGGAGCAGCCCCAGCGCGGCGGCGAAGTAGGCGTTGCAGGGCAGGGGGCCGATGCTCGTGCCCTGCACCAGCGGCTTGTCGCTGAGGAAGGAGAAAATCAGGTCGAGCCCCGAGACGGTGCGGGGGGCGGGCGCCCCCGGCAGATCGACCGAAAACAGCTCCTCGAACACCTCCGCCATGGTCTGGTAGAGCACCGTTTGGGGTGACTCGGTGCAGGACACCGTGAGGAAAGGCAAGAGAAAACAAAGGGCAGCCAGCAGCACCATCGTTCTGATGGACAGGCGGATGGCGCCGGCGGGGCTTTTATGCGCAGCTTTTTTCATGGGGGTACCTCCGTCACACCATCCGATGTTCGGTTGGTCGCACATTTATTATAATCCAAAGAGCGGACGCTGTCAAGACATCCGGCGCAACTGCCATAAAAATCATGCCCCCCGCCTTTCGGGGCGGGGGGCGTACCAAAGAGCGTGCCGGCATCCTGCCGGGGGTCAGATCGCGCGAAACCCCCGGCCGATGATATCCGAGGAGTTGGTGACAAGGATGAAGGCGGTGGGGGCCTCCTCTTTGATCTTTTGTTTCAGCCGTACCGCCTCGATGCGGCGGCAGACCGTGAGCAGCAGTTTCTTGCCGCCCTCTGTGTAGGCCCCACCGCGTCAATGCGGGTTTTGATATAATTAAGATAATCAAGGTGCGCCTTCTCTGTGTAGGCGCCCACCGCGTCAATGCGGGTGGCGCTGTGGTGCAGGGTTTGCAGCATGTAGGGTTCAATGACGTCCGGCCGCTCGGTGACGATCATGAAACACTGGCACAGGTTCATGTTCTCAATCACCCCGTCAATCACATACGCCTTGGCAAAAAGGCCCGTCAGGGTGAACAGCCCGGTTTCCACGCCAAAGACGAAAAAGGTACCAAAGGAGATCAGCAGGTCGGAGCACGGGAGCGCCCGGCCGACGTCAAGGGAGGTGTACTTCTTCAAAATCATGGCGACAATGTCGGTGCGCCCGAAGAGGTGCCGCGGCTGAAGAGCCATGAGGAGCCGATACCGGTCAGCAGGATGGCAACGACCAGCTCGAGCAGGGGCTGCGAGGTCAGGGGGTGGGAGAGGGGGACTTACCGGCCGCCCCGGTGTCCGCCGCCGCCCCCTCTGCCGCCGCCGCCGCCACCGCCGCCGCCCGAGCCCGAGCCCGAGCTGATGACCGTCCTGGTCACAAAGGAGCCGGTAAAGACATCCTCCTGCACGGTCAGTTTGAGCCGGGCATATTTGTCCAGGGGGTAGTTGGTGGGGCGCAGCTTCATTTTATACTTGGCCAGGACCACCAGCAGCACCACGAGGCAGACGGCGCCGGCGGCGAGCAGGCTGCCCGTCAGCACCCGGCCGACGCGGAGGGTGAGCGCCGCCTCGGCTTCTTCTATGTACCCGACAAGACCGGCCTCCAGTCGGCCGCCCTTCATGTCGTCATAGATATTGTCCAGCAGGCGGTCGACCTCGGCGTCGCTCATGCGGCGGTTGGCCTTGCCGTAGGTATAAAGGTCATAGTAAATGATGCCGCCGTCCAGCGTCACCACCAGAAGGACAATGTCGTCGCGGTTGGACAGCCCCTGTTGGGCCAGGAAGTCCTCGCCCTCGAGGTAGGTGTCGGTGGTGGCGATGTACACCGATATGCCGAGGCGCGCGGAGGCCCCGTCCGCCAGCGCGGTGAGGTGCGCCGTCTCGCCGGTGCTCAGCAGTCCGGCGTCGTCCCGCACGGCGGGGGTGGCCGCCCGGGCGGGCAGCACGAGGAGTGGCAGGCAGAACAGCACGAGCAGGCAGAGCAGGGAGAGTTTTCGGATGGTTTTCATAGCAGCCACATCCCCCCTGCCGTCAGCACGGCGGCCAGCAAAACAAACAAAATACCCAAAAACCCCCCCAGTCGACCGGCGCTGATGGGTAGTTCCCCGTAGATTTTGCCGGTATAGCCGTTCATGGCATAGGTATACGAACGCTTCCGCCCGCGGTAGACCAGGAGCCAGAGGGGCAGGAGGGTGTAGTCCCAGTGGCTTTTCCAAATGCGCATGTCGCACCCGCTGACCTGCACCGAGTGGTAGCCCTGCACGCTGTTGCGCAGGAGCTGTCGGGAGTAGTCCTCCATCCGCCCCTTGACCTCCCCGCTCAGGTCCCGCCGCTCGATGTTGCGCTTTTTCGCCAGAAAGCCGCTGAGGTAGGACATAGTAAAGTCCACCAAGGAGTCGGAGGGGTAGGGCAAAATGCCCTCGAGCATCGCCTTGTCCGCCTCGGTCAGGGCGGCGGTGGAGATGTCCTCAAAGTGAATCTCTCCCTGTCGTTTGACCCGGAAGTTGGAGGTCTCGGTATAGCGCACGTTGCCGATCGTCCAGACCCGCACGCGGGTGGCTTTTGCGTGCAGGGTGGCGTCGGTGTCGGCATCGGTCACCCAAAAGGGGTAGTAGATGCCCTTGATCTTTTCGGTCTGCGCGGGGGCGAAAAAGTCGCGGGGCACAAATTTCTTTTTGCGGGCAAAGGCCAGAAAGGCGTCCTCCGCCTCCTGCTTGCCGATGCGGAAAGGAATGACCTTGTCGGGCTTCATCTGCCCGGTCATGCGCCCACGGAGCAGCACGGGGTTGTGGCAGTAGGAGCAGAAGTCGGCGGCCGTGTGCAGCTCTGCCATCACCTCCGCCCCGCAGTTGGGGCAGCGGAACTCCTGCATATGCTCGCAAAAATCCTCGGCCCGGGCCTGTTCCGCCGCCGCCGCTTCCGCCGCGCCGGTCTGTTCCAGCTCAATCTCCATGAACTCCGACAGGCAGAACTCACAGGTAAAGGCGGACTTTTCGGGGGCGAACAGCAGCGCCGCGCGGCAGTTGGGGCACTGATAGGAAACAGTGGAGGATGCCATGGTCATTCGGGGCGTTTGTTCCCGCATTGAGAACAAAACTTGGCATTTAACGGGTTTTTCTGCCCGCATTCGGGACAGAAATACTCACCGCCCTCGGGGCGGGGCTTGCCGCACTCCGAACAGAACCTGCCCCGGTTCGTGGCGCCGCAGGCACAACTCCAGCCCTCGGCTGCCGGCTCCCCCGGCTGCGGCTTGCCGCAGTTGGCGCAGAAGCGCCCCTCGTTGGCGGTGCCGCAGGGGCAGGTCCAGCCGCCCCGGGCGGCCTTGGCCGCTTGATCGTCTTTCATCTGCTCGCGGTTGGTCTGGCTGGCGGCACCGAAAAATCCGCCGCCTGCCTGCATCCCCACGCCCATGCCCATAAAGGCGGTCGCGGACCCGCCGGGATTGCTGCCCGCCGACTCAAACCCCCGTGCCATGGCGCCCTGGATATACCCCTCACGCACGGAGGCGTCTCCCAGCATGGCACCCTGGTTGCGCATATTGATGAGCTTCTGCGACTGCTCGTCATACGAGATGCTGGCGATACCCACCGCCTGCACCTCCATGCCGCGCATCTTCTTCCAGTCCTCATCCAGAATATCCGCCATATACTTCGACAGCTCGCGGCCGCGGGAGGCCACGTGGGAAATGCGGATGCCGTCCACCGACATCTGGTTCATCGCCGCCTGCAACGCCTCGAGGAACTCCGAGAGGTACTGCTCGTTGATATCGGCGACCTCCACCCGGTCGGCGGCCTTGGAGATGACCTCTGTGTAGAACAGCACGGGGTTGGTCACCTTGAAGGAGTAGGTGCCGTGGGCGCGCAGGAACAGCTCGGAGTTGTAGAAGTTGTCAAAGTAGTTGACCGGGTTCTGGGTGCCGAACTTGATGCCCTTCATCTCCTGCAGGTTGACATAGATCGCCTTTTGCTTGGCGGAGGGCACGCCGCTGTACTTCACACGGCTGAACGCCTCCTTGATCGCCCCGCCCAAATGCCCGCTGAACAGGGAGGGGGCGGTGGTATTGGAGACCTTGTAGTAGCCCTCCTCGGCGGTGAAGTCCACAATCTTGCCGCCGTCGAGCAGCAGCATGCACTGGTTGGGATAGACATGAATGACCGACCCGTCCGAGATGATGTCGGAGCTACCCTTTTTGTTCCCGAAACGCTTTTCGTTTTTACGCACCAGGGTGCCTTTGGTGCACACCGTTGTGTCTGTCATGTTGTCGGCTTCGATGACCTCCAACCACTGGTCGGCCAGTCCCCCGCCGATGGCGCCCGCGATGGCTCTGATAATGCCCATATCCAAATCCTTTCTCGGTTCGTATTGACCGCCGGCAGGACTGCCCCGCCAACGGGAACCAAACAAACGCAATCCCTTGATGGCTCTATCTGCATTGTACTATAAAAAATGAAAAAAAGCAATCCTTTCTTTGCGGTTTCTCAACGCCCCGCCTTTTTTTTCACCCCCGCCGCCCCGGACGCGATCTTTTGTCCGAAATCCCCTCGAACTCTTGCAATCGGGGGAGGATTGCAGTATAATGTAGGCAACTAATCAATCGGACGAGGTGTCAGATGCGGGCAAGCGGACTGAATAAAATCGTGGTGATTCCCGACTCCTTTAAGGGCACGCTGTCGGCGGCGGCATTCTGCCGGGCGGCGGTCGAGGTGGTGGCGGAGCGCTTTCCCGGTTGCACCGTGGTGAGCGTGCCGGTGGCCGACGGGGGCGAGGGGACGGTCCAGGCCTTCCTGTCGGCGCTGGGCGGCGAGCTCGTGACCCTGACGGTCAGGGGGCCCTTTGGCGAGGACATGACAGGCTTTTACGGCCGCCTGCCGGGCGGTGTCGCCGTCGTGGAGATGGCGGCGTGCGCCGGACTGCCGCTGGTCGGGAGACGGGGCAACCCCGCCCTCACCACCACCTACGGGGTGGGGCAACTGCTGCTGCACGCGGCACGCCGGGGAGCCCGCACCCTCATTGTGGGGCTGGGCGGCTCGGCGACAAATGACGCGGGTTGCGGTGCGGCCGCCGCCTGCGGGGTGCGCTTTTTCCGGGCGGACGGCAGCGCCTTTGTGCCCACAGGCGGGACGCTGACGCAGGTGGCGCGCATTGACGCCACCCGGCTGGACCCCCTGCTCCGGCAGGTCGACCTCACCGTCATGTGCGACATTCGCAACCCCCTGTACGGCCCGGACGGCGCCGCCTGTGTGTTCGCCCCGCAAAAGGGGGCGGACGCGGCCATGGTCGAGCGACTGGACGCCGGACTGCGCCATATCGCCGCGCGGATCGCGGCGGACCTCGGCAGGGAGATTGACCGGTTGCCGGGCGGCGGCGCGGCAGGGGGCATGGGGGCGGGCATGGCGGCTTTCTTTGGCGGCCGCCTGCGCCCCGGGATAGAGATTTTACTGGACACGGTGCGTATCCGCGAGCTGCTCGAGGGCGCCGACCTGGTCATCACCGGGGAGGGCCGGCTGGACAGCCAGTCCTTTTCGGGCAAGGCGGTGCAGGGGGTGGCGCACGCCGCCCGCGCGGCGGGGGTCCCCTTGCTGGCGCTGGTCGGGGGCTATGAAAGTGACCTTTCGGCGGCGTATGAGGCGGGGGTGTCGGCGGTCTTTTCCGTCAACCGCCTGCCGCTGGAGCTTGCGAAAAGCGCGCCGATGACCGAGGAAAACCTGCGGCTCACCCTGGACAACCTGTTGCGCCTGCTCACCGCCCTGCCGTCGGGCTGCGGTCCGCCGCAGGGAGACCCCCGCACAGGAACCCCCCCGACAGAGAATACAGAAAAACAGAGGTAAGATAGATGAAACTATTGGAAGACCGCATTTTGGCCGACGGCAAAGTGGCGGAGGGGAATGTGCTGCAGGTGGACAGCTTCCTCAACCACCAACTGGACATCAAGCTGCTTTGTGCGCTGGGGCAGGCGTTTTATGAGCTCTACAAGGACGCGGGGGTGAGCAAGATTCTCACCATCGAGGCGTCCGGCATCGCCATTGCCGCCCTGACCGCGCAGTACTTCGGGGTCCCCATGCTCTTCGCCAAGAAAAACCGCACCGCCAACCTGCCCGCCGACATTTGGCATGCGCAGGTGGACTCCTTCACCCACGGGGTCACGCACAGCGTGTTTGTCGCCAAGGCCTACCTGCACCCCACCGACCGGGTGCTGCTGCTCGACGACTTTCTGGCCAACGGCAGCGCCATGCAGGGACTGTACGCCCTCTGCCGCCAGGCGGGGGCCACGGTGGTGGGCGCGGGGATCGTCATTGAGAAAGCCTACCAGGGCGGCGGGGACCTGCTACGGGCGCAGGGGCTGCGCATCGAGTCGCTGGCGAAAATCGCCGCCATGTCCCCCGAGGGCATCGTGTTTGAAGGGAGCGCCGCTCCATGAATATCCTTGTCTGTCTGAAACAGGTGCCCGACACCGACCGTGTCGCCGTGGACCCCGTCACCGGCTCCCTGAAACGGGAGGGGGCCGGGACCAAAATGAACCCCTACGACCTGTACGCCCTGGAGGCCGCCCTGCAGTTGCGGGCGCAGTGCGGCGGGCGGGTGAGCGTGCTGACCATGGGCCCGCCCCAGGCGGCGGAGGTCATCCGCGAGGCGTACGCCATGGGGGCGGACGAGGGCATGCTGCTCACCGACCGCGCCTTTGCCGGGGCGGACGTGCTGGCGACCGCCTACACCCTCTCCCAGGGAGTGGCGCTGGCGGGGGACTATGACCTCATCCTGTGCGGCAAGCAGACCACCGACGGGGACACGGCGCAGGTCGGCCCCGAAATGAGCGAGTTTCTGGGGCTCCCCTGCGTGGCGCAGGTGAGCCGGATTGTCCCGGACCCCTCCGGCGGCACCCTCACCCTGAGCGCCGATATGGGGGACCGGGTACTGACGTTGCGGGTGCAGACCCCCTGCCTGCTCTGTGTGGACGGCGGCGCCAACGTTCCCCGCCTGCCCTCCTACCTGAAAAAGAAAGCCACGGCGGACAAACCTATCCGCACCCTCGGGAAGGCAGACCTGCCCGACCAAAGCGAGCAGGTGTACGGGTCGGCAGGCTCCCCCACCGGGGTCCGCCGCATCTTCACGCCCGAGCACCATACCGAGCACCGGCTCCACGAGGGCGGCTCGGCCGCGCTGGCGCAACTGGTCGCCGACAAACTCACGGAATGGAAGGTGCTTTGAGATGGGACAACTGGTCATTCACCACGATCAAGTCACAGACCCGGCGGCACTGGTCGCCACCTGCCCCTTCGGCGCGCTGGAAGTGCAGGACGGGCGGGTGACGGTCAACGCCGCCTGTAAGCTCTGCCGGGTCTGTGTCAAACGGGCAAAAAACGGGGAAATCACCTATATAGAGGAGCAAACCCCCGCCATAGACCTCACAGAGTGGCAGGGGATTGCCGTCTGTGCCGAGCAAAACGGGGGTCAGCTGCACCCCGTCACCTTTGAGCTGATCGGGCGGGGCAGACAGCTTGCCGACAAGGCGGGCCAGTCGCTGTCCTGCGTGCTGATGGGGCAGGGACTGGATGCGGCGGTGGCGGAGCTGCGCCACTACCCCATTGACTCCCTTTTTGTGTATGATCATCCCGCCCTGCGGGACTTTCGCATGGAGCCCTATACCGCCACCCTCGCCGACTTTGTCACCGCGCGGCGGCCGGCCGTGCTGCTGGCGGGGGGCACCCCGCTGGGACGGCAGCTGGCGCCACGGGTGGCGGCGCGCTTCCGCACGGGGCTGACCGCCGACTGCACGGTGCTGGACATCGGGCCGGACGGCGAGCTGGTACAGATTCGCCCCGCCTTTGGCGGCAACATCATGGCGCAGATCGCCACCACCCGCCACCGCCCCCAGATGGCGACCGTCCGCTATAAGGTCATGCAGGCCTGCCCCCGCGCGGCGACCCCGCTGGGCGGGCAGGTCATTCCGTGCGCCCTGCCCAAAGAGGGGCTACTCTCCGGCGTGACGGTGCTGGCCTCCGAGCCCAAACCCCCCGTCAGGTACTTAGAGGAAGCCGACATCATCGTGGCGGCGGGGCAGGGGGTCAAGACCAAGGAGGACCTGGCGCTGGTGCGGGCGCTGGCCGACGCGCTGGGCGGCGAGCTGGCCGCCAGCCGTCCGCTGATCGAGGCAGGCTGGGTGAGCCCCCGGCGGCAGATCGGGCTGTCCGGGCGGACCGTGCGCCCCCGCCTCATCATCACCTGCGGCATTTCGGGGGCGGTGCAGTTTACCGCCGGCATGGACAGCGCCGACCATATCATCGCCATCAACGCCGACAAGCGCGCCCCCATCTTCCGGGTGGCGCACGAGGGCATTGTCGGTGACCTCTATGAGATTATCCCCGCCCTGCTCGCCGGCCTCAAAGACAAGAGGAGGAACGCCTGATGCTGGAAAACAAAAGTTTACAAGAAAAGCTGCGCGCCTGTCTGGACGACCCGTCCGGAGTGGTCTTTGGCGCGGAGATCAAGCCCGAGTACGGCCACGATGAGCTGTCGGGCGTGCGCCGCATGCCCGAGGCGTTGGTCACCCCTCTGTCTACCTGTGAGGTCAGCGCCGTGCTGCGCTTTGCCTACGAGCACGACATCCCCGTCACCCCCCGCGGGGCGGGGACGGGGCTGGTCGGGGGCGCGGTGCCGGTGCTGGGCGGCATCGTGCTGGACCTGTCGGGCATGAAGCGCATTCTGGAGCTCGACCCCGACAACCTGACCGTCACGGTCGAGCCGGGCGTGCTGCTGCTCGAGCTGAACGCCTATGTCACCGAGCACGGCTTCCTCTACCCGCCCGACCCGGGCGAGAAAACCGCCACCATCGGCGGCAATATCGCCACCAACGCGGGCGGTATGCGCGCCGTGCGCTACGGGGTGACCCGTGACTATGTGCGGGGGCTGGAAGTGGTCCTACCCGACGGACGGGTCATTGAAGTGGGGGGTAAGGTGGTCAAAAACAGCTCCGGGTATGCCCTGAAGGATTTGTTTGTGGGCTCCGAGGGAACGCTGGGGGTCATCACCCGGGCGACCCTGCGCCTGGTGCCCCTGCCCCGCCACTCGATCAGCCTGCTGGTCCCTTTCCCCACGCTGGAGCAGGCCATTGACACCGTGCCTGCCATCATCCGCTCCCAGGCGTCCCCCACGGCGGTGGAGTTCATGCAGCGGGAGGTCATGGCGGCGGCGGAGGACTACCTCGGCGCCAAGTTCCCCGCCATTGACGCCGACGCCTTTTTGCTGCTGAAGTTTGACGGCAACGCCCGTGCCGACATTGAGCGGGACTATGAGCCGGTCGCCGAGCTCTGCCTTGCGCACGGGGCGTATGACGTGTTCATCATGGACACCGCCGAGCGCAACAACACCATCTGGAAAGCCCGCGGGGCGTTTCTCGAGGCCATCAAGGGCAGCACCACCGAGATGGACGAGGTGGACGTGGTGGTGCCGCGCGACCGTGTCAACGAGATGGTGCGCTTCACCCGCGAGTTGCAGGAGAGCGCGGGCGTGCGCATCCGCTTCTTCGGCCATGCCGGGGACGGCAATTTGCATATTTATATCCTGCGGGACGAGCTGGATGAGCAGACGTGGGCGCAGCGCTGCCGCGCCGCCATGGACAGCCTGTACCGGAAGGCCGGGGAGCTGCAGGGGCAGGTCTCGGGCGAGCACGGCATCGGCTTTGTCAAGCGGGACTACTTACAGGCGTCCCTGCCGGCCGATACCCTCGCCCTCATGCAGGGCATCAAGGCTGCCTTTGACCCCAAACACCTGCTGAACCCCGGCAAGATATGCTGCCGGGAGGCCGCCCTGTGGGGCGGGGCGGAGGGCATCGCGAGCGGCGGCTGCCCGATAGGCGGCAACTGATGAGCGGCAAGCCCGCGCCTCGCTCTGCCAAAGAGAGGCAAGAGAAGTTTGCTGCTTCGGCGCCCGCGCCGTTCCCGAAAAAATCAGGGCAAGGGAAGTTTTCTACATCGGCGCCCGCGCCTCACTCTGCCAAAGAGAGGCAAGAGAAGTTTGCTGCTTCGGCGCCCGCGCCGTTCCCGAAAAAATCAAGGCAAGAGAAGCCCCGTACATCGGCGCCCGCGCCTCACTCTGCCAAAGAGAGGCAAGAGAAGTTTGCTACCTCGGCGCCCGCGCCGTTCCCGAAAAAATCAGGGCAAGAGAAGCCCCGTACATCGGCGCCCGCGCCTCACTCTGCCAAAGAGAGGCAAGAGAAGCCCCGTACATCGGCGCCCGCGCCGTTCCCGAAAAAATCAAGGCAAGAGAAGTTTGCTGCTTCGGCGCCCGCGCCTCACTCTGCCAAAGAGAGGCAAGAGAAGTTTTCTACATCGGCGCCCGCGCCTCTCTCTGCCAAAGAGAGACAAGAGAAGTTTGCTATATCGGCGCCCGCGCCGTTCCCGAAAAAATCAGGGCAAGAGAAGCCCCGTACATCGGCGCCCGCGCCACAGGCGGTGCCGGAGACAACGGGCGGCCCCGCCGAAAAGGTCCACTGGAAGGGTAGCGCGCTGCTGGCCCCCGTGCCGGCGGTCATGGTCTCCTGCGGCACCCCGGAGCGGCCCAACATCCTCACGGTGGCCTGGACGGGGGTGCTGTCTACCCGGCCGCCTGTCACCTATGTCTCTGTCCGCCCCACTCGCCACTCTTACCGGCTGATCCTTGAGAGCGGAGTTTTTGTCATCAACCTCACCCCCGCCGCGCTGGTGCGGCAGGCCGACTTCTGCGGCATTTATACCGGGGCGAAGGTGAATAAGTTTGAGCGCTGCGGCCTCACCCCCGTCCCCTCGCCCTATGTCCCCGCCCCCATGATCGGGGAGTGCCCCGTGTCGCTGTCCTGTCGGGTGAAAGAGCGGGTGCCGCTGGGCAGTCACGACCTGTTTGTGGCGGAGATTGTCGGGGTGAGCGTCAGCCCCGAGCTGCTCGACGGGCAGGGCAAGCTGCACCTGGAGCGGGCGGGGCTGTGCGCCTATGCCCACGGAGAGTACTATGAGCTGGGGCGGCAACTGGGCCGCATCGGCTTTTCCACCGACAAACCGACAGGAGGCAGGCATGGCAAAAAAGGTCGAACCCCCACCGACGGATAGGGCACTTGTGCCGGAGCAGACAGACCCCCGCCCGGGGATCCCCGCCAAACCGGCCGAAACCGCGCCCCCCCTCACCCCGGCGGACGATGGCTTGGCGGCGCGTGTGTTCACCTATATTGACCGCTGTTTCGGCTCGGACGCCGCCTTTGAGCGTGACATGGGGCTGGCCCCCAAGACGGTCAGCAACTGGCGGCGGGGCAAGTCGGCCGCCTACCGGAAGATGCTGCCCGAGCTGGCCCGCTGCTTTGACATCCCCCTGACTCGCCTGACCGGTCGGGAAAGCACCGCCCTGGCCCTCACCCCGGAGGAGGAGGAGCTGGTGCTCTGGTACCGCAAGACCGAGCGGCTGACCTCGGAACAGCGCCGGGCGCTGCGGGAGACGGTCAGGCGCATGATTGAGCTCTACCTCAAGTAAACGCCGCTTTGCGCGGACATGTCAACCATGGTTGTCGCGCGGCTATATCACAGTCAAAGGATATTCACATGATCAAGCGATTTATCGGCTACTACCGTGCCCACCAGCTCCTGCTCTGGACCGACCTCGGAGCGGCGGTGGTGTTTGCCCTGTGCAATCTGCTCTACCCCCGCTTCACCCAAACCATGCTCAAGGAGCTGATCCCGGCGGCGGTTGCCAATGCCGGGGTCCTGTCGGTCATCTGGCAGTACGCCGCCCTGTTGCTCGGCATTTTCCTGCTCAAATATGCCGTGAACTACTACATGACCTACTACGGGCACGTGATGGGCGTGCGCATGCAGGCGGATATGCGGGCCGACCTGTTCCGCCACCTGCAACGGCTGCCCTGCAACTTTTACGACAACCACAAGACCGGCTCGCTGATGTCCCGCCTGACCAACGACCTCTTTAACATCACCGAGCTGGCGCACCACGGGCCGGAGGACCTGCTCATCTCGCTCATCCAGTTTATCGGCGCCTTTGTGCTGATGGCGCTGATCAACCCGCCCCTGACCCTGATTTCGGTGTGCCTGGTGCCGGTAATGTTCTTTTTCGCCGCCAAAAAGCGGCGGGCGCTCTCCGCCGCCTTTACCCGCTCCCGTGAGGCGGTGGCGGAGATCAGCGCCGGGCTGGAGAACAGCATCTCGGGTATCCGGGTCACCATGGCGTACAACGCCTCCGACCGTGAAAACGCCAAGTTTGACACGCTCAACGGCGAGTATGAGATGGCGCAGGGCACGGCCTACCGGGAGATGGGGTCCTTCCACTCCTTTTTGGGGCTGTGCATGGACCTGCTGGCGCTGCTGGTACTGGTGGCGGGCGCCATGTTCGCGGTGCGCGGGCGGGTCAGCTATGACGAGCTGGTGGCGTTCATCCTGTATGTCGGCGTGTTCACCCAGCCCATCGCGCGCATGGTCGCCTTTGTGGAGCAGTACCAGAACGGCATGACCGGCTTCCGCCGCTTCGTGGAGCTGATGGAGGCCCCGCCCGAGGAGGACGCGCCGGGCGCAGTGGAGCTGGCGGAGGTGGCGGGGGACATCACCTTTCGCCATGTCAGCTTTGCTTATGATGAGCAAAGCCCGGTGCTGACCGACATCAACTTTCATATCCCCCGCGGGAAGACCCTGGCGCTGGTCGGCTCCTCGGGCGGCGGCAAGACCACCATCTGCCACCTGCTGGCGCGGTTCTATGAGCCCACGGCAGGGGAGATTCTGCTGGACGGGCAGGACATCCGTACCTTTACCCGCGCCTCCTTGCGGCAGGCGGTGGGGATCATGGCGCAGGACGTCTTTCTCTTCAACGCCTCCGTTTTCGACAACATTGCCTACGGCAAAGAGGGGGCTACGCTCGAGCAGGTGCGCGCGGCGGCGGCTTTCGCCGGGATTGACGAGTTCATCAGCTCGCTGCCGGACGGCTACGACACGGTCACCGGCGAGCGCGGGGTGAAGCTGTCGGGCGGGCAGAAACAGCGCATCGCCATTGCCCGCATCTTTTTGAAGAACCCGCCGATTCTGATTCTGGACGAGGCGACCTCGGCGCTCGACAATGTGACCGAGCGGCAGATTCAGGCCAATGTGGCGGCGCTGGGCGAGGGGCGCACCAAGCTGGTGGTGGCGCACCGCCTGTCCACCGTGCAGCACGCGGACGAGATTCTCCTCATTGATAAAGAGGGCATTCTGGAGCGCGGCACCCATGAGGAGCTGCTGGCAAAAGGCGGTGCCTATGCCCAGCTGGTCTTTGCCACCGAGTGACCCTTGCCGGCGACCGCCGCACTGCCGCCCTGAACGACAAAAAACAGCCGAAAACTCGGCTGTTTTTTATTGGCAGCGGGGGAGCTTGTCCGCGAAAGCGGCTTTTTTCTTGGGGGTTTTCGCCCAAATCCGGCCTTTTCGCGCTCAGGTGTCGGCCAGCTTGCGGCCCATGAGCACGCCCATGACCGACGCCATCATCAGCCCGCGGGTCCAGCCGCTCGAGTCGCCCAGACAGTAGAGGGACTGGATGTTGGTATGGAAGTCCGCGTCCATTTTGATGCGGTTGGAGTAGAACTTCAGCTCGGGCGAGTAGAGCAGGGTCTCAATCGAGGCAAAGCCGGGCAGCACCATGTCCACGGCGTGGATGAAGTTGATGATGTTGGTCATGGCGCGGTAGGGCATGGCGGCGGTGATGTCGCCCGCCACCGCGTCGGGCAGGGTGGGCTTCACGTTGGACTGCGCCAGCTCCTTGGGCCAGGTGCGCTTGCCGTCCAGAATGTCGCCGAACCGCTGCACGAGAATATGGCCGTTGCCCAGCATATTGGTCAGCTCCCCGATCTTCTGGGCATAGGCGATGGGCTGGTTGAAGGGCGAACTGAAGTTGTGGGAGACCAGAATGGCCAGGTTGGTGTTGTCCGACTTGTGTTCCTTGTACGAGTGGCCGTTGACCACCGCTAAGTTGTTGTCGTAGTTTTCCTGGCTGACATACCCGCCGGGGTTCTGGCAGAAGATACGCACCTTGTTCTTAAAGGGCTGGGGGTAGCCGATCAGCTTGGACTCATACAGAATATCGTTGACCCGCTCCATGACCTCATTGCGCACTTCCACCCGCACCCCGATATCCACCGTGCCGGGCTCGTGGGCAATGTCATACTCCGCGCAAATCTTCTCCAACCAGTCGGCGCCCCGCCGGCCGGCCGCCACCACGGTATGTTCGGCCTCAATGGTAAAGTTTTGTTTACCGTCATAGACCGTCGCTCCGCGGCAGACCGCCCCTTCGAGCAACAGGTCAACACACTCGTGGCCAAAGAGCACCTCCACCCCGCGCGAGATCAGGTCCTGCTCGATGGCGCCGTAGAGCGCCTGGGCGCGCTCGGTGCCCAGGTGACGGATGGGGCAGTCCACCAGTTGCAGTCCCGCCCGGATGGCGCGGCGGCGGATTTCCTTGACTTCCTCGCCCCCGTGCAGTCCCTCGACATGCCGGTCGGCGCCGTAGGACAGGTAGATTTTGTCGGTGTACTCAATGGTTTCCTGCGCCAGCTGTGCGCCGATGAGCGTGGGGAGGTTGCCCCCCACCTCCGCCGACAGCGACAGCTTGCCGTCCGAAAAGGCGCCCGCGCCCGAAAAGCCGGTGGTGATATGGCAGTAGGGCTGGCAGTTGACGCACTTGCCCGTCTTTTGCTTGGGACAACGGCGGTCCTTGACCGCCCTGCCTTTCTCGACAATGACAATCTTCTTTTTGTAGCCGCGCGCCAGCAGCTCCACCGCGGTAAAAATGCCCGCGGGGCCCGCGCCGATAATGAGTATGTTTGTTTTCATGGTTGTTTCCGTCCGATGAGTGATAGTGCGGCACCCGCCGCAGCCGGTTTTCGGTGGTTTGAAAGAGGGGCTTGCTTTGAGAGAGGGGTTTTAGCGGCTCGGGACGCCCGCGATCCCTTCGCCGCAGCCGGTTTTCGGTGCTTTGAAAGAGGGGCTTGCTTTGAAAGAGGGATTTTAGCGGCTCGGGACGCCCGCGATCCCTTCGCCGCCGCCGGTTTTCAGTGCTTTGAGAGTGGGATTTTAGCGGCTCGGGACGCCCGCGATCCCTTCGCCGCGGCCGGTTTTCAGTGCTTTGAGAGCGGGATTTTAGCGGCTCGGGACGCCCGCGATCGGGTAGTTTTGGGCGACCGAGGCGGCGATGGCCTTGGCCTCCTCGACCATAGCGGGGTCTGTCTCCCTGTCAAAGTCATGGTAACTCACCGCCGACAGGTCCTGCCCTGTCAGGCAGGAGAACCAGACGCAGCCCGCCAGGAAGCGTCCCAGTCCCAGCGAGAGGTGGAAGCCGTCTCGGTAAAGGGGCGACAGTCCGCGCTTGTACGCCTCGGCGATGGCGTCGCCCACGGGGAGGATGCCGTCCGCCCGGATGTCCTTGGCGGCCTGCCGGTAGGCGGCGGACAGGTCGGCGTGCATCTTTTCGGGGTCGGTGTAGCGTGTTTCCGCCAGCCGCGCGCTGCCCGGCTCGTAGGCCCAGGTCTGCTGCAGCAGCAGCCGCGCGCCGGGGCACAGACGGCGGATATACGCCGCCAGCTCGTTCAGGTAGGGCTGGTAGGTGGGGTAGTCGGTCGACTCAAAGCTGTACTGCTGGAGGGTGACAAAGTGCCACTCGTCGGACAGCAGCGCGTCCTTGAGGGAGAGGGGGAGGTCACTCGGCATCCCGTTCAGGTCGAGGGCGTAGGCGGCCCCCTCCGAGAGCATGTTCCGATAGTGACGGTAGAGCGAACAGCCGCCAATCACCAAATTCATGGCCTTGACAGGCACCCCCGCCGAGCGGCCGATGCCGTACAGGTAGCGTTGCGCGTCTCTGGAAAAGCTGTTGCCGATAGACAGAATTTTCATGCGTGTACTCCTTGATCGCGGATAGTATTTTCAGGATGACCGGTGCGCGCGAAAGGCAACCGCTCACCCCGCGGGGCAAGCGATGCCGCAACAATCATAGTATAGCACAAGTGTGCCCCAAACGCAACCAAAAAAAAGTTGGTGAAAAATCTACGCATTTTATTGCGCCGATTGACTTTTGTCAGGTAGTGTTGTATAATGATAGCAGAGATGCAAGGAAAAGGTTTGGCAGGGAAGCCTATGCGTGGATTTGTCCGAACCCGTTCCGAAACAGAGAGAGAAAAGGGGAATGAGACATGGGAAAAGTGGTGACTTTTGGTGAGATCATGCTTCGCTTGGCGCCTCCGGGATACCTGCGCTTTGTGCAGACCGACACGCTGGAGGTAGTGCTGGGCGGCGGCGAGGCCAATGTCTCGGTTTCGCTGGCGAACTACGGACTGGACAGCCGGTTCATCACCAAACTGCCCAAGCATGAGATCGGGCAGATGGCGGTCAATGCGCTCCGCCGCTATGGGGTGGACACCTCGGGCATTGTGCGCGGCGGGGACCGCGTGGGCATCTACTTCTGCGAGAAGGGTGCCAGCCAGCGCCCGTCCAAGGTCATTTATGACCGGGCGCACTCGTCCATCGCCCAGGCAAAACCCGAGGATTTCGACTGGGACAGCATTTTTGAGGGGGCGTCGTGGTTCCACTTCACGGGCATTACCCCCGCCCTGTCCCCCACCGTCGCCGAGATTTGCCTGGACGCCTGCCGCGCCGCCAAGGCGCGCGGGGTGAGCGTCTCCTGCGACCTCAACTACCGCAAGAAGCTCTGGACGAAGGAGCAGGCCGGGCGCACCATGTCCGCGCTGATGGCGTATGTGGACGTGTGTATTTCCAACGAGGAGGACGCCCACGACATCTTCGGCATCTCCGCGCAGGGCACCGACATCGACTCGGGCAAGCTCAACCACGAGGGCTACAAGAGCGTGGCCAAGCAGCTGGCAGACCGATTTGGATTTAAGAAAGTCGCCATCACCCTCCGCTCCTCCATCAGCGCCAACGACAACGACTGGGCGGGGCTGCTGTATGACGGAGAGCGTTACTGCTTCTCCCGCTCCTACCGGATGCACATTGTGGACCGTGTGGGCGGCGGGGACTCGTTCGGAGGCGGGCTGATCTATGCGCTGCTGTCGGGGTATGATACCGAGCAGGCCATCGAGTTCGCCGTCGCCGCCTCCTGCCTGAAACACACGGTGGAGGGAGACTTCAACCACGTCACAGTGGAGGAAGTGCGCGCCCTGATGGGCGGCTCCGGCTCGGGACGGGTCCAGCGCTGAACGCTTTGTCCCTGCCGCCGCACGGCGGCAGGGACAAACTATACCGTCTGCAAGGGTAGCAACGAGCGCAGGTGTCACCCGAGCCCCACACGGCATCGCGCGACAAGGTAGGAGGATGGTTATGACAAACACCCCCCACAAACTTTCTCAAAAAATCAGCGCCTTTTGGCACCGGACAGGCTCCCATCGGTTGCTGGCAGGGTTGGTTTTATTGACACTGCTGTGCGGTATTTGCGGTTGCTTTTCCCCGTATACGCCGATTATCGGCGATGAAGCCCTCGACGACTCACCCCGCTTTGTGATGAACGGCAAAACCTTTGTGGAGGGCGACGAGCATTGGTTCCCCATGCGCCATACCACGGGCGATGTGGGCGACTTTGTGGCGGCCATCGGGCAGGAGATTGACATCTATTCCGATGAGCTGCACGGGCTTGAGATCTATCGGCTCTCACTGGGGACGGTGGATACCCTCTACCTGCTGGGCAACGGGCAGGACTACCGCCTGTTCCGCTGGGATTACGAGCGTGACCTGTCGCCGCTCAGCGACATGGCGCACCTCTTGTCGGGCGTCGGCGCGACGGACAGCGCCGCCGTGCAGGCCGTGTCGGTGATGCAGGTCAACTACCTGTCCGGGGAGGACATTGACGCGCTCTACCGGTTGCTGTCCGAGCTGCCGGTCAGCACGCCGGCCGAGTACAACCGGCACCTGGTGGCGGTGTATCGGGAGGCTTACGGCACGAGCAGGCTCCACGCCCACGAGGACGGCGAAAGGCTGCACTACCTCTCCCGGGCGGCACGCCGGCGGGCGGAACGGCTGTGGTACGACCAGGCACTGCCGTTCGAGCTGATGCTGGCCAACCAGATGGTCCTGAACCTCCGCTACTACCCAAACACCCACTACCTGCAATGCGGCAGCTACTACTTCCCCCTTTCCGAGGCGCAGTGCGAGGAGTTCTGCGCGCTGGTGGGGATGGAGGAATAACGGCCGCCTTTGGCGGCCCGCCGCTTTCAGCGACCCGCCACCTTTGGAGGCCCGCCACTTGCAGCGGCCGCCGCTTTCAGCGACCCGCCACCTTTGGAGACTCGCCGCTTTCAGCGGCCGCCGCCTTTGGCGGCCGCCGCTTTCAGCGGCCGCCACCTTTGGCGGCCCGCCACTTGCAGCGGCCGCCGCCTTTGGCGGCCCGCCGCTTTCAGCGGCCGCCACCTTTGGAGACTCGCCGCTTTCAGCGGCCCGCCACCTTTGGTGGCCGCCTATCCAATCACAGCATAGAAAAAACGCCGGGGAAACCCGGCGTTTTTGGTTTGGTAAATTAGACTTTCGGAATGACGAGCTCGATCTCGCGGCCGAGCTTGGCGGACTTGGCGATCCCGTCAATGATGGCCTGGTTGTAGAGAATCTGCGCGGAGGGAACGGGGGCGGAGGTGCCGTCCTTCACGGCGTCGAGGAAGGTACGGATCTTCCGGTCAAAGAGGGTCCCTCTCTTGTTCGCGGGAATCAGCGGCACTTCGGTAGTGACCTGTGCGCCCGCGACCTCGTGGTAGATGGTCATGGGCTTGTCAAAGGTGCCGTTCCAGCACTCGGTGGAGGGCACACGCAGCGAGCCCTTGGTCCCCATGATGATGGTGTCACCCGGGGTGTCGAGGTTCATTGCCCAGGCGATACGGAAGTCAACAATGATGTCACCCTCCAGACGGATGAACGCGGCGGCGAAATCGTCCACCGTGAACTTCTTGGCATACTCGGGGTGGCCGGACTGCTGGTAGCCCGAGTAGTTCGGGTCCTTGCCGAAGAAGGCCGAGGTGTAGCCCGAGACGGTCAGGGGTTTCGGGTAGCCGATGGCGTTGAGCACCAGGTCCAGCGAGTAGCAGCCGATGTCGCCCAGCGCGCCCAGGCCGGCCGTCTTGTCCTCAATGAAAGTGGTGCCGTGGGGGAAGGGAATGCCGCGGCGGCGACCGCCGCCGGTCTGGATGTAGTAGATTTTGCCCAGCTCGCCCGACTGACAGATCTTGCCGATCATCTGCATATTCTCGTCAAAACGGGGCTGGAACCCGATGGACAGCACGCGCCCGCTCTTCTTTTCGGCGCGGATGATGTCGGCGGCTTCCTCCACCGTGACGGCCATGGGCTTCTCCAGCAGGACATGGATGCCGGCGTTCAGACAGTCAATGGCGCACTCGGCATGGGTGCGGTTGTAGGTGCAGATACTGACGGCGTCCAGCTTCAGACTCTTGTCAGCCAGCATTTCCTTGTGGGACGCGTAGTTGGTCTTGACACCGGTGACGCCGTGCTTTTCGCAGAAAGCGGCAGCCTTGCCCGGGATGAGGTCGGCCATCGCCACCATCTCCACATCGCGCTGGTTCAGGTAAGCCTTAATGTGAGCGTCGGCAATCCAGCCGGTGCCGATGATACCCACGCGCACCTTGCGGTTGGCGTCGACCTTCTCGGTTTTCTGCACAACCTTGAATTCATCCAAAATGGACGCATCGTTGTTTGCCATGTAATATTCCTCCGATTTACTATAATTGCTTGAAAAACTGTTGGTACTTCCATTATAGCAGAAGAAGGCCGACTTGTCTATGTGTTGAATATGCTGAATTTTCCTCTTTTTTTTTGGACATATTGTAGGGAATGACCAGCCGGGCCGGCAGGGAATTGCGCTTGACATCACAGGGAAAGTCCTGTATAATACAGTCAGCATCACGGCGACGGGAGGGACCCCCATGGCGAAAAGGATTCTGGCGTTTGATTTCGGCGCGTCCAGCGGCAGGGCCATGCTGGCGAGCTATGACGGACAAACGATTGCGGTGGAGGAGATTCACCGCTTTTCCAATGACCCCGTCACCCTGCACGGGCACATGTACTGGGACATTCTGCGCCTGTGGCACGAGGTCAAGCAGGGGATGCTGAAAGCCCGCCTCGCCGGTCCGATCGACGCGGTGGGCATTGACACCTGGGGGGTGGATTTCGCCCTGCTCGACCGCCACGGCGAGCTGCTGGGCAACCCGGCGCACTACCGCGACCCCCGCACACAGGGCATTCCGGAGGAGGTCTTTGAACGCCTGCCCGCCCACGAGCTGTACCGGCGCACGGGCATCCAGACCCTGCGCTTCAACACCCTCTACCAGCTCTACTATCTTGCCACCCGCCACCCCGAGCGGCTGGCGCAAACCGACAAAATCCTCTTGATCCCCGACCTGTTCGCCTATTTTCTCACGGGTGAGCGGCGGGCAGAGATGACCATCGCCTCTACCTCCAACTTTTTAGACCCCCACCGCCGCACATGGGATACCGACATTTTGGAGCGGCTGGGCGTCCCGACCGGGATACTGCCCGAGCTCATCGCGCCCGGTCAGGTCTACGGGACACTCCGCCCCGAGCTCTGCGAGGAGCTGGGCTGCCCGCCCCTGCCGGTCATTGCCGTCTGCACCCATGACACCGCCTCCGCGGTGGCGGCTGTCCCGGCAGTCTCTGCCGGGGCAGAGGGCTTTGCCTATATCAGCTGCGGCACCTGGTCGCTGTTCGGCACCGAGCTGCCCGCGCCGCTGATGAGCGCGGGGGCCGAGGCCGCCCAGTTCACCAACGAGGGGGGCTGGGACGGGTCGATCCGTTTCCTCAAAAATATCATGGGACTGTGGCTGATCCAGGAGTCCCGCCGGCACTGGATGCGGCAGGGTGAGCAGGTGAGCTATGCCGAGCTTGAGGCCGAGGCGTTGGCGGCGCCCCCCTTTGTCAGTTTTGTGGACTGCGACGCCCCCGAGTTTGAGACGGCGGGAGACCTGCCCGGCCGGGTGCAGCGCTTCTGCGAGGTGACGGGGCAGCCGGTGCCCCGGACGAGGGGCGAGATCATGCGCTGCATCTACCAGAGCCTGGCGATGAAGTACAAGCAGCACTTCGCCACCCTGTGCGGACTGACCGGCGTGCGCTACCCCCGTATCCACATGCTGGGCGGGGGCATCAAGGACACCCTGCTTTGCCGCATGACCGCCGACGCCACCGGGGTCACGGTGCAGGCCGGACCGGCGGAAGCCACCGTGATGGGCAATATTGCCGTGTGCCTGCTCTCGCTCGGGGAACTGGACAGCTTGGCGCAGGCACGGGCGGTCATTGCCCGCTCGGTCCCCCTCGCCACCTATACCCCCGCCGACCCCGACTCGTGGGACCGCCGCTACGCTACCTACCAAACCTATGTGGGCAAGAGCGGCCGCACCTGATTTCTGTAAACAAAAGATGACATATACCCGAAATCGCAGTAAGAGAGGTTGAGGAAAAAATGAAGACAGCACAGCACTACCAACTGGCGAAGGAACTGTATGCCGGGATCGGGGTGGACACCGAGGCCGCCCTTGCCGCGCTCCGGCAAGTCGCCGTTTCCCTGCACTGCTGGCAGGGGGATGACGTGCGGGGCTTTTTGTCGAAAAGAGCCCTGTCGGGCGGCATCCAGACCACCGGCAACTACCCCGGCAGTGCGCAAACCCCCGAACAATTGCGGGCGGATCTTGACTTTGCCCTCCGCATGATTCCGGGCACGCACCGGCTGAACCTCCACGCCATTTATGCCGACACCGCCGAGGCGGTCGAGTTGCCCGACCTCGCCCCCCGTCATTTTGCCTCGTGGGTGGACTGGGCGCGCGAGCGGGGCATGGGGCTGGACTACAACCCCACCTGCTTTGCCCACCCCATGGCCGACTCCGGCTTTACCATCTCCTCCGCCGACCCCGCCGTGCGGGCTTTTTGGATCGAGCATTGCCGGGCCTCCCGGAAGATCAGCGAGTATTTCGGCCGGGAGCTGAACACCAAGTGCGTGACCAACTTCTGGTTCCCCGACGGGTACAAGGACACCCCCTATGACCGGGAGGCACCCCGCTACCGTATGAAAACCGCGCTGGACGAGGCACTGGCGGAAAAGCTCGACCCCCGCTACCATCTGGACGCGCTGGAAAGCAAGGTGTTCGGCATCGGCGTGGAGAGCTACACCGTCTCCTCCAACGAGTTTGCGCTGGGCTACGCCGCCAGCCGCGGCATTGCCTACACGCTCGACGCGGGGCACTTCCACCCCACCGAGTGCATCTCGGACAAAATCTCGGCGGTGCTGCTGTTCACCCGTGAGCTGCTCCTGCACGTCAGCCGCCCCGTCCGCTGGGACAGCGACCACGTGGTCACGCTGGACGACGAGTTGCAGGCCATTGCCCAGTCGCTGGTGCGCACCGGGCTGCTTTCGAGGACCCACATCGGGCTCGACTACTTTGACGCCTCCATCAACCGCGTGGCGGCGTGGATTATCGGCACCCGCAATATGCTGAAAGCCCTGCTCAAAGCCTTCCTGGAGCCCACCGCCGAGCTGCAGCGGCTGGAGCTCGAGGGCGACTACACCGCCCGGCTGGCACTGGTGGAGGAGCTGAAGTCCTATCCCTTCTCGGCGGTCTGGGACTACTATTGCGAGAGCATGGACGTGCCGGTCCGCGAGGCGTGGCTGCAGGCCGTTCGACAGTATGAAGCCGACGTCCTGTCCAAACGATGAGCCCCACCCCCGTCAAACTTCCCCCCCACTGCCGCTCGGCTGTCTGGGGGGGCAGTCGTATCAAAACCCGGTATGGCATCGACGCCCCGCTGCCCAATATCGCGGAAGTGTGGTATGTCTATGAGGGAGCGGAGCCCACCGCCGACGAGCCCCCCCTGTCTGCTGTCCTCACCGCCGACCACCCGCCCCACGCCCTCCCCCTGCTGGTCAAGCTGATTGACGCCGGGGAGGCGCTGTCGGTGCAGGTGCACCCGTCCGACAGCGACCGGCCGGGGCAGGGCAAGGCCGAGCTGTGGGTGGTGCTCGAAGCTCCGCCGGGCGCGGAGCTGGTGTACGGGCTGACGGTGGACCGGGCCAGCTATGTGCAGGCGGTCGGAGCGGGCGACTTTGAGGGCGGCCTGCGCCGTGTGCCGGTCAAAAAGGGGGATGTCTTTTTTGTCCCCCCCGGCCTGGTGCACGCCATCGGGGGCGGCATCCTGCTGGCGGAAATCCAGCAGCACTCCCCCCTCACCTACCGCCTGTATGACTATGACCGGCGGGGGCCGGACGGCAAACCCCGCCCCCTGCACGTGCCCGAGGCCCTGTCGGTGCTGCGCGGTTATACCGACGAGGAGATACAGGCGCTCCGCTATGCAAGCGGTAGGCCCGACCCCGCCTGCATCGCCGCCTGCCCTTGGTTTGAGACCTATTTGCTCCAAACGGCAGACCGCCTGCCCCAAACGGCAAGCCATCCCCAAACCACAGACAGCCTGCTCCAAACGGCAAGCCGTCCCCAAAGCACAGACAGCCTGCTCCAAACGGCAAGCCGTCCCCAAACCACAGACAGCCTGCTCCAAACGGCAAGCCGTCCCCAAACCACAGACAGCCTGCTCCGGACGGCAAGCCGTCCCCAAACCACAGACAGCCTGCTCCGGACGGCAAGCCGTCCCCAAACCACAGACAGCCTGCTCCGGACGGCAAGCCGTCCCCAAACCACAGACAGCCTGCTCCGGACGGCAGACCGTCCCCAAACCACAGACCGCCTGCCCCAAACGGCAGACCGTCCCCAAACAGCAGACACCGCCGGGATGACAGATGCCCCTGCACCCCACGGCCTTTCGCTGGAAGTGCCCGCGCACAGCTTTGCCTATCTGCTACTGACCGAGGGGCAGGGCACGCTGGTACACGAGGGCAGGCGCTACCCGCTCGCCCCCGCCGACTGCTACCTGCTGCCCGCCGGCACGGGGCACTGCTCTTTGGAGGGCGACCTTGTCGCCCTGTTCACCACCCTCCCGCGCGCCCGTGGGGAGTAAAACGGGAGTGAGCCTCCCGGCAACGCCGGGAATTAGACCACCCTCCCGCGCACCCGTGGGGAGTAAAACGCCGGGCCAAAAGCGGCAGGGCTGACAACAGCCAGCCCACCGCTATCCAATAGAAAAAAAGCAAGAGCCAAGAGTGAAAAGTACTCTTGGCTCTTGCTTTTATGATACAGACAGCTTTTTCACACAAAGTGGATGCCAACAGGCATGGGATGCCAGCAGGCATGGGATGCCAACGGGCGTTTGTGTATGCGTATGGCAAAGCCCGGCGGCTGCCTCACAGCGGTGTGGCGGCAGCGGGGGAAACAAGCCTGTCTGGCATAATGAACCGGGCTGCTGCATACGATGAAACAGTCAAAAATCCTCCGGTTCCCGAAGCGTCCGGTACGCTATGTACCTTACAGTTCCTGCTTCAGCTGGTTGAGGCACTGCAAGCAAATCTGCTTGTCGTTGAACGTCAACAGATGCTCGGTGCTGCTGCAGAGGATACAGGACTTGTCATACTTGTTGATGACAATTCTGTCGTTGTCCAGCGAGATTTCCAGCAGGTCGCGCTCGCTGATCTGCAGGTGACGGCGCATCTCCTTGGGAATGACAATTCTGCCCAGCTCATCAATGGAACGGACGATACCGGTGGTGGTTCTCATACTCATGAATTCTTCCTTTCTCGACACGATTCGATGCCGTTTGATCTATGCTGCCCGAATTATATCATATTAAACAATTATTGTCAAGGTTATTAGGACAAAATAACAAAAATAATGCATGATAATGGAAATTCAGCCGACTCACCAAAAAGCTCATGAAAAAGCTCAAAATTATGTACAACATGGCTGAGAAAGGATGACAAATGGATATATGTTAACCAAAATTTTCGCTGTGTTGGTACTGTTGTCGGCGCTGTCCGCACTGCTCACCGGCAACGTCGCCGCCCTGTCCGAGGCGGTGCTCTCGGGCGCGGGGCGGGCCGTGAGCCTCTCGATTTCGCTGTGCGGGATGATGTGCCTGTGGTGCGGGCTGCTGGAGGTCTTTCGCGCCTCCGGGGCGGTGGCCCGGCTGACCCGCCTCTTGCGCCCCCTCCTGGCCTTTGCCTTTCCGGGCGCCGTTGAGAGCGGCGAGGGGCTGGACGAGATCGCATCCAATGTCGCCGCCAACCTGCTCGGCATGGGCAACGCCGCCACCCCCTTTGGCCTGGCCGCCATGGAGCGGCTGGCCCGTGCCGCCCCCGACAGGCACACCGCCACGCCCGATATGATCACCCTGGCGGTGCTCAACTGTTCCTCACTCTCCTGTCTGCCCGCCACCCTTGTGACCCTGCGCTATGCCGCCGGCTCCGCCCGCCCCGCCGCCATTCTGCCCGCCGTGTGGCTGGTCAGCCTGTGCTGCTCGGCGGCGGCGGTCCTGCTCTGCCGCCTGTTCGGCAGTCTGCCCGAGAAGCGGCGGAAGCAGCGCCGCAAAAGGGAGCCCCCGCCCGACCGGGGCGGGGCGGTGTGGACATAAAGGCCCTCCTGCCGGCGGGAGCCCCCGACACACGGCGGGTAAAAACGAGGCGGCTGCCGCAAACAAAGTCCTGCCCTGATGAGCATGCGCGATACCGCGGTGCCAAGCCCCGTTTCACATTTGCCGCCGGAGCGCCCCATCAGGGCACGGGGCGCCCGCCGTACAGCCAAGGGAGGACGGTATGCAACCCCTATCTTTTTTGGCATCGCTGGCCATCCCCTGTGTGGTGGTGGGGGCGGCGCTGCTGCTCCTCTTTCGGGGCACGGGGCTGGGAGAGTCCTTTTTAACCGGCGCGCGGCAGGGGGTAGACACGACGGTGAAGCTGTTGCCCACGCTGGTCATGCTCATGAGCGCGGTCAGTATGCTCACCGCCTCCGGGTTGCCCGCCCTGGTGGCCGGGTGGCTGGGCCCGGCGGGGGACGCGCTGGGCATCCCGTCCGAGATCGTCCCCTTCCTGCTCATCCGTCCCTTTTCGGGGAGCGGCGGGTATGCCATGCTGGCCGACCTTTTCCGCAGCAGCGGTCCGGACAGCGCCCCCGCCCTGTGCGCGTCGGTCATCGCCGGCACCTCCGACACCGTTTTTTATGTGTTCGCCGTCTACTTCGGCTCGGTGGGGGTCAAAAGAAGCCGCTACGGCCTGCCCGTCGCGCTATTCGTCATGCTGCTGTGCGTGGTGCTGTCCTGTGCGCTGGTCGGGTGGCTGTTAGAGTAGATGGGACAGGAGGCAAGGGAAGTGTTTTCGGCGTTACTGCACTCGATTTTAGCGGTCTGCCCGACCAAGCTCTGCAGTGAGATTCGCCGCGTGGCGGAGGCCTACCCTCGCTTTGAGGCGCGGCTGTCCGAGCTCCGTGTGCGGGCCGGGCGGCTGGCGTCCCTCACCCTCGACGGGCGCAATGTCCCCCTGCAGGTGTGCCTGAGCGCCGAGGAGCTTGCCGGCATGGTGCGCACCTTCTGCCAAGGGTCGGTCTACGCATACAGCGAGTCGCTGCGGGAGGGCTATATTTCCTTTGGCGGCGGCTGTCGGGTCGGGGTGGCGGGTCGGGCGATCACCGAGGACGGGGTGCCGGTGGGGGTGGGGGAGGTCACCTCGCTCTCCATCCGCATCCCCCACCATGTGCCGGGGGCGGGCAATACCGCCGTGTCGGTCTTTCGCGCCATGGGCTGCCGGCACGGACTGCTGGTCTACTCCGCCCCCGGGGTGGGCAAGACCACCGTGCTGCGCGATATGGCGGTGCAGCTCTCCTCGGGGGCTTCCGCCCGCCGGGTGGCGGTCATAGACAGCCGGGGGGAGCTGGACGGCGACTGTATCGGGCGGGGGTGCCTCGCCGATGTCCTGCTGGGCTACCCCAAGGCGGAGGGCATCGAGATCGCCACCCGCACCCTCTCCCCCGAGGTGGTGGTCTGCGACGAGATCGGGGGGTACGAGGACGCCGAGTCCGTGTTGGCGCTGCAACACTGCGGGGTGCCCCTGATCGCCTCCGCCCACGCCGACACAACGGCGGGGTTGCTGGCGCGCAGTCCCATCCGGCTACTGGTGGACAGCGGTGTCTTTGGCGCCTTTGTCGGCATCTTCCGGGGGGCGGGCAACCGCTACACCTACCGGGTGGACTACCACGAGAGTATCATCGCCGCGGCAGACCAGCCACGGCTGTCGGCAGGCGGATGAAATTGACTGATAACGGGAGGTCGGTACCATGTTGCTCAAATCCTTTGGCGTGATTGTCCTGCTCGGCATGACGCTGTACCTATGTATTTCCTTTTCGGTCTTTGAGCGGCGGCGGATGGCGCAAAGCGAGGGCTTCCTCCTGCTGGTGCGCCACATCAAGGCGCAGATCGCCTGCTTTCGCTTGCCGCTGGGCGAGATTTTCCACACCTTTGCGCATGCCGAGCTGGAGCGGTGCGGATTTCTGCCCACCCTGCGGGAGGGCCGGGATTTTGCCGCCGCCCTGCAGGCCGCCGCCCCCGCCATCTGGCTGTCCGCCGAGGAGAGCGGTCTGTTGCGCGCCTTTGCGGGGGAGCTGGGGCGGAGCTACCGCGAGGAGCAGGTGGCCTGCTGTGAGTACTACGCCGGCGAGCTCGAACAGGCGTATGCCCAGCGGCGGCGCGACCACCCCACCCGGGCAAAGCTCTACCGGTCGCTCTTTGTCACAGGCGCCCTGATGCTCATCATTATTTTGGTGTGACGGCTGAGGCAGATCACCCTGTCCCGATGAAAGGAGGACAAAAACCATGGATGTCAGTCTGGTGCTCAAGGTGGCGGGGGTGGGCATGCTGGTGACGGTCGCCTCCCAGATCCTTGGCAAGGCCGGCAGGGATGAGCAGGCCATGCTGGTGTCCATCGCGGGCATCATCATTGTGCTGCTGTTGCTGGTGGAGGAGATCGGGCGCCTGTTCAGCACCGTTCGCGCGGTGTTCGGATTTTGACTCTGGCGCAGGTTGTCGCCGCGGCGGTGCTGGTGGCCGTCACCGCCATGCTGCTGCGGGAGGGGGGCAGTCGCTTTGCCCCCGCCGCGATCGCGCTGGGGGGCGTGCTGCTGCTGGCGGTGGCGGTGGGGCGGCTGTCCGAGTCGGTGCGCTGGCTGCGGGCGCTGACCGAGGCCACCCCCCTCACTCCCTATGTGGGGGTGATGCTCAAGGCGCTGGGGGTGGGCTATGTGGTCGAGGTGGGGGCGGATGTGTGCCGGGACCTGGGCGCCGAGGGCACGGCCGCCAAGCTCGAACTGTGCGGCAAGGCGGAAATTCTGCTGCTTTGCCTGCCCTATCTGGGCGAGCTGTTAGAACTGGCGCTGTCCTTAGTGGTATGAAGCTCACACCGTAGCGTGAGTGGGCAAAACAAGGGACAGGTTTGTCAAAAAAGCGGTCAAGCTGTCCGGTACGGGCAGACATCGGGGGGAGGCGTATGAGAGCAAACAAGGGCAGGGGACTGCTGGCGTTGGGGCTGCTGGTGTGGCTGCTGTCGGTGCGGGTCTCGGCACAGGCGCCCTCTTTGGAGGCCTCATCAGAGGCGCCCCCGTCAGCGACGGGATCACCGGAGGCCGAGGACACCGACTGGCTGGCGGAGTTTCGTGCGGCACTGCCCGACCTGGTGGCAGACCGGGTAGAGGTGCGGACCCCCGAGGACGCCATGGCACTGGTGGGCTTTGAGCACCTGAGCCATGTGCTGTGGCAGGGACTGCGGGACGCCACCCCCCGCATTCTTTCCACCTTTGCCACCCTGTGCGGCCTGGCGGTACTGGGCGGGGCGGTCACGCTGCTGTCCGACGGGCTGCAAAAGGGGGAGCTGCGGCAGGCGCTGGCCACCCTCACCGGGGTGGCGTCTGCGCTGGCCATTTACGCGCTGGTGGCAGACACCGTCACCCGCACCACCGCCTATCTGGCCGACCTGCGGGACTTTGCCGTGGCGCTGCTGCCGGTCATGTCCGGGCTGTATGTGGCGGGGGGCAACACAGCCACCGCCGTCGCCAACTCCGCCGCCACCTCGGGCATGCTGCTCCTGATGGAGGGGCTGGGGGCGGGGGTGCTCTCGCCGCTGGTGAGCGCCTGTTTCGCCTTCGCACTGGTGGGGGCGCTCGGGGGCGGTGTGAAGCTGGACGGGGTCGCCAAAAACCTGCGGGGCATTTACCTCACCCTGCTCGGGCTGATGGCGGCGGTCGCCACCGCCTCGCTCGGACTGCAGACCGCCCTGGCGCAGGCGACCGACAGCGTGGGCATCCGCACCGCCCGCTTCGCGGTGGGCAGTATGATTCCCCTGGTGGGCACGGCGCTGGGCAGTACCCTCAGCACCCTGTCCGCCTCCCTCACCCTGATCAAAAGCACGGTGGGGGTCGGGGCGGTGGCGGCGGTGGTCCTGCTGACTTTGCCCATCGTCATTGAGCTATACGGCACCCGGCTCTGCCTCTCGCTCTGCGCCTCACTGGCCAAGATGCTGGGCTTTGAGTCGGGGGAGCGGCTGCTCACCGATTTTCGGGGCATTTTCGATATGGCGCTGGCGGTGGTCGCGTTCACCTCGGTGATGTTCATCATGTACCTCACCATTTTCATCAAGTGCGCGTATGCCATTTCGTGAGGAGCGGGTATGAAAGAGTATCTGGCCGCCCTGATTCTGACCGCGGCGCTGGCGGCGCTGGCCTCCCTCTTTTCGGCGGAGGGCAAAACCCGCAAATATGTCAACTTTACTTTATCTCTGGTGGCTTTTCTGGTCATTGTCTCCCCGCTGTCCGCCCTGCGCGCCGACTGGCAGCCCGATCTGCCCCCGCCCCTCCCCCCGGCGGGGGACAGTGACAACCCGGTGGTGCGGCTGGCGGAGGCCGAACTGGCGCGGGCGATTGAAAAGGCGTTTTTGTTCGAGCGGGGCAGTGTGTCGGTAGACATGACCACCACCGGCGAGGGGTCAGGGCTGCGCGTGGAGGAAATTGAGGTACATTGCCCCGAGGGCGCGCGGACGGCGGAGGTGCGGGCGTATGTCAGGCGGGCCGTCGAGGGGGACTGCGAGGTGCGTGTGTATGCAGGATGAGCGGGTGATGTGGAAGTTCTTGCAGGGGATGAAGGGCAAGTGGATGATTTTGCTCTTTGCTATTTTGGGCATTGCGCTGGTGGCGTACGGCGGCAGTCTGAGCAATCGAGGCGAGCGGCCCGACCCCGCCGCCGACGGGGGCACCCTGCAGGAGGCCGAACGCTACCGGGCCGCGCTCGAGGCCGAGCTGGAGGCGCTGTGCGGCCGGATCAGGGGCGTGGGGGAGGTGCACATCATGGTGACGCTCGAGGGGGGCGGGTCCTACCGGTACAGCGGCAGCACGCTGACAGGCTCCGATATGCCGGCGGTTCGCGGGGTGGCGGTGGTGTGCAGCGGGGGCGGCGACCCGGCGGTGGCGCTGGAGGTCAGCGCCCTGTTGACCTCCCTGCTCGGCATCGGCAGCCACCGGGTGCACGTCTCGGCGATGAAGTAGCACCTTTTTTCGGGGCGACGCATATCCTGAAGATTCTTTTCATAGGATGGTAGAGGTACAGGCATAAAGGAAGCTGACGGGCATATATTTGAAGTATTACCAAACGATTCGGAGGAGACGCAATATGAAAAAAGGTGCGGGCAGGAAATTACTATCCAAAATGAGCAAGCGGAACCTGATCATCATCTCGGTGGTGCTGCTCATCGGGGTGGCGGTGTATCTCAACTACCTGTGGTTTTACGACCCGATCAAGGACGTTGGGTACGGCGAGCAGAACGGTGACGACAACAACCAGGCCGGCAACAACGAAACCGACTACTTCGCCGCCGCCGCCCTCTCCCGCGAGCAGGCGCGCGATGCCGCGCTGGAGGTGTTGCAGGAGGCGGTCGACACGGCGGGGAGCGAGGGCGACACCGAGGCGACTCTGGCGGAGATGGCGCGGATTGCCGCCAATATTGAGGATGAGGCGAACATAGAGGCGCTGGTCATGTCCAAGGGCTTTGACAAGTGCGTCGCGGTGATCAACGGCGACAAGATCGACATCATTGTCAACGCCGCCGAGGAAGGCCTGCTGGCGACCGAGGTCGCGCAGATCTGCGCCATTGTGTATGAGCAGGCCGGCATCCGCCCCGACAAAATCACCATCAACCCCCGCTAACGAGGGGCCCCGTCGCCGCTGGCGACCCGTCGCCGTCGTCGCCGCCGCCGCCGCCGCAAGCCGGATATTCCCGCCCTCCCGGGCGGGGTCCCTTGCGGCGGCAGCGGTAGGTCAAAAGGAAAAACGCGCCAAGGGGACACAGGGGCCCCGCGGAAAGGCTCGAGTCATCCGATCGTTTTGAGCAGGCAGAAAAAGAGTCCAAATGAGTGTAGCCGGTATATGTAAAATTGATAGAAATGGTCTGAACAGAGGCTTTTGACAGGGTTTTGCCCGGGAAAGCGCGTCAGGCTGTTTTTTGTTGCTTTTTGTGCAGAGGATGGCTGCGATACGCTTTGACGAATCAGTTTGAGAGGCAAAGATTTTTTGAAAAAACAAAAAACTAATAAATTTTTCCAAAAATATTGACAATAAATCCCTTACATGGTAATATAAGGACAACACACCAAATAAAAGGAGGATCCCGTCATGAGAAAAACGTTTTTGACACGAGCTGCCAAGGGTTTGCTTCTGGTACTGTTGACTTTTGCCATTGTTTTGCCCATGATTTTGCCCGTGAGTGCCTTAGTATATTGGCTTCCCATCAACCGCCTGATGCGCATCACGCTGGCGCCGGGGGAAACCAAGGAATATGGCTTTAATGTGGCGGACACAGACTACTATATCATCGAGACGTCAGGCAGTCTGGATACGTACATTACGGTGGAGGGGCTGAGTGTGGGAACCCTCACCAATGATGACGGGGGGCGGGGGAAAAATGCCTGCGTCGGCTTTGTGGGCGAGCCGACCCTTGTCGTCTTTAAGGTCAGGTGCGCCTCTCCCACCGATTCGGGAGAAACCACCATTCTCTTACGTCGGCAGACGGCTGTTCTCTATGGATTTAACTATCAGGGGATCAATACCATTCCCGCTTTGACGACCCCCTATACGGTGTTAACCGCTCGGTACGACGCATTCAAGTACACCTCGAACAGCGTGGGGCCGGCGCATGCACTGGGAGTAGGGGTCAACAAATATGTACGTCTGAACAGCGAAGTCGTCTTTTTCGCAGGTCACGGGTTTGGCACCCCCAATGGAAATAAGGGATATGGCGTGCTGTTCCCTGCCGGGAATCTGTTTGTGTGTGAATTGCCGGTGATGGACAATGTCAAGGTGGTGGTATGGGAGGCTTGCTACTCTTCCAACACATCCAATACATACAACACCTCGCTGGTCAAAGCGTCTGTGGATTTGGGGGCAAGGTCGGCGATCGGCTGGCCGGATAGTATTATCGTCGTCTCCGCCCGCACCTTTACCAACCGATTCTTTGATCGTTTGGCAACCGGTAGCAATGTAGGCAGTGCCGCACAGTATGCCAAAAGCGGCATTATATGGCCGTGGGACAATGTGCGCAATTACACCTTGTTGGGCGACCCTTCGGTGACCATCACAAACCATGCGGTCTATTACCCGAGCAGCAACCGCAACGCCACTTTATTGCGTGAGTTTGAGAGTCGTTTGGCATCAAAAGAGCGCTTTCAAACATATGATAATAACGACGGGACGGTAAGGGTATACAAAACCATTAACGGTTGCCTGACCAATGATTTTTATGATGTGACGCGCGAGGGCAAGCAGATTGTCGATGTGCAGCACTCGGGTATCCGGTACGACAAGCAGTTGATTTTGGAGCCACGGGAGTTTGCAAAGAAGGCGCCCGCCGCCTCGGTGAGAGCCCAGGATATCCTGTTTGATCGGTTGGTAGATGTGCAGACCTACCGGATTTACTATCTCGAAGACCAGGTGGCGATTCCGATTGAAATCCGATACTGCACTTATGAAAGCGCAGAGGGCTACACCTATGTGGACGCGGTGTGCACCAACTTGTATGACAACACGGCGATTGACTATGCGCTGATTTGCGGTATGGAGTAAATTCAAGTCGCCTTGAATCAGCCAAGCGGTTGTTTACCCCACGGGCGCCCGCACTCTTTGAGTGCCCGCCCCTGCTCATGCAGGCGCCGCCTTTGCCGACCACTGCACAAAACGGGTTATTTTTCCCAATAACCATTGACAAAGCGACATTTGTATGGTAAAATTAACGCACAGGGTACTTTGCTCCCTTGCCATGGGCAAAAGCGTGCCCCGGTCCCGGGATTATCACAGGGGGTAGACACATGACACGGAAAAAAAGGCTGTTCAGTATCGTGCTTGCCGCCGCGGTATTGCTTGCGGCAGCGGCATGGGTGCTGTTTGCGCCGCACGCGCTGGCGCAGATCGTCCCCACCGACGGCATCACGCAGGTGCAAGTGGTGGGCCTGACCATCTCCGAGACGGGCACCCTGGTCGAGACCACCCGCACCCTCACGGCGGAGGAGCAGGCGGCTTTTGTTTCACGCCTTGGCGAGGGGAAGTGCCGGGCGAGGTACGCCGCCATCATGGCGCATGACCCCTGTCAGTACACCGTTTACTATGAGGACGGCCACTGGGTGTCCTTTGACAGCTATACCTACCGGCGGTATGACAAGGATGGGGCACAGGTGCGCTTTAGCAAAATTTATCTGCTTGCCTCGTTTGAGTCGTTTTTGTCATAGTACCGAGCCTGTCTGGGCCCCCCGTCGCCGCCGGCGACCCGTCGCTGCCGGCGACCCCTCAAAAAAACCATTGCTTTTTGCCGGCCCCTGTGCTATACTATGGGGCAAGTACGATGCTGCCGCCCGCACAGAACGTGCGGGCGGCAGTATGCCGTCATTCAGATAACCGAGGGAAACACTATGGGACAACCGAAATTGCGCGCGGGAGTGGTGGGCGCGACCGGCATGGTCGGTCAGCGGCTGCTGCTCTTGCTGGAAAACCACCCGTATTTTGAGGTGAGCGTGCTGGCGGCAGGCCCCCGTTCGGCGGGGAAGCCGTATGCCGAGGCGGTGGGCGAGCGCTGGAAGCTCGAGAGGGCACTGCCCGAGCGCTACCGCTCCATGACCGTGTACGGCGCGGACGATATTGACGCCATCCGCGCGCGGGCGGACTTTGTCTTTTGCGCGGTGGACATGCCGAAGGCCGAGACGGTCGCGCTGGAGGAGGCGTACGCCCGGGCCGAGCTGCCCGTGGTGTCCAACAACTCCGCCAACCGCATGGTGGCGGATGTCCCCATGCTCATCCCCGAGATCAACGCCGACCACCTGTCGGTCATCGCCGCCCAGCGGCAGCGGCTGGGCACCCGCCGCGGCTTCATCGCCGTCAAGCCCAACTGCTCCATCCAGAGCTATGTCCCCGCCCTGACCCCCCTTTTGCCTTTCGGCATCCGCGCCGTGGCGGTCACCACCTACCAGGCGGTCTCGGGCGCGGGCAAGACCTTGGCCGACTTCCCCGAGATGGCCGACAACATCATCCCCTACATCGGCGGCGAGGAGGAAAAGAGCGAGCAGGAGCCCATGAAGGTCTGGGGCAGGGCAGAGGGCGGGCGGATCACGCCTGCCGCCGAGCCGCTCATCTCCGCCCAGTGCCTGCGCGTGCCGGTCTCGGACGGGCACATGGCGGCGGTGTTTGTCTCGTTTGACAACAAGCCGACCAAAGAGGAAATCCTGGCGGCGTGGGCCAACTTTCAGGGCCGCCCGCAGGAGCTGGCGCTGCCCTCCGCGCCCCGGCAGTTCCTCCACTACTTTGAGGAAAGCAACCGCCCCCAGACCGCCCTTGACCGGGACCTGGAGGGGGGCATGGCGGTGTCGCTGGGCCGGCTGCGAGAGGACCGGCTGTACGACTACAAGTTTGTGGGACTCTCGCACAACACCCTGCGGGGTGCCGCCGGCGGCGGCGTGCTGACCGCCGAGCTGCTCTACCGCGAAGGATACCTGAACTAAAGCCCCCCCGCGTGAGGCACAGCACACACCACCGAGCAGAATGAAAGAGCTCCGTCGCAGAGAAATCCGCGAGGGAGCTCTTTTTCGGAAACAAAGGCAGCAAGCTGCTTGTTTCACACAGGGTCACACCAAGTCGTTAGAAATCACCGATAGTATTTCTCATTTTTTCATATGCTTTTCGGCCAGACACCGCGCTTTGCAGAGATTTTGGAGGGGCTGCAACAGCCAACGGAAGAAATCAACGCCAAAGGAGCGGACACGGCTCGTTCTTTGTCGGCTGTCCTCAGGGCGGCACGACCCTCCCCTCTGTCTGTGAGTAGGGGAAGCGGGTCTACTTCTGGGCGGGGTCCTCCTCGTCG
>Ga0265293_10001822_pt1 | contig 45117 bp, 35 predicted proteins | sample Munlanlewell138R_FD_192505 | JGI IMG/M metagenome (GOLD analysis project Ga0265293, IMG submission 192505) | Leachate microbial communities from a municipal landfill in Southern Ontario, Canada - Leachate well 138R | ecosystem: Engineered > Solid waste > Landfill > Unclassified | place: Canada... | reverse complement strand
GGATGCTTCTCCGAAAGAATCGTTGGTAGGTCAAACGCACCAAGCGCCAAATTTATGTGAGCGTAGCGAGCAAATAAATTTGTGCAGCTTGACTGCGAAATGTCTAACCCGATTGTTTCGGATGCTTCTCCGAAAACTTTTTATTATTAGCTTGCCTATACATACCCCCCTATGGTATAATCCTAATATGATTAAAACTAGATGAACTTAGTATATGAGGAGTGAACAATATGACAGATATTTCAATCTCTGCCTCTTTTTTAGCAGGCTTGCTTTCTTTTTTTTCACCCTGTGTACTTCCCTTAATACCAGCCTATATAACTTATATTACAGGCACAGCATTAGAGGAAGAGCTAGAAAACAAAAAATTCCTTGCTCTCACTAGGACCCTAGGCTTTATATTAGGTTTTACAATTATATTTATGATAATGGGAGTATCTGCAAGCTTTCTTGGAAGGCTATTAAGAGTTTATAAAACACAGTTTCAAACAATAAGTGGTGTGCTTATAATTGGTTTGGGACTTAATATGATGGGTATATTAAACTCAAATATTTTAAACAAGGGTATGAAGATTAAGCTTCCAAAGATATCAAATTGGTTTAGCTCAGTTCTAGTAGGCATGGCTTTTGCAGCAGGCTGGACTCCCTGCGTTGGGGCAGTTTTAGGTACTATACTAATACTTGCAGGAAGCACAGGTACTTTATCATCTGGCTTTTTCTTATTACTATTTTACTCATTGGGTCTTGCTATTCCTTTTATTGCTACAGCATTGCTCATAAGCAGATTCGGAAAATTTCTATCCCAATCTGAAAAGATACTTCCCTTAATAAGAAAAATAGGTGGATTAATTGTGGTAATCCTAGGAATATTAATATTATTTAATAAAATGCATTTAATAGTGAGTTTGCTTCTGTAGAATCAAATTAGTAATTTCTGGAGGTGTCTATGAAAAACAAGACGGTAATCATTGTAGTAGCAGTAGTCCTTGGTATACTTGCTGTATCCATTGGTGCAGGTTTTCTTATAACAAAAAATCTAAAAAATGTAGCAATAAAAGAGCAAGAGGAAATTATTCAAAGAGCTAGTGATAATACTGATAATAAGAAAATAGAACTAGATGACATTGTTGATATAGGAGATTCAGCTCCTGATTTTATCTTAAAGGACTTGGAAGGGAATTCTGTATCTATTAAAGATTTCAAAGGAGAAAAGGCTGTTTTCTTAAATTTCTGGGCTTCTTGGTGCCCACCATGTAGAGAAGAAATGCCAGATTTAGATAAGCTTTATCAAGAATACAAGGATGATGATTTTATAGTACTTGCAGTAAATGTTGGAGAATCTGAAAAAACAGTTAAAGAATTTATAGTAGAAAATGACTATAGCTTTCCAGTGCTATTAGATATTACTCAAGCTACAGGAATTGCTTATAATACCTTTTCCATACCTACATCAGTATTAGTAGACAAAGAAGGTATAATAAGAGCTTATAGGCCTGGACTTATGAGTTATGAACAAATGGTAGAATTGCTAGATAATTTAAAATAAATTAGTATTAGTTAATAATAAAGCCTGTTTCAAACATACCCTTACGGGGTATATATAAAATAAAGTTATTAGGAGGATTTTGCATGAATGTAAATGTAACAGAAAAAGCTCAAGAAGAACTAAAAAAAATATTAGACAAAAAAGGCTCAGAAGGTAAAGCACTAAGAATATATATAGCAGGTGTTGGTTGAGGTGGCCCATCCTTTGGAATCGCTCTGGATGAGCAAAAAGAAAATGATGATATAACTACAGTTGGTGAATATAATTATCTAGTAGATATGGATTTAATAGATACCTACGGCACTTTTAATGTGGACTATGCAAGCGATTGGTTAAGAAAGGGCTTTCATATATCCCCAAACAGAGGCGGATCATCTTGTAGTTAAATAATCAGGGAGTAAAGTGTTACACTTTACTCCTTATTTAATTATACTCCTTAAATTGGATGTTTTTTAATGATTAATAAGAAGAAAAATGGATATATATATACTAGCATTTTAGGAGGAGTATAACATGATATATTTTACAAAAGAAGATATTCGAAAAGAAATGTCGAGCCTAAGAAATAAGCTGACTATAGAAGAAGTAGATTCTTTGAGTCAGAAAATCATTTTAACTTTGACTAAGTTGCCAATATTTAAAGAAAGTCAGAATATTATGCTCTACCTTAGCTTTGGAAAGGAAGTTGATACCTTTAAACTAATTGAGATATGTAAAGACCAGGGGAAAAAGGTATGGGCTCCATTTTGCAAAAGAGAAGGAAGGCAGATAATACCAACAATAATTAATAATGTTGAAGAGGATTTAGTTAGGAGTAGCTTTGGATATTTAGAGCCTAAAGAGGAGCTAGTTAATATCCAAAATACTCAAGAAGTTGATTTAATAATACTCCCAGGACTTGCATTTGATAGAGGCTGCTATAGACTTAGCTATGGTGGAGGGTATTATGATAGATTTCTTGGGAAACTAAATTTTTCAATACCAACTATTGGTCTAGTATATGATTTTCAAGTAATGAACTTAATGCCAATAGAAGCACACGATGTACCTGTGGACTATGTAATAACAGATAAAAAAATTTTAGTAAGAAATGATTAGAAAAAACAAAGATTTTTAGGGGGATTTTAATGGATAATAAAAAAAATACAAGCAAAGAGGAAAAAAACACACAAAAAAATGTATGCGAGGAATGTGGCAGTATAATGAAGCCGGAAAGTGGTTGCTTTGTTTGTCAAAACTGTGGATATAGCCCCTGTAGCATATAGAACAGACCGTAGACCTGAAAAATCTACGGTTTTCTTTTTATTAAATGACTAGATTTGAAGGGGAGATAGAATCTAGTCATTTAAAAAGTTTCCCTTTTCATATATAATGTAATTAGGTAATTATATTTGTATCCAGCCAAGTCCTATATACTAGAGATAAAGAACCATATAATATATAGCAATACAAAAACTATTAGTAGAGTAGTAAGCTTACATTTAGGTGAAAAACCTAGATTGTCCATAAGGAGGGAATATAATGAACGAAGCAGTAGACTTAAAGAGAGAGTACAAAATCTGCAATCTATGTAAGGGAAAATATTGTGCTCATAAGGTATCCATATTTTCAGTACTTACAGAAGAACAGCTAACGAAACTAACTGAAAAAATAGTACACAAGAATTTTAAAAAGGGTCAGATTATATTTTTTGAAGGAGATATTTCTGACAAGCTTTATGTAATAAATAAAGGAAAAATTAAAATATTTAAATATACTAGAGAAGGAAAAGAGCAAATACTTTACATCCTATCTGAAGGAGATTTTGTAGGAGATTTAAGTCTTCTTAAAAAAGATGAGTTTAAATTTAATGCAGAAGCCTTAGAGGATGCAAATATATGTGTTTTAGCAAAGGATGACTTTGACGACATGCTAAAGGAAAATCCCGAAATATCTATAAATATATTGCAGGTAGTTTATGATAGAGTAATTAAGCTAGAAAACCTTATACAAAGCTTAAGCACTAAAGATATAGAAGCCAGAATAGCAGGACTATTACTAAGCTTCGTAAAGGATTTTGGTATTCGCAAGGGCAATTTTATAGAGTTAGAACTGCCATTGAGCAGAGAAGATATAGCTAACTATATAGGAGTCACCAGAGAAACCATTAGCCGTAAGCTAGGAAGCATGCAAGACCAAGGAGTAATAGATTTAATAGGAAGCAAAAGGATAATCATTAAGGATATAGAAGAACTAGAATACATGACCACTTAAATATTTTAATCAAAGATTCATAAAGACAGAACAAAGCCCTCAAGCTAATTAGCTAGAGGGCTTTGCTATTCAAAACATACAGTGGGGTAATGTGAAATTAACTAAATTAAGATTTACATTCTATATTTTTCAAGATCTTCCTTAAATGCTTCAGAAACCTTCTTAAACTCATTGATATTTTCCATCATTTTTTCAAGTTCTGCAGCATAAGAAGTCATATTTGCACTTACTTCCTGAGAAGATGCAGAGTTTTCCTCAGCTATTGCAGCTAGGGATTCAATGTTCTCAGATACCTTATTAATATTTGCCGTTTCATCATCAAGATTTCTAATGGCATCTATTAAAGAGCTAGATACTTCTTTAACAGAGATTACAATAGAATGATTTATATCTGCAACATTAGAAAGCTTAGTATTTTCATTGCTTAGTATAGAATACTGGTCTTCAATTTGAGATACTACTGAGTCAATTTCTTTAATGAAAGACATTAAATTTGAATTAATATGTTGAACTGCATCCTTTGACTCCTCAGCCAGCTTCCTAATTTCATCTGCTACAACGGCAAACCCTCTACCTTGATCCCCTGCTCTTGAAGCTTCTATAGCAGCATTCAAAGAAAGTAAATTAGTTTGGTCAGCAATAACCTCCACAGTCTCAACTATTTTTGTAACATCCTTAGCTCTTTTTTGAAGAGAAAGGCTATTTCCTTTAACCTTTTCAAATTCAGCTAACATATTGTTTAAGTTAGAGGAAGTATTTTTGAGTTCATTGTAGCTATTTCCTATTCTATCAACTACATTTTCAAGCTCGTCTTTACTGTGATTTTCCGTATCAGATATTTTATTTAATGCGACAATATTGTTGTTTAGTAGGTATGCAGAGTTCTCAGTTTCTTCGGCCTGATTTATAGCTCCTGCAGCCACCTGTTCAACTACAGAAGATATTTCTCTTGAAGTATGGTTCATATTATTAGAGATTTCATTAAACTTATCACTAAAAACATTCAGCTCATCAGTCATACCCTTAAATCCAACAAAATCTTCCTTTAAAACATCCTTATACTCATTTATTAGTACATTTATATCCTCAAATAAGTCATTAGTGGATATATCATGGTCTTCAGAAAAATTAATTTCCTTTAAATTATTTAACTGAGAAACAATGCTTTTAGCAGGCGCCAAAAGTAGCTTTGTAACTATTGCTGGGACTAAAAAGCTTAAGGCCATAGTAAGAGCGGATAAATACCACTTATCTAAAATGCTATAAAGCAACAGATTAGGAACTCCAACAAGAACTAGGGAAGCAATAGCAACCTTGATTTCAAATTTTTTAATAAATCCAAAAGACAATAAGGTGTTGACTCTATACCTTTTATATTCATAGATTTGCTGTGGAAAAGTAATATGTATTTTAGTAAAAGAATCAGTTTTTTCTACTACATTTACATCGATATTCTCATTGTAATATTTAGCAGCTCCCATAAGCATGCCATTGAAATAGCCAAACATGCCTCTTTGTGATTCGTAGGTCATTTCTGCTACATTTCCCTTTATGGCCTTTATTCCCAATATAGGAGGTTTAGCTCCAGATATTCTCTCAGTTACAACCACATGTATATCGTACATAGCCTTTAAAAACGAATACAGATTCTTGTACTTAAAGAAACCAGGATAATCATGAGAGAAGGTAAGAATATTGTCCATTCCAATTTCTCCCCATGTGTCATTAGCAGATTTTCCAAGTTTTTTAGCAATAACATCTACAAAACCTCTAGCATAAGAATCTTCAACATCCTCCGTAGGCTTAAATATCTTATTGGGATTTAGACCGACTGCTGTCATAGCTTCATTTACTAAAGAATCACCGTAAATTTTTCTTGAGGTTTTAATCCATGCAGATACAATAGTTCCTTTCATAATGTAGGGATTGCCCCATTCACTCCTTTATTTGTAAACTACAATATAACTATTCCACATAAAGTGACATATTCCTTCTTTTTCTAATAAAAAATTCTAAACTTCATATTTTGTGGATATTAGTTGGAGACATAAGTCTGGGACACTTGGTGGCTTCTAACCTTTCCTTCAAATCATTCACAAGGACAGCTTTGTTTACATAATATATCATATATATTAATTATAGATTTTGATATTTGTAGAAATGTGTATCCTAGGGCATCCCCCATATTATGGGTACATTCACATATAGGTAAAAGCATTGGCGTAGATATTAGTGGTATTCCCATATACCTTGGGGACATTTCCGCATAGTTTGCAGATTTGTCCCCTGATATTGAAAGGGTATTATGGAGCTAAATTATTTATAAAAGCACAGATTAATAGCTTAAGTTCAACTTTAGGAGGTATTTTCATGTTATCTAATAACATTATATATATAAATGTTTTTTTTCATAGAGAGAATGAGATAGTACGTATGCCATTAGAAGAAGCAGTTAGGATGGCAGTTTTAGAACAAATAGAGCCTGGTTTTCATTATGAAATGATAAAGGTTCAAGGAATAATAGCTAGAACGCAGATATTGAGGCTTATGAGAGCCTATGATGGACCTGGCTGCTCTAAGCATAATGGATGTGACATATGTGATGAAGAGCATTGCATAAAGTTGTTAGACACTAATAGTTTAATTAATATATGGGAAAATGAGCATAAGGCTAAGTTGGAAATAGTAGATAAGGCCATAAAAGAGACAGAGGGATTGATTATGACCTTTGATAAAAAACCAATATATGCTAGAAGCCATCATACTTGTGGAGGGTCTACAGAAAACTCCGAAAGCATTATGTCAAGGGAAATTGTTTATCTAAGACGAGTACTATGCCATTATTGTACTAAATCCCCAAATTGGGATAATACCAAATCAATATCTATTGAAGAAATTGAAGAAAAATTAAATATAAAGTTTCCCTCTTTAAAACCAACCTTAAAAACTAGCATGGAAGACTTTTTTGATGATATTAAAAGAGACGAAAATGGTCGAGTTGTTAGCATAAAAATATCAGGCAAGGAATTTAAGGGAAGAGAGATGACAGAGCTATTGGGATTGGATTCTACAAAGTTTAGCTTTGCACCTACAGTAATAACCTTTGTCACTAGAGGAAAAGGAGATGGCTTAGGTCTTTGTCAATATGGAGCCAACGAAATGGCATCAGAGGGGAAGGATTACGAAGAGATATTGAAATATTATTTTACAGGTATCGAAATAAAGAAAATTGAGGTGCCATGTATAGAAAAACCCCTAAATGGAAGAATAATGATGTTAGATCCAGGTCATGGAGGTGAAAATAGCCAGGAATATATTGGAGTAAAGGGAACAAGTGAAAAAAAATTAGTTCTCAGTATTTCACAAAAGCTAAAACTATCCTTGGAAGAGCTAGGAGCAGAGGTTGTATTGACTAGAAATAAAGATGAGTATATATCATTATCCAACAGAGCACAAATGGCTAATAAACTACGACCAGATTTTTTTATTAGTATACATTTAAATGGATATGCTAACCCATCCATACATGGGTGTGAGATCTATTATTATCGAAGTGATAAAGCAAGTCATGCATTAGCAAAAACAATAATGAAAAACCTAACCAAAGACAAAGAAATACTTGATCGCGGCATAAAAATAGCTGACTTCTACCTGCTCAGAGAAGTTAATGTAGGCTCATTACACTTAGAGCTAGAATATATAACTAATCCTGAAAAGGAAATTAAATTAAATAATGAGGCCTATATTGACATGATCATATCTAGAATTAGGGATGGATTTATAGAATACTATAAATATTAGAAAAAAACCTATTTTAATTAGGCTTTGTAAGAAATTTGTGTTTGACAAGTACTAGTATTGTATAGTACAATGAAAAGTTACATTTGACAAAGAATCTCATATATGATAGTATAATATATGGATAACTGGAAAGAAGGTGATTGTTTGTTGGAAAAAAACTCTTTAGATAAAATAAGAGCAAATGTTGAAAATTGTGTGGGACAGAAAGTTAGATTAAAGGCTAACAAAGGAAGGAAGAAGACAACAATCAGGGAAGGAATCATCGAAAGCGCGTACCCTAGCATATTTGTAGTAAAGATTGACGGAGGATATAATTCTATAAGAAGAGTATCTTATAGTTATTCCGATATATTGACAGAAACAGTTGAAGTTACTCTTTGCAATGAGGAAACAAAGATTCAAATAAGCTAAAAAAGGGCTACCCATTGGGTAGCTTGATTGCTTTTAGGAGGTATGGATATGGATTTATGGTTTACGGAGGATCATACAGACTATGTTAAGTTTTCAATGAAAGTAAAGGAACAATTATTTTCAGGAAAAAGCCAATATCAAAAAATAGATATAATAGACACCTATGAATTCGGTAGAGTCCTAGTAATAGATGGATATCTAATGGTTACAGAAAAGGATGAATTCATATATCATGAGATGATTACTCATGTAGCAATGGCTGTGAACCCAGACATAAAAAAGGTTCTGGTCATAGGTGGAGGAGATGGAGGAACAGTTAGAGAGTTAACACGGTACAAGTCCATTGAAGAAATTCACTTGGTTGAGATTGACGGACTAGTTGTTGATGCTTCTAAAAAATATCTGGATTTCACATCAAACAAACTAGATGATAAGAGGGTAACACTTTACATAGAGGATGGAATCAAATTTGTAAAAGATAAAAAGGCCGTATACGACTTGGTAATAGTAGATTCCACTGACCCAATAGGACCAGGAGAAGGTTTGTTTACCACTAAATTTTATAAGGATTGCTATAGATCACTTACGGACAAGGGTATACTAATAAATCAAAATGAAAGCCCATATTACGCAGACACAGCAGAGCAGATGATAAAAGCTACTAATAAGCTTAAAAAGGTTTTTCCCATAGTAGAGGTATTTCAGTGTCATCTTCCCACATACGCATCAGGACATTGGATATTAGGTTTTTCATCTAAGGCCTATCATCCAACCAAAGATTTTGATGGTCAGAGATGGAAGCAAATAGGTCTAGAGACAAATTACTATAATACCAATATTCACATTGGTTCATTTGCACTACCTACCTATGTTAACAAAATGTTAGAGTAAAATATAAGCATGAACAAAAGACTAGTCAAATTTTGTTCATGCTTTACTCATTTAAACTTCTATTACTTCCTTAATGGACATAGAATTAAATAAATGTAATTATTTATTAATCTATTTAGTAATTTTTTGGGACATTGCAACATATTATTTTGCATAGGATTATATCAGTGTGATGTTTTAAAAGAATAACTTAAAGTCTAGATAAAGGGAGGAGGAATTGCATGGCAGTTGAACTTATCAAGGATTTACTTAAGATAGACCAAGTAGTGGGAAAAGATGAGATACAAGCACTAGTAGAGGGCGAAATAAGAGTGCCAGATACCAAGCCAAGAATTAAAAAGCTACTAAAAATAGATGGGGATGTAGAGGTAACAGGCACAAAAATAGCTAAAGGAAAAATTATAGTTAACGGAATAGTAAACTTTAATGTGCTATATAGTGCAGACGATGAGCTGCAGTCAGTTCATAGCTTAGAAGCAAGAACAGATTTTAGAGAAGAAATAGAGATCCAAGGAGTAAACGAAGGAGCAGCAACAGATATAAAGGCCAATGTTGAGCATATAGATTATGACCAAGATGGAGATGCATCTATATCAGTAAAAACCGTAATATCTCTTGCAGGTAAGGCAACTCATGATAACACAATAGATATCATTAAAGACATAAAGGGCTCAGAAGGAATACAAGTATTAAAAGAAAGCATAAGATACAATGATGTAATGGGTACTAACACTTCATCTACATTAATAAAAGAAGCCTTTGAACTAGAAGAGCAAATGCCAGATATTATAGATATTCTTAGAATTGACACAAAGGTATATGAAAGTGAAACAAAGGTTGTAGAGGATAAGGTTATAGTAGCAGGTCTAGTAGCATGTTCGATTATGTATTTTGGTGATGATGATGAAAACAAGGTGAACTATATTAATCATGAAATACCATTTACACATTTTGTAGAGCTACCTGGTGCATTAAAAGACATGAGCTGTGGCTTAAAGCTTACTTCATTGGATACTAACTTTGAAGTAAAAGAAGATATAAATGGATCCCTTAGAATAATTGACATAGAGTCCACAGTGAAGGTTAATGCAAAGGCATATAGACAGGTAGAAAAGGAAGTGGCAATAGATACTTATTCTACCAACAAAATCCTAGATATTAAAAAGCAAGAAGTAGTAGTATCAGAAAGCATAGGTCAAAGCACCTCTAAGGAAACCATAAGAGGAGTTTTAGAGGTTGGCAATGAAATCATCAGAAGTATCTACAATATAAGTGGAAAATCTTTGATCACGGATTACAAAATAATGGAAGGCAAAGTGATTGTGGAAGGCTTATTGGAAGTTGACATGCTTTATCAAATTGAAGAGAATGACGAGATAAAGGATACAAGACAAGATATCCCATTCAAAACCTATGTAGATATAGAGCAAGTAGAAGATGAACTTGATATAGAAGTAAGCAATGACCTAGAACAAATTAGCTATAAAAGAATTAATAGTCGAGAAGTAGAGCTAGAAGCAACTGTAAACAATTATGTTTCCGTAAATAGAATAAAAAAGATAAATATAATTACAGAGGCAATAGACACTGGAGACACAATAGACAGGGTTTCCAGACCAAGCATCACAATATATATAGTACAAAAAGATGATACAATATGGGATATAGCAAAGAGGTACAATACAACAGTAGAGGACATAATAAAAGCAAACGACATAGTATCTCCTGAAAACATAATGCCAGGAGAAAAGATAATAATTGATAAAAATGTAAGCTTTGACCTATAATTAAAAATAGCCTAAGGGAAACCTTAAGGCTATTTTTATGTGTATTTTGTATTTTGAATATATTATACTATAATATAGAAGAGAAAAGGATTTATATGAAATATACACTCACAGTTTCGAACATGAATAATTCTATAGCTCATTCCGATAAAAAATCCTACAACTTGCAAACTCGCTCTGCTCAAACAGTGCAAGTTGCTTAACGGATTTTCATCTCCATTCACTAAGAATTATAGTCATGTTCTGAAAATGTTCGCTTAATATTTCATATAAATCCCGGGAACGCAGAAAGGATAGGAGAACATCATGAAAAAAATAAAAATAGACGCCCACGCAAAAATAAATTTATCATTAGATGTACTTAGAAGAAGAGAAGATGGCTATCACCAGCTTGAGATGATAATGCAGCAACTAGCCCTAAAGGATATAGTTACTATAGAAGAAAAAGAATCAGGATTTACAATAGACTCTAATTCAAAAGAAGTACCATTAGACACTTCTAATTTAGCATATAAGGCTTATAATACAATAGCAGATATGTTTAATATAAGAAGAGGAGTTCACATATATATAGAGAAGAACATACCAATAGCAGGAGGGCTCGCAGGAGGAAGCACAGATGCAGCAGCAGTATTAAAAGGGCTGAACGCCTTATGGAAGCTAAGGCTTAGTGAAGACCAGCTAATGGATATAGGCTTAAGGCTTGGTGCAGACGTGCCCTACTGTATTATGGGAGGAACTGCATTAGCAGAAGGTATAGGAGAAAAGCTTACTAGAATCAAAAGATTTTCCCATAGACATATACTAATTGCAAATCCAGGCTTTAATATATCAACTGCATATGTATACAATAACCTTAAATTAGATAAAATAAATGATAGACCAGAGACAGAGCTTTTATTAAGACATATAGAAAATGGAGATACAGACCTTGTAGCTAAGGCAATGAAGAACGTATTAGAAACAGTAACAATTAAAGAAAACCCTATTCTAAATAAAATAAAAGAAGAGATGCTTAGGAGTGGAGCTATGGGAAGCCTTATGAGTGGCAGTGGACCAACTATTTTCGGGATATTCAAATCACCAAAAGACCTAGCCAGATGTGAAGAAAAACTAAAGCACAGTATTAAAACAGTTTTATCAACTAAAACTGTTTAAGGAGGAAAAGAGAATGACTATAGATTTAGATAAACTAAACCTACATGACTATAAGCCCTTAAGAGAAATAGTCTTTGAATCCATAAGAGAAGCAATATTATATGGTAGATTAAAGCCAGGAGAGCGAGTCATGGAAATTCAATTAGCAGAAAAGCTTGGTGTAAGCAGAACTCCAGTAAGAGAAGCCATAAGAAAACTTGAACTAGAAGGACTATTAATAATGGAGCCTAGAAAAGGAGCCTATGTAGCAGATGTTTCATTGAAGGATGTAGTAGATGTATTAGAAGTTAGATCATCCTTAGAAGGCTTAGCTGCATCCCTTGCAGCCACTAGAGCAAGTGAAGAAGAGATAGAACTACTAAAGGAAAAGTCCATGGAATTTAAAGAGTGTATAGAGATTAATGATGTCCAAGGAATGATAGCCAAGGATACAGAGTTCCATGAAACTATATTTAAGGCTGCAAAAAATAAGAAACTAACATCTATCATAGAAAGTCTAAGAGAGCAGGTACAAAGGTTTAGAGTGACTTATTTTACTGAATACAATATGACAACATACCTTGCACAGGAGCACCATAATGTCCTAGAGGCAATAGCAAGCAGAGACCCAGAAAAATCGAAGGAATATGCACAGAGGCACATAGTAAACATTGAAAAATTTATAGTATCTCGTGTAAAAGATAATTTCAAGAATGATGGTGCCAATAAGATATATGAGGAATGAGGGATATGATAAATTGTGTAATACTTGCAGGAAGTGAAGATGATCAGCCAGGTTATTTAAGAAATAAAGCATTTATTAAGTTAATAGGCAGACCAATGATTAATTACGTAATAGATGCACTTAAAGCATCTAATTGCATAGAAAATATAGCTGTGGTAGGGGACAAAAATCAACTTCTAAGTCTTGCTACAGATGTAGATATGATCATAGATAATAATGGAAGTATGCTGGACAACATAAAAGTAGGAGTTAACCATTTTGCAGAAGACTCAATGATTCTCATATCCACCTGTGATATACCACTATTAACTGGAGAAGCAGTGGAGGATTTCGTAAAGAGGGCATTAGAAACTAAGGCAGATATATGCTATCCCATTATAAATAGAAAAACCTGTGAACTAGCATATCCAGAGTCCGTAAGAACATATGCAAGTCTAAGAGAGGACCAATTTACAGGTGGGAATTTGTTCATGCTAAATCCAGCCATATTAGATAAAAGTATATACATAGCTGAGCAAATGATAAGCTATAGGAAAAGTCCAGCAAAAATGAGCAAGGTATTAGGTATACCATTTCTCATAAAGCTAGCCACAGGAAAGCTTACTATAGGAGACATAGAGAGTAGGGCCTCTAGGCTTCTTAACATACGTGCAAAGGCAATAATATCAGACTATGCGGATATAGGAAATGATATAGATAAACCTGAACATGTGCAAGTAATAGAAAAATACATGAAGAAAAACACAGGATGCATTTAGAAAATGCATCCTGTGTTTTTTTGCATAAAATGTAGACTGTTGGCAAACATTATATCTATAGTTCATTAGCTTAAGGAGGGACTCATTAATGACATTAAGAGAAGTTCTTGTATATAATATAAAGCCTTTATTAACAGGTTATCTAATATTTTATTTTATCTTAACGGGGCTATTTGTTTTAGTAATAGATAGAAGAGAATTAAAAAGAGCAGGGAAAAAGAAAGATGCAAAGCTAGCAAAGGGCATAGGTATGGCCTATATAATAGTGGGGCCAATACTATACATTATAGGCAGAATTATTTAAGGAGGCATAGTAATGGGTCTTTTCAATAGATTCTCAAAAAAGAAAGTTGGAGAAAAAGATAGTATGAAAAAAGAAAAAAGTGATATTGAAAAAGAAAAAAACAATGCTGAAAAAAAGATATCACCGTCAAAATGTCTAGAAGAGAATCTAAAATGTATGAAAGAAATCTTCAAAGATTGTGAAGATGTGATTTTTAGAGACTTTAAAGTAGGAGAGCGGCAGTCAGAGGAATTTGTAGCCATACAGATAGATGGATTAGCAAGTAAGGATATTATAAATGATTATGTTTTAGAGCCACTAATGCTAGAAGTCAGAAAAATAGAGCCAGAGGATGTTAAAAAAAAACTATTTAAAATAACAAAAGAAGGAGTCATTTCAACCATAGAAATAAAGGAAGTCTATGACTTACAAGAAGCCGTGGTCAATATATTATCAGGAGAAACGGCTTTATTGGTAAATGGCTATGACAAAATACTTATCATAGGTTCAAAAGGACCGCCAACAAGAGGCGTGTCCCAAGCAGAATCAGAGACTGTAGTAAGAGGTCCTAGAGATGGATTTGTAGAAGTCAGTAGATTTAACTCAGCACTTATTCGAAGAAGAATAAGAGATCCCAAGCTAAAACTAAGAAATATGCAGGTTGGAGAAAGATCAAAAACAGATATAGCAGTGTTGTATATAGAGGATATAGCAAATCCGCACTTAGTAAAGGACATAATTAGAAAAATTGAAAAAATCAAAATAGATGCTATACTAGAAAGTTCATATATAGAGCAGCTTATAGAAGATAATCATTTTTCGCCATTTCCCCAAATGCAAAACACAGAAAGACCAGACGCAGCAGCTTCTGCACTTTATGAGGGACGTGTAGTCATTATTGTTGACAATACTCCATTCTGTATAATAGCTCCTGCTACAATGATGACATTTTTACAGTCTTCAGAAGATTTTTACCAAAGATGGGCCATAGTTTCCCTTTCTAGGATGATTAGATACCTAGCAATATTAATTTCCTTATTAGGACCTTCACTTTATATAGCAATAGTCTCATATCATCCTGGGCTATTGCCTACAAGGCTTGCACTTTACATAGGCGCCAGCAGAATTAATGTGCCTTTTCCAGCTTTCATAGAGGCATTTATCATGGAAATAACCATAGAGCTTTTAAGAGAGGCAGGATCACGTATGTCAGGTCCAATAGGTACAACCATAAGTATAGTAGGAGGTCTGGTCATAGGTCAGGCAGCAGTAGAAGCAGGAATAGTAAGCCCTCTAATGGTTATAGTAGTAGCAGTTACAGCAATTGCATCATTTATGATACCAAACTATGGATTTGCATCAGCCTTCAGGATATTGAGATTTGTAGTAATGGTTCTTGCCTCAGTACTTGGACTATATGGAATAATGCTAGGACTGATTATAATAACCACTCATTTAGTTAAATTGACTAGTTTTGGAGTGCCATATATGACCCCTTTTACCACCCTAGGGAGAACAATATCTGATTTAAAGGACACAGTCATAAAGATGCCACTAATTGTAATGCGAGAAAGGCAAAAACTAACTCGCTTACAAGATAAAATTAGACTTTCCCTTGAAGAGGAAAATGGTAATGGAGATGATAAAAATGTACGGAAAAAACAATAAGATTTCCAATCTGCAAGTTGCTTTCCTAATGGGTCACACAATAATTGGGGTAGGTATACTATCATTACCTAGTACCTTGGCAGAGGTTCTTGGCACTTCAGGTTGGGTTGCCGTGGTAATAGCTGGAGCTATAGCCATCATACCTGTTACTATGATAAGTAAATTAATGGCCATGTATGAAGGGAAAAATATATTTGAGATAAGTAGCCATATTATTGGCAGACCTCTAACATATGTAGCTTTGACATTGGTGATTATAGATGCATTAGGACAAGGGGCCTTTGTTACTAGAATATTTGGAGAAGTAATAAAGATGTTTCTCTTATTTTCCACACCTCTTGAAGTAATTTTATTAACTATGCTTTTAACAGTTGTTTATACAGTTAGAAGCGAAGTAGAGGGAGTAGCCAGGTTTTCTATGATAGTTATCCCATTTATAGTAATCCCAATATTAATAATGAGTACTGTGCTAATACCAGACTTAGATTTCACTAATTTATTACCTATCTTCAAAGTCAACCCTGTACAGATATTTAACTCAATACCCTCCATTTTCTTTTCCTTCGGAGGAATTGAACTATTGCTGATATATATGTATTATTCAAAGAATCCTAAATCTGCTTTAAAATACAATATTGGAGTCGTTATAGCAGTTACAGTCTTGTATCTGTTTTCATTCTTTATCTCACTTGCAAGATTTGGAGAAAAGGGTCTGGCAGCTCAGCTTTGGCCATTACTATCCTTATCAAAAGCCATACAATTTCCTAGTGCTTTTATAGAAAATGTAGAGGGAATAATAATGGCTATATGGGTAATTATAGCCTTTACAACATTGATGTCTACCATGTTTTCAATGACAGTATTATTAGGAAAAATGTGCAAGGTAGAAGAAAGCAAATATTTTACCCTACCCCTATTGCCCCTAATCTATTTCCTCTCCCTAATACCTGGAAATGTGGTGCTAATATATGATTTTATACAGGTATTTACTTATATCTTCGGGACATTTGCTCTGCTACTTTATCCCACGGTATTATATACCTTAGCAGTGTTAAAAAGGAAAGGAGAAGCAAAGAAAAATGAAAACACAGTATAGGCTATTTATTATATTATGTCTGTCAATTTTACTAACGGGATGTTGGGATTTAATAGAAATAAATCAGTATTTTTTTATATCTGCAATTGGAATTGATATGTACAAGAAAGAGGAGAACCCTATTGAAGAGGATGAAAAAGAGGAAATAAATAAAATAGCACAAGAGGATAGATTTATCATTACCTATTCTACTCCAGATTTAAGGGCAGTGGGGAAGAATGCAACAAGTGATGAGCCTAGAATCATCATGTCAAGTATAAGTAGTAACTTCTATGAAACAACAAAGGAATTAGCAACCAGGACAAATAGAAACTTTACATTCACACATACAAAAGTGGTTATAATTGGAGAAGAAGTAGCTAAAAATCAAAATTACATGAAAGAGATATTTGATAACATGGGTAGGCATGAACAGTTAAGTAGAAAGACATCTGTACTTATAGCAAAAGGAGAAGCAAAGGAAGTAATGAAAATAGAGGATCCTTTTGAGCCTGTGACAGGATATCTAGTAAATCAAATTACAGAGAAAAAGCAAGGGGGAGCCAGATATAGTGATATGGTTTTAGAAGAAATATTAACAGAACTTTATTTCAATGGCGATGTGCTTATGCCAAGAATTGTACCAGGAAAAGGAGAGATAAAGGTTGCAGGCACTGGAATAATAAAAGATTTTAGGCTTATAGGATGGTTAGGAGAGATAGAAACCATAGCAGCCATGTTTTTGCTGGATAGAGTCAATACTGCATTAATTAATATTAAATATTTAGACACCATACTACCCTATATAATTACCAATACCAAAACAAAGACCCATCTAGCAGTGGAAGAAGGCAAGATAAAATACATTGCAAATATAGATACAGAAGGCTATATGCAGCAATATATATTAGACGCTGAGGATAAGCTAACAGATCAAAGATCAATAACAGCTATAGAAAAACAAGTAAAAGATACTTTGGAAAAACAAATAAAAGCAACATTTAATAAATTGCAAAAAGAGTTTAAGGTAGATGCCTTAGGACTAGGCCGCCATATTAGAAAATTTAAACCTGACCTATGGGATGAAGTAGAAGATAACTGGGATGACATTTTTGAAAACATAGAGTTTGAAGTAAATGTAGATGCAAGATTAAGAAGAATTGGAATGACTAAGTAAAATTTTTGCCTTTTATGTTTAAAATAATCAATAATTGCTAATACTAAAAATGCAATGAAGATGGTTCCTTTTGCACCAAACTAGGGCAACAATTGCAGTTATGCATTAAGGATTAGGAACGGGGGAGAGGAGAAAATGAGATTCATAAAGAACAGAAAGTGGATATTGATTGCAAGTATAATAATTGTGGCACTAGCAGCATTTGCAAATTACATATTTAGTTTAGAAGATAGCCTAGTATTTAAAAATAAGCTCATAAGATTACATGTATTAGCTAACAGTGATTCACCAGAAGATCAAGAATTGAAGCTAAAGGTAAGAGACAAGATAATAGCTAGTATGAACCATAAGCTTAAAGACTCAAGCTCCATTGGAGAAACCAGAGAAATAGTAAAGAATAATATTGAAGAAATAAAGGAACTAGCCTTAGAAGAAATAAAACTAAATGGAAAAGAATATGATATAGGGGTATCTCTTGACAACCAAGACTTTCCTACAAAATCCTATGGAGGCTTTACATTACCAGCAGGTGAATATGAAGCACTAAGAGTAGTTATAGGAGATGGGAAAGGACAAAACTGGTGGTGCGTAATGTTTCCGCCACTGTGCTTCATAGATGTGACAAACGGGTTAACAGATGGGAAAACAAAAGAAGAGCTAAGAAAAGTTTTAACAGAAAAAGAGTTCAATTTTATAACTAGTGCCAAAGACCAAGGAGAAACACCAATAATTCTAAAATCAAAGTTCTTGGACCTATTAGAAAAAGGAAAAATTCAATTTGCAAAGATTTTTATAGCTGACAGACGCTAATGTTTGTCAGCTTTATTATTTCTCCACTTTAAATTACTTGCATAAATATAACTGCTTTTACAGAAAATAAGACTAATCCATATTAATTAATACAAGATAGGAGAGGAGGAAAAACTTGAAAAGATTAGTTTTATTTTTAAGCATCCTAATTATAATAACATTTACTGCAGGCGCCTACCATATAAACGAAAGCACACAATCAGTCCAGGCAAAAGAGTATTCAGAGCTGCAAGAAGGAAACCTATATTGGGGTTCACGAGGAGAAAAGGTGAAGCAAGTGCAATCCAGACTTTCGGATTGGGGTTACTTAACAGGTGCAGTTGACGGAATATACGGAGCAGATACATATAGAGCCGTTAGAAGATTTCAAAGAGCTCATGGATTGGCAGAGGATGGAGTAGTAGGAGCAGCAACAGCAAAAGCAATAGGTGTTTCATTAGGAAGTCCACCAGCAGCTCAAGCTAGCACAGGGCTAAGTAGAGAAGGAGACGCATATCTATTAGCCAAAGCTATACATGGAGAGGCCAGAGGAGAACCTTATATAGGAAAAGTAGCAGTAGCAGCAGTCGTAATCAATAGGACTAGAAACCCTTCGTTTCCTAATACAATAGCAGGTGTTATTTATCAGCCTCTAGCATTTACAGCAGTAGCCGATGGCCAGATAAATCTAGAACCAGATGCAGAATCCATAAAGGCTGCAAGAGATGCATTAAACGGATGGGATCCAACCTATGGATGCAACTATTATTGGAATCCGGCAACTGCTACAAGTAAATGGATATGGTCAAGATCAGTAGTTATTAAAATAGGTAAGCACTGGTTCGGAAACTAGGGAGGTGAAAACATATGAATAGAAGAGGAATAACCTCTGCCATATTAGCCATAACGCTTTTGGCAGTAGGAGTTTGGGGTGCATATCAATACCAGCTTAAAAAAGATTTTGAAATAGCTTTGAATAATGAATATCAAAGACTGCTACATGATACAAAAGCTCATGTATCTAATGTTCAGGTTGCTATGTCTAAGGCCCTTTTATCTGATTCATTAGATCAAAATGTACTTTTGCTCTCACAGATAATGCAGCAGGCCACCTTAGCTCAAGATAAATTAGGGCAATTACCAGTAAGTCATAGTGACATAAGTAAAACTGAAAAATATTTGACTCAGGTATCGGATTATAGCTATTCTCTCATAAAAGGACACTTAGATGGAAATGGAATGGATAATAAGCAAAGACAGGCAATGACTAAGCTTCAAGATTATTCCCAGTACTTAACAAATGAGCTTTCAGCAATACAGGATAAAATAATGTCAGGGCAAATGACCATAGGCAGAGTGGCTCAAAAGGAAAGAGAAAGCTTAAGAGATACTAATAAGGACATGTTAAATACAAGTTTAGTTAAATTTGAAGAAACAATGACACAATACCCAGAGCTAATATATGATGGACCTTTCTCAGATCAAATCATTAATATGAAACCTAAAGGCTTAGCTAGTAAAAAAGTAAGCAAAGAAGAGGCTAAAGAAATAGCAGAGAACTTTTTAGGCAATAAAAGAAACCTAACCCTAACAATGTTTGAAGAGGGAGACCAGTTAGATGACATAGCTAAAATACCCTCCCATACCTTTAGTGTATTTACAGCCAATGATAACAAGAAGCCAGCTGGGTATATCAGTGTAAGCAAGCAAGGAGGGCATATAGTGTGGATGAACAATATAAGGAGCGTAAGTGGCATCAGTTTATCCATTAAGCAAGGCCAAGACAGAGCATTGAAGTTTCTAAAAGAAAAAGGATTCAATAGTATGGAGCCAAATTATTCATTAAGATATGACGGTATAGGAGTATTTAACTTTGCATATAAGGAAAATGACATAACAATATATTCAGATTTAATAAAGGTTAAAGTAGCCCTAGATAATGGCGAAATAGTTGGCTTTGAGGCAGCAGCATATTTACACGCCCATCATGACAGAGAAATACCAGAGCCTCAAATAAGTCAAGATGAAGCTAGGAGCAAGGTAAGATTAGATTTTAATATAGATAGCATAAGACTGGCTATAATTCCAAAAGGCTCAAAAGAAGTGCTATGCTACGAGTTTAAAGGGAAATATAAAGAAAATGACTTCATAGTATATATCAATGCATTAAACGGAAAAGAAGAACAAATATTGCAAATAATAAAAGATGAGAATGGAACATTAACATTCTAGAATAAAGGAATGAGTCGGAACACAATAACCGACTAAAATCAGAGGGACGTTTTTTCGTCCCTTTAGTTTTGTTTTTGGTTTGTGCAATTATTTGGTTTTTATATTTCCATATATTTTGAAATAGCCTTTTTTATCTTTTTATCATATAATATATATAATATATTTACGTGTTAGGCAAGGAGGAACTTTTATGGATAATAGACCAATCGGAATATTCGATTCAGGCATAGGTGGACTTACAGTACTTAAGGAGATAGCAGAACAACTACCTTTTGAGGATATAATATACTTTGGAGATACAGCAAGAATACCATATGGTACAAAATCTAAAGAGACAGTAATAAAATATTCACTTCAATGTGCAAGATTTTTATTAAGTAAAAATGTAAAAGCAATAGTAATAGCATGCAATACAGCAAGTGCTTTAGCTTATGAGGAAACATTTAAGGCCATTAATGTTCCAGTATTAGGAGTAATACAACCTGGCGCAAATGCAACAACTTCCATAACAAAAAACAATAAGATAGGTGTAATAGGAACATCAGCAACCATTAATAGTGAAGCATATCAAAGTGCCATAAGAAAACTAAACAAATCATCAGAAGTAATAGGCGTTGCTTGCCCCCTATTTGTTCAAATAGTAGAAGATGGCTGGGAAGACACAGATGTGGCACAAATAACAGCAGAAAAATATCTTATGGAGCTAAAGGAGCATAAGGTAGATACATTGGTATTAGGTTGTACTCACTATCCAATTTTAAGATATACACTTTCAAAGGTCATGGGAGAAAAGGTATCCTTAGTAAATCCAGCCTTTGAAACAGCCAAGGAAATAAAAAACCTATTAAAGCAAAATAATTTATTATCAGATAGAAAAGAGAAGCCAGTATATAATTATTATGTTAGTGATGATCCAGAAAAGTTCAGAAGAATTGGTGGAAATATAATGAATAGAAACATTGTAAATATAGAGAAGGTTGATATAGAAAATCTGTAGGGGGAGATGTATTGAAAGACGTAATGCTAAAAATAAAAGGCAAGCAGACAAATACAGAAGGCGAAGAAAACGTAATAGAGCTAATTACAGAAGGGAAGCTATACACTAAAAATGGCTCATATTATTTAGTATACGATGAAACAGAAATATCAGGAATGGAAGGATCTACTACAACATTGAAGATACAAGGACACAAAATATCAATGAAAAGATTTGGGAGCAATTCATCTAGTCTCATATTTGAAAAGGGACATAATTATACAGCAGAATATATGACAGCCTATGGAGATATGACATTAGAAGTACTGACAGAAAATCTAGCTGTTAATATATCAGAAACAGGAAAAGGAAATATTGATTTATTATACAAGCTAAATTTATCAGACAATATATCAAGTAACAACCACCTAACTATAGATATAATGTAAAATTTATTCTTGATTTGTATACTTATTGAATGATATTATATAATTAAATATAGAAACTAGGTCAAAGTCTTTCTTTGACCTTAATATTTAAAAGAAACGCCCAATTTTAAGCGCTAATGCCGAAAAATATGCAGGAGGTCTTATATGATAGACAAATTAATAAGAGAAAATATATCAGAAATACTTGATTATGTACAAGAAGGTATCCATATCATAGATAATACAGGGAATATAATATATTATAATAAATTTGCACAGAAAATAGATGAGATAGACAGGGAAAAAGCAATAGGCAGGCATATACTTGAGATATATCCTTCTCTTTCCCATGACACAAGCACCCTATTAAAAGCAATTAGAACAGGAAAACCAATATTTGATGTAGAGCAGACCTTTGTAAACTATAAAGGAGATAAAATAACTACCATAAACTCGTCTATACCTATTAAAACAAGTGGAGTCATAGTAGGAGCTCTTGAAATATCAAAGGATATTACAGAAGTTAGAAAGCTATCAGAAAAAATAGTAGAACTGCAAAGAGAGCTCTATAGTACAGATAACAATGACAAACAAAAAGAAAAAAGGACAGCCGGCTTTACCTTTGTAGACATAATAGGGCAAAATGCGGAGATGTTAAAGCTTAAGTCCCTTGCACTCAAAGCAGCTGCAACATCTTCTCCAGTAATAGTATATGGGGAAACAGGAACAGGAAAAGAATTATTTGTGCAGTCAATACATAATGCTAGTCCCAGAAGAAACAAGCCCTTTATTGCTCAAAACTGTGCAGCACTGCCAAGTAACCTACTTGAAGGAATACTGTTTGGAACAGTAAAAGGTGGGTTCACAGGAGCAGAAGACAGACCAGGACTATTTGAAGTAGCAGATGGAGGAACCCTTTTATTAGACGAGATTAACTCAATGCCATTGGACCTTCAAGCCAAGCTATTAAGAGTGATTCAGGAAAAGACAGTAAGGAGAGTAGGGGCAATAAAAACTACTAAAGTAGATGTAAGAATAATTGCAGCAACAAACATACATCCAGAAAAAGCAATAGAGGATAGGCTTCTAAGAAAGGACCTATACTATAGACTAAACGTAGTATCACTATACATCCCAGAGCTTAAAGAAAGAACAGATGATATCCCTAGACTTACAGAGTATTTTATACAAAAATACAATAGGATTTTAAGTAAAAGCATAAAGAAAATAGATCCCGAAGTATGGGAGATACTTATGACCTACAATTGGCCCGGCAATGTAAGAGAGCTAGAGCATCTAATAGAGGGTATATCAACCATATACGACACAGAAATCATAAAACTAGAACACCTCCCATCCCAATTATTAACCCCAGGAAGACAAGGGGACGGTTCTCTTGTATCAAAATATAGGGGCTCCTATTTGCCCTTAGAGGGAAAACAAGGAGATGTCTCATTAAAAACAGCCCTAGAATCCATGGAAAAAGATATGATTAAGAATGTACTCATAGCTACAGACTGGAATATTACTCATACAGCAGAGCAATTAGACCTACCAAGGCAGACATTACAATATAAAATAAAGAAATATGGATTAAGAGACTAGCAGAACAAATCAGCGCCCATTATTGGGCAACAAATAAGAAAGAGAGCCTAATATTAACAAAGCTCTCTTATTTTATTGTTATTTGGGGATCATATTTGACAAACTTCTGGGAAAATAGACAAGAAAACATGTGTTAAAAATTTGGCATAATTATTGCAATATATTAATTTGGTAGATAAACATGAAAATATGCTAGTTAAAATCAATTATTTAACAATCTTACATAAAAGCAAACAAACATAAAGGGAGGAATTATTAATGAGAAAAGGATGTCCATACGGAACACACAGAGTTATTGAGCCAAAAGGGGTACTGCCACAACCAGCATTAAGAATTGACAACGACATGGAGATTTACGACAATGAAATACTTATAGACGTACAGACTTTAAATGTTGATTCAGCTAGCTTCACTCAAATAAAAGAAGAAGCTGGTGGAGACATTGAGAAGATCAAAGGAATAATGAGAAACATAGTAGCTACAAAAGGAAAGCATCAAAACCCAGTAACTGGTTCAGGTGGAATGCTAATTGGTACAGTAGAAAAAGTTGGCCCAGCATTAGAAGGCAAAACAGATTTAAAGGTAGGAGACAAAATAGCTACTCTAGTTTCCCTATCACTTACACCACTTAGAATAGACGAAATCCTTGAAGTTAGAAAAGATATAGACCAAGTAGATATTAAAGGTAAGGCAATACTATTTGAAAGTGGTATATATGCAGTTATACCTAGTGATTTGCCAGAAAATCTTGCTCTATCAGTACTTGACGTAGCAGGAGCACCAGCTCAAGCAGCTAAGCTAGTAAAGCCTGGAGATTATGTAGTAGTAATAGGTGGAACAGGTAAATCAGGAATGCTTTGCCTACATGAAGCAAAGAAAAGAGTAGGAGTAACAGGAAAAGTAATATGCGTAGGTAGTACAGATAAGAGCGTAGCTAGAGCAAAATCAGCTAATCTAGCAGATGAATACATCAAGGTAGATGCTACAGATGCACTAGCATTACATGATAAAGTAAAGGAACTAACTAATGGAAGAATGGCGGACATTACTATTAACTGTGTTAATATACCAAACACAGAAATGACAAGTATACTAGCTACAAGAAATGAAGGGCTGATTTACTTCTTCAGTATGGCAACAAGCTTTACAAAGGCTGCATTAGGCGCAGAAGGTGTTGGCAAAGACGTTACAATGATAGTAGGAAATGGCTACACAAAAGGACACGCAGAAATAGCATTACAAATAATGAGAGAAAGCGAAACCTTAAGAAAGCTCTACACAGAGCTATATGCATAAGTAGGATAAGATCGGGACAAGTGAGACAAGGGGAGGTTTCCTCTGTCTCATGATTTATCTTCATTGTACCATTAAAAAGGGAGGTTTTAAATGTGAAATCTTATAAAAATATTGATCTATGGAAAAACGTTTCCCAAGAAGACTGGAATGATTGGGGATGGCAGGTTAGAAATAGAATTACTACTGTAGAGGATCTAAAAAAAGTAGTAAACCTAACAGAAGCAGAAGAAGAGAATATTGGAGAAACACTTAAGAAATTCAGAATGGGAATAACACCATATTATGCATCATTAATGGATAAGGATAATCCAGAATGTCCAGTTAGAAAACAGGCAATACCTACAATATTAGAAACACATCTAGGGGCAGCAGATATGGAAGACCCACTTCATGAAGATACAGATTCACCAGTTCCAGGACTTACTCATAGATATCCAGATAGAGTGCTTATGCTTATTACAGACCAATGCTCAATGTACTGCAGACATTGTACAAGAAGAAGATTTGCAGGACAGCAAGACTCTGCTATGGGAATGGATAGAATAGAAGCATCAATAGAATATATAAGAAATACACCACAAATCAGAGACGTACTCCTTTCAGGGGGAGATGCACTCTTAGTATCAGACGAAAGATTAGAGTCAATAATAGCTAAATTAAGAGAAATACCTCATGTAGAAATTATCAGAATAGGTACACGTGTACCAGTAGTACTACCACAGAGAATCACAGATAATTTAGTAAATATGCTTAAAAAATATCATCCAATATGGCTAAACACTCACTTTAATCATCCAAAGGAAATAACAGAGGAATCAAGAATGGCCATAACTAAGCTAGCAGATGCAGGGATACCGTTAGGCAATCAATCAGTTCTATTAAGAGGGGTCAATGATTGCGTCCATATAATGAGAGATCTAGTTCATGGACTAGTTAAAATGAGAGTTAGACCTTACTATATTTATCAATGTGACCTATCAATGGGAATAGAGCACTTCAGAACCACTGTTTCAAAAGGAATAGAGATAATAGAAGGACTTAGGGGACATACATCAGGATATGCAGTACCTACATTTGTAGTAGATGCTCCAGGAGGAGGAGGAAAAACTCCAGTAATGCCAAACTATGTAGTATCAATGTCACCAAATAAAGTAGTATTAAGAAACTTCGAAGGTGTCATTACAACATATACAGAGCCAGAAGTCTACAGCGATAATTGCAATTGTCCAGTATGCAAAGGAGAAAGACAACACAAACTAACAGGAGTAGCAGGATTGTTACAAGGCAATAGAGTAGCGCTAGAGCCTATGCAGCTTGAAAGAAGAGAAAGAGCCAAAGGTAAATTGTAGGGGCATCCATTGACCGTCAGACTGAGCAATCTGCTAACCGCAACGATTTGATAGAGGAGAGAAATAATATGTCCTTAATAGAGCTACTACACCCACAACACAAAATAATATCCATAGTAGGAATGGCAAAAAATTCAGGTAAAACAGTTACCCTAAACAAAATAATAGAAGAAGCAATAGAAAACTCAATAACTCTAGGACTAACCTCAACAGGTCGAGACGGAGAAAGCCAAGACATAGTTACCAAAACAGAAAAGCCTTCCATCTATGTAGAAGAAGGAACCCTCATAGCAACAGCTACAGAAACTCTAGAATTAGGAGATGCTAAAATAGAGATTTTGGACATTACAGACTACAACACTCCGCTAGGAAAGATAGTCATAGGCAAAGTAAAAGAGAGAGGATATATACAATTAGCAGGACCCCAGACTAACAAAGGCATCAGAACAGTGGCAGAGATTATGCTAAACCTTGGTGCTCAATTAGTCCTAATAGACGGGGCAATAAATAGAATTGCATCAGCCTCTCCGTCAGTATCAGAAGGAGTAGTGCTAGCTACAGGAGCGGTCTTAAGCAGAGATATGAACAAGGTCATAGAAGAAACTATTCATACAATAAATCTTTTTCAATTACCAGAAGTAAAAGACCCTAGAGCAAAAGCTTTAATAGAAGAGTTAATTGAAGAAGGAAAGACTGCAATAATAGACGACCAATACAATATAAGTCGACTAAATATTAAAACAGCACTAAACAGCGGGACTACTATTGCACAAAGCATTACAGATGACTCAACATATGTAGTTCTATCGGGATCCTTGGTAAAAAAGACAATAGAAGATATTATAGGCACCACAAACAAATACAAGGATGTAAAGTTCATAGTAAATGATGGAACCAAAGTATTTATAGAGCCTAGAGAGTGGCTTATATATAAAAGCAAAGGTCTAGATGTTCAGGTTCTTGAATCAGTAAATGTAGTTCTTGTAACTATAAATCCATATTCACCTGAAGGCTACTATTTTGACCAAGGGCAGTTCCTATTAAAAATGAAGGAATATTTGAGAGACACAATTGTACTAGACCTAATGCATAATGGTGGTGGTCTAATGTGAAAACTTTTATAGATAGTAATACAGCTGAAAGTATAGGTCTAGACTATGTATTAGGGAAGATAAACACCATAACCCCATATGGTAAAGACCTAAAAGAAAAAATGAATCCATTTAAAATAGGAGAGGAAGACCTGTTAATTAAGGAGCTTAATCAAGTAGATAAGGTAATTAAGCTAATAAATAAAAATAAATTCTATTTTAAGAATATAAAAGATATACTTCATAGCATTAAAGACATTAGAAATTCTATGTCAAGAGCAAAGGACAGCTATACTCTCAGCAATGTAGAGCTATTTGAAGTCAAGGGCTTTATATTAACTTTAGCAGAGCTATATACTGAATTAAGTACCATAGAAGGCCAACTAGACAACTCTATCAGTATAAGCAGAGAAATAGAACTAGAAGTTCTCCTAGATCCACAAGCTACTAGAGTTAAAGCCTTCTACATATATGATGAGTACTCTAATGAGCTGAGACTAATTAGAGATAATAAAAGACAAATAGATACTAAAATAAAAACCCAAAAGAAAAAGATAAAAGAAGAAATAGAAGAGCAACTATCAATAAAATTAAAACCTGATGGCTCAGCCTTAGTATCTAAGAATCAAAAGGAACTTCTAGAAAAGATTAATAATAACGCTAACCTAACATATAGCTCCGAAACCTACATGGATATTAAATTCCTATTAAAGCCTACACAGGGCATAAAAGAATTAGAAAGAGAACTTGATATTCTAAAAGAAAAGGAAGAGGAAGAAGAGCAGAGAATTAGGCAGCACTTATCGAAACAGATAGGCAACTATTACGAACATATAATTAGTAATATGAAGTCTATAGGCAAGCTGGATCTGACTCTAGCTAAGGCCTATACAGCCATAGATACAAATAGCGTAAAACCAAAAATCATCCAAGACCATAAAATCAATATAGTATGTGGAAGATATCTAAAAGTTGAAGATTTATTAAAAGCTAGGTCACAAGAGTTCACTCCCATAAGCATAATCCTTAGTGAAGGAGTCGCCTGTATTACAGGAGCTAACATGGGAGGAAAGACAGTATCACTTAAGCTAGTAGGTCTACTATGTGCCATGGCACAATACGGACTTTTTGTACCATGTACTAGCATGGAAACTGGGCTTTGTGGGTTTATATATGGCTCAATAGGAGATATGCAATCAACAGATAAGGGACTAAGCACCTTTGGTTCAGAGATAGAGAGTATAAAAGAAGGCTTAAAAAGAGCAGACGAAAAGGGACTCATACTAATAGACGAGCTAGCCAGAGGTACAAATCCTGATGAAGGCTATGCCATATCAAAAGCCATAGTAAACTTTCTGAAAAATAAAAAAAGCATAACCCTCATAACCACTCACTATGACAATGTAGCAAATACAAAGGATGTGCTTCATTACCAAGTCATAGGACTTTCAGAGATTGATTATGAAGAGCTAAAAGAAAAAATATCTCAAAACAAAAACACCATGAACACAGTAAGCAAATACATGGACTATAGACTAAAAAAGGTCACAAAAGATACCCAAGTCCCAAGAGACGCCATAAACATAGCCAAACTCATGGGGCTAGATGAGAGCATAGTAAAAGATGCAGAGAAGATATTAAATGACGGAAATTAAATAAAATACTAAGCGAACATTTGCAGGATACGACCACAATTCTTAGCGAATGCAGATACAAAATTCGTTAAGCAACTTGCATTGTTTGAGCGAAGCGAGTTTGCAAGTTGTAGGATTTTATATCGGAATGAGCTTTAGAATTGTTCGTGTCCGAAACCGTGAGCGTGTATTTTGTTTAATTTCCGCTAGCTAAGGAGGTAATTACATGAATAGCAAACTAAATCTTAATCCCAAAACTATCCATAGCGCCCGAAAAGCAGCATCAAACATAGCGGAGGATGTTCAAGGATTCATAGATAGACACACCACAGTAACAGTAGAAAGAGCCATAGCAAGACTACTAGGAATAGATGGGGTAGATGAAATAGATAGACCACTTCCAAACATAGTAGTAGATAATATAAAAGAAGGAAGTGGACTAAGAGAAGGTATAGTTTACTGGCTAGGCAATGCCATGATACATACTGGAGACACTCCACAAGTCATAGCAGAAAAAGTATCCAGAGGAGAGCTAGACCTTACAAAGCTGCCACTAGCCAATGAAAATGAAATCAAAGAAAAAGTAAATGAAATTGCTGGCCAAACAGTAAATAAAATAAAAGAAAACAGAAACAAAAGAGAAGATTATATTGAAACATTAGGAGAAGGAAGACAACCATATTTATATGTTATAGTTGCTACAGGAAACATATACGAAGACGTGGTTCAAGCTCAAGCCGCGGCTAGGCAAGGAGCAGATATCATAGCAGTTATCAGAACTACAGCCCAAAGCCTACTTGATTATGTGCCATATGGAGCTACAACAGAAGGCTTTGGAGGAACATATGCTACTCAAGAAAACTTCAAGATAATGAGAAAAGCATTAGACGAAGTAGGAGAGGAAGTAGGTAGATACATTAGGCTATGTAACTATTGCTCAGGACTTTGCATGCCAGAAATAGCAGCTATGGGAGCACTAGAAAGACTTGACGTAATGCTAAACGATGCCCTATATGGCATATTATTTAGAGATATAAATATGCAAAGAACTCTAGTAGACCAATATTTCTCAAGAGTAATCAATGGTTTTGCAGGAGTTATAATAAACACAGGTGAGGACAATTACCTAACTACAGCAGATGCAGTAGAAGAAGCACATACAGTACTTGCCTCTCAGTTTATGAACGAACAATTTGCGAAGAAAGCAGGCATTCCAGAGGAACAAATGGGACTTGGCCATGCCTTTGAAATGGCACCTGAAATAGAAAATGGATTTCTATTAGAATTAGCCCAAGCGCAAATGGCTAGAGAAATATTCCCGAAAGCACCACTAAAATATATGCCACCTACAAAGTTTATGACAGGAAATATATTTAAAGGACATTTACAAAACGCAATGTTTAACCTAGTATCAGTTTGGACAAATCAAGGATTACAGCTATTAGGCATGCTGACAGAGGCTATTCACACACCTCATCTTCAGGACAGAGCCTTAGCAATAGAAAATGCAAAATATATATTTAATAATGCAAGAGATATAGGTGATGAGGTAACCTTTAAAGAGGGAGGACTTATCCAAACAAGAGCCCAAGAAGTTCTTAAAAACTCAGAAGAACTACTATCAGAAATAGAAAAAGAAGGGTTATTTTCCACAATAGAAAAAGGAAAATTTGCATCTATTAAAAGAGCCAGAACTGGTGGCAAAGGTTTAGAAGGAGTAGTGCAAAAGGGTGAGAAATACTATAACCCATTTATAGAAATGATGCTTGGAGGTGAAAGATAACAATGAACAACATTCAAAAAGTAGACCTAACAAAAATAAAGCCCTACGGAGACACATTAAATGATGGGATGGTTCAGCTTTCTTTCACACTTCCAGTTCCATATGGTGATGAGGCTAAGGAGGCAGCTAGAATATTAGCTAGACAAATGGGCTTTGATGAACCAAATGTAGTTCATGCATCAGATTTAGGTGTAGGATATACGCATTTTATAGTATACGGAAAATGTCAGCATACAGTTGACTTCACAAGAATAGAGGTTCCAAAGGTAGAAGTAGCTTCCATGGCTATGGAAGAAGTAGAAGAATATATAAAGCGAAACATAAAACGAGAAATAACAATAGTAGGCGCATGTACAGGAACAGATGCCCATACAGTAGGCATAGATGCAATCATGAATATGAAGGGTTATGCAGGTCATTATGGACTGGAAAGATATAAGGGTATAGATGCAATAAACATGGGTAGCCAAGTCCTGAATGAAGAGCTAGTAGCAAGAGCGATAGAAGAAAATGCAGATGCAATACTAGTATCTCAGGTGGTTACACAGAAAAATGTACACATTCCAAATCTAACACAGCTAGTAGAACTACTAGAAGCAGAGGGCATTAGAGACAAAATAGTCCTATGTTGTGGTGGACCAAGAATAACACACGAACTAGCCAAAGAGCTAGGCTACGATGCAGGTTTCGGTACAGGCTCATACGCAGATGATGTAGCCACATTTGTAGTGACAGAAATAGTTAATAGAAAGCTTGTGTAAAAAAAGAGAGATCCTTCACAACAAAGGAAAGGGGTCAGGCTTTCTTAATTCCCTAACTTTTAAAAGTTAGGGAATTAAGAAAGCCTGACCCCTTGTTGTTCTGAGCGATAGTGAAGAATCTCGTATTACAATCTTGCAGCCGCTTCCTTATCCACAATAATAACCACATCAGGATGAAGCTGAAGAATTGATGCTGGAACCTTTGGTGTGATAGGTCCATTAATAGCATCATAAATAGCATCTGCCTTCTCTGCTCCACTAGCAAGAAGTAATACTTTTTTAGCTCTCATTATAGAGCCTATTCCCATACTAAGAGCGTTTGCAGGCACATCCTCAATAGAATCAAAGAATCTAGAATTAGCCTCAATAGTATCCTTATCCAAATGAACAAGATGAGTATTAGGCTCAAAGTGGTCAGATGGCTCATTAAATCCTATGTGCCCATTTCTACCAATACCAAGTAATTGAAGGTCTACTCCACCAGCATCCTTCATTTTCTTTTCATACTCAGCACATTCTCTCTCAACATTATCAGTCATACCATTAGGAATATTGATTCTGTCATAATCAATATGAATATGATTGAATAGGTTTGTTCTCATGAAATAATCATAGCTTTGTGAACTATCCTTTGGAAGACCAAAATATTCGTCCAAATTAAAGGATGTCACATCAGAAAAGTCAATAATACCATTGTTATAAAGAGCAATTAATTCCTTATATGTATCCATTGGAGTACTTCCAGTAGCAAGACCTAGGACAGTGTTCGGTTTTAAAATTAGTTGACTGGAAATAATTTGGGCAGCCTTTTTACTCATGTCCTCGTAATCATTAGCAACTATTATTCTCATCTCTTTACCTCCAGAGTAAAATCTAGTGTTAATACTTGTAATATTCCTTTAATTATAGTTATATTTGTATTTATTGTCAAATGTTAATGCTATACATAATTGTATTTAGATTAGGTCCTGTTTGTCATCCTGAGCATAGGGAAGGAGATTGAGATTCTTCACTTGTGTTCAGAATGACAGAGTTATGGTTCAGAATGACAGAGTTATGATTTTGGATCATAGCTAGCATTCATAGCTAGATTGTTAGCAGCTATCATAGCGCTTTGCAATGAGCCGTTTATCCAACCATGCGTAACAGAAGCATGTTCTCCAGCAAAGAATACCCTGTTATTATACTCAGGTCTAGTGATAGCATACTGATATAGCCTTCTCTGTTCTGGCATGAAAAATGAAAAGCTTCCTAAAGACCAAGGTTTTTCATCCCAATTTATATCCTTCCAATCTGCCACTACACTTTCTATATACCCATATGAAAGACCATGAACCCTTTCTATTTGTCTCTTTAACCCTTCAAATTTTAAAAACTTAGGAAGATTTCCAAACCGAACAGCATCCTCAGCAAGATTATAAGACCCTAATAGAACTCCTGGCTGGTCAGCAGCTTTATTATCATTAGGATACCATATAGTTGCTATTGGTAAATCAGTATAAGAACCACCTCCAACTATGCCCTGCTCCTGCCAAAACCTTTTTTTGCATAATAAAATAGATTTTTGAGCTGATACATAATCAATCTCTTTTATAGCAGCCATTTTTCTGTTGCTAAAAAGTGGGTTTACATCTATATTTCTTAGAGTAGACAAAGGCAAGGCACATACTACATAATCAAAATCTTCTTTTTTTGAGCTAAGTATTTTTCTATTGTTATATATTATTCCGACCTTGTTTCTGTTATCAAGTCTACAAATACCTTCTACCCAATTACCCATTCTAATATCTACTTTACCCAAATCTTTAGGCTCTATTCCAACATATTCGCTAGGATTAGGTCTATTCAGTGAATTGTACAAGGCAATAGGAAGCAAAGCAGTACCTCCAATAATTTCAAACATTGTACTAAAGGATAAACCACTAGCTTCCATAGCAGTTTCTATATAATTATAGTATAAAAGGAGACGTACAAAAGAAGATACACTATTTAGCATATATATAGCGCCATTACTCAAGCCTAGCTTTTCCATTACCTGCCTATGGTTAAAATAATCCCAATAATTTATTGTGCTATCAGTTATCTTCCTAATTTGAAGCAATTCCAAACGGATTTCAGGCGACATTTGAAGTAGTGGAGTATCCATAGCATAGCTGAGAAGCTCCATCCAAGAAAGCTGTTTTTCCCAGATTTTCATTCTAAATTTAGGATATATCTTGCGCTTAACATTCGCACCCTCAGGGTCATTTCTCACCTGGGTATTTTTGACATAGATAAAAGCATTAGGATTTGATTGGAGAAAAGGACGGGTATTTAACCGAAGAAGGTTAATATAATGCCAGGTAGACTCGTGAGATACAGGAATCCTCATAGCACCCAGCTCTCCATAGTTCTCTTTATCAAAAAAATAAGTATATATTCTTCCACCAATACGATTTTCCCTAGCCTCAAAGATGGTAATATCGAAGCCTAGCTTTCTTAGTTCAAAAGCAGCAGACAGACCTGCCACACCTGCACCAAGTATTGCAACCTTCTTATTTTTAAATGTACCAGGTTTAGCTATAGATGTAATGCTAGCAGGAGGCGCCAAAGCATTTACAATACCAGTGAGCTCTCTAGGATCTCTTCTTGAGTTAATGAGCAATTCTTCAATTATACTATATCTTTCAAGATTAGTGGGATTGTTAACATTAACATCATGCAACTACATCAACTCCTTCATGTGAATATATTAATGAAGGAACACATCCTCCACATTAAAGTATATTAGTCAACAATCCTATTAATGCAAACAGTTCCAGTCACTGAGCATAAAAAAAGTGAGCCAAATTATCTTGGGCTCACTACACTATTTTAAACTTTTCTTATCTATTTATATTAACCATAAGACTCTTATCAACATATACAACCACATCTCCCCTAATAGCATGTTCAGAAGGGGTCACATCATTTGTCATATCAAGACCTAGCTCTTTGGCCCTATCCACATAGTCTTGAGGCCATTTCTTATTTGGATCTACAGTATTGGTATATCCTAGAAGACGAACTAATATAGTTAATATTTCCCCATGAGTGATATAATCACTAGGAGCAAAAGTACCATCTCCACGACCTATTATAAGACCTTGATCCACAGCCACATTAATATAGCCAGCAGACCAGCGCTGATTTTTAACGTCAGTAAATATGGAATCCTTAATAAGCTCTTTAGCATCATCTTCCATATCCAATAGCTTAACAGCTAAAGTAGCAAATTGTTCCCGTGTTATCTTTTCATCAAGTCTTAAGGTGCCATCTTCAAAGCCTGTTAGTATTCCCATAGCCAATAACCTCTCAGCAGAATCCTGTCTTTGCTTATCCACATCAAGAGAAAAAGCCACAGAACTAAATATTATTACAAACGCTAGTAGAAAAATAGTAGTTTTCTTAAACAAATCTAACACCTCCTTATAACCTTAGACTCTGCAATCTTAAATTCATTATATCAAAGTAAAGAGTGTATTATCATTTCATTTGTATTACAAATTAGGCACCAAGTATTGCAGGAAAAAAGGGAATAGTGTTGAATAATAAAATAGTAACACTATAAAACTGTTTTGTAATCATATTGTAATATAATAAGACATGTATTTTGTCGATAACATAGTAGGACTAATTATACGAGGAGTGGTATTGTGAAACGATATTTATCAATGGTTTTAGCAATAATGATGGCAATTACATTTTTACCCATAAATGGCTTGGTGGTCCATGCCATCGATGAAGACATGATAACTATAACTGATATAACACCTAGCAAGGTTTCTGCAACAAGCGGAAAGGTAGTGACCTTGACAGGTACTAACTTTGGTTTAGATAAAGGAGTAACACCATCAGTTACCTACGATGGAGTTGGGACAACTGATACTCCAGAGATCATATCAGTAAGCGGAAATCAAATGGTTATCAAGCTTCAGCCAGGAACTGTAGGTAAAGCATACTTGAATATTGAAAGAACAGGTTATGGCTCAGCATCCATACCCTTTGAATATGTAGTTGATCCGACTATTTCTAAAATAATGACTAATACAGAAATAACTATATATAGGGACAACAGTGGTGAAGTTATAAAAAACCCTGATGGAACAGCAAAGAGGGACAAGAAAACCTTTGTTGAAATTTATGGTGTCTTTAACTTTTCAGAGACTAATGAAATAGAACAAAATGTATTGTTTCACGGAGAAACACCTGTAAGTGGAACAGTAGTTGAACAAAAATCAGGATATATAAAAGTAAGTCTTCCTGATCATTTTGTATTTAACAAAGAATACGATATAACAATTGATAATAAATATGGAGGACAAGCAACATTTGTTGACACTGTAATAAGCGTTGCTAAACATGACATAACTCAGCTATCAACACTGAGAGTAAGTATAGGAGACAAACTAGGTATTTCAGGAACTAATTTTCCTACAGACAACCTAGAAGTACGTCTAGTGAATACAAGTGGAGAGGATACTGCTGCAACTACTAGTAAAACACTTAGCAACATAGAAATCACAGTACCTCAAGTAGCCACAGCAGGCTATCAAAAAGTTAAAGTAATAGATACTTCAAATGCAACAAATAACACAGCAGTTACATTTGTAGACAGCTTATTAGTATTGCCAAAGCCTGCAGAATTTACAGTAACAGCTGTATCTCCAAATGCAGGACCAGTAGGAGGAAAAACAGAAGTTAGGTTAATGGGTAAGGGACTAAACCCAGACATGAAGGTGAAATTTGGAAACAACTATGCTACAAATGTAGCACTTGATACTGAAATGTCAGTAGGAGACATGACAGTACTTAAAATGTTAACTCCTCCATCAGCTAGCGCAGGACCAGTTAATATCACAATTGAAAATCCTATGGACAATGGCCTTAAGGTTTTTTCAGGAATGTTTAGATATACAGAGGTTGACAACTCTTTAGTATTCATAGATTTAAATCCTACAGAAGGCTTTGAAACAGGTGGGACTACAGTGACACTTACGGGGGTAAACTTTCAAAGAACTAAAAAAGGAATGAATCAAACAGTAAGTGATGAGTCAGACTTCGAATTGAAATCTGAAGAGGGAGAAACTAATAGTGTATTATCACTAATAAAATATGACATAGCTGATTATCAAATTCCTGGCACAGGCGAACTAGCGACTGTAGATCGTGTAAGAGAGCTTAGAGTATATTTTGGAGGAAGAAAAGCTGAAATAGTTACAATAAGGCAAGGAAATGAAGAGGGTATTTTTCAAGATTTAGCTACCATTATTAATCCAGAGACAGGCCAGCAAGAAATGACAGTAAGAACACCACAAATAGCGCTAGATCCTAGAAGAGACACACCAGTAGATGTAGAAATGGAAATACTTACAAAATACTATAGGGCAGGCACAACAGAAATAGTAGATCAGTATACTGAAAAAGCATCATCATCAAGAAAATTTACATACAAGCCTGTTCCAAGTGCACCAGAGCTTTTAGCAGTTAATAATGAAAGATTAGATGCATCACCTACAGTACCAAGTGACCCTAGTATCATATTAGACATGGCAAAGGGTCCAGCGAGTAATACAGTGTATATCTATGGATTAGATTTTAGACCAGATGCAAAGGTATACTTCTTTAAAGAAGCTAACAAGCCAATAAATGAATATATTGTGCCAAAGAATCAAGGCCAAGTTGTGTCAGTAGACAGCCTGGGGTATTCCTTAAAGAATAAACTAGTTTATAGAATAGAGGTAGTAGTTCCCAATATTCAGGAACTAGGGGAAGTGACAGTTTTAGTTCAAAATGGAGATAAGGGGAGAACTAAAACACTTAATGAATTCATCAATGAAGGTAGCAAAACAGATAATGAATTAACCATTAGACAATATGATTACTTAAGCACGCCAATTATAGATAGAATAACACCAGAGTTTGGGTCAACAACTACCACAGAGAGACCAGAGCATAGACCAGTGGCAATGATAATAGGGAAGATGTTTCTAGTAGATAATATGCAATATGAAGATGGTAGAACTGAGCTCCTAAATCCAACAGTATATCTTGTACCTAGGTCAACTCTAACACAGGATATAGTTTCAAATATAGGTGCTCCTGAATACGACAAATATAAGGCAGACATATTAGAAGTAATCGCAGAACAAGGTGGCAAAATAATATCCTTAGACGGAGTAAGAAATAGAATAGGAACTAAAATTTCGTTAAAGCTTCCAGAGGTTGAGCCTAGTGAAAAGGGATATAGGGATATAGTTATCATTAACCCAGATGGGGGCATAGCTAGGCTTGTAAATGCATTCGAGTACATGGAGCCTAAAAAACAGCCAGAAATAATATCGGTATTACCAGATAAAGGTAGCATAGACGGAGGACAAAAAGTAGTCATTACAGGTAAAGGCTTTGATTATGATATAAGAGAAATACTGGTAACAGTTACCATAGGCGGAGAAATTGTTAAAATAGACAAAGTAGAAAGAGCTCCTTCAGGAGACAACATAGTCCTTATTTCAATAACAACACCAAAGAACACAGAGGGAGAAAAGATACTTCAAGCTATAAACAACAATGATGGAGGAACAGGAGAAAGCACCTATACTTACACTAGAGTATCCACTAATCCTAGGATAAGCTCCATAACTCCTAAACACGGAGGACCGTATACACAGGTCATCATAAAAGGGGATGACTTTGTACTACCAAATCCAAATGTCAGTGATATATATGATAAAGCAGGAACTAGAGTACTATTTAACGAGCATGAATTGAATATAATAACCACATCAAAGGAACTTGATGATGGCACCACAGTAACCTCAAGTGTTTATGTAACAGATAAAAACACCATAATACTTACTTTGCCAGACAACTTACCACTAGGACTTAAAGATGTAACCATAATAAACCCAGACACCACAAGGGTCACAGTGAAAAATGGATTTACATACCTAAGTCCAAAGAGTGAACCTAAAATAGATTCCATAACTCCAAGCGAAGGAACTAGGGACGGAGGAACAAAGGTAGTCATCATAGGAGAAGATTTTAGAGAAGATAATATAGAAGTCTATTTTGGAGAGAAAAAGGGGATAGTAGAAAAGGTTCAAGAAATAGAAGGAAATAAATACAAGCTTCTAGTCACCACACCTAACTATCCAGTAGATGAGAAAATAACAGATCGGGTGCCAGTATCGGTCACAGTAATTAATAGTGACGGAGGTTCAGTAACTAAAAAAGACGGATTTACATTTAGAGTTCCTGGAAGTTTTCCTAAGATAACCACCATAGATCCTAAGGAAGGCTCTACAGCAGGCTATGAAACAGTAGTAATTAATGGAGATGACTTTAGGTTCGATGATAAAAATAAGAACGGCAAGCCAGATGGAGAAGGAGAAGAAAAAGAAGCATTACCAAAGGTTTACTTTGGCTGGGAAGAAGCAATAGATGTCCAGTATTCAAGCTATGGAGTTTTAATAGTGAAGACACCTTCTCAGGAAAATGAAGGGCCAGTTGATGTTACAATAACAAATCCAGATGCAGGTACCATAGTCCTTAAGAATGGCTTCACATACAGAAAATCCAAGCCAACAATAACAAGTATTACTCCAGATACAGTAACAAAGTTTGGTGGAACAGAAATAACTGTTGTAGGTACTGGATTTATAGAAGGCAGAGGGGTTGGCGACCAAACAGGTCAAGACCTACCACAGGACCCAGGAGATAATAAAGCTCCCATCTACGGATTAAATATTGATGTAGAAGTAATAATAGGTGATGAAGAGGCTTCTTCTAAAATAACGGGAAGATATGCAGAAGTGAATATTGGAGGCATAAAAGTAACCTATGACAATAGAGACGTATCTGATTCTAACAAGGTAAGAGTAAAATACAAAGATGACCCAGAAATAGAATTTAAGCTTAACCCACAGCAGTCAAGGATAGTTTTATTACAGACTGGTACTGGAACCAAGGGTATAGAGGGTGTAAAAATATCCATAAAAGACAACACACTCATAGTAACTAGAGGATTAGCCCCAGCAGTAAGATATGTAGATACAAACACCCTTATAGTAACTACACCAGCAGTAGAAAACACAGGTACAAAATCTGTAAGAATAGTAAACAGAGATAACGGTACTGCTAAAGGAAGCATTATAATCAAGAATCCTGATTCAAAGCCTGAAATTACTAATATAGAGCCTAAAAGAGAAATATATAATGCAGTTAACTCAGAAAAAGTGGACTATTATGCTACAGAATCAACAATTGATGGAGGTCTAACCTTCACCATTATAGGTAAGGACTTTAGAAAAGGCGTCAGAGTCTTTATAGGAAATCAAGAGGCAGAGATAATCTCAAAGAACAACGAAGAGACCCAACTCATAGTTCGCTCCCCAAAGGGACGAGATATAGACGTGAACAAGCCTCTTAGAATAGTGGTAATAAATGAAGACGGAGAAAGTGCAGACTCCGCACTTTCAAAAATAGGAGATGCACAGGCACCAGCTTACTATATCTATAGGCCTAAGGAAAGTGACCCTACAATAGAAAGCGTTACTCCAAACAGAGGAAGTATAGCAGGTGGGGACATAATTAGGATACTAGGTAATGATTTTAGAATAGAAGATATTACAGTAAGAATAGGAGCTAGAGAAGCTACAGTAATAACAAAGGATTCATCATATAAGGAGCTAATAGTTGTTACACCACAAGGAGACATATTAGGTCCAGTAGATATATTCATAAGAAATGAAGCTGCTCTTGGAGAAGTAGTATTGAGGAATGGCTTTACCTACTACTCAAATCCTAGCATAACAAGTGTCACTCCAAACGAGGCACACAATACAGGAGGACAAAAAGTAACCATAAGGGGTAATATGTTTTTACAAGGAATAAAGGTATTAATTGGAGATACTCCAGCCACAGAAATCAAGCTAATAGATGACAGGACCATAGAAATAACTACCCCACCGGGAGAGCTTGGACCGAAGGATGTAAAAATTGAAAATACAGATGGAGGCTCATATACATTAAAGAATGGTATAACATATGTAGTTCCTGTACCAGAAGGCCCAACAGGCTTGGTAGCCTATCCAGGAAATGAAAGATCAATTACACTGAGATGGGACAAGGCAGAAGGTGCTCATAGATATAAAATATTTGGTACTACTAATACCAGAGATGGTTATGAATTCATAGCAGAAACAGAATCACTAGAATATATTCTTAGGAATCTAAAGCCAAACACTAGATACTATTTTAGACTATGGGCTTTAAACAAATACGGAGAATCAATAGACTATGATTATACATGGACAACTACTTTAAAATCCAAGGATGACGATGAGGACCATAAGTATGATGAAACAGAGTCCACGACAACAGTAGTTAATTACACAAATAGTATTATTTCAGTGGATCTGCCAAAAGACTATAGGGGAAATCAATACAGCTTAGACTTTACAGATGCTAAGTACAACAAATATGAAAAAATAAGAATAGTAGTCCCTATGTCAGCAATTAGCTACAGTAGTGGAGGAGTATTTGTATCCACAAAGGATACATCACTCTATATTTCTATGTATGATTTAATGTATAGCACATACTTCACAGCGTCTAGGAATGAAAAGGATGCAAATGTTATAGTGACACTTTCAAAACTTAATAGCACAGAAAAAGCTAGATTAACCAAAGGGCTTACAAGAAAAGAAAAAGCATTAAGTGATGGATTTGACATAAGCCTTGAGCTTCAAAGACAAAAAAATATTGAAGCTATTAAAATTACAAATGGTATAAACATAAGCTTTATAGTTGAACAGAAAGATTTAGATAAAGATAATCTTTATTTAGCAAAATACAACTCAAAGGACAATAAGCTAGAAAAAGTAAGCTCAAGTACTACTTACAACTATGACATAAGCAGAGAGGCATATATACACAGAGTATCATCACAAATAGAAGAAAATGCAAAGCTCATAGTCATATATAAAGAGTAGAGAAAATAATTGAGAATTGAGAATTGAGAATTATGTAGGCTCTCGTTTTTCCGCAATTCTTATAAACCAGAGGTGATTTAATGACTAAAAAAAACATAAAGGGGACATCAGCTCTTAGAGCATGTCCCCAAGCTTTAGTATATTTGTTGATACTTGTGACTGTGCTTTCCAGCTTATCCACAGTCTATGCTCAAAGTTATGAGGATATTGTTCAGTACCAAGGCTTCCATAACTATAAAGCCCTGTATACCAATATTGATTTTACAGATATAGAGACCCATTGGGCCAGAAACTCCATAAACAGAATGAGTGCCCTATCAATTATAAGAGGCTTAGGAAACAACAGATTTGGCCCAAATGATTCACTATCTAGGGAAGAGGCAATATCCCTTATAGTGCGTCTCATGGGACTAGAATCAGAAGCACAGCTGAGAGGACAGGCCTTGATAGACAACAGGGATACAGGAGGAATAAAGATACTAGGAACGGGTGACTATTGGGCAGACGGATACATAAATGTAGCAGTCAATATAGGAATAGTTTCAGCAGATGAAAAGAGAACCATAGAGGCCCTAACAGAAAACCAAAGGACAGCATTAGAAGAAGGCTTAGAAAGCAGAATGCTTTCCTACGAAAGCAATGAAGCCTATAGCCTAGCTCAACAAAACAACATAAGAAACCAGCTTCAAACCAAGCTAACAAAAACCTACACATGGAAAAGACCTGCCTCAAGAGAGCAGGTAGCAGTGTGGGTAGCTAGAGCAGTAGGACTTTCGCCAATAACCGGCCAGTCTCAGCAAATGATATACAATTTAAATGATTGGACCACCATAGATACAATAAAGCTTCCATTAATAGAAGCAGTCCTTCAAAAAGGAATTATGAAGGGAAATGACAATAGAAGCTTTCTTCCAAAGGACTCCTTGAAGAGAGCAGAAATGGCGACCATTATAGATAATATACATTTAGAAGCACTTGAAAATCAAGGTTACGTCATAAAAACAGGTATAGTAGAAAGAATAGACACACTAACAGAATCTATAGATGGGACTACCAATAGAAAGAAAGTATTTATAAGCAAAAATGATGACTCCACCATATCTGCCCTTGTATTTCAGGAATCAGACAAGGAAACACATGACAGAGGATTCGTAGCAATAAAGAATGGAGAAATAGTACTCCCATCTGAAATATATGAAAATGAATATATTAGATATTATATAAATCCAGAAAACAATGTAATCCTAGTTGAAGCCCTTCCTAATGACAAATCAGAAATAGAAGGCTTTCTACAATTCATAGACATTGAGCAAAAACTAATAACCATAAAGGATTACTATGATAGACTATATAGCTTTAAAATAGCAGAAGGAGCAAATATTAGAGTAAACGACCTGTCGACTACACTAGACCAACTCCTATATGATCAAGAGCTAGTACTAAAGGTCAGCAATGGAAATGTAGTAGACATAAAGGGATACTTAAGTATAGACAATCCTGAATACATACATCCAGGAGAAAAGGTAGTCATAGGAAAAGTCCTCTATTTTAACAAAATAGATGGAAAAGTAACATTAATAGAAGATGGCAAACAGGAGGAATACATAATAGATTCATTTACTCCTGTAGTCAAGAACAATGCTAATGTAGGTATAAACAGTATAAGAGAAGGAGATATTCTAAGACTGGAATTTGACGACTATAAAGGGAAGATGCCCATAAAAGCATATATAGCCAATCCAGATAGGCAAATAGCCAATCTATATAAGGCAAATATAGTCAACTATAACCCTAGTAGAAATGAGGTAATACTACAAAGTCTTGCTTACTATGACAACACACAATGGAAAAGCAGTCCACAAGACATAAAGCTTACTTTAAGTGGGGATTCAACCATCTATATAAATGGAAGAGCCATTACAAAGGAACTTTTAAGCAACTATTTGGGACGAGAGGCATATATAGCCACAGCTCACAGCTTTGGCAAGGAAGAAGCCATAAAGCTAGTATTTAAAGCAGGAGTTGAAAAGAAGTATAGTGATTCAATACAGGATATAGCCTTTGGAGATGGGAAAATCAAAGTTGACTACAGTGAAATGTACTATGATGATAGCACCATAATAATAAAAGATGGAAAGCTAATACACCCATACAATCTAAAGGAAGATGACAGTGTCTTTGTTATATCACATGGCTCAGGCACCCAAACAGCTTCACTAATATCAGTAGAAGGCATAGAAGCTACAGGACTGGTAGTCTACAGAGGAAGAATAGATGATATAAGCCAGTATGGATTCCAGCTGTATAATATAAACATAATAGAAGGAACAGAACAAGATACAACTAGAAGAAAAACCTTTGATATAAGCGAAGATACAAAAATCATAGACACAAGATATGACGAAGTAAAAGAAGTAACCGTAGAAGAATTTACAAATAGTAGATTCCTTAGAGATAGATATAGATGGGATGAAGAAAACTATATCAGAGAGTATGCATATGCCATAGGAGACGGAGACATGGTATTTGCCATAGATATCATAGACAGAGACAAAGAAGGACAAGTAATATCAGCAGCAAACATCAAAACAATAGATAGACAAGAAGAAATGATCACTATAAAAGACATAAGAGACTGGAACGCCTTTAGAGAAGTCTGGAACGTAAACAGATCCGAAGTAAACCTAGACGTAAAAGAAGCACTATTCATCAAAAACGGAAGACCAGTCACACTAAACGAAATACGTAACAATGACAATCTATATATAATAAGAAGAAACGACTTTGGATATATAATTATCTGTAGATAAAGTAAGAAACAAAATAGGAATACTAAGCGAAGCGAGTTTGCAAGTTGTAGGATTTTTTACTGGAATAAGCTATAGAATTATTCATGTCCGAAACCGTGAGTGTGTATTTCTATTATGTTTCGATGACGCCATATAAAAGGAGGCAGAGAATGAAAAGAATAGTAGCACTAATGATAACAATGGCCCTAGTATTTACAGCTATGCCTAACTATGCAGTCCTAAACAATGCTGGCTTTGAAGGCGGCATTCATAGAAATGAAAGAGACAAGAAAAAACTAAAAGAGTACAAGGAAATGATTTTTATAACAGGTAGCCCAACCCTATTGCAGGGCACAATAGAAATCAAAGAATCAGATAAGAAGCTTACCTATAAATATAAGCTAGCAAGCAAAGACAATACCATCGCCATGACAAGAGATATAGACCTTGAAAGACTAATAGACGATAACACATACCATAGACAAGTAATGGAAGCAAACAACATCACCAAATACAAAGAGACCATAACCATAGACGATGAGGATGGCAGAAAAAACTATGTGCTTACAGACTATAGGCTCCACAACTCAACCATAGATGATAACCAACCAGTAGTCACATATTATCAAGGAGGCTGGGTAGGCACAAAAGTATATACCATAAATGGAACAGAAGGAAAAATAATAGAAGAAATAACAGGAGATATCTATGGATATGACCATTATTGGGGCGGTACAGAAACACAGAAAATCCATAAGGACATCACATATATTACAGAAGACGAGAACTACGAAGAACAAAAACAATACGGCTATGCAGATATAGATATATCTTTTAAT
>Ga0265293_10001821_pt1 | contig 45176 bp, 35 predicted proteins | sample Munlanlewell138R_FD_192505 | JGI IMG/M metagenome (GOLD analysis project Ga0265293, IMG submission 192505) | Leachate microbial communities from a municipal landfill in Southern Ontario, Canada - Leachate well 138R | ecosystem: Engineered > Solid waste > Landfill > Unclassified | place: Canada... | reverse complement strand
CATCAATTTCAACAACATACTGATTGGCACGCTCGCACGCCAGCCGGATTCTGAGGACGACTCACATGCAATGGGAAACCGTGATCGGGCTGGAAATCCACGCACAGCTCGCAACTAACACTAAAATTTTCTCGGGTAGCTCGACCACCTTCGGTGCCGAACCCAACACTCAGGCCAGCTTAATTGACTTGGCCATGCCTGGCACTTTACCGGTGCTCAACCAAGAAGCCGTACGCATGGCCTGCATGTTTGGCTTAGCGGTGGATGCACATATCGCTGAGTACAATATTTTCGCGCGAAAAAACTACTTCTACCCTGACCTACCCAAAGGCTATCAAACCAGCCAAATGGATGATCCGATTGTCGGCATGGGGCATTTGGATATTGCCTTAGAAGACGGCAGCATCAAACGCGTCGGCATTACCCGTGCGCACCTTGAAGAAGATGCGGGCAAAAGCTTGCACGAAGACTTTAGCGGCATGACCGGAATTGACTTAAACCGTGCCGGTACACCGCTCTTAGAAATCGTCTCAGAACCAGAACTAAGCAACGCTAAAGAAGCGGTGGCCTACGCTAAAGCCATCCACACCTTAGTGCGCTACTTAAATATCTGTGACGGCAATATGGCTGAAGGCTCGTTCCGCTGCGACTGTAACGTCTCGGTGCGCCCCAAAGGCCAAACGACGCTGGGGACGCGCACTGAAATCAAAAACGTGAACTCGTTTCGCTTTATTGAACGCGCAATCAATCATGAGATTCAACGTCAAATTGAATTGATTGAAGACGGCGGTAAAGTGGCGCAAGAAACCCGTTTGTACGATCCAAGCAAAGATGAAACGCGCTCCATGCGCAGCAAAGAAGAAGCCAACGATTACCGTTACTTCCCTTGCCCAGATTTGCTACCGGTGCATATTCCACGCGAGATGCTCGAGGCTCTACGTACTAAGCTGCCTGAGTTGCCCACGCAAAAACGTGAACGTTTCGAGTCTGCTTTTGGCTTATCCACTTACGATGCCAGTGTGTTATCCGCCAGCCGTGAAATGGCTGACTACTTTGAAGTCGTCACCGCTACTTGTCAGGATGCTAAGCTGGCGACCAACTGGGTGATGGGTGAGCTGTCCAGCCTACTTAATAAAGAAAACCTAGAGATCACTCAGTCACCGGTTAGCGCTGAGCACTTGGGTGGTATGTTGCTGCGCATTAAAGACAACACCATTTCCGGCAAAATCGCGAAAATGGTGTTTGAAGCCATGGCGGCAGGCGAAGGCGACGCGGATCACATTATTGAACAGCGCGGCCTCAAGCAAGTCACTGACAGCGGCGCGATTGAAGCGATGCTCGATGAAGTACTGGCGGCTAACGCCGAGCAAGTTGAACAATACCGCGCCAGCGATGAAAATAAGCGTGGCAAAATGTTTGGTTTCTTTGTTGGGCAAGCCATGCGCGCCTCAAAAGGCAAAGCCAACCCGCAACAAGTCAATGAGTTACTCAAGCAAAAACTTGATCAGTAATCTGTGACTGCACTGCAGCTGGCCGGCAATCGCCAGCTGCAGTTTACAGCCCTGCATGCACTGCCCAAGGAGTTAGTCTATGCGTATTTTTATGCTCGTTGCCGCGCTACTGTTAGTCAGCGCCTGCTCCTCACAACACACCCGTCCAGAGGCCATTAGCAGTGGCAAAGCGTCCTGGTATGGCGCACAACACCACGGCAAGAAAACCGCCAGCGGCGAACGCTTTAACCAACACGCGCTGACTGCCGCGCATCGCAACCTAGCCTTTGGCACGCGCGTCAAAGTCACCAACAGGCTGAACAACAAAAGTGTCACGGTACGCATCAATGATCGCGGCCCCTATAGCAAAGGCCGTATTATTGATATATCACGCGCCGCCGCAGAAAAAATTGATATGCTTCAGCGCGGTGTTATTCCTGTGCAGATACAGGTGTTGCGCTAATATATTTCACTGAAAAGACCCTCACCGCTGCAGCACAACCTGCTAATCTAGCGGCCATAATGTAAAGAGTCGGAGTCACCGCATGTCCATCGAAATGTTTGTTTACCTTATTGGCGGCTTTATCTTGCTGGTATTCGGCGCAGAAGTGCTGGTCCGTGGTGCTGCACGCCTAGCGGCACGCTTTGGTATTTCACCACTGATTATTGGTTTAACCGTGGTTGCTTTTGGTACCAGCGCACCAGAAATGGCAGTCAGTACCCAGTCGGCCTTTCTCGGCCAAGGTGACATTGCGATTGGTAATGTGATTGGCAGCAATATCTTTAACGTATTGGGGGTTTTAGGCTTATCCGCGTTAATTACGCCGCTACTGGTATCACGTCAGTTGGTCCGTCTTGATGTGCCATTGATGATTGCCGCCGGCTTTTTAGCCTGGTTTTTAGCCTTAGATGGCAGCTACAGCCGTCTCGATGGTTTGATTTTATTTGCCTGTATTATCAGCTATACCGGCTATTTAATTATCAGCAGTTTAAAGGCTTGGAAACCAGGCCAAGCATTGCAGAGCGACGAAGAATATAGTGCCCAGGTTAACCCGCACCGGTACGCCACCTTAATGAATACGGCCTATATTTTGGCTGGCCTCGCCTTACTGGTAACCGGCTCTAATCTATTGGTCAGTGGCGCCGTAAGCTTGGCGCAAGCCTTAGGCTTATCTGAGCTGGTGATTGGCTTAACCATTATCGCCGTTGGCACCTCATTACCTGAACTGGCCACATCCTTGATTGCCGCGTGGAAAGGTGAGCGTGATATTGCCGTGGGTAATATTGTCGGCAGCAACCTGTTTAATTTGCTCGCGGTACTAGGTTTGGCCGGTTTGGTCTCACCCGAGAAAATTGCCGTTGCACGCTCTGCGATTGAATTTGATTTTCCAGTGATGATGGCGGTAATGGTGGCCTGTCTGCCAATTTTCTTCGCCGGCTATCGTATCAACCGCTGGGAAGGCGCATTATTTTTAAGCTATTACGTGGCCTATACCGCCTACTTGATTATGCAAAGCAATGGTGATTCCTTTGCTAACACCTTTGCCGATGCCATCATTGGCTATGTGGTACCGTTAACTGCCATTACGTTATTTGTGATTGCCGCACGCGCTTGGCGTATCCAGCGTGGCTTACCCTTAGAAAAATAAATGTAGAGCGCCACTGAATATTCAGTGCGCCCTGTTAAGCGCCTTTACACAATGAGTTGACTATGGCCAAACGTACACTAAATCGCCGCCAAGGCTGGCGTATTAATAAGATCCAAGACGAACGTCTGGCGCGCGCAGCCAAGCGTGAAGAGCGTACCCTTGAGGAGCTGGAAGGTGGCGACTTAGGTACTGAGCAGCATGGTCTGGTGATTGCTCACTTTGGCGTACAAGTCGAAGTGGAAGCGGAGTCAGAAGAACTGGCTGGGCAAACCTATCGCTGCTATCTGCGCGCCAATCTACCGGCGCTGGTAACCGGTGATCGCGTAGTCTGGCGTCCGGGTAACCAAGGCCTGGGCGTGATTGTTGCGCAACTGCCACGTCACAGTGAATTACGCCGCCCTGACTCGCGCGGACAGTTAAAACCGGTCGCCGCTAACGTCGACCTGATTGTGATTGTGTTCGCCCCATTGCCAGAGCCGCATGCCAACTTAATTGACCGTTATATTATTGCTGCCGAACATGCGGGGATTAAACCCTTATTGCTGCTCAATAAATCTGACTTACTCGATTCTAGCGGCAGCTCACGCGCACATAACTTGCTCAACACCTACCACAGCTTAGGCTATCCCCTGCTTGAGGTCTCGGCCTATTCCGGTGATGGTTTGGCAAAACTGCAAGCGCAACTGAATAATCAGGTCAGCGTCTTTGTTGGCCAATCTGGTGTTGGTAAATCATCCTTAGTCAACTGCTTGCTGCCAGATACTGACACGCGTGTCGGCCCGCTTTCAGAACTCACGGGTAAAGGTACGCACACGACAACCACCGCGCGCTTATTTCACTTCCCTGCCGGCGGCGATTTGATTGACTCACCGGGTATTCGTGAATTTGGCCTAAGCCATGTCAGCGTCGCCGATGTGGAAGCAGGTTTTATTGAGTTTCAGGAACATTTAGGCCTCTGTCGCTTTCGCAACTGCAGCCATGAGCATGAGCCGGGTTGTGCTTTATTAGCCGCGGTTGAAGCCGGCAAAATCCACCCACAACGCTTGGCCAGTTTCAAACATATTATCAGCGGTCTGACTAGCGACCATTATTGAACACTGCACCGCCGTGCTTAGCAATAGGCACGGCGGTTTAGCATCGATTGATTATTAATATTTTAATCACAAGCTAAGAGCAGCACTGTACTCATACGTACAACTGCTGAGTCGATATGAGCTATACTGCGCCATTCATTACAATTTTATTTCGTATCATTTTATTAATAAATAACTAAGGGTCTCAGTACATGGACATCAAGCAGCGTCTATTTATTTTTATGCAATATATATTGCCGCAGCATACATTGTCGCGCTTAATTGGCCATCTAGCAGAGTGCCAAACACCTTGGTTTAAAAATCGTCTGATTGTTTGGTTTATCAAGCGCTATCAGGTGAATATGAGTGAAGCGCAGCTGGAAGATCCAAGTGCCTACCGTCACTTTAATGACTTTTTCACTCGCGCACTAAAGCCCGATGCGCGCCCCATCGATGACACAGCTCAAGCGGTGGTCAGTCCTGCTGATGGTGCCATCAGTCAATTGGGCAGCATTGAACATGGCCGTATTTTTCAGGCCAAAGGCCACAGCTTCAGTTTATTAGAATTACTGGGTGGTGATGCCGAGCGCGCGGCACCTTTTATGGGTGGTAGTTTCTCAACCATCTACTTATCACCCAAAGATTACCACCGTGTGCATATGCCGCTGACCGGTATTTTACGTGAAATGGTCTACGTCCCTGGCCGTTTGTTTTCCGTCAATCAAACCACCGCGGAACATGTGCCTGAGCTTTTTGCGCGCAATGAGCGTGTCGCCTGCCTCTTTGATACTGAACAGGGCCCAATGGCCGTGGTATTAGTCGGTGCCATGGTGGTAGCCAGCATTGAAACAGTCTGGGCGGGTTTAATCACCCCGCCGCTACGCGAGATACGCAGCTACGATTACAGCCAAGCCTCTAGACAACCGATTACCCTGCAAAAGGGTGCGGAACTGGGGCGTTTTAAATTAGGCTCGACGGCCATTGTTTTATTTGGTGCCAACCATGTGCAATGGAATGCTGATTTACACGCCAGCAGCGCCGTACAAGTCGGCCAGTGCCTTGCTGTAGAAGTTTGACGAAAGGTATAATTAAACGCTAACGGCACATAGCCAAAAACCAATATTGACGCAACTTAAGTCATATAAAAAGCCGCTTAAGCAGGACCCTCTAATGGATGCACGCAGCCCTACACTACGTTTACGCATACCGACACCGCAAGGTACTTATGTTGCCTTCTGCAAGCCGTACCCGCGCGAACTAAAATTGTGGATCGAAGACCTGCCCAAAGCCAATATTGGTGAAACTGCGCGACTATTGTATCAAGCGCTGATTGAACTCAATGACTTCAAAACACCGGCTGATAACCGCATACAATTGCTTGAGTTATTACGCCCAGAAGTGATGTTTATTAACTCACAACTGGAGAAACACTTTTTAAATAACTCAATTATGCTGGATGAGCGGCCGAAAAAAGTTGCCAATTTGTGCCAAGCAATACAAAACCATTTAACCATTGGTTATAAATTAGTTATTGCCGATAGCCTTGAACAACGCGGTACTATTTTAGCTTTAGCCCTACAGCGCAGCATGCACAGTATGTTTGCCTCCTTAGTGCGCACCTACCAGCTGTATTACCCAGCACCACGCTTATTTTGGTTAGAGTTACATCAAGTCTATTTACTGGCGCGTAAAAACAATCTGCATACCCAGCCGATTAGCGAAACCTTACTGAGCAATATTTCAGAGCAAAGTATTGAGTCAGCGTACCGCTGTGCTTTACTACTGAGCTGTGCACGCATCAATCAAATGCGCCAAAGTGATATTGCACTCTTGGCGCGTATTTTACCCAGCTGGAGTCATCTCTCTGCTCTGCAGAATGTCGAATTAGCCAGCAGTTTATTTGTGGTCAACCTCAACAGTGATGCGCCACCACGCTACAAAGAGTTGATTGCCGAAGATCAGAGTACAACACACCTAGGTTTTAATACGCTGGCGCTGGCTGAAGCACTGATGGAGCAGCAACAGCCATTGATTCAATATAAAAAAACTGCCGCCCGCCTGAGTGTGCCGGAGAATATGTCCGGCACACTCATTGCACAACTGTGCAGCGCATGGGGAAATATTGCCAAACGCGACTTTCAACGCACCAGCAGTCAAGGCAGCTTGCAGGTGTGTTTAGGTATGAGTGCCGTCCATTACTATTTGGCCGGACAAGAGTCTTTTGAGCAACATCTCCAATTGCCAAGCGCATCACTGGTCGAATACAACCCTGATAACAGTCCGCCTGATATCTGGAACTATGCCATTGATGCTAGGCTTGATACAGAAAAAGACCCTTTACTCGCTGATCTGATTGAGTATCAAGCAACGCCCATCATCACCGATCACACCAGCCCTGAGCCGATAGCGCCCACTGCGGCTTTATACCCTGCCTATGCCTTATCGATCGTCAATCATAGCCCTGGCGGCTATTGCCTCGCTTGGCACGACACTGTTCCTGCGCAGTTGCAAGCAGGGGAAATTATCGCCTTACGTGAGACCACGGATAAAGCCTGGACGACAGCCGTGGTGCGTTGGATTCGCCAAGCAGGCACGAGCAGCACACAAATGGGTATTGAATTGATTGCACCCAACGCTCAACCCTGCGGCTTACAATTGTTACGCAGTGGTGATCTATCAAGTAATTTTTTACGCGCGCTACTGGTTCCAGAAATACCTGCCCTATCGCGCTCAGCCAGTCTAATTGTGCCGCGCATTCCTTTTCACGAAGGTAATCAGGTGATCATTAATCAGCGCGGCAAAGAGCTTAAAGCAGTTCTGACTAAGCGGTTAATGAATACAGGAAGTGTGAACCAATTTGAATTCAACCTGTTAACACCTGTGCAACCCGTTAAAACTGTGAACACCAGCACAGCCCCAACAGTAAAAAGCAAGGACAGTAGCGAAGACTTTGACTCACTCTGGAAGTCACTGTAAGTTCTGATCTATTGATTTCAGCCAACAGGGATGTGCTGCGTGCACTTGTGTACTCGTTATGCATGCTGAGCCAAAAACACTTCGCTTACTTATTGTCGATGACTGCGCCCATAACGCTGAGCGTATATTTGAACTGTTTCGTGCGACGGGGCATTGCCTGCAAGCGCAACACGTCAGCTCTCTTGAAGCGCTTAATCGCGCACTTAAGACCCCATGGGATGTGTGCATCGCCGCTCATCGCTGCCAAAATGCGCCCTCGGTCGCGGCTCTAAACTGCATTCAGCAGCAGCGCAGTGACATCTCATTTATTCAACTGACACAAGACAACTCCTCAGCCGCGCTAACCGCTGCCTTGCACGATGGCGCTCAGGATGCGGTCTACCAGGCTGATGAGCAGCGCTTAATTTTAGTCGTGCAACGCGAGCTAGCCCATCTTGCCGAGCGTCGTCAACGCCGTGCAGTGGAGATCGCACTGAAAACCACACAGCAACGCTATCAAGCCGCTATTGATAGTGCTGGATTCGCAGCGCAACTGCGCCAACTCAGCAGTCAGGATTTAGTCACCGGTCTTTATAATCGTCAGCATTTTTTGCAGCAGCTGGATGCCGCAAGCGAGCGCGCCATCAATATCGGTCAGCCCGCAAGCCTAGCCTATATCAAAGTTGACCATTACTCGCAGCTGCAAGTACAGCTTGGCCTGGCCGCGATCGACTTATTTTTGCTGGATCTGGCCAAACTCCTACGCCAGCACTTAAAGCATGGCGCACACCTCGCCCGTCTCGCAGATAATGCCTTTAGTCTACTGACCCCCGATACCAGCCCAGAGGATGATAAAGCTCAGCTGCTCAACTTAATTAAACGCGTCGAGGCGCAGCTGTTTGATATCAATGGCCGTAGCGCACAAACCACCTTAAGTATTGGCGTGGCTCGTCTGGGCGAAAAGAGCGCTCATGCCTCAACGGTCTTAAAGCGTGCGCAGCACTGTGCCGAGCAGCTGAGCCAAGGCAATGGTTTAAAAATCTATAATCCAGCAGATGACCTCGCCGCTACGGCGAAACGCGGCGAGGTGCTGGCCATGCTGCACCAAGCTCTGGAACACAACAGCTTCAAATTACTCTTTCAGCCTATCGTGGCTTTACATGCGGGGCCAGATCAGCTTTACGAAGTGTTGCCGCAACTGGTCAGCCCTCGTGGTCACAACATCCCTAGGGCTGAGTATTTAGATGCCGCTCTCGGCGCAGGCTTAGCAGAAAAAATCGATCGATGGGTTCTGCTTAACGCTATTCAGCAGTTGAGCAAGCAGCACCAGCAAGGCCTAACCACTCGTTTATTTATTCCATTGTCGAGCGCCAGCTTAAACGATAAAACTTTAATGGTTTGGCTGGCTGAGGTGCTTAAGGCTTCACCTTTAGCCGCTCATAGCCTTATTCTCCAACTGCGTGAAAGTGATGCCATCAGCCACTTAAAACATGCCAAAGCGCTGAGCAGAGGCTTGCAACCATTGCAGTGCCAGCTTGCCTTAGAGCAATTTGGCGGTGCAGCCAACCCACTGGCTATATTTAAGCATCTGCCACTTGATTTCGTAAAACTTGAGCACAGCTTCAGCGCACAACTCAATCAGCCCGCCGCACAACACCGACTCACCGACCTGCTGACACTGCTGCATCGGCAAGACAGCCGCAGCATAGTACCAAACATCAATAGCGCTAGTATTTTACCTGCGCTTTGGCAAGCCGGAGTCCAGTATATTCAAGGGTGCTATTTGCAAGAGCCAAGCCCTAACATGCACTACGACTTCGCTTTAAACGATCAATAACAGGGCTCGCGCGCAGCCCTCAGCACAGCCATTAGGATACCCGCGAGACAAGGGCTCTAGCTAATTAAGAGCCGTACGCGGTTAAGCCGCCTGGCCTTGCTCAGCCATTTATCACATCACACCGCTTGTTGCTTTATCCAAGGCGCCAGAGCAGGTATCATAGGCATCTTGTTTTTACCTTATTTCATTTAAGCTGCGCGCAGGCTGGAAAGTCCATGTCGATGGTTCGTATTGGCCCCTACACATTAGCTAACAACCTGATTCTCGCGCCAATGGCCGGCGTTACAGATCGTCCACAACGCCAATTATGTGCGCGTTTTGGCGCAGGTTTAACAGTCGCAGAAATGCTCACCAGCGACACCCGCTTATGGAGCAGTCGCAAATCCAGTTTACGTCTATTAACCGATAGCGATCCTGAACCACGCTCGGTACAAATTGCCGGCGCAGATCCACAGATGCTGGCCCATGCCGCGCAGCAGTGCGTGGCCTTAGGCGCGCATATTATTGATATCAATATGGGCTGTCCAGCGAAAAAAGTCTGTAATAAAGCGGCCGGCTCGGCGCTGCTTAAAGACGAGCAATTGGTCACTGAGATTCTCCACGCAGTGCGCGCAGCAGTTGATGTTCCCGTCACCTTAAAAATCCGTACCGGCTGGGATCAAGCGAATAAAAACGGAGTGACCATTGCTAAAATTGCCGAACAAGCAGGCATCAATGCACTTGCGGTACATGGCCGCACTCGTGCAGATCGCTACAATGGTGACGCCGAATACGATACTATTGCACTTATTAAGCAGGCCGTCTCAATTCCAGTCTTCGCCAATGGCGATATTGACAGTCCATTTAAGGCACAACAGGTGCTCAGACAAACGGGTGCAGACGGCTTACTGATTGGTCGCGCAGCACAGGGACGACCGTGGATTTTCCAGGAAATAAACCATTTTCTGACCACGGGTGAAATACTGCCAGCCATCAGTTTAAACGCATTAGAGTCAATCCTGCTTGAGCATCTTGAGCTCCTGCATGCGTTCTATGGCCAGCCGATGGGTGTGCGTATTGCTAGGAAACACACTCACTGGTACTTAGCTTCATTACCAGGGGCACAACAATTTCGTACAACGTTTAATCAGCTGGATTGCGAAGCAGCACAAAAGCACCATATTCAGGTCTTTTTTCTTCACCTTCGCGCTCTAGGCTTAACAGACGCTGCATGATTCCAATGATAAAACGTTCCGTTATGAGATATCTGTCGTGACAAAAACTACTATGCCGCTTATGACCATCAGCAACAGTGAACACTTGACCTTACGTGCATGTGTTGAAAAAACGTTGCACGAGTACTTTGCCCATTTAGATGGTGCGCACGTCAATGATGTCTATAATCTGGTGCTGAGCGAAGTTGAAGCGCCCTTATTTGCCTCTGTGATGCAGCATGTACAGGGTAATCAAACCCGCGCTTCAGAAATGCTCGGTTTAAACCGAGGCACCTTGCGTAAAAAACTTAAGCAATACAATCTTCTTTAACATATAACCCTGCTCACCTCATCGCTGAGGTTCTATGCAGTTTGCCGTTTATAGCTAGGAAACCCAATGACTGACCACACATCAAAAACGCCTATTCGTCGTGCTTTAATCAGTGTCTCTGATAAAACGGGTATTGTTGAATTCGCACAAGCCTTAGACGCTCTAGGCGTTGAGATTCTATCCACCGGCGGCACCTTTAAATTACTCAAAGACAATGCCATCCCTGCTATTGAAGTGGCGGATTACACCGGCTTTGCAGAAATGATGGATGGTCGGGTGAAGACTCTGCATCCAAAAATTCATGGTGGCATTTTAGGCCGTCGTGATATTGACGCAGCGATTATGGCTGAACACGGCATCAAGCCGATTGATTTAGTGGCAGTTAACCTCTACCCCTTCGCGGCAACCGTGGCTAAAGCCGATTGCAGCTTGCCCGATGCGATTGAAAATATCGATATCGGCGGCCCGACCATGGTGCGCAGCGCGGCGAAAAACCATAAAGATGTGGCCATTGTGGTCAACAGCAGTGACTACGGCACTATTATCGAAGGTTTAAAGCAAGGCGGTTTAAGCTACGCACAACGCTTTAACCTCGCACTAAAAGCCTTTGAGCACACCGCAGCCTACGACGGTATGATCGCCAACTACTTGGGCACCATTGAGCAGTCTGCCGAGACCCTCAGCACTGAGCAGCGTACAGCCTTCCCAAATACCTTTAATACCCAGTTTATTAAAGCGCAAGATATGCGTTACGGAGAAAACCCACACCAAAGCGCCGCTTTTTACACTGAAGCTAACCCACAAGAAGCCAGCATTGCTAGCGCGGTACAGCTGCAAGGTAAAGAGCTGTCCTTTAATAACGTGGCGGATACCGATGCCGCGCTTGAGTGCGTCAAAAGTTTTGTAAAACCGGCCTGTGTGATTGTAAAACACGCCAACCCTTGCGGTGTTGCCGTGGCCACTGACGCCGAAGGCGGTATCCGTCAGGCCTACGAATTGGCCTACGCCACGGATAGCGAGTCCGCTTTCGGCGGCATTATTGCTTTTAACCGCGAACTCGATGGCGAGACGGCACAAGCCATTGTCGAGCGTCAGTTTGTTGAAGTCATTATCGCCCCCAGCATCAGCCAAGCCGCACGTGATATTGTTGCCAGCAAAGCCAATGTACGTTTACTCGAGTGCGGTCAATGGCCCGCCGAGCGCAGCGCCAGCTTGGATTACAAGCGCGTTAACGGTGGTTTATTAGTCCAGAGCCGTGACATTCAAATGATCACTGCTGCCGACTTAAAAGTGGTAACCAAACGCGCGCCCACTGAGCAAGAAATCCATGACTTAATCTTTGCTTGGAAAGTGGCTAAGTTTGTTAAATCCAACGCCATTGTTTACGCGAAAAACCGCCAAACCATCGGCGTCGGTGCCGGACAAATGAGCCGCGTTAACTCTGCCCGTATTGCCGCGATTAAAGCTGAACAGGCTGGTTTAGCAGTGGCTGGTGCAGTGATGGCATCGGACGCTTTCTTCCCTTTCCGTGACGGTTTAGATAACGCGGCAACAGTGGGTATCCGCGCGGTGATTCAGCCCGGCGGTTCCATGCGTGACGCAGAAGTGATTGCTGCTGCAGATGAAGCTGATATTGCCATGGTGTTTACCGGCATGCGTCACTTCCGCCACTAATAGCTCTTTAAAGGACCGTTTTCTATGAAAATTTTAATTATCGGTAATGGCGGGCGCGAACACGCACTGGCTTGGAAAGTTGCCCAAGACCCGCGCGTCACCAAGGTGTTTATTGCCCCAGGTAACGCCGGCAGTGCCACTGAAGCCAAATGCGAAAACGTCGCCATTGATGTATTGGCGATCGAGCAGTTGGCTGATTTTGCTGAGCACAACAAGGTAGCTTTGACCATTGTTGGCCCTGAAGCGCCGCTGGTTGCCGGTGTGGTGGATACTTTCCGCCTGCGCAAGCTGAATATTTATGGCCCAACGGCCGCCGCAGCCCAATTGGAAGGCTCTAAAGCTTTCACTAAAGATTTCTTCGCACGCCACAATATCCCCACCAGCAACTACGCTAACTTTACTGAAGTGGAACCTGCTTTGGCCTATTTGCGTGAGCAAGGTGCGCCGATCGTTGTCAAAGCTGACGGTTTAGCCGCAGGTAAAGGCGTGATCGTGGCCATGACCTTGGCCGAAGCAGAAGCCGCAGTGACTGATATGCTGTCTGACAATGCCTTTGGTGAAGCAGGTTCACGGGTGGTCATCGAAGAGTTTTTGGATGGCGAAGAAGCCAGCTTTATTGTCATGGTCGACGGAGAGAACGTCTTACCGATGGCCACCAGTCAAGACCACAAACGTGTGGGTGATGGCGATACCGGCCCCAATACTGGCGGCATGGGTGCTTACTCACCTGCGCCCGTGGTGACCGATGCCGTTTACCAGCGCGTTATGGATGAGATCATCTACCCCACCGTGCGCGGTATGGCTGCTGAAGGCAATGTCTACACAGGCTTTCTCTATGCCGGTTTAATGATTGATAAAGCGGGTACACCAAAAATAATCGAGTACAACTGCCGCTTTGGCGATCCAGAAACGCAGCCCATTTTGCTGCGTTTAGAGTCCAGCTTAATTCTGCTGATTGAAGCGGCCTTAGCTAAAGCTTTGGACAAGGTTGAAGCCCAGTGGGATCCACGCCCAAGCTTAGGTGTGGTTCTGGCCTCTGGCGGCTACCCTGCCGACTACAGCGCGGGCCACGAGATCAAAGGCTTAGAGGCGGCAGCCAAGCTGGAAGGTAAAGTTTTCCATGCCGGCAGCAGCCTCAAAGACGGTAAAATCGTCAACACTGGCGGTCGCGTTCTCTGCGCTACTGCGATGGGTAATACGGTTGCTGAGGCGCAAGCCAATGCCTATAAACTGGCTGAGCAAATCAGCTGGGAAGGCAGCTTCTACCGTAAAGACATTGGTTACCGTGCCATTGCGCGCGAGCAGCAATAACCGCTAAGCCAATCAGCATGCTTCCCCTGCTTATACAACCTAGCGGGGGAGCATGTTTAGCACTGTTGAGGGGTTAAGTACTGACGTGAATCCTATACGCTTAACTACCACATTAATCTTCAGCCTATTGCTAGGCTCATTATTTTTGCTTATCAGCGTGCCACGTTACTATGGCTTAATATTCTCGGTAGACAATGCCGCTCAGCTAAGCTTTTTTACTCAGCAGTCCTTCGCTGATTTAAATTTAAATACTGTGCCCCCTCTCATGCTCGGCATGCTACTTGGTGCGACGATCAGTATTATCTGCTACAACATATTGCAATTTATTTATACACAATTCTACGGCAATATATTGTTTGCCGTTGCGCTCAGTTTCTTTTTGATATTTTTGTTTTTTTTAGCCGAGATATTGACCCCACAGTCCCGTTTTTATCTCAACCGCAATAATGATTTTATCTATATTCCAGTGGTGCTGGGCCTGTTATTTTTGCATGTGCTCTGCCTCAGCTGCACACCGCGCTCACCGCTTTTTAAACGACTGCCCAAGCAACTGATTCGCCATATAGCTTTACTCAGCTTAAGCGGCATTGGCTTACTGGCACTGCCCACCTCTTATGCGCATATCTTCACCTACTATCTACTGATTAGCTCTGCGGTTATTTTGCTGGGCAGCACCTTGCATCTGTGGCAAAGCAATTATCCCCCTGCGCGCACGCTATTTATTGGTCTAAGTGTGTTTTTTATAACCCTGATTGCGGTTTGGCCCTCGTTGATTAATGAGTCGTTCTTACCGGTCGATAGCACCTCTTTATTTACCTTGATTAGCTTGCCCATCAGTGCGGTTATCATCAGTATCGGCATCAATAAAAACCACCACTATCAGCTTGCCCAAACCAGCAGTATGTCTCGTCAGTCAGTGGCTGAAGAGGCCGAAAACCGAGCAAAATCTGAGCTTCTGGCGAAAATAAGCCATGAAATACGCACCCCTCTAAACGGGGTATTGGGCATGACAACATTACTCTTGGACACTCCGCTCTCGAGTAAACAGCGCGATTATGCGCAAACCATTCAGGGCTCGGGCAATGAGCTGCTAGGCCTGATTAATGAAATACTGGATATCTCACGCTTAGAGTCCAATGATATTGTGTTGGGCCACACTCAGTTCAATCTTGCTGGTTTACTGCAAGAATGCAGCCAAGCTTTTTCGAATAGCGCGCATGAGCAACAGGTCGAACTTACCGTCTTCTTGCAGCCACAGATTGCAGAAATTTTGCTGGGTGACCCCGTCCGTTTACGACAGATATTACTCAGTATTCTTAAGAGTGCCTTTCAACGTACTCGCCATGGCGAAGTCACCCTTAGCGTAACCGTCGACCAGCACAGTAAGGATGCGCAACTGGTGTTTAGAATAGAAGACAGCGGCACGCCCTTAAGCGATGAAGAGCGTCATATTCTGAGCACCGCACAATTACACAGTAAAGACTTGCTCAGCGCATCTTTTATCGGTGGTAATTTGGGCATTATTATTGCTCGCCAGCTGGTCACCCTGATGCAGGGCACCTTCACCATTCTGCACAGTGCAAAGGGCACTGTATTTACCTTTAACCTGCCCTTTACCCCACAGCACAGCCACGTCACCCGCGTGGAAGCAGACAGCGTATTACGCCAAAAACATATCTTAATTATTGACAGCAACACCCTCTCCCAAAAAGTTCTCGCACAGCAATGCAGTGAGTGGGGGCTACTGGTCAGCAGCCGCTCATCAACCCTGGATGCGGTGGCTTTACTGCGCAACAAAGCCATTCAAGGGCAGCATTTCTCCGCGATTTTAATCAGTGAAACCATTCATAAGCCCAGCGCGATTGATTTTGCGGTACGGATTAAGGAAGACCCGCTGATCGCTGCCAACACCAGTTTGATTATGCTGACCAGTAGCAGTCATATCGATCATATTGCGGTACGTAATGCAGGGATTAGCCATGTACTGATGAAACCCATCAGCGGCTCCACGTTAAAAACCACACTGATCAACGCACTACAATTAAGCACAGCACAGCCACATCAGCCGCAGTCTATTGCCGGCAAGCATGTGCTTGTCGCGGAAGATAATGCCATCTCGATAAAAGTTATCAGCGCCCTCTTAAACAAACTGGGTGTGACCCTAGATGTTGCCACCAACGGACAAATTGCCTTAGAGATGTTACAAAACAATCACTATGATTTAGTCCTGATGGATTGTGAAATGCCGGTAATGGATGGCTATACCGCCGCACGAAAACAGCGCGACTATGAAGCCGCGCACGCTTTAGCACATGTACCAATTATTGCCCTCTCGGCACATGTGCTGGAAGAGCATCATCTACGTGCGAAAGAGTCGGGGATGGATGGTCACTTAGCTAAACCAATCGAACTGGCCAAGCTGCAAGCTATTTTAAGCAAGAATTAAACACCCTTACCCTCGCGGTTGCGCATGGTGTTGCAGGTAGGCCACGGCTAAACCGCTGCAGCTGATAATCAGCACACCTATGATGGAAAGCGCATCGGGTAACTGTGCAAAGGCCAGATAACCGACCACCCCAGCAAAAATAATTTGCGCATAGGTAAAGGGCGCTAAAGTGGCGGCGGTGGAGTATTTTAAGGCCATGGTCAGCAATAGATGAGCGGTCATCGCCAGCAAGCCCAGTGCCAGCATAAACAGCCAATCAATCGGCGCGACCTCGAGTGTGTAGCGCCCTGGTAATAATGCGCTGAGCACGATAACGCCAAATAAGCCTGATAAAAAATTACTGGTTACCGCGTGGTCGGTGCTGGACAGTCGACGGGTAATCAGCTGATAAATCGCAAAGCAAAATGATCCGCCTACTGGCAATAAAATAGCTGGGGTAAATAACGCGCCACCTGGGCGTACAATAAACAGCACGCCTAAAAAGCCGACAATGACCGCAACCCACTGCCCTTTGCTGATCTTTTCATGCAGAAACAGGGCTGACAGCACGGTCACAATCAGTGGCGCTAAAAACATCACCGCCGTAGCTTCAGCCAATGGGATATAGCGTAAGCCGCTGATAAATAGCACGCTAATACTCAGCAGGCAGATGCCTCGCAGCAGCTGTAAGCGCGGCCGCTGTGTACGTACGATGGCCCAGCGCATTTTTGGGAAAAACAAGACGATCATAGCCAGCGTCTGCACCAGATAGCGCAGCCAAATCACCATAATCAGTGGATAGATATGGGTCAGGTATTTCGAAAAACCATCATGCGAGGCCAACAACAGACTCGAACAGAGGATTAAAAGAACACCATAGAGTGGTTTGTGCGACGTACTCATAACACCTTCATAAATTAGTTAGCTTGCTAACTATATCGAAAAAGTAGTCATCATGCCTACTTTCATAACAACAGCAGAGGATTTTAATCTAGGCAAGAACAGTGCAACAGATTAGCAGACAACACAAATGATTCGGTGCGAGCGGGGCTATTGCTGTGACAAGCGCAGCCATGGATGGCGTAGCGCCGGAGCTGAACCCTAGACGGGTTCATCGACGGAACAACAGCGGTAGCCCCGCTCACGGCACACATACATTGCGACTGATTCCAGTCCGCCCCTGCAGCGGCACTTAGTGCATAAACTTAAGTGCTGGATGTCAGCCTTGATCTAGCTGACTCAGTCGCGCTAAGACTTATAACGCCGTACCGCTGCGCAAAGCTTCTTTTTCAGCTATAGATGGCGGCTTGCGACCGGCTAAGTAATGCCGGCTAAAACGCGCAAACCATGTTTCCAAAGCTAAAGCAGCCGTGCTGTCGTTGGCCAGGTGCAGACAAAGCGCCGTGACTTCCGCGGTACACAGATGCTCTTCACGGGTTGAACGACGCAAACGGTAGCGCGAAATAGCCTCAGGTTGCAAACTTAGCACTGGAAAATCCGCAAGATAAGCTGATTTTCGAAACATCTTACGCGCTTCTGTCCACGTCCCATCGAGCACCACAAACAAAGGGCGCTTACCCGCGGCTTTAAGCTGCGTATGCGGCACAGCATGTACCACCCGTTCAGCGGGTACATACTCGTCTGGGAACACCACATAAGGCTGCCATTGTGGGTCAGCTAATAAAGCCAAAATATTCTTATCAACTTCGGTACGCGACCAAGCAAAAGCAAAGGTATCCGGCACGACATCAGCAATCAACCAACCCGTATTCGTCGGTTTCAGCGGCTCGGCATCGTACATCAACAAGCACACCGCACTCTGCGCGGTCACCTGAGGTTGCCAAGCACACATACAATAGGCCGCACCGACGCGGCAGCGTTCACAGCGCACTAAAGATGCACCACGGGCTAGAAAAGGTTTCTTACTGCGCGCCAAGCGCTCATCACGCAAACGCGATACTGCGTGCGGCATAGGGATATCCCAAGAAGGTAAAGCGCATAGTTTAGCAGATTTAACCGCCAGTCCGCTGCGGGTTAGAGCCCAGGCCGGCAGCGAATCAACACAATAAACACAGCCATCCATCTACACGTCAAGTCAATGGTTAGCCATGTCACACAAACAGAAACGCAACCCGAAGGTTGCGCTCTGTGTCATTACGGCAGCTTAAGACTTACTTAAAGACAATCTCACCGTCTTCAACCAATGCCTTAATGGTTGTACCTGGCTCAAACTCTCCAGCGAGAATTTGTTGTGCCAATGGGTTTTCAATCCAACGCTGAATCGCTCGTTTCAATGGACGCGCACCATAGATGGGGTCGTAGCCTTCGGCGACTAACTTCTCTAAGGCTTCTGCGGTTAACTCAAAGCGCAATTCACGCTCAGCTAAACGCTGACGCAAACGGCCCAATTGAATCTCAGCAATACCGGCAATCTGCTCAGTACCCAGCGGTTCAAAGATCACCAACTCATCAATCCGGTTGATAAACTCTGGGCGGAAGTGAGTCCCTACCGCATCCATCACCGCGGCACGCTGCGCTTCACGATCACCCATCAACTCTTGGATCTGCACTGAACCTAAGTTCGAGGTCATCACCACTACGGTATTACGGAAGTCCACAGTACGACCATGACTGTCAGTTAAACGACCATCATCCAGCACCTGCAGCAGTACGTTAAACACATCAGGGTGGGCTTTTTCCACCTCATCCATCAGTACCACTGAGTAGGGCTTGCGGCGTACCGCTTCAGTTAAGTAACCACCTTCCTCGTAACCCACATAACCTGGAGGCGCACCAATTAAACGTGCCACCGAGTGTTTCTCCATAAACTCGGACATATCAATGCGGATCAAGGCATCTTCGGTATCAAACAAAAACTCAGCCAAGGCTTTACACAGCTCAGTTTTACCCACACCGGTTGGGCCAAGGAACAAGAAGGAACCACTTGGACGGTCAGGGTCAGACAATCCAGCCCGCGAACGACGTACCGCGTTGGATACTGCGGTGACTGCTTCATCTTGACCAATCACCCGTGTGTGCAACAAGTCTTCCATTTTCAGCAGCTTATCGCGCTCGCCTTCAAGCATTTTCGACACGGGAATACCTGTCCATTTCGACACCACATCAGCAATTTCTTCATCGGTGACCTTGGTGCGCAACAGCTGATTTTCTACCTTACTGCCTTCATCAACCTGCGCTAAGCTGCGCTCTAACTCAGGAATCACACCATATTGCAATTCAGCAGCACGGTTCAGATCACCTTTACGGCGCGCCAGTTCGATCTCTTGACGAGCTTGCTCAATTTTTTGCTGCAGCTGCGCAGAACCTTGTACTTCAGACTTTTCAGCCTTCCAGATTTCTTCTAAATCAGCGTACTCGCGCTCCAGCTCAACAATTTCTTCTTTCAGTTTTTCTAGACGCTTTTTAGTCGCGGCATCATCTTCTTTTTTCAGCGCTTCACGCTCAATTTTCAGCTGAATTAAGCGTCGGTCTAAACGGTCCAAGGCCTCAGGCTTAGAGTCAATTTCCATGCGGATCATACTGGCCGCTTCATCAATCAAGTCAATGGCCTTATCAGGCAGCTGGCGATCAGTAATATAACGGTGTGACAACTTAGCCGCAGCGATAATGGCACCATCGGTGATGGTGACACCATGGTGCACTTCATAGCGCTCTTTTAAGCCACGCAAGATGGCAATGGTGTCTTCTTCAGACGGCTCATCCACCTGTACTTTCTGAAAACGACGCTCAAGGGCGGCATCTTTCTCAATATACTGGCGGTACTCATCCAAAGTGGTAGCACCCACGCAGTGCAACTCTCCACGGGCCAATGCAGGCTTGAGCATATTGCCCGCATCCATCGCGCCTTCGCCTTTACCGGCGCCGACCATGGTATGCAGCTCATCAATAAAGAGGATAATTTGGCCTTCTTGCTTAGCCACTTCATTAAGCAAACCTTTTAAACGCTCTTCAAACTCACCGCGATATTTAGCCCCTGCAATCAGCGCCCCCATATCCAGTGACAATAAACGTTTGCTTTTTAGGCCATCCGGCACTTCGCCATTGATAATACGCTGGGCCAAACCTTCCGCAATCGCAGTTTTACCCACGCCCGGCTCACCGATTAATACGGGGTTATTTTTTGTGCGGCGCTGTAGCACCTGAATAGTACGACGAATCTCTTCATCGCGACCAATCACCGGGTCCAGCTTGCCCTCTTCGGCGCGCTTGGTTAAATCAATAGTGTATTTATCCAGCGCTTGGCGTGACTGCTCAGCATTCGGGTCATCCACACTTTCACCGCCACGCAAGTTGCTAATAGCATTCTCTAACGACTGACGAGTAACGCCTTGAGCCAAGAGAATTTTACCCAGTGCAGTATTGGCATCCATCGCCGCCAGCAACACCAGCTCGCTAGAAATATACTGATCACCTTTTTGCTGTGCCAAACGATCGGCCTGATTAAGCAGGCGCACTAAATCTTGCGACATGCCCATATCGCCGGTAGGATTTTTCAGCTTGGCCAGCTGATCTAAACCTTTAGTTAAGGCCTCACGCAGATTTTTAACATCAAAACCCACTTGCATCAGCAGTGGACGAATCGCGCCACCTTGCTGATCCAATAACGCCATTAACAGGTGTAATGGTTCAATGGCCGTATGGTCCTGACCCACAGCTAATGACTGTGCATCGGACAGCGCTAACTGCAACTGACTGGTAAAACGATCAATACGCATAATTCCCTTTCCTCATCAAAGTTACAACGAGCAGGTCAGCTATTTTCGCCACAGCACTCGTCTCAATGGTGTATTACATGAGGCATATTTGCACAATTTCAAGGGCCGCGCATTACGCAAGAGCAAATACTTTACTTTTCAACTAGCTATAAAGCTAAAGAGCCAAACGACCACCGCGCAGTTTAGCCGCAGATAAACCATGGGGTAATAAGGTTTGCTGATGGTGCGCATGACACAGAGCAATGGCTAAGGCATCTGAGGCATCAATTTGTGGCTTCTTGGTCAGTTTCAACAGGTGCATAACCATAAGTTGCACTTGCTCTTTGGCCGCACGACCACTGCCGGCGATTGCCGATTTAACTTGTGTGGCGCTGTACTCAGAGACGCTTAAACCCGCTTGTGTACCGGCCACAATGGCCACGCCGCGCGCCTGCCCCAGTTTCAGTGCAGAGTCAGCATTGCGCGCCATAAACACTTGCTCAATGCCCATGGTGTCCGGCTGATAGGTTTGAATAATTTGACTGACCCCAGCAAACACTGCATTTAAACGTTCAGCCAGTTCGCCTGTACCCGTACGGATGCAGCCAGAGGCCACATATTCACACATACGGCCATTATCTCGAATCACCCCATAGCCGGTGATTCGTGAGCCTGGGTCAATGCCTAAAATAAGTGTCATAGCGAAATCCTTGGTGCCCACGTTTAGCGAGCTACAACTGTAGGCTCGATCTAAGGCATTAAAACAAAAAACCTCTGGGCTTGTGCAAACAAGCATCCAGAGGCTTATAGGTCAAACCCTGTAAGCTAAAACTTACAGTTGCTCCATCACATCATCAGGGATTTCTGCGTTGGAGTAGACGTTTTGTACGTCATCTAAATCTTCCAAAGCATCAATTAAACGCATCACTTTTTCTGCGCCATCTAAATCCAGCTCAGCGGTCATGGTTGGAATCATCGTCACTTCCGCCTCTTCCGCAGCAAAACCCGCAGCAGTCAGTGCTTCGCTGACCGTGATAAAGTCAGCAAAGGCAGTTAATACCTCGACCGAACCATCATCATTGATCAGGATATCATCCGCGCCTAACTCCAGCGCAGCATCCATCAAGGCTTCTTCATCAACACCTGGCGCATAACAAATCTGGCCTTTGCGCTCAAATAAGTAAGCAACTGAACCATCGGTGCCTAAGTTGCCACCGTATTTATTAAATGCATGACGAATTTCAGCAGCGGTACGATTACGGTTATCAGTCATGGTTTCCACAAAAACCGCCACGCCATTAGGCGCATAGCCTTCGTACACCAACTCTTCAACGTTATCGCCATCGCCACCGCCTACACCACGGGCAATCGCACGGTCAATCGTATCGCGGGTCATATTCGCAGACAGTGCTTTATCAACCGCTAAACGCAAACGCGGGTTATCGGCAGGAATACCGCCCTGCTTCGCCGCAACCGTTAACTCACGAATCAGTTTGGTGAAAATCTTGCCGCGCTTATTATCTTGACGCTCTTTGCGGTGCTTGATATTCGCCCATTTGGAATGCCCAGCCATAACAACTCCCGTTTTATCTCTGTACTGTAGTTAAAAATGCGCTACGAGCGATCTCCTGTGTCAACAGCAAACCACTCGACGCTCTACTTAAATCACTTTACTCAGCTTTTGGCTGCTCACGCAGACGGATATGTAAATCACGCAGCGCAGTGGCATCCACTGTACCTGGTGCTTGCGTCATCACGCAGGCCGCACTTTGGGTTTTCGGGAAGGCAATCACTTCACGAATCGATTGCGCACCGGTCATCAACATGACTAAACGGTCCAAACCAAAGGCTAAACCACCATGCGGTGGCGCGCCATATTTCAAGGCATCGAGCAAGAAGCCAAACTTCTCTTGTTGCTCAGCGGCTTCAATTCCGAGAATTTCAAAGACTGTTTGCTGCATGGTGCGGTCGTGAATACGGATCGAACCACCACCCAATTCAGTACCGTTAAGTACCATATCGTAAGCACGTGACAGCGCAACACTTGGGTTAGCACGCAACGCCTCTGCGCTGCACTTCGGCGCAGTAAAGGGGTGATGAATCGCCGTGAGCGAGCCATCATCAGTGGTTTCAAACATGGGGAAATCAACCACCCACATCGGTGCCCATTTGCAGGTTAACAAGTCTAAGTCGTGACCTAAACGGATACGCAAGGCACCCAAAGCATCGCTGACCACTTGCGCTTTATCCGCGCCAAAGAAGACGATATCACCATCCACAGCGCCCACCCGATCAAGGATGGTATTGAGGTTGTCTTCTGGGATAAATTTAACAATCGGTGACTGTAAACCTTCCGCACCTTTCGCACGCTCATTGACTTTAATATACGCCAAACCGCGTGCACCAAAGTTGCTGACATATTTGGTGTACTCGTCAATTTTGCCACGCGGCATGCTGCCTTGACCGGGCACTCGCAGGGCTGCCACACGGCCTTTAGGGTCATTGGCCGGACCGCTGAATACTTTAAAATCAACACCAGTCAGCTGATCGGCGATATCAACCAATTCCAGCGGGATACGTAAATCAGGCTTATCGGAACCGAAGCGACGCATCGCCTCTGCATAAGTCATATGCGGGAATTCAGCAAAATCCACATCCAGCACATCTTTAAACAACTGACGCACCATGGTTTCGGTGATGGACATAATGTCCGCTTCATCCATAAAACTGGTTTCAATATCAATCTGGGTAAATTCTGGCTGACGATCCGCGCGCAAGTCTTCATCACGGAAGCACTTAGCGATTTGGTAGTAACGATCAACACCGGCCACCATCAGTAACTGTTTAAACAGCTGCGGTGACTGGGGTAGAGCAAAGAAGCTGCCAGGATGGGTGCGGCTTGGTACTAAGTAGTCACGCGCGCCTTCTGGCGTGGCACGGGTCAGAATCGGAGTTTCCACATCAAGAAAACCATGTTCATCTAAATAACGACGAATACTGGTGGTCACCCGTGAACGTAATTTCAACTTAGCGGCCATTTCTGGACGGCGTAAATCAATAAAACGGTAACGCAAGCGGGTTTCTTCACCGACATCCGAATGCTCATGCAAAGGGAAAGGTGTGGTTTCCGCTTCATTGAGCACTTCTAAATCAGTGGCAATGACTTCAATCGCGCCGCTGGGCATATTGGGATTGACCGCGCCCTCTGGACGTGGATTAACCACACCTGTCACTTTCACGACATATTCGCTGCGCACGCGGTCAGCGGTGGCAAAAATAGCAGCCTGCTCAGGATTAAAAACGACTTGGGCGAGGCCTTCACGGTCGCGGATATCGAGGAAAATAACCCCGCCGTGGTCACGACGACGGTGGACCCAACCGCAAAGAGTAACGGTTTGCCCATTTAGGGATTCGTTTAAGTGCCCGCAATAGTGGCTGCGCATCATGATAGCGTTCGCTTCCTTGAAAATATGAAAAGACCGATACCTATTGCACACAAAACGCTTACTGAGTAGCGCACGCGCCAAGGCATCGCAGAAAACCCTGATTATATAGCCTAACCGCGCTGACGGCTATGCCATGTCGAATCAGCACAGCCTAGAGCAGCGCCATGCCCGCCGAACAGTAGCGTATGGTCGACTGACAAGTGCTGTTTAACCGGAGAGCCTCGCTCTGTGTGCTTATCGAGACGGGTTCTTGATTAACAAACAGCCTACTACCTACTTTAGTTGTTTGAGTCATTGCCGTGTTTGCTGTTTAATAAGCGAATAGTGGCTGTAGTTTTTATCTGCAGTCACTTGGACACGACAGCGGCGTTGCTCACGCAGAGCGCTGTACTTGGAGTCGGTTCTCTTATTTATTGTGATTCTTATCAAGGTGAGTCCATTGCGTATGTTAAAAATTGTCCATTTGGTTACCGGTGCAAGTGCACTGCTCCTTTCGCTTATTTTAGCCAGTAATAATCAGCCTGCAGCCTTATTGCTTGCTTCATTGGCTGCAGCCAACTTATTGATTGCTCCCATATTACCCACTTGGGCACGGGGCGGTCGTCGTCAACTACAAGGTCTGGTTTCAGCTTTAATCGTCTTAGCCACAGCCATGCAAGCGGTGTTTATGCTGAGTGGCGGCGAGCAGGTTGATAATCAAACTTTAAGCCTATTCACTCTAATTGCTGCGGTGGTCATCCATTTAGCGCTGAATCTGCGTAAAGTCAGCACTAAAAGCGCACCGCTGTCACAAGACCTCAGCGACCGTGAAACCGGTACTGTGAAGTGGTTTAACACCTCAAAAGGCTTTGGTTTTATTTCACGCGATTCAGGTGATGATATTTTTGTTCACTTCCGTGCCATTCGTGGTGAGGGCCATCGCGTTTTGGTTGAAGGCCAGCGCGTTGAGTTTACCGTGATGGACCGTGACAAAGGCTTACAAGCAGAAGACGTGATTGCAGCGCTGCCGGATGAGCGCGGCTAACTGATAGGTTCGCTATCTTTAAAAGCCTGCATAACGCAGGCTTTTTTATATCTGGGTACGGCGCTGAGACTGATTATTTTTAAATTAAACAACCCCGCACCATGGCAAAAACCCCTGTAGCGCCCTTGACATCCTCCCCGACCTAAAGAGGCTGTCGCAAATCATTTAATAGCCCATGATGAAATAGTTGCTCGGCGATTTCGATGACAGGACGATTCAATTGCGCTCATCCGAGTAGTTACGATCTTTTTCTGTCATCGACAGGATGAGCCCTGACATCCCAAGCAGTGAGCCCATAAAAAACTGATCCTCAAGTGGCATCATGCCCAAGAAAATGGCCTTAGCGTCCCCCTGCTTGAAGCGTCTTCCTGATGAGGTTGTCGTCACTCGGTGGGGCGGAGGTGATGAGGCTGGCAATTCCTGAAAAAGCGCAAATTGCCTGTCATCAGGCGTGGGCATGCATGCTGTCGACACGGTAAGCTCTCAGATGGAAATGTGATCCATTTTACAGTATTACCCCTTTCGCGACAGCCTCTCAAAGTACGAGGTCTTACGCGACCTTGATAATAAAACACCCACCTGATGTGGGCGTTTTATTTTAGAACACACTACTCAGCCATTATGGATAGAGGCCTCGCAACTGACGCGCTTCTAAAATACGCGTGCAGGCGGTAATAAAGGCAGCAGTACGTAAAGATACACTGTGCTCGCTGGCTGTGGCAGAGAGCGACTGGTAAGCATCCAACATGATGGTCTCAAGACGCTGATTAATCTCTTCAACGCTCCAATAGAAGCTCGATGAGTTCTGCACCCACTCAAAATAACTCACGGTCACGCCACCGGCATTCGCCAATACATCGGGGACAATAATCACGCCTTTACGGGTCAAGATATCGTCAGCCTCAGGCGTGGTTGGACCATTGGCCCCTTCAACAATAATGCGTGCACGAATGGCATCCGCATTATGCTTGGTAACCTGCCCTTCTAAGGCGGCAGGAATCAAAATATCGGTGTCTATGGCCCAGAACTCATCGGCAGCAATGGCTGTGGTATTGGCTGCACCACCGACACCACCGGTTTTTTTCACATGCTGCAGTAAGGCCTCAACATCCAAGCCACTGGCATCATAAATAGTGCCGGTATGGTCTTGTACCGCCACGACTTTAGCGCCCACTTCAGTGAACAAACGTGCAGCGGTACCGCCCACATTACCAAAACCTTGAATACTGATGCGCGCGCCGGTTAAGTTAATGCCCGCATCTTTAGCCGCCGCTACACCGACAATAAACACACCGCGACCAGTCGCTTCAACCCGTCCTAAACTACCGCCCAAGGCAATAGGTTTACCGGTGACGATACCCGGTTGTGTCGCGCCAGCATGCATGGAATAAGTGTCCATCATCCATGCCATGGTTTGTGCATTGGTATTGACATCAGGCCCTGGAATATCTTTATTCACGCCAATAATAGAGCTGATTTCATTGGTGTAACGACGCGTGATACGCTCCATTTCAGCCTGCGAGTATTTACGTGGATCAACCCGAATGCCGCCTTTAGCACCACCAAAAGGTAGCCCAACCACCGCAGTTTTGATCGACATCCATGCAGACAATGCCATCACTTCAGACAGGGTGACATCCTGGTGATAACGCACACCGCCTTTACCGGGGCCACGATTAAGGCTGTGCTGAACACGGTACCCTTCAAAGTGAGCAATACTGCCATCATCTAAACGTACCGGCACATCAACAATCAGACTGCGCTCTGGATGCTTTAAGGTGTTGGTCCACTTGCTTAATTCGCCCATATACGGAGCAACTCGATCAACCTGCTGGAGGAAAATACCCCAAGGGCCTGGGTTCTCAGCGTTCAAATAGGAAGGTATATGTTCGGTTTCTTGTTGTGACATAATTTAAACCTTAATCATTAAAAGTATGGACCCTATATAAAAGCGGGCCGTGCAAAACAGCCGATTTTAACGGATTACAGCGCTTCTGGCTCCTAACAAAGGCTTATATCACAAAACAACTGTCAAAAAATGCATAGCAAACACGCTGTAAGCCACACCCTAATGGACCCACAGGCCGCTTTAGAGCGTTGTAATAAATATTTTAAAAAGCCGACGCCACTCAATAAAGACTGCGTTGTAGCTACTTTATCCATAATGAACAGGCTAAGATTGCAGACAACAATATGTGTCTTCGATGTCTCCCTCAATTAGCCTTTTATAAAAAATAAGGACCTAGAATGTCCGATCATGACGTATTTCCTTATCTGAATGTGCTACACGAACAAGGCGGTTCAGATATGTATTTTAGTGTCGGTGCTGTACCGCAAATGAAAGTAGAGGGGGCGTCACGCGCCATTGGCAAGCAACCTCTGCCGCCCTCATCGGTACAGCAAATGGCTTACCAATTAATGACGCAAAAGCAAATTTCAGAATTCGAACGCGACCTGGAAATGAACTTGGCGGTTGGCATGCAAGGCTCTGGGCGTTTTCGAGTCAATGTGTTCTATCAACGTGGCGAAGTGTCGATGGTGGTCAGGCATATTAAAAACACCATCCCAGACTTTGCCACCTTAGGCTTACCTCCGATGCTGGAGCGTTTAGCACTGCTCAGTCGCGGCTTAATTTTGGTCACCGGTGCCGCCGGCTCAGGTAAATCAACCACCTTGGCCGCCATGCTGGATTTTCGTAACAGCCGCGTTGGCGGGCATATTTTATGCATTGAAGACCCGATTGAGTTTTTACATAAACATAAGCAATCAGTGGTTAACCAACGCGAAGTGGGCTTAGACACCCGTAGCTTTGCCGCAGCACTGCATAACGCCTTACGCGAAGCGCCGGATGTGATTATGATCGGTGAAATTCGTGATGCAGACACCATGCAACATGCGCTGCACTATGCAGAAACCGGCCATCTCTGCGTAGCCACCCTGCACGCCACCAGCACCACCCATGCTCTTGAGCGTATTGCCCGTTTTTTTCCAGAAGACGCACGCCGACAAGTGTTAGCAGATATCTCGCAAAACTTAGTGGCGATTATCGGCCAGCGCTTAATCCCGGGCATTGAGCAAAAGCGTGTAGCGGCCATCGAACTGATGCTCGGCACACCTTATATTAAGGACTTAATCCAGCGCGATCAGCTGGATGAACTGAAAAGTGCAATTGCCCGCTCACAAGAACAAGGCTTACAAACCTTTGACCAAGAGTTGTTTAGATTATTCAGCGCTAAAAGCATTAGCCTTGAGGAGGCCTTAAAGTTTGCCGACTCAAAAACTGATCTAACTTTGAAAATAAAGCTAGAGCGTGGCTTTAGTGACGAGACCTCTGATACGTTAGAGATGACATAGGTCGCTTTATGACTAAAAGCAATCAATGTGATCGCCTTTTCTGCACAACTTAAGACGGAGCATGTCATGCACGATTCAAAGTCATTATTTAAACCCTTTCAACTCGGCTCTTTAAGCATTCCTACTCGAATTGTAATGGCGCCTATGACCCGCTCATTCTCACCCGGCGGCGTACCCAATGCACAGGTGGTTGAATATTACCGCAAGCGCGCCGCCGCCGGTGTGGGGCTTATTATCACTGAAGGCACCACCGTCAATCACTGCGCGGCCAATGGTTATCCTCATGTGCCACGTTTTTATGGTGAAGATGCATTAAGCGCTTGGACGGATGTTGTGCGCGCAGTGCATCAGGCCGGCGGAACAATCATGCCGCAACTCTGGCATGTAGGTAATGTACGCCGCTTAGGCACCGAACCGGATGCCAGCGTGCCGGGCTACGGCCCGATGCAAAAAGATAAAGACGGCGAAGAAATTGTCCATGGCATGAGCCAAGCGGATATTGATGCCGTGATTGCAGCTTTTGCCCAAGGCGCTAAAGATGCGCAAGCGATAGGTATGGATGGCGTAGAAATTCACGGCGCGCACGGCTACTTAATTGACCAGTTTTTCTGGGAAGGCAGCAACCAACGCACGGACAACTACGGTGGCAGCATGGCCAAGCGTGGGCGTTTTGCGGTAGAAATTATTCAAGCGGTACGTGCCGCGGTCGGCCCTGACTTTCCGATTGTGTTGCGTTTTTCACAATGGAAACAGCAAGACTACAACGCGCGTCTAGCACACACGCCAGATGAGCTAAACACCTTTTTACAACCCTTAGTTGATGCTGGGGTGGATATTTTCCATTGTTCTACGCGCCGCTTCTGGGAGCCTGAATTTGCTGGCTCAGAGCTCAACCTGGCCGGCTGGACGCGCCAACTCACCGGCAAACCAACGATTACTGTTGGCAGTATTGGTTTAGATGGCAGTGAGTTCACCAGCTTTTTAAGCAATACCGATGAGATTGCTCAGCCAGCCAGCTTAGAGGGCTTATTAACCCGCTTCGAGGCAGAGGAGTTTGATTTAGTCGCGGTCGGCCGAGCGCTGCTGGTCGACCCAGAATGGGCAGCAAAAGTACGCGATGGTCGTCAAGATGAAATTTTACCTTTCAGCCGTAATGCCCTAGGCAGTCTGTCTTAAATCACTGAGTGTGCTGCGCGGTCCTAGCGCGCCCAGCACACCCTCTTTAGCACAAGCTATGCGCTGTAGCTTACTCGTCGTCAGAGCCTTCGCGATCACGGTAGCCGAGCAAATACAAAATGCCGTCTAAGCCTAAGGTGGAAATGGCTTGGCGAGCTGATTGTTTGACCATAGGTTTAGCCCGAAACGCCACACCTAAACCGGCCAAACCCAACATGGGTAAATCATTAGCGCCATCGCCCACGGCAATGGTTTGCTCTAAACGCAAGCCTTCCAATGAGGTCAGTTCACGCAGCAAATCCGCTTTACGTTGCGCATCAACAATAGGCTCAATGGCGCGCCCGGTCAGTTTTCCATCGACAATTTCCAGCTCATTGGCATACACATAATCAATACCTAAACGTGCTTGCAGCTGCTTGGCAAAGTAAGTGAAGCCACCGGATAAAATGGCCGTTTTATAGCCTAAACGTTTCAGTTCAGTAAACAGCACTTCCGCGCCTTCGGTCAGGCGTAATGACGCACCGATCTCAGCCAAGACATCTTCTGACAAGCCTTCGAGTAAAGCTAAACGCTCTTTAAAGCTGGCTTTAAAGTCCAACTCACCCTGCATCGCTCGCTCAGTAATGGCTGCCACCTGCTCACCAACACCGGCCGCTTTAGCTAACTCATCAATCACTTCCGCTTCAATCAGAGTGGAGTCCATATCAAATACAGCGAGGCGGCGATTGCGGCGAAACACTGTATCGCGCTGGAAGGCAATATCGACATTCAGATCTTGCGCAACACTTAAAAAATCAGCACGTAAAGCCGCGGCATCCGCCGGCTCACCACGCACGGAAAACTCAATACAGCCCTTGCCTTGGCTTTCTGGCGTATCCAGCGGCATACGTCCAGAGAGACGATCAATATGATCAATATTTAAACCATACTGCGCCGTAATCGCACTGACCCGCTGCAACTGCTCGGCGGTGACTTTACGTGTCAGCAAGGTGACGATGTAACGTGGCTTACCTTGACCGGCAACCCACTGCTGGTAGTCCTGTTCCGAAACGGGGGTAAAACGTACTTGTTGATCCAGCTTATAGCTAGTAAACAGTACATCTTTCAGTACCGCCGACGCCTGCTCAGTGCTTGGAATCTCAACTAAAATACCAAAGGACAAAGTGTTATGAATCACCGCTTGACCAATATCTAAAATATTCACACCACTGTGCGCCAGCACGCCCATAATGGCGGCGGTTAACCCCGGACGGTCTTCACCTGTGATGTTAATCAGGACAATTTCGCGCACGGTGCTTTCTCCGCAGATAAAAAAGAGCCATTCTAGCCATTTAATCGTGCCACGGGCAGTCCTTTTGCTTGTTCTATGCTTTACGAGCGCTATACTTTACCGTTGTTGTGGCTGCTAACACTAGATTCGCGTGCCTATCAGTATGTCTAACATTTTTATTTACTTGGAAAACCTTGTCTATGCCACTCGACTTTGCACACTCACGACGCACCAGTATTGCTTCGCGTATAACAAGTTATGTTTTCCTAACCATTAGTATCTGCCTGCTCGCCTTTGCTTGGATGGTGCATACGCAACTGCAATGGTCGCTACAGCAACAGGCCCAAGCCTTAGGGCACAGCTTGCTGCAACAAACCCGCAGCCCCGTAGAGGATGCGTTATCCGTCGATGATACCCTTAGCATCGCGGTATTATTGCGTGAGCTGGTCAGCAACCCTTATGTATCCTATGCCGCGCTGTATAATGTGGACAAGCGCATTCTTGCCGAGGCGGGGCTGCGGCCATCAACAAAACCCACGGCCGCAGGTGTCTACTCGCAGCAACTGTCCTTGCAAAATATAACCAGCGGCTCACTGCAGCTCCAGATTGATATGGATAAATTGCAGCAACCGCTCACCACCAGCCTGCAGAGCATGGGTATCTTGGCCTTAGTGATACTGCTGCTGGCGCTTTTATTAGCCCTGCATGTGGCCCGCTCCATTGCCTTACCACTGCAGAACTTAAGTAATTGGCTGATCAATCCAGCACCGCCTGCACCGCATATTCAGCGCTCAGATGAAATTGGCTTATTAGCCCGCCAACTCAATAAATACTTTATTGACGACACACAAGCAGACGCAATTCCCACCCTACACCACAGTGAAATCGTCGCGTCGGCAGCGGTGCCAAGCAGTACTGTCGCCACACCCAGCGCAGAGCCCATACAGGCGTACGACCCGTTACTTGATACGCTGCCAGTCCATGTGCTAGATGCAGACACGTCTGCAGCCTATACGCAGCCAGCGCTGAATCCACGCACGGTAATTTTAGCTGTCGGCTTCGGTAATATGGAGCCATTGCGCCAATTGCCCAGCGAGCGCTTAACGGACCTTCTGAAAAAATACCGCCATGCGGTTAAACAAGCAGCAGCCTTATACAATGGTGGTTTGCATACCTTAGTTGATGGCCGCAGCTTAATTACTTTTGACTCTGATCACGCTGAATACCATCGCAACGCCCTCTGCTGTGGCGAATTGCTGCGCGCCTTTGGCCATAGCTTACAGCTTGAGGTAGCGGATAGCGGTATCGCCTTACATATACAACTGGGACTTAGCGAAGGCCCTAGTGTTAAGGATTTATCACTGGGTGAGTTACTGTTAAGCGAGACGGCACAAAACGCTCTAAACCTGAGCCAAAACAGCCGCAACTTACTGCTAATGAACAATCGCTTAGCGCAACACAGCAGCATTGCTAGCTGTTCGCGCATCCGCCCAGTGACACAACCGGCAGAGGCCAGCTGCCTAGAGTCACTGCTGCAACCCTATCCTGGGCTACTGCAAAAACAACTGCAGAGTTTGCTCCTCGCCTAGCTCAGAGCCCTACCATTTAGCGGCCCCTTGCTCATCCGCATCAGGGCCTAGAGATCAAGTGCCTCACTGTGCAGCCTGAGGCGCTCAACGAATCAATCAAAAACGATAGACACCAGGCTCTCGCACCGGATCAACCACAGGGATTTTCAGTGGCACTATGGCCCCTTGAGTAGCGCTATCGCTGCTGTTTGCAGGGCTGGAACGGCTCGGTTTTTTCTTCACCGTCTCAGTTGGCACTTCTTCTCGTATCGCGCGCACTAACTGCTGCGACAGCAACGCCAGCAAGTCACTCTGCGCACGCACTTGATCACTCAGTTCGCCATTATGGGCTTCTTCGAAACGCACCACGCGACTGTTACGCAAGCTGCCCTGCGCATCCAGCAAACGCCACTGCGCCTCTAATACAGCAGACTGATTGACACCCGAATCCAAACGACTGATGCTCAGGACTATTTGCGCCTGCGCCTCTATCCCAACACGGTCCGGGTACAAAGAAATGCGACTACTGCCTAGCTGGGCAGAAATCTGGCGCAATAAAAACTGCCCCATATCATCCTGTAAACTGCCAGCCCAGCGCGCTTGCTGACTGAGACTTAAACTGCCATCTGCTTCACGTTGCACGACGTTTTCGCGCTGCAAATAGTCAGCAATTTTTAACGGCCCGAGCAACACAGTGACATTATTGTCACGACTGGCTAGATCAGCCACAGGCTGTTGTAATTGATAAAATTGAGTCGGCGGAGCAACACTGCAACCTACGGTTCCTAGTGCTAAAACGCCAAGCATGGCTATACCCAATGGCAAGCGCATTATTTGTTTCATCTGTTCACCGTTTCTTGCCAAAGATAATCGATTGCGGCTGCTGCTCTAAACTTTCGGCGGTACGTTGTAAGGCCTTACTGGCCTGGCCTAAGTCTTGTAAAGACTGCAACAACTCATATTGTAATTCTGATTGCGGCCCCAAACTGCGGCGCCCATCACTGACCATGTCATCCATTTGCTGCAGCGCAGCACGAGCACTTTGCGCCGCTTGGCGCACATCAACCAGCGCATTTTTTAGCTCTGTGCTACCACTTTCGACATTATCTAGCATGCCAGGCAGACGCTGTTGCAATTGCTGACTGATTTTTTCAAAGTTACTTAGGGTGACACTTAAACTCTGCATCCCCGACTCTGTTTCTGGTGCAGAAGCTAAACGTTCAAAGGCTAATAAAGTTTTATTGGCGGCCTCTAAGGTGTCCTTCATAGGTATTTCTTTTAAACCATCCACTAAATCTCTTAACACATCAGCCACTTGATCAATCCGTGAAGGCACACTGGGGATAGCGGGCAAATCAATAATATGCGGCTCACGAATATAACCTTGCTGGCCAGCAAAGAAATCCAAAGCCACAATCGCCTTGCCGGTGAGTAAGCTCGGCGTTTGCAATTGCGCGCGTAAGCCTCGTTGCATTAAGCGATCAATCGAGCGGTCAAAACTCTCTTGACTACTTTGGCTCGGCACATTTTCCGCATTAATACGAATGGTGACTGGCATAACTACATCATTTAAGTTGCGATCATAGGATAAATTAATTTGCCGCACATTACCCACTTTAACCCCACGGTAGGTCACATCGGCGCCAATATCTAAGCCGTCCAAAGCCCCAGTAAAATACACCACATACTCCACTGGGCGACTGAGCAAACTATCTCGACTCAAGAGCAGTAACCCAGCCGCCAGCAGTACCACGCCACTGAGTAAAAATGCACCAATAAAAAAGGGTTTGCGCGATTCAGTCATTGTGTTACCTCACTGCTTGCAGCTTCACCGCGCCGTAAAAAGCGCTGTACTGTCTCAGGGCCATGCGCTAATAAATCCTCTAAAGAGCCTAGAGCAATTTGCGTACGGGTTGCATTATCAAGAAATAAACAGGTGTCAGCGATGGCATAAATACTCGGCAACTCGTGAGTTACCAGCACAATACTTGAACCTAAGCTATCGCGCAGCTGTAAAATCAATTCATCCAAAGCCATCGAGCTCAGTGGATCCAGTCCCGCCGAGGGCTCATCAAAGAACAGCACTTGCGGATCCAAAGCTAAGGCCCGCGCCAAAGCGGCACGTTTACGCATGCCACCAGACAATTCAGCAGGATAAAGCATATCGCAACCGGTCAAGCCGACCAGCGCCAGCTTAATCGCCGCCAACTCATGTAAATCGGCCTGGGTTAATTCCGGCCGCCACGTACTTAGCGGCAGACAAATATTTTCTCTCAGGGTCATGCCGCCCCAGAGTGCGCCATTTTGATAGAGCACACCAAAATGCTGCTGTAAATTGGCCCGACTGTCAGCATCGCGCGCCCAAAAATCTTCACCTTGAAATAATACGCGACCGGCCAAGGGCGCTTGCAAACCAATCAAGTGGCGCAGCAAGGTACTTTTCCCACAACCACTGCCGCCCATAATGACAAAGATTTCACCTTGTTTAATACTGAAATTCAGGTCGCGTTGAATCACCAAAGAGCCATAACCGGCACTGAGATTGTCGGCCTCTAATATCGCATCACTCATGCTTAGATCCCCAACTGCGTGCAAATAAGGGTAATCACCGCATCACTGACCACTAAGGCGACGATAATACTGACCACGGCGTTAGTGGTCGCCTGCCCCACAGCTTGCGCATTACGGCCGCAGGATAAGCCGTAATAACAACCAATTAAACCAATCAATACAGCAAAGACCAGGCTTTTAAATAGACCGATTAAAAAGTCGGTCAAGGTCAGCATTTCTAAACTTTGATTAATATATTGCTGCGCAGAGATATCAAATAAGCCTGAACCAATCACAAAACCACCGAAGATCCCTAAGATATCGGCAAAAACGGTCAGGATCGGCATACTGACCAATAAGGCCAATAAACGCGGCAGCACTAAAAACTCCAAAGGTGGGAAACCAAAGGTTTTTAACGCATCGATTTCTTCGTTGGCCTGCATACTGCCCAACTCCGCAGCATAGGCCGCACCGGTGCGGCCGGCCATAATCACCGCAGTCATCAAGGCCCCCATTTCCCGGGTCATACCAATGGCCACCATATTGGCGATATAGAGTTGCGCGCCAAAGGCTTCCAGCTGCACCGCGCCCACAAAGGCTAAGATCAAGCCAATCAAAATGGCAATCAAGGCCACAATTGGCAAAGCACCCGGGCCGCATTGCTGAAAGGCCATCCAGAAATCGGACAGACGCATCCGCGCTTGACCTGCCAATAAGCGTCCCAACGCCTGCACCACTTCGCCAATAAAGATACTGGTGTTGCTGATGGCACCAGCAACCGCCTGTGCGCTCAAGCCAACGCGCGCCACCCAGCCATACTCAGGCGGCGCGGCTGCTTGCGCTTGCGTGGAGGGGCTGGCCGCCATTTCTAGTAAGCGCTCAACACCCTCGGGCAAGCCTTGTAAATTAAGGCTGATTTGCTGCTCGCTGGCTAAACGCTGCATGCGCCGCAATAAGGCTAACAGGCTGCTATCCCAAGCGTCTACGGCCACCTGCACCGATAGCTGCTCAGGCAGACGCCCGCCTTGTCGCCACACGTCGCTTAGCTCAGGCTTGCGCTGTTCTAAGGTCCAACTGCCCGCCACCTGTAGCACGAGCGCCTCGCGGCTGCGGTCCCAATCTAACGAGGGTGCCTTGCTCATCTGGTTATCCTTTAATAGCCTTAGAACACTGGTGTATAGCGCTGTACCCTATACTGACTGACACACTTTAAGGCTCAACCCGTAGTTCGTCTACCCGCTGGAAGCCACGCGGCAATTTATTGCCACGACGCCCACGCTCACCTTGATAGTATTCAAGATCACTGAACTTCAGCGACAAGGTGCGCTTACCTGCGACTAAGACCAAGGTGGCCTGCGTTGGCAAGACAACAAATCCAACCAGCCACTCTTCACGTTTGGCCGCTCGATCAGTGGGGATACCAATTAATTTATTGCCCTTACCTTTACTCAGTTGTGGCAAGTCAGACACTTTAAACACCAAGAGACGCCCTTCATTGGTCACTGCCGCCAACCAATCTTCATCAAAATTATTCAGGACTTGCGGTGCTAATACTTTCGCGCCTTTAGGCAAGCTAATCAAGGCTTTACCGGCTTTGTTTTTCGCCTGCATATCTGCGCCTTTGACCACAAAGCCATAACCGGCATCCGAGGCGATCACCAGTAACTGCTCGTCATTTGGCATTAATAGACATTCAAAGGTAGCGCCCGCCGGTGGGGTTAAGCGCCCTGAGAGTGGCTCACCCTGCCCGCGTGCAGCCGGCAAAGTGTGGGCCGGCAAAGAATAACTGCGCCCCGTGCTGTCTAAGAACACCACAAACTGATTGGAGCGTCCTAGCACAGCGTGTTTAAAACCATCACCGGCCTTATAGGATAGGCCGGTTGGATCAATATCATGGCCCTTGCCGCTGCGCACCCAACCTTGCTCCGACATCACTACAGTGACAGGTTCTGTCGGCAATAAATCCGTTTCCGATAAGGCTCGCGCTTCACCGCGCTCAACCAAAGGTGAACGACGCTCATCACCGTAGGTTTTGGCATCATCAATCAGTTCTTGACGCACCAGCTTTTTCAGCCGGGCTTCACTGCCTAATAATTTTTGCAGCGCGGCTTGCTCTTTAGCCAGCTCATCCTGCTCACCGCGAATTTTCATTTCTTCAAGGCGCGCCAATTGGCGTAAGCGCGTATCGAGAATGTAATCCGCTTGTATTTCAGTGATGCCAAAACGCTGCATCAACACCGGTTTGGGCTGATCTTCACTGCGGATGATTTCAATCACTTCATCCATATTTAGAAAGGCAATCAATAAGCCTTCTAATAAGTGCAGACGCTTCTCGACCCGATCCAAGCGGAATTGCAGGCGTTTGCGCACAGTGTTCACTCGGAACACCAACCACTCCACCAACATTGTGCGCAGGTCTTTCACTTGCGGACGGCCATCCAGGCCAATCACGTTGGTATTGACCCGGTAACTGGATTCTAAGTCTGTGGTAGCAAATAAATGTTGCATCAGCTCAGTACTGGAAACCCGATTGGAGCGCGGAATAATCACAATACGGCACGGATTTTCGTGATCGGACTCATCACGTAAATCAGCCACCATGGGCAGCTTTTTCGCTTGCATTTGCGCAGCAATTTGCTCAATGACCTTAGCGCCTGAGACCTGATGCGGTAGCGCCGTGACTATCACATCGCCATCATCGACATGGTAGACCGCGCGCATGCGCACTGAGCCGCGACCCGTTTGGTAGATTTTCTTAATGTCCTCGCGCGGGGTGATAATTTCCGCATCGGTTGGATAGTCTGGCCCTTGAATACGCTCACAGAGCTCATCCAGCGTGGCCTTTGGCTGATCCAATAATAAAACGCAGGCCGCGGCTACTTCACGCAGGTTATGCGGTGGCACATCAGTTGCCATACCTACGGCAATCCCAGTAGTGCCGTTTAATAATAAATTAGGTAAGCGCGCAGGCAACACCGCCGGCTCATTCATGGTGCCGTCAAAATTGGGTATCCAATCCACTGTGCCTTGACCTAACTCGGTAAGCAGCACTTCTGAGTAACGAGCTAAACGGGCTTCGGTATAACGCATCGCGGCAAAGGACTTAGGATCATCTGGCGCACCCCAGTTACCTTGCCCGTCGACCAGTGGATAGCGGTAACTGAACGGCTGCGCCATCAACACCATGGCTTCGTAACAGGCGCTATCACCGTGCGGGTGGAACTTACCCAACACATCACCCACGGTACGCGCGGATTTCTTATGCTTGGAGTCAGCGTCTAAACCCAGCTCGCTCATGGCATAAATAATACGGCGCTGTACAGGCTTGAGACCATCGCCAATATGCGGCAAAGCGCGATCCATAATCACGTACATGGAATAGTTTAAATACGCTTGCTCGGTAAACTCCGCCATGGAGCGGCGCTCAACACCATCAAGACTTAAATCAACGGATTGCGTCATGCCCAGCCTCTATTTAATAGGATTGCGATAAAAACAGGATTGGTATGCTGAATAAGGCTCATCAGACTTGCACCTCGGCCAAATCACCTTTGCTTTCCAACCACGCTTTACGATCACTGGCACGTTTTTTCGCCAACAGCATGTCCATCAACTCCTGGGTGCCGCTGTAATCATCCAAAGTTAACTGCACTAGACGGCGGGTATTAGGGTCCATGGTGGTTTCACGCAACTGCGGCGGATTCATCTCACCCAGACCTTTAAAGCGTGTGACCTGCGGCTTGCCGCGCTTTTTCTCAGCTTGCAAACGTTCCAGAATGCCATTGAGTTCATCCTCATCCAGCGCGTAATGCACTTCTTTACCGATATCCACCCGATACAATGGCGGCATCGCCACATAGATATGCCCAGCCTCAACTAGGGGTCTAAAGTGGCGCATAAATAAGGCGCACAAGAGCGTGGCAATATGCAGACCATCGGAGTCGGCATCGGCCAAAATACAAATTTTGCCATAACGCAGTTGGCTGATATCCGCAGAACCTGGATCGACGCCGATGGCCACAGCAATGTCATGCACTTCTTGCGAGCCCAATACCACACTGCCATCCACTTCCCAAGTATTTAGAATCTTACCGCGCAAGGGCATAATGGCTTGGAATTCTTTATCGCGCGCCTGCTTAGCACTGCCGCCAGCAGAATCCCCTTCCACTAAAAATAACTCGCCGCGCATCGGATCTTGACCGGCACAATCAGCCAGTTTGCCCGGTAATGCAGGGCCCTGGGTAATACGTTTGCGCTCAACTTTACGCCCCGCTTTTAAGCGGCGACCGGCATGGCTAATGGCCAATTCAGCCAACTGCAAACCCAGCTCAGAATTGGCATTGAGCCATAAGCTAAACGCATCTTTAACCACCCCAGCAATAAAACCTGCAGCGGTACGCGAAGATAAACGTTCTTTGGTTTGCCCAGAAAACTGCGGTTCTTGCATTTTCATCGAAAGAACGAAGCTGATGCGCTCCCAAATATCATCCGGTGCCAATTTCACCCCGCGCGGTAACAGATTGCGAAACTCACAGAACTCGCGCAGTGCATCCAGCAAACCTTGACGAAAACCGTTGACGTGGGTGCCGCCTTGTGCAGTCGGAATCAAGTTGACATAGCTTTCTTGAATCAGCTCTCCGCCTTCAGGCAGCCACAATACTGCCCAATCCACTCGCTCAGTTTTAGCGACAAACTGTCCACAAAACGGCTCGTCCGGCAAGCTAATAAACTCAGCTACAGCATCGCTTAGATAAGAGCGCAGGCCATCTTCATAAAACCAAGTGATCTGCTCATTACTGTTTTTATCCTCAAATTTAACTGTCAGCCCGGGGCACAATACCGCTTTAGCTTTTAAAATATGCTTCAAGCGACTGACGGAAAACTTGCCGGTATCAAAATACTGCGCATCGGGCCAAAAGCGAATACTGGTACCGGTATTACGCTTACCAACAGTGCCAATGACTTCCAGCTCGCTGGCCTTAAAACCATTACGAAAGGTCATTAAGTGCTCTTGACCATCACGGCGCACGCGCACTTCGAGTAACGTGGATAACGCATTCACCACGGAAATACCTACGCCATGTAAACCGCCCGAGAATTCATAGTTTTTACTGGAAAACTTACCGCCGGCATGCAAGCGCGTGAAAATCAATTCAACCCCAGGAATGCCTTCTTCAGCATGGATATCCACCGGCATGCCACGGCCATCATCAATCACTTCAAGGGATTGATCGGTATGCAAAATCACCTGCACATTGCGCGCATGCCCAGCCAGCGCTTCATCCACGCTGTTATCAATCACTTCTTGGGCAAGATGATTGGGACGGGTGGTATCGGTGTACATCCCAGGGCGCTTGCGCACTGGATCTAACCCAGATAGAACCTCAATAGCATCAGCGGTATAGGTCGAATTAGTCATAGGGTAAAGTGGTTACTCTAAAGCAGAAAGATTGAGTGATTGCAGGACTGAAGAGTCAACACCAATAAAAGCAAATAATGCTGGCAAATGTTCAGTGAAGCGCTGAAAACCATGATCCCCGCCCTGTTCAATCAGTACAGAGCAGCCGCGATAATACTGTTCAGCCAAACAGTAGTCTAGCGTTTCATCACCGGTTTGCAACCACACGCAAAAGCGCTGAGCATCATTGGGTGGCGCAACTACTAGCTCAGCAAGGCCTTGTAAATGCGACTCGGTGAGCTGCCAGCACTCACCACTATAGAGATTTTCTTGCTCAGCAAAGAAACCATCAAACAGGTGTTGCGGGCCGACTGCAGGATTAATTAATAACGCTTTTAAATGGTGTTGCTCAGCCAAATAGGTGGCATAAAACCCACCCAGCGAACTGCCAATCAAAACCGGCTGATCAAGTTGCGCAATCGCGTTTTGCAGCTGCGCAATTGCCCGCTCTGGATGGTGGTGTAATTCAGGGATCAGCAACTGCTCTTCAGACAGGCCCAATTGCAACCAAGCACGACGCAACTGCTGAGCTTTGCATGAAGCCGGCGAGCTATTGAAACCATGGATATAAACTACAGATGGACTGTTGCGCATAAAAAACTACAGATTAAATACAGTCGATTAGAATACCACCATGCCTGAATAAGTGCGCAGCCAGTCATTTAAACCGCAAAAATATCGACTCTTTGTAGCTGCGGCAACTCAATAGCCTTTGATGCTGTAATCAATGTCAAAATCAATGTCTGCTACTCGCGACACCGCAGTTTGCAATTGACCGTCATCATACAGACGTAACCAGCGATAACCTGGTGCCTTATCATCCACGGCAAAGTCTGCACTGTGCGGGGCAAATTGCACGCAAGTAGAGGGCGTAGCTAACCAGCGCACACCGCGCAAGGTTTGATCAAATTCTTGATGCACATGCCCCCAAATAACTGCTTTGACATTATTGTAGCGGCTGATAATTGATAGCATATCTGCCGCATTGTGCAAACCTATCGCATCCATCCAACGGCTCTGGATGGGCACAGGATGATGATGCAAACCGATCAGTACATACCGCTCACCTGCACTGGCTAACGCCTGCTCTAAAATACTGAGCTGATCGTCGGCCAGCTCGCCATGCACTTTATGAGCCACAGATGAGTCCAGTAACACGATGCGCCATGCGCCAATATCATACACAGATTCCAGCCAATCTGTGTTAGCACATACTTGTTGCAAGGCTAAGCGCTCATCATGGTTGCCAGCAAACCAACGCATAGGCGTGTTCAGCGTCTTCACCATCTCAGCAAAGCGTTGATAGGACGCATTCGAGCCATCTTGAGAGATATCACCGGTACAGAGTAATACATCAATATTGGGCTGTTCAACTACCACAGCACTTATGACTTGCTGCAAGCTGTCATCGGTTTGCATGCCTAACAAACGGCCGTTTACATCAGCAAACAAATGACTGTCTGACAGCTGCACAACCGTAACATAGGGATTTTTTTTCAAGGGCTCCATCAATCAGGCCCCTCTCCATTGATTTATATCTGACCAATTATGCGTACTGTTCTCATATAGGGCAAACTAAACAGAAGGGCTTAGTTCACATTCACCACAAATGACTCACATTGCACAACTCACCGCAATAGGACCTATACTGAAGCCTAACTGCAAATTTCGGGAGAGTGAGCATGAGCCGCCCAAGAAAACTCGAGCACCCATTGTTTCAGTTGCTTAGCGAAGAAAAGGTCGACGATTTTAACAAGCAAAAAACTCAACATCTCGACTCTGGATTACTCAACTTACAAGGCGCTGACTTGCGTGGCTTAAACTTACGCGGGCTGGATGCGACAGGTATTGATTTTCGCGATGCTTACTTTCGTAGTTGCGATCTACGCGGTATCGATTTTCGTGAGGCGCACTTGGAGGGCGCTAGCATCAGTCGGGCAAAAATATCTGGCTGCTATTTTGCAGACAACCTACCTGCCGAAGAAATTTTACTGTCATTAACGACGGGGACACGCATGCGCTACCAAAAAAAATAACGTAACTGATTCAATACCACACAGCACATTGCTCCACCTCACAGTCTGCAGATATATTGATTTACTTCATTACCTATGCGGACTAGTGTTTTAATATGTAACATCTTGTCGTTAGTCTAGGAACGTTTAACTTATGTATCTTTTGGGTGAGCAACCGGCATATGCCGACAAGCTAACAAACCGCCTGCAAGCCATTCCTCGTCAGTTAATCGATGGTTTGCAGCCCTGTGGCGCGCCTCTAGAAATAAGCCAATGCGCTAACTTATCGACTAGCTTACCTAGCAGCCAGTTGTTTATTATCGACAGCGGCTTGATCCATGCATCGATTGACAAGCGTCCTTTGTTTTATCTGCAAGAAGGCGATCTGCTGGGTTTGCGCCAAGGTTTAGAACTTCCTGAATGCGAGTATTCCAGTGAAGAAACCATACGCTTACTGCCCTTCTCGCGGCGTGAAGTATTTCAGCACATCGCCAGCAGCGATATGCGTCAAGAACTATTTACTCTATATTTGTTAGGCCACTCAGCACTCCTCTCCGATGCTTTAGCTCGCCTCAAACAACCTGAAGTGCGTCCATCAACAGGCTTCCAAAGTTTTGCTGCTGGTGAAGAGCTTATCCATCAGGGCGACTTTGCTGAGCACGTTTTTATTATTATCGAAGGGCACGCTGAGGCTTGGGTTAATAATGAAAAAGTAGGTGACGTTGAGAAAGATGAAATCTTTGGTGCGATGGCAGTCTTCACTGAAGAGCGGCGCAACGCCACAGTGATTGCCAGCGAACCCTGCACAGTTATGGTAATCCCTAAAGATCAGTTCCTCAGCCTTATGCACACTAACCCACGCATTGCCCACAGCCTGATCGAAAGTATGGCGCGTCGCATCGACCTGATGAACAAAGAGATCACCAGCTTGCGTCACACAGTAAAAGCGCAAAGCGCACCCTAAGTGAATAACAGCTGCACGCTGACGCGGCGGCTGTACAATCGACGAAGCACCTTCAACTCACACCCTAAATAGCCCTCAGCAACCAAGCAAAACGCCTGCATTTTAAAACATAGACTGTTATTATCCGCGTTTTTCGCGAGCAGTTAATCTCATGCTGGAACGCCTCTTTCAGTTGCAGGCCAACAATACCACTTTTCGTACCGAAGTCATGGCAGGCATCACCACCTTCCTGACCATGGCTTATATCCTCTTTGTAAACCCCAATATGCTGGCTGAAATCGGCATGGATCACGGTGCGGTGTTTGTCGCTACCTGCTTAGCAGGGGCAATTGGCTCAGCTATTATGGGAATGCTCGCCAACTACCCGATCGCTCTTGCCCCCGGTATGGGTCTCAATGCTTTCTTCACCTACACAGTCGTTGGCACCATGGGCTATTCATGGGAAGTAGCGTTAGGTGCAGTATTTATCTCTGGTTTTTTGTTTTTCGCCATGTCGATTTTCAAAATCCGCGAATGGATTATCAACAGTATCCCAATGCCTCTACGCTCAGCTATCAGTGCGGGGATTGGCTTATTTCTCGCCCTGATTGCGCTTAAAAATGCGGGTATCGTTATTGGCAACACTGACACGCTGGTGACTTTAGGCGATTTAACCCAACCCGCCCCCATCTTAGCTACCCTAGGCTTTGTCGTGATTGTTGCGCTGGCCTATCGACAAATCACCGGAGCGGTGATGATTGGCATCCTTTTAGTAACCGGACTATCTATTACCTTTGGTTTTTCCAGCTTAAATGCTGTGATCAGTATGCCACCCAGCATGATGCCCACGCTGATGAAGCTGGATATCACTGGCGCGCTAGATGTAGGTTTAGTCAGTGTGATTTTCGCCTTTTTATTCGTCGATTTGTTCGATACGTCAGGCACTTTAATTGGTGTTGCACAGCGCGCCAATCTTATTGACAAAGACGGTAAGATGCCACGTTTAGGCCGCGCGCTATTAGCTGACAGTACCGCCACTATGGCTGGTGCTTGTATGGGCACCTCAACCACCACCAGTTTTGTTGAATCAGCAGCGGGGATCGCAGCCGGTGGTCGTACAGGTCTAACCGCCTGCGTGGTCGCAGCACTGTTCTTGTTAAGTCTGTTTTTTGCGCCATTAGCGTCAGCGATCCCTGCTTACGCCACCGCTCCTGCCTTATTTTTTGTTGCAGTATTAATGACCAGCGGTCTGGCTCAAATTGACTGGGATGATTTGACCGTCGCCGCGCCAGTTGTGGTGGCAGCATTAGCGATGCCATTGACCTTTTCGATTGCCAACGGTATTGCCTTTGGCTTTATCAGCTGGACCGCGATTAAATTACTCAGCGGACGCTGGAAAGACCTCAATAGCGCCATGTGGATTTTATCCACCCTCTTCATTATCAAACTGGGTTTCTTTGCCTAATGCCACACACTGACTATTCTCCAAATGCATATGCCAAACAACTGCATGCTAAGCAAGCGCGTTTACAAAGTTTACTCAGCGAGTTTGCTGCGCCAGAGCCACAGGTGTTTGCTTCAGCGCAGCAGCATTACCGCCTGCGCGCGGAGTTTCGCTTATGGCGTGAAGGCGGTCAGCGTCACTATGCAATGTTTGCCCCAGGCGATAATCGTACACCCATTTTCGTTGAAGGCTTCCCGATCGCCAGTAAACTGATC
>Ga0265293_10001820_pt1 | contig 45187 bp, 48 predicted proteins | sample Munlanlewell138R_FD_192505 | JGI IMG/M metagenome (GOLD analysis project Ga0265293, IMG submission 192505) | Leachate microbial communities from a municipal landfill in Southern Ontario, Canada - Leachate well 138R | ecosystem: Engineered > Solid waste > Landfill > Unclassified | place: Canada... | reverse complement strand
AACCTTACGCCAAATTCATCTGTGGTTTGTAATGGATTTGTTTGAATTCGGAAATTTCCTAACATTTGCGACTTTTCATCAAATATGCCAATAACAATATTGGTGTTACCGATATCGATACCTAAAATCATCGTTAGTCTCCTTGCCTCATCAAGCACGGGAATTATATTTCCCGTCGATGGTACTAATGATAATTTTATCGCCAACCTCAACAAAAAGCGGGACTAATACCCGATATCCGGTTTCAACAACTGCATCCTTAGTAGCGTTGGCGGCAGTATTGCCTTTTACGCCGGGGGCACATTCAGTGACTTCAAGTATAACCTTTTCCGGCAATTGTACACCCAAAATTTCACTTTGATATTCAATAATGGTTACCATTTCTCCTTCTAAGAGAAAGTTTTTTTCAAATTCCAGCCTTTCTCGGGGAATATCTAATTGTACATATGTTTCCATATCCATAAAAGCCAAGTTGTGACCGTCATCATATAAATATTGCATTTTCTTCTTTTCAATTACGGCACGATTCATTTTTTCGTTAGCATTAAAAGTATAATCGATGGTGGCGCCGGTTCGCAAATTTTTCAATTTGGAACGAACGAAAGCTTGACCCTTTCCCGGTTTAACATGTTGAAATTCAAGCACTTGATAAATATTGCCATTATATTCAATTGTTATCCCTGTTTTAAAATCATTACTTGAAACCATAATTTCCTCCTTATTCTTTTATTTCAATATCATAATGAACGCTAAATTCTTCAAGGGTTTTCAGTTTAATTAAATTATCTTTTTTCATAAAATCATAATCAGTATTATAACGATCCCCATGACCAATCCAAGGTTCTAAACAGACAAAGGGAGCTTTCTTTCCGGGAGGCGACCATATAGCAAAGGTAATAAATTGAGGAAAATAAAAATATATGCCTTTGTTGTTTTTATTTAAAAGCCCTATTTTTTTTGATCGGACACGGGGAATAATAATTGTATCAATGTCAAACAAACTATAATCGAGTTGTAATTCTTTTAGATTTTGATATGAACATGCTGCAATATCAAAGTTAAGAGTACCGTTTCTTTCAATGCGAGGCGAAGAAAAGGTTTCTTCACTTTCAAAATGAATTGTATAATCATTAAAAGACTCACCCGGGTAAATCGGACAATTAAAAGCAGGGTGGCCGCCGATATTAAAAGGTAATAATTCTTCATATTCGTTTATAATATAATATTTGGTACGGAGCAGGTTTTGCTTTAAAGCATAAGTTATAATAACCTTATATTTAAAGGGATACATCGCAAGTGTTTCTTTACTATAAGTATTTACAAAACTGATTTCGTCTTCTTTTTGATGCAGGACCTCAAAATGTAAATCACGAAGAAACCCGTGAATATTCATTAAATAAACCTTCCCGTTTATTATTGCTTTTTTATCACGCAAATTACCGACAATAGGAAATAAAATCGGAGCCGAACCGTTCCAATAACGAAGATCCCTTCCCCAGATATATTCAACACCTTTTTTACTTTTAAGTGAAATCAATTCAGCTCCGATTGCTTTTATTTCCGCTGATAAATAATCATTTTTTATAGAATACATAGCAATCTCCTTTCATTTTATTATATCACAATTGAAACTAAAAAGTCATTATTTTTTAAATCTGCTATATAATATGTTATAATTAACAGGGTGAAATACTATGAAAATTATAAAAATTAAACCGCAGGGTTTTTGTAAAGGCGTTATTTATGCGATTAACATTGTTGAGAAAACATTAAATGATAAAAATGTAAAAAAGCCAATATATATGCTCGGCAATATTGTTCACAACAAAAACATCGTCAACTCTTTTCGCAAAAAAGGAATTATCGTACTCGAAGGACAATCCCGGGAAGAAATGATAGAGCAGGTTCAATCCGGTACAGTTATTATTACTGCGCACGGTGCATGCAATAAAATCAAAACGCGAGCTAAAGAGAAAGGATTAACTGTAATCGATGCAACCTGTCGCAACGTTGACAGAACCCATCAGTTAATTAAAGATAAATTGGATAACGGATATATTGTTTATTATTATGGTAAAGAAAAACACCCGGAAACCGAAGGTGTATTGGGTATATCTTCAGATATCACCCTTATAACCGAAAATACAGATTTAACGCTTATACCGAAAAACAAAGGCAAGGCTTTTCTTACCAATCAAACAACAATGTCTTATTTCGATGTATATCAAATATATGAAAAATTAAAGCAAATAATTCCGAAACTTGAATTGGGTGAAGAAGTCTGTAGCGCAACAAGACGCCGGCAGGAAGCCGTGCTTTTATATCGGGAAACAATAGATTTATGTATTGTTGTTGGCGATGCATTAAGCAATAACACTAAAAAATTAAAAGAAGTTGCTGAAAAGAATGGGATTAATGCGATACAAATCGAAGATGCGTCTCAACTTGCTTATTACGATTTATCTGATTATAAAACTGTTGGCGTTACCGCCGGAGCCTCTACGCCCAATGATATTGTCGATGAGGTAATAGCTGTCCTTAAAATGAAAGAAAACACTTCAAACTAATCAACAGTGAAGTGTTTTTTATTTTTATTCTTCTCTTAATTTTGCTTGATGATTATCAGCAAGTTTTTTCACAATCTTTCCCACCATTTGATTAATATCTTCATCGGTAAGAACATGATTAGCAGAAAAAAACAATTTTATCGCTATTGATTTTTCCGCAGCACTGATTTGATCACCGGTATAGACATCAAAAATTTTGATTTTACTTAAATTCTTATTTCCGGTTTGTTTAATGGTGTCAACTAAAGCCCCGGCTGAAACATTGCGATTAACGATTACAGCAATATCGCGTTCAACTAAAGGGAATTTACTAAATGATTGATATTTTATCGGTTCGATTTTCCGTTCGAGAATAGCCGTTAAGTTTATTTCAGCAACATAAACCTCATCCAAATTATAAGCCGAAGCAAATTGTGGATGCAAAGCACCGATAAAACCGATCATTTTACCATCAGAATAAAGCACAGCGCTTCGTTTCGGATGTAATTCTTTATTTGCTATATCTAAGGGTAAGTAGTCAATATTCAATCGGAGTTGATAAAATAAACTATCACAAATTCCTTTAATCAGATAAAAATCAACAGTTTCCTCTTTTCCTTGCCAAAGTATCTCTGAATATTGTTTTGTCATCAATAATGCAAGATGCTCATATTCACAATACTTATTGCTTTGATAATATATTTTACCAAGTTCGAAAACCGCTAAATCTTTAATTTTATGCGAATAACAGTACTTAGCGTTTTCAACCAAGCCCGGCAGCAGGGAAGTTCTGAGATAATTACGGGCGGAAGAAGTAGGATTTAGTAATTCAATTGCTTTGCTTTTTTCGGGGACAAGCAATGAGAATAAATTATTATTATCTTCACTTGTAAGCGAATATGTTATGAGTTGATTAAGACCTAAACCAACTAAAATATCTTTAATTTTTCTTCTTATTATTTGCTTATCGTTAAGATACCCGATTGAAGGAGTAATCGGCAATGTTGACGGTAACTTATCATAACCGGATAATCGGCCAATCTCTTCGATTAAATCCTCTTTTATTTTGACATCGGGGCGGCGATTTGGCACCGAAACAATATTGTTTTCATCTATTGTAAATTTTAAGCGATGGCAAATTTCTTTAATTTCATTCTCAGTAATTGTCGAGCCGAGTAAATTATTTACATCCGCAGCGTTAATCGGAATTTTAACCGGTGATATTTTATCAACCCCGACAAAAACCGGATTGTTTAATACTTCAGCACCCGCAAGTGTCTGAAGTAAATAAGCAGCATAATCCAAAGCGATTTTAGTTCGATTAATATCAACGCCTTTTTCAAATCTTATTGATGAGTCACTTATTAAATCCAGCCGGCGCGATGTTTTACTAACCGTTTCCGGTTTAAACACTGCTGCTTCCAAAACAATTGTATTAGTGGTGTTATCTATTTCCGTATTAAGTCCTCCCATAACACCGGCCAAGGCAACCGCTTTATTACCATCAGTAATAAGTAAATCAGCGGCGACTAATTCACGCTGTACACCGTCTAAGGTAACAAATAATTCTTTCGCTTTTGCTTTTCTAATCGTTATTTGTTTGCCTAATTTACAATAATCAAAAGCATGTAATGGTTGCCCGAATAAAGCTAATATATAATTGGTTATATCAACAACATTATTGATCGGACGTACACCAAAAGCAATAAGGCGAGAAACGAGCCACCAAGGTGAGGGTTTTATCTCTATATTTTTAAATATTTGAGCATAATAGCCGATACAGTCGGCAGATTCATTAGTCACAGTAACATAGTTCCTACATTCTTCAGGAGAATATGTTAAGTTATATCGGGGCATTTTAAGCGGACGGTTATAGACGGCACTGATTTCAATCGCTACGCCAAGCATACTAAGTAGGTCGCCGCGATTAGGCGTCACTCCAAGTTCAATTATTGTATCTGCAAAATTAAGAGCCTTTAAGGGATCTGAGCCAATCTTAACTTCTTCTTTAAAATAATAAATACCATTTTGATATTCTTCTGGAATATATTTTTTTTCTAAACCCAATTCTTCTAGCGAACATATCATTCCTTTTGATTCCATCCCCCTGATTTTAGTTCTTTTTATTTTAAAACCTCCCGGCAATTCAGCTCCGACTTTTGCAACAATAACATATTGCCCCGATTTAACATTAGGGGCGCCACAAACAATCGGCAAGGTTTCACAACCGATATCAACTTGACATATTGATAAATGATTAGAATCCTTCATCCGTTCAGCTGATAGAACGTAGCCAATAACCAAATTAGTACCGTTTAATACTTTAAAACTACTTTCTACTTCTATCGAATAAAGCGATAAAACTTTTATAATTTCTTCTTCACATAAATCAGAAATATCTACCAGTTCATTTAACCATTCTAATTTTACTTTCATTTTATCCTCCTAAAATTGCTCCAAAAAACGTGGATCATTGGCATATAATAATCTGATATCATCAATGCCGTGACGAAGCATAACCACTCTTTCAATTCCCATACCAAAGGCAAACCCTTGATATATCTTAGGATCATATCCGGTCATTCTTAATACGTTAGGATGGACCATACCTGCCCCTAAAATTTCAATCCATCCGCTATTTTTACATAAAGAGCAGCCTTGACCGAGACACTTAAAACAAGAAACATCAACTTCAACACTGGGTTCGGTAAAAGGGAAAAAATCCGGTCGGAATCTTATTTCCAGTCGATCGCCTAAGAGTTTTTGCATTAAAAGTTTTAATGTTCCTTTCAGATCGGCCATTGTAATATTTCTATCTACAACCAATCCTTCCAATTGCATAAACTGATGCGAATGAGTAGCATCATCATTGTCGCGACGGTATACTTTACCGGGACATACAATTTTAACCGGTTCCCCTTTAGCCTTAAGAAGCGTTCTAACCTGTACCGGGGAAGTGTGAGTTCGTAGCAGATGATTTGCATCAATATAAAATGAATCTTGCATATCCCGGGCCGGATGCCCTTTCGGCGTATTTAACATTTCAAAATTATACAGATCAAGTTCGATTTCTGGACCCTCGGCAATCTGATAACCCAAACCAAGACAAATATCTTCAAGCTCCTCCCGGACTTGGTCAAGTAAATGACGATGGCCTAAAGATAACTTTTTCCCGGGAAGGGTTACATCAATACCTTCTCTTGCCAGTTGGCTTTGCACTTTAGCTTCGTTTAGTTCCGCTAATTTATCGATTATCAATACTTCAGCATGTTGTTTAAAATCATTTAATTGCTTGCCCATTTTTTTCTTTTCTTCAACGCTTAACTTCGGCATCAATTTCATCATTTCCTGTAATGGGCTTTTTTTACCTAAATACTTAGCTTTAGTTTCATTAAGCTGATTGGCATTTTTTACATTAGCTAAAGCTTTTTCTATTTCTTGTTTTAATCTTAATATTTGATTATCCATAATAACCTCCTTATATAATAAAAAAAATCCTTAATTTATAATTAAGGACGAAATATCCGCGGTACCACCTTATTTCAACAAACATCATTTGTTGCTCTTTGTTTTGATAACGCAAATCTGCGGGTTTGATTAGAACCACTCCAAAGCTGAATTTCATGATGATTTTTGCATAGGACTTTCAGTCAAGGTCCTAATTCCCTGAAGCAAAAAGAGCACCACTACTCCGTCTTTATCATCGCTTTAATTATTTTTATTATATCACCTATTATGCCTTTAATCAAGTATTTCTTAAAAGAAAATAATTAAAACTATATATATTTATCATTTATACTTATTTCGCGTTTGACTTAAAATTTGATACAAAATAGCCCCTTGCGGAGCTATTTTGTTATAATAACTAAACCCGGCGGCTTCTTCTAAATTGGCCTTGTTGAAAATCAAATGCTGGTGTCCCTGCCTGCGGCTCAGGCATTCCTTCCATCCCAGTGAACTGTGGACCTACCTGCGGTCCGGGCATTCCCGCCATATCAGCAAACTGTGGTTCACCGAAAAAAGGCTGAGTTCCAGCAAAAGGCATATTCGGGCAGCAGCCGATGTTTTCTACACAGCAATCATGAAACTCGCAGCATGACTGTCTGGGAATAAAACGATTCCGTCTAATATGATGATTAAATATGCGATTTACATGTTCGCATATTATTGGTTGTTCTTCACAAAAAGTCCGATGAATATCGCTTGTAGTTCTAAAGACAATCGGCGGTCTAACGAAACAATTCATATTTTTCCCTCCTTCTATCTATATTATACGAATCTATGCCTTTTTGGCATGTGCATTTGTATATTTAAAAATATATAGATAAATAAACTTAAATTATGATTTGACTTTAATATATAATTAGTGTAAAATAATTTTAAAAAGGAGAATAAAAACATGTATTATACCCCCATAGTAATAGAACGGACATCATTTGGTGAACGTTCTTATGATATTTATTCTAGATTATTAAAAGATAGGATAATTATGCTTTGCGGTGAAATTCAAGACCCCTTAGCCAATAGCATCGTTGCTCAACTTTTATTTTTAGCCGCTGAAGATAGTGAGAAAGAGATTTTCCTTTATATCAACTCTCCTGGCGGATCGGTAACCGCGGGTATGGCCATACACGATACAATGAAATTAATCGCTCCCAATGTCTCTACTATATGCATTGGATTAGCGGCATCAATGGCCGCTTTTATACTTGCAAGTGGCACCAAAGGTAAAAGATATGCCCTTCCGAATAGTGAAATATTGATTCATCAACCGCTGGGAGGTGCGCAAGGCCAAGCTACAGAAATCCAAATAGCGGCCAAACATATTTTAAGAACACGCGAAAGAATCAATCGAAGTCTAGCGGAATATACAGGTAAAACAATTGAACAAATTAATATTGATACTGATCGTGATAATTATATGTTTGCAGAAGAAGCCTTATCATATGGAATTATCGATTCTATCTTAGAAAAAGAACCGCAAAAAAAATAGGGATTATTAGTATCCCTATTTTTATTCTATAAATGCTCTTTTTACCCGGTCAAAAAAATCAGTATCTCTTTTAACAATAAAGCTGACAGTTTTATCAGATAGATCGGCTTTAATTGCTTTCAAGTTATCAAAATGTAAATACTCACCGTCAACAGTCAAATATAGATTTTGTGCCGAATGCGGACGCAACTCTATTTCGGTTTTTTCCGATAAAACCATCGGTGAAGCTAAACTTCGATATACCCGATTATTGATGGGTGCCACTTCAGTTAATTGTATTGCTTTAATAAAAGGATCGATAATACTGCCGCCCAGCGACTTATTATAAGCCGTGCTTCCGCCCGGAGGTGATATTAAAACTCCGGTCCCTCTTATGGTTTCAAAATGTTTGCCATTTATATATATATCCATTATCTGAGTATTAATTGGATTAATCAGGGCCAAATCATTTACGGCGTATCCTTTCAAAAAATTATCGGTACCGATTAAGCAATACTCCATAAGATTAAGTTTAAATATATCATAATCTTCCTCTTTTAACAAGCAGAAAATTTCGTTCAGCTCATCAATAACAAAATCAGTGTAAAACCCTAATTTACCGGTATTAATACCGACAAATTTTATTTTTTCTAATTGATTTTTATATTTATGAATCGCCCCAAGCATTGTACCGTCGCCACCAAACGACAAAACAATATCAGGATTATTTTCGTCATAATCAAAAGGAAGTATAATATTTGTCGTTTTACCATAACATGCATATTTCATATAATCACCGTTTATAAATATTATCTAAAAACAATCCGATGTTCTCCAATTCGTACTCTTCGGGTCGAACCTTTTCAACAGATATTTCCGCAATTGCTTGTTTAATTTTTGCCATTTCTTCATCAAGTTGGACTGTAATTTTCGATGCTTCAACCAATCGCTCCTTGATCTCATCGGGTATTTGGCGATAATACTTGTATTTAAGCGAATGTTCTATTGAAGCCCACAGATGCATTGCATAGGTGCGAATCTGAAATTCAATATTAATCGGTACTCTACCGTCAACCGTTTCGACACCATATTTTGCAATCAAATGTAATGATCGATAGCCGCTTGGCTTAGAGTTTTCGATATAATCCTTAATAAGAAAAATATCAATATCTTTTCTTGTTTTTAATAATTCAAAAACATGATAAACATCTTGAATATACTTACAAATAATACGTATTCCAGCGATATCATAAATTTCCTCGGAAATATTATGAAAATCAATACCCAACCTTTCCGCTTTTTCCAAAATACTGCTAACCGTTTTAACTCTTCCTGAAATACTTTCAATCGGATTGCTAATCTTCTTAAACAAAAACTCTTTTCTTATTGATTCGAGTTTAATAATGAAGCCGCTAACCGCCAATTCATACGGTAAAAGAAAAGAATTCCAAAACCGATTTTCGTTTATCATAACCCAACCTTTCCGTTTATTTAAACCCTATCCAAATATATTATACATGTATTTTAAATAATTCTCAATATATAGTTTATTTTCTTCAAATAAATGGATTAGCAATTTTCATTATTATTTTTGTATTTATTTTAAAAATAGACAATAATATAATAAACTCGGTTTTTTTCGTGAATACTTGCAATTTAATTATTATTATGTATAATAATAAATAATATCTAAAATAGTAATTGGGAGGACAATATGCATCTTGGAAACTTAGTAGAATTCAGAACTCTCTTATCAGAAGAAGAATATAATCGTTTAATGGAAAAATTTAAAGGCAACCGAATGGATATGCAAACAAATCACTATTTTGATACCAAAAGATTTTCTTTAAAAGCTCATGATGCATCGCTTAGAGTCATCGAACGCGATACTTTGACTTTAATTCTAAAAAAGAAAAAAGGATATAATCTTCAAGATTTTCCGTTTTCAATTACTAGGGAAATTTTCGAAAACATCTGTAAAACCGGAATTGTGCCGGAAAGCGAAATCGCTACTGAATTAACTCCTTTGATTGGCGACCAAAAGTTAATAAATTTCCTTAGTCTATCAACACTGAGATTGTTTTTACCCTATAAAAACGGTGTACTCTTTATTGATAAAAGTCATTATCTTGAGCAAACCGATTACGAATTGGTCTATGAAACCAGTTCATACAATTTAAGAGAGTTTGTACAGTTAATCGGGGAATTCGAGTTACAATACAAAAAAACCGAAAAAAAAATCAAAAGAGCTTTTAAAGCATATAAGAGATTTAATTAAAAACGGACTCTGTTACGAGTCCATTTTTATTTTGTAAATTTTATGTTTTTAACATAATCACATTCTTCACCGGGGCTGTGCGGCTTAAAACAATAACCGCAATCCATTTCTCTGATTTCCTGAGGTAAAAACAATTCAATATCATCATCATTATATCCAACCTGGATTTCGGCATCGGTAACAATAATCGGCCTTTTTAACACACTGGGATTATTGACTATAAATTCTATTAAATTATGAGTTGACATATTATATAAACTTATACCCATTTCTTTAAATATTTTTGATCTTGTAGAAATAATATCTTCAAAACCATTTTCACTTCTTACCAGCATTTTGAAAATATCTTCTTTAGAAATAGGGGTTGTAAATATATTTTTTTCTTCATATTCAATATTATATTTTTCAAAATATTTTTTTACTTTGCGGCATGAAGAACAACTAGGCGAAGTATATAATTTGATCATCTTTCATCAATCCCTTTCGTTATCATATTTTAGCATTTTTTAATAAAAAAGTAAATATATTGTCCCGATTTTTTTAAAATTTTATCTCATTACATTATGATAATTTCATATAGGGCTATATATTAATTATTCAGTAATAAACATAAAAATTGCGCCGTGATATTGCCCTTTTATAACGTTTTTAGGGTCTTATTTTAGCGCTCCTGCGGTTTTCACCGTCCAATATACTTTTATCAGGTATTAGTAAATTATGACGTGTCAAGGGAATTTTAAACTATTCAATGGAACTGTTGAAATAAAAAAGTGTATTTTCTACAACGATAAAAAATACACTTAATTTTATTTCCGTTAGATTAAATATATCAATAGTCCGACTAGAAAATATATTGTTCCCACAATAAGGAAGGGGTATATTTTTATTGGTTTTCTCGTTCCCCTTAATTCGTTATATTCAAAATATGTTTCTGGAAAATCATCAGATTTATCTTTTTTAAAAACCCTAAACAATTTTTTTACTCCATAACTTATTATATTAAAAACCCCTTCTTGATCAATATAAATTATGCCTGCTCCCATCCAGAGAAAAAATCCAGTAATCATAAAAGCATCAACAAACATACCGCCCTGATAAGGCAAATTTTTTTTTACCGACAGTAAAATAATAAAAATAAAAATTAAAACAGCTACAATATTTGGGACTAACCATTTTTTCATTTCTTTTCCTCCCGCTTTTAGATCAAATATTATTTTACTAAAAGCGACAATCTACCGGCATAAATACTGAATAATCCAGCTATAATCGCTAAGGCAGCGTGAATTATCGCGCCTGTTTCAATTTTAATAATCAGGTTCTGATATTTTTTACCGAGTAATATTGATTCTATCTCTATTATTTCTTTTAATTCCGAAACAATGCCATTTAATCTAATCAGATAAATTATCGGTATAACCATTAAGAAAAATGCCGCAACAAAATACACTAGATATTTAGGCACTTTCCCTAATTTTATATTTACCAAAACGCCGAATAATAAAGGGATAAAGTAACTGATCGAAGCCATAAAACTATAATATTTATAACCGACTTCACCGGTACCTATTTTAAAGGCGAGATTGAAGCCCTTGAAATAATCGGTTATCGGAACATATTGCGGCATTTGGCCGACTTGAACCAAATAATCTACTTTTAAAATCAGCGCATTGGTAAATATCATCAAAAATGATATAAGTCCCAATATTAAAATAACTATCGGTAAGAAAATTTGTTCTTCAGTATATTTTCTATAATTACGCATAAATAATCACCGGATTTTATTCTAGATTTAACTCTTTACGATACGATTTAACCTCATTTTGACTTGCATAAACAAAATGACCCGGATAAATTTCAACCATTTTTGGTTTATCTGCCGTAAATTTGCGAAGAGATGGATTATATGAAATCCTTTGCCGTGTTTTTTCATAATCAGGGTCAGGCAAAGGGACGGCTGATAACAATGATTTTGTATAAGGATGTAAAGGATGTTTAAACAGTTCATCAGAAGTTGCAATTTCAACAATCCTACCATAATACATTACGGCAATACGATCACAAAAGAATTTTACTACTGATAAATTATGAGCGATAAAAAGAATAGTCAGATCAAAATTTTTCCTTAAATCATTAAGTAAGTTAATTATTTGCGCTTGAATAGATACATCCAATGCGCTAATCGGCTCATCAGCAATAATTAATTCAGGATTCACAATTAAAGCTCGGGCAATGCCGATTCTTTGCCGTTGACCGCCGCTAAACTCATGGGGATAGCGGTTAGCATGATCGGGAAGTAACCCTACCAATTCCAATACTCTGTTAACTTCTTTATCTATGAATTTTTTATCTCTAATACCGTTAATAATTAATCCTTCGGATACAATTTCTTTTACGGTCATGCGGGGGTTTAAAGAATCAATCGGATCCTGAAAAATCATTTGCATACTAGTCATAATTCCTGGATTACGGCGATTAATTCGTTTGCTTATCTTTTTCTCTCTTAGCAATTCATTAATTCGGGCGTTTTTTTCTTCAATAAAGTCTTTGAGTTCCTGTTCTGCTTCAATAATTTCTTTTCCGACCCATTCCGAATCAAACTTTTTCTCTTCACCTTTTAATTCGGATATTAAATTGTTGATTTCTTGCTTTTTCTCGTCGATTTCCTTTTTTAATCTTCTTATTTCAAGGTTTTTTCCACGATTACCCGAACTAATCCTGTGACCCTTAAAATAAATATCACCGTCGGTTATATTATATAATTTAATTATTGCCCGACCGGTCGTCGTTTTCCCGCAACCGGATTCGCCGACTAAACCAAATACTTCACCTTTATAAATATCAAAACTGATATTATGCACCGCTTTTACAACAACTCTTCTTTTACCGAATCCACTAGAAAAATATTGGCGAACTTTTTTTAATTCTAAAATCTTTTCTTTATTCTCAGTCATTGGATTTCGCCCCTTTACTTATGAAATATTTACCTTTAATGGGTGATTCAATATGGGGAGCATCAGGATGTAAAAGCCATGCTGCCGCATAGTGGGTGTCAGTTACCTTAAAAAATGGTGGTTCCTCTTCAAAATCAATTTTCATCGCATAACGATTTCTCGGAGCAAAAGCATCACCCTTAGGCGGGAAAAGCATATTCGGCGGCGTGCCGGGGATGGCGTTCAATTGACCTTTAGCCTGTTCCAAAGCCGGCATGCTTTCAAGCAGAGCCCATGTATAAGGATGTCTGCTATCATAGAAAACCTCTTCAGCTTTACCGTATTCAACAATTTTACCGGCATACATAACGGCAATCCGGTCGGCCATATTAGCAACAACACCCAAGTCATGGGTTATAAAGATAATCGATAAGCCACGGTCTTTTTTTAATTTATTGATTAATTCCAATATTTGTGCTTGAATCGTTACGTCAAGTGCCGTCGTTGGTTCATCGCAAATGAGTATTTCCGGATTCATTGCTAAGGCAATGGCAATAACAATTCTTTGTCTCATCCCACCGGAAAAATGGAATGGATATTGATAATATCTTTTTTCCGGTTCGGGAATGCCTACTTCGCGCATTAATTCCAAAGCCCTAACTTTAGCAGCTTTTTTACTCATTTTATTTTTCAAAATCAAGGCTTCTGTTATTTGGCGGCCAATTTTCATAATAGGATTAAGACTGGATAGTGGGTCTTGAAATATCATACCAATCATTGAACCGCGAATTTTATGAAAATCCTGTTCTTTTACTTGTGATAAATCTATATCGCGATAATAAATATGACCGTCATCGATAATCGCATTACCGGCTAGTATTCCCATTACCGCCCGGCTGGTTACCGATTTCCCACTACCGGATTCGCCGACAATACATAGTGTTTCTCCGCGTTTAAGATCAAAATCAACACCGCGTACCGCCCTTACCAAACCGGCTGGAGTTTTAAATGAGATTGTTAAATTCTCTACCCGTAAAATTACATCGTCAGGTAATATCATTTTATTCAACTCCTCTCAATGAAGGATTAAGCGCATCACGCAAACCATTTCCAAACAAATTAAAGGAAATCATCAGTAAAGATATTATCAATGCCGGAAAGATAGTTAAATACGGATAGGTTGTAATCCCAATTGCTTGACCGTCTGATAATAATTTACCGATTGACACACCACCGCTAATTCCCAAACCGAGATATGAAATCATCGCTTCCGAAAAAATAGCACTCGGAATAATCAATACCGAAGATGTAACGATTGGTCCTAAAGCGTTGGGTAGAATATGCTTAAAAATTAAACGACTGTCTTTGGCCCCTAAAGTCCTTGCCGCTAAAACATATTCGCGCCCTTTATAGCGATAAAACTGTGATCTAACCATATTAGAAGTCCCAATCCAACTGGTCAGTACCAAGGCTAGTGCTATCGTAAACAAAGTACTTCCTAAATACAATACAACTAAAGTCATTATTGCTATCCAGGGAATACCGCTTAATATTTCAGAAAATCTTTGTAAGGCCATATCAATTGCACCGCCGTAATATCCGGAAACAGCCCCGTAAATAACACCGACCGTCACCGTTACGATGGCAACAAACAATCCAATTAATAGCGAAACCCTAGTGCCTTTCCACACGCGTGACCACATATCACGGCCGAGTTGATCGGTTCCGAATAAAAAGTAAAAACTCTTATCGCTTTTAAAACCAAACTCTTTTAACGGATTAACCTGAACCTTATATTGTTCAAAACCAGGAGTTTCATCGTTAATATCAATAGGATCGCCGATAACCGCTCCCTTTGCTAATAAATCCTCATATTCTTTCCTGCTTAACCAACCGCTTATATAAGGAAGAGTCCGACTTTTATATTCATCATATTTAAAATCAATAACTTCAACTTCTTTATTATCCTGAATGTCGATATAAGGCTTTGAACGCCAAACGATACACTCTTCAAAAAAATAGTTCTTATAATCAGGATCATCAGGTTGCACTTCAGAAATGCTTTTAATGTATTGTGTGCTTTGCTTATTGTATTTACGAGTTCCGGCGGCAATACCGATTTTACTTAATAGCGGGATTTTGGCTGGTAATTGACTAAATCGTTTTTCTTGGGCATAAACGCCGCGCCCCCCGATATGGGGACCGATAATTGACATAATTATTATTATAATTAAAATAACGAATCCCAAAACGCTTGATTTATTGCGGGCAAAACGACGGGCAGCATCGCCAAAATATCCGATAGCTTTGGTTTCAAACTTTTTATCGAATATTTTAGTGTCCATTTGGACGAATTCAAATTTATTTATATCAATATGTTTATATTCGTTCATTATTTTCTACTCCCCATTCTAATTCTTGGATCAACTATTCCATAAGTTAAATCCACTATAAGTGTGGCAACTAAACTAATTATCGTATAAAATGCCAAAGCCGTCATTGTTAAATTATAATCCTGTATGCCGATTGACTCAATTAAAATTCCTGCCACTCCGGGAACGCCGTAAACCCGTTCAATAACCAATGAACCAAATAAAATTCCGATAAAATTTCCGATAATTATCGGTACCAAGGGAACCATCGAATTTCTCATTCCATGTCTAACCGTCGAATGGAAACGATTAAGTCCTTTTGTTCTTGCCAATAAAATAAAATCCGATGTTAAAACTTCAATTAACTCAGCTCTGGTATAACGCGTTAGAACTGCAATCGGTCCAAACGATAATGATAATACCGGAATAATCATATCCTTATAATTAGCCATATCACTCGGGCGATACTGTATGGGTAACCCTAAATCATTTGCTGATAGCATCATCATTGTTACAACAACAAATGAAGGTATCGAAATAAATAAAATAACAAATACAGAAATAATATAATCGATTGGTTTATTTTTTCTTAAAGCTGCTACAATTCCAAATAAAAGTCCAAGCGGAATCGATATTACAAGCGAAACCAAATTTAAACGCATAGTTATAGGTAAAAACTGAGTTAAAATCTCAAATGTATCGCGACCCAAAAGATAATGTGTCGACACTCCCCAATCCCAATGAAAAATTACATTTTTTAACCAATACAAATACTGAACAAACAAGGGCTTATCATAACCCCATTGCTTTCTCATTAATGCATAATCCTCAGGCTTAACTTTATTCATTAAATATTGTAATTCATTATTGTCCGGTAACAATTTAATAAGAAAAAAAGACAATGATAAAATAATAAATAAAGTAATAAATATTAAAAATAACCGTTTTATTGTATATCTAACCATATGTTTCCTCCTTGAAGATAACGAGCCAACAAATAATTTGTTGGCCCGTTAACTATAAATCACTTTCTATTGGATTACCACAATGTATTATTCGGCAGGCGCTTCTGCTTCCACACCCATCTTAACAAATACTTTGCCAGCTGTTGCGGAATATAGCGCGTCAAACGACCAGTATTTAGCACCGTCAAGTTCACCGTCGCCATCAAGATCCAAATCGATTAGAATTGATGGATTGTGAGAGTCAAAGCCCAAACTTAACAGTAAACCACTACGGTTGTCATCACAGAAGCATTCCATTAGCCCAATTGGATCTAATAAACCACCAGATATTCCAGCCAGTGCCAAGTCATAACGGCCTTTCATCTGTTTTTCATAATAAACGTTCATACCGGGCTGAGGTGCTGCTGTAACTTTAATTTCAATATTAGGATATTCTGTTTGAGCATTAAATGTTTGTTCTAATTCTTCAGCCAAATAATCAAGAATATTTGTCCAGGTCACACTGTCAAATGCTGCAATTTCAATTTTAATAACGGTCTTCTTCTTTGCCGTTCCTTCAGTAATAACACCTTTTTGCAACATGCTCTTTAAGGCTTTTACATAGTAATCGGTTGCAAGTGCTTTATTATAACCGAAAGATTTTGCACTGAGTTTAATATCACCTTCGAAGATTCCATCTCCGACTAGTTTTCCCGCATCAGTATCACGATATGCTTGACCTGCTTTCGGATCAACTACATAAGCCTGAGTATAATAGAATTGTTCTGGCGATAATGTCTTACCGAGTTCTTCAGCAATATATTGACGATTCATAGCAAAATACAATGCCCACATAAAATCATCTTCCTGAAGAATAGGTTTAGTTTCCCATGCACCAATACCAAAATCCATATCCAATTCAGCTTGAGTGGCACGGTTAACAGAGAATCTAAACGCGGTGGCACCCGGCGCTTTTTTCAAACCGGCATTATTTTTGTATTGCTCGTAGTGGGTAGCCGGAACATTAACTACATCTAATTGGTTATTTTCAAACATTTCCAATGCGGCATTTGCATCTTTTACAATTGTATAATGAATAACAGCAGGTGTATACTCTTGGCACCCTGTATTGTAAACATAATGTTCATTCTTAGTGAATCTGTATTGTTTACTAGATTCCCAATATGACATATAATATGCACCGCTGTTCATATATTTATCAAGTTCAGAGCCATAATTTGTAACTTTTCTATCTTTATCAAAACCAGCTTCGAACAAAGGCTTATATACTGGAGCGAAAAGGAATCCAGTTGTATTATAGTGAACATCCCATTGCTGGAAGGGCAGTTCTAATTCTAATACAAATGAGAATTCATCCACTTTGTGGACACCGACCTGATCCCAATCAACAGTTTCATAGGCTCCGTTTTCGACACCTTTTGAAGGAATATTAGAATTTCCTTCAGCATCTAGTTGCTTAAAGTATTTTTCTCCATTCTTAATGGGAACTCCGGCAGAACTATAGAAATAGTTGGCGCGTGAATTTTGTTGAACTGGGTCAAGAGCCATCATATATGAATAAATAAAGTCGTCCGCTTTAATTTGTTCTTTCTTTGCACCGGTTTTATCAACCCAGAATAAGTTATTACTTAATGTAACTTTCCAGGCTGTTCCTGAATATTCATCGGGATCAAAGTCTTCAATTACTTCCCATGCTTCAGTTTCTTCATTATATGCAACCGGCTCAGCAAATTTTGCTGCGGCAGATGCTTGCATTACATAACCGTCAAAATCATCATTAAATTCAAGTGAAAATAGGCTTAATTCGGTTAAAGTCATCATATCAGACTCAATACTATCTTTATACATTAAATGATTAAATGTTTTCGGATTAGCAGTAGTATAAGTCCGATAAGGATGATCGGCATCGTTATCTTTTAAAGTACAGTAAAATGCACCAAATCCCATTATTGGGACGAATTCTTTCGTCGGTAATGTTACCCTATCTGAATAAACAACGGCTCCACTGTTATTAACAACGGGAATACTTGCTCCTTTATTGATTAAATGTCTTTCCAAAGCGGCTAAAATTTGGGCCTTAACTTCAGGAGTTGCATATTTGAAGCTAATTTCCATTCCATCTGCTCCGCCTGCTAACTGATTTGCATTTAATTCAGTTAAAACTTGGAATGGGAAAGAAACGGATCTTGTCTTCTTACCATCTTTAGAAGTTACGGAAGCAGTAATAACCACTTTCCCGGCTGCCTTAGGATTAACTAAACCTTTTTCATCAACTTCGGCAACTAAACTATTAGAGGAAGACCATAGAACTTTCTCATCATAATTAAAAGTATCATTAACTTTTGCTTCCAACTGAACTTTCTTACCGAGTTTTGTTTCAGTATCACCGTCAACTTCAAGTTGACTTATTACATTAAAATCATACTCAGCTGCAACTTCCAGCGGTACATCTTTGTCTTTAGCGTCTTTAACTGTAAAAGCACTAGCACCAGCTACGCTTGCAGTAATTGTAACAGGACCGTTAACCTTGGCAATAACTAAGCCATTAGGACTAACAGTTGCAACTGTTTCATCAGATGAAGACCAAATTATTTGCTGGTCAGCACCTTCAGGGTAAACCTGAGCTATAAATTGAAATTCTGCATCAATGAATAAAGAATCAAGAGAAACCTTTCCAAAAGGTAAATCAAAGAATAATTTAACTTCTTCGGGTTTAACCAATTCGGATTTGACTTCGACATCAAGAGTGGCTTTTACTTTCTTGTTGCCTTTTAAAGATACAGTCAGAGTTGCTTTTCCGATTTTTTTGGTTTCAACAACACCAATTTTGGATATGACTTCGTCTTCTTTTTCTTCATCCTCACTTTTTACAGTTTTTGGGGCAACCTTAATAACATCTTCATCAGATGATTGCCATTCAAAAACATCGTTATCATCGGCTGGCAGTAATTTAGCTTCTAATTCAACTTCTTCATTTAAAGCAAAATGACTGCGTCCAACGATAGTCAATCTACTGCCTTCGTCTTTTTTGCCATTACAAGCGACTAAAGCGAAAACAGCAATAAACAGCATTAACGCACTGAATAACTTCTTCATTGCTTATGTTTTTCCTCCCTTTTTTTTTAAACACATATAAGGTTTTATATTATTATAATAATTATCGCTGTCAATGTCAAGAAGAAAATAAAATGTAAGCGTTTTATTTAATATTTGCTTGCAAAAAAAGCCGAATGTTAAGCGTTTTCATAAATAAGATAGGGTTTGACAATTAACTTATTAAGACTTATAATATAGTATAAGTCAATAATGGTGTTAGAATCACTGCTTGGAGGTCAAATTATGAAAATAATATTGTCAGGAATAAAGCCTTCCGGTATACCGACATTAGGTAATTATATAGGAGCTTTAAAAAATTTCGTAAGCTTGCAAGAAGAAATGAAAGATTTTGAATTTTTCGTATTCGTTGCCGACTTACATGCCATTACGGTTCCTCATGATGTAGAAGAACTACGCCAAAACATTCGTAGTGTTGCCGCTTTATATTTAGCAAGCGGACTTTCCGTGGACAATTTATCTCTTTTTGTACAATCGGAAGTCCATGAACATGCGGAATTGGGTTATATTCTTCAAACCATAAGTTATATGGGAGAATTGGAACGGATGACACAATATAAGGATAAAGCTAAACAGCAAAAAAGCGGGATTCCTGCCGCTTTATTTAATTATCCAATTTTAATGGCGGCTGATATTTTACTTTACGATGCTCAGTACGTTCCGGTTGGCGAGGACCAAAAACAACATTTAGAACTTACCCGTAATCTTGCGGAAAGATTTAATAATCGTTACGGGGAAACATTTGTTGTTCCGGAAGTCCTCGTTACCAAAACCGGTGCAAAAATAATGGATTTGCAAGATCCATTAAAGAAAATGGATAAATCGGCGAACAATGAAAAAGGCTGTATTTTTCTATTGGAACCGATAGATACCATTAAAAAGAAAATTAAAAGCAGCATTACTGATTCAGAGAGTAAAATTAAGTATAGCAAAAGTAGAAAACCGGGTATATCAAATTTAATAACTATCTATTCCGCCTTAACCGGATTAACTTATACCGCGATAGAAAAAAAATACGAGAATGCCGGATACGGTTTATTCAAAAACGATTTGGCTGATATTGTTGCCAATGAAATCGGAATTTTGCAAGAAAAATATCATAAAATCATAAATTCTAAGATGCTTGATGATATTCTTGATATGGGTAAAGCCAAAGCTCAAGCAATTGCTCAAAAAAAGATTAGAGAAGTATACAATAAAGTCGGTCTTACCCGCGGATAAAATAAAAAAGGTGAAATCATCACCTTTTTTACTTTTTATGCTTTATTAAATAATAATTTTTCTTTCCGCGTCGAATTACGGTAAAAGCATTTTCAATCGCCTTATCGATTGTAATAAGATAATTAATATCTTTGATAATATCGCCATTCACGCTGACAGCACCATTATTAATAAATTCCCGGGCTGCTCTTCTACTGCTGGCAGCATTAACGGTAACCAGTGCCTCTACTATATTAATATCTTCTTTCGTTGTAATTGACGGTACATCTTTAAATCCAACAGATATATCATCGGCACTTAAATTTTTGATATCACCATTAAACAATGATTCCGACACTTTAACGGCTTGACAATAAGCTGCTTCACCATGAACCATTAACATAATTTCTCGCGCTAACGCTTTTTGTGCTTCACGCAGATGCGGTTTAGTTTGAACCCTTTCTTCAAGCCCATCTATTTCCTCTTTACTTAAAAAAGTATAGTATTTGAGAAATCTTATTACATCGTCATCGGTAGTATTGATTAGAAACTGATACATTTCATAAGGGGTGGTAATATTTTTATCCAGCCATACCGTTCCCGATTCAGTTTTACCAAATTTAGTGCCATCATTTTTAGTAATCAATGGAATAGTTAAACCAAAAACACGGGCTTCGGGGCCGACTGTTTTTCGTATTAAGTCCAACCCAGCCGTAATATTGCCCCACTGATCTTGTCCCCCAATTTGCATTTCACAACATAAATTATCATCCAGATACATATTTAAAAAATCAATGCTTTGCATTATCATATATGAAAATTCCAAATACGTAATACCTGATTCGAGTCGTGATTTAATTGCTTCTTTTGCAAGCATCATATTTATGCTGAAGTGTTGGCCATAATCGCGCCACATATCAATAGCTTTTAATTGGCTTAACCATTCATAATTATTTTTTAAAATACAAGTTTTATTATCAAAAGAGAAAAAACGGGAAAATTGTTTTTTAAAAGCCTCGGCCCATTGCTGTACGGTTTCGGCTTCATTCATAGTTCTTGCGCTTTTTTTTCCGCTAGGATCACCAATCAAACCGGTTCCTCCACCGATTAGAATAATAATCCGATGCCCTTGTTTTAAAAACCGCATTAATGTAACCATCGGTAACAACGAACCAATATGCATGCTTTCCGCAGTTGGATCAAAACCACAGTATAAAGTTATCGGTTTTTCCTTTAGTCTTTTCTCTAACTCTTCTTCATTGATTATGTCATAAATCAAACCACGCCATTTCAATTCTTCCAATAAAGACATAATAATCCTCCTAATATTAAAAATGCACTAAAGAATGCCCTAAGGACATGTTTTGTTGCTTTTTTTATTTAAATTAACTTATCTAGTTGATTCGCGCCAAATCATTCTGTATGGCACATAAATATTGGCATGCTCTTTTTGGGCTTTTTGGTGTTCCCCGTTACGTTTCATCAATTCAGTTAAATAAGCCATTGCTTGATTCCCAATATCATAAATCGGTGTCTCAACACAGGTCAATTTCGGATTAGACAATACTGCATATCTTGTGTTTTGAAAACCAATAACCTGTAAATCCTCAGGTACTTTGTAACCTTTCTTGATAACAACATTCATAAAAGAAATTGCCATTGAATCGCGGACAGCTAAAGCGACTTCCGGAACTTTCTTGTCAATTACTTCAGTAAAATCTTTTTCATTTACGCCAACATCACCGCTTGAATAAATAATATTTAGCGGAAGGCTATGTTCACGCATCGCTTTTTCATATCCTTTTTGTTTCATATCGTTAACAGTATATTTGTGCTCAGTAGAAATAAACAAAATGTCTTTATTCCCACGATTAATCATTTCTTTTGTAACATCATAAGCACATTTTTCATCATCAATTAAGACGCTTGTATACTGCGCCGTTTGCGATATAGCGTTAACAAAAACCACAGGAACAGGAGTCTTTTGAAGCAGTTTAAAAGTTTCAGGTGTCATTTCATCATTCATAAACAGTATGCCGTCTACGCTTGAGGCAATGACATCCCCCCATAAATCTCGTTGCAATTCAGTATCGGCGCCGATGAACAAGCGAAGGGTATAACCAAATTTCTTAGCGCTATCATCTATGCCTTGAATCATTTCCGCAACCGAAGCTCTGGTTATTCTCGGCATCACAATCGCAACTGTTGTTGATCGGCGACTGGCCAGTCCACGGGCGTTGGCATTAGGCTTATATCCTTTTTCTTTGATAATTTTTAATACCCTAGTCCGCGTCGACTCTTTAACCTTCTCGGGGTGATTTAACACACGGGAAACTGTAGCTAAACTTACTCCGGCAGCACCTGCTATGTCGTAAATTTTCACTTGATTCATCATCTTCACCTCTCTTTACCTTTTATTTATATTATCATATTATGAAAATAAAAGCAAGTATTTTCATAATAATTGCTTAATATATTTGTCAATATTGCCTGCACCTAAAAATAGAATTACTGAATTATGTAGTCTTTTAATTTCTTTTAAATGTTTTTCATGAAAGGGCGTGGCATTGTTAAAGATCTTTATTACATCATAATCAAGTTTTTTATCATCGTTTTCTCTTTTTGAGGTAAATGTTTTTGCAAGATAAAGCTTTACACCGGTAAAAACTTCTTTGAATGATTTTTTTAATCGTAAAGTTCGGCTATATGTATGCGGTTGAAATATAACAACGATATTCTTGTCCGGATAACTTTGTCTTATAGCATCAAGACACATTTTTATTTCCAAAGGATGATGTGCATAGTCGTCAATAATTACATTATCATAATAAAAATATTCTTCCATCCTTCGCGATGGCCGCTGATAATTCAGTAACTTTTCTTGTATTATATTTAAATCAATATTGTTTAAATAACTTACGGTTAAAGCCGCCAAAAAGTTATATATCATATGCAATCCCGGAAACGGTAAAAAATAATCGTAAACCTTACCTTTGACATTGACTTCTAGAATAAAACCATTTTTATGTTTCTCCAAAATTTTTCCGCAAATATCAGCATTATTCATCCCAAAGGTAATTTTTACCGGATGCTCTATCTTACGGCAATACTCATCATCATTATTAATTACAAGATATTTTGCGCTTTTTCCGGCTTTTTGAAAAGTCGCCAACACATCATCAATTGATTTAAAAAAATCAGGATGATCAAGATCAATATTGTTAATTATTAAATAATCAAATGTATAATTTAATAAATGATTTTTGTATTCACACGCTTCGAATATAAAAAATTCCGAATTAATTTCTCCTTTACCGGTTCCGTCACCAATTAAGAATGATATTTTTTTATCTTCGAAAAATTTTGCAACCAAACTTGTGGTTGTCGTTTTTCCATGTGTTCCGGAGATGCCGATTTTAGGTGCTTTAAAATATATTTCTATAAACTCATGATAATAATAAAACGGTAATTTTTGAGCCTTTACCGCTGCTATCTCGACATTATCCTCTTTATAACAACTGCTGGCAATATATACCTTCCCTTCCAGAATATTTGCCGCAGAAAACGGTAAAACCTTTATATTTTTTATTTTTAATTTTTTGGAAGTAAAGAACTCTTCTTTAACATCGCTCCCGGTTACATCACATCCCAAATCTTTTAATATTCCAGCCAGAGCCGACATTCCGGTTCCTTTAATACCAATTAAATGGAATTTTTCCATTTTTTCACCTCGTATTATACTATGAAAAATCAAGATATTGGGCAACAAAAAAAGGACTGATTTTTAATAAACCAGCCCATAAATGTTAAAATACAAAATTACCGTTTTTAAAGACTGTAACTTCTTTCCCTTCGGGTGTAATACCGACAATTCCCATATCTTCACTACCAAACATGAAATCAACATGGATCATTGATTTGTTGAATCCTTGCGCAATCATCTCTTTTTCCGTCATTTTTTCGCTATCTTTAATGTTCATCGAATAGGCGCTGCCAAGCGCTAAATGACAAGAGGCATTTTCATCAAAGAGAGTATTATAAAAGAGAATTCCGGTATTAGATATTGGAGAGTCATGAGGGATTAAAGCTAATTCACCGATAGAAGAACTGCCCGCATCAACTTCTAGTAAATTTTTTAGTGTTTCCTTTTCTTGGCGGGCACCGTATTCCACAACCTTTCCGTCTTTGAATATTAAATAAAAATCTTCAATTAACTTACCATTATAATTTAACGGTTTGGTAGCCACAACCTTTCCGTTCACTTTAGCTTTATGGGGCATTGTAAATGCTTCCTCAGTAGGAATATTAGGGGCAAAAACAACTCCGTTTTTAGCGGTTTCGCCACCACCGGCCCAAATATGGCCATCAACTAATCCGATTTTTATATCGGTGCCCAATGCATTTTTAAACTTTAAATATGCAAAGTTATAATCATTCAATATCTTGTTACGCTTAGCCAAATTTTTAATATGTTCTTGCCATTCCAAAACCGGATCATTTTCTTCGGTTACACGGGAAGCAATAAGGATTGCATCTAATAATTTATCAAAACTATTATTACCGGGAAATACTTTGGTTGCCCATTCTTCGGTTGGATACGATGCAATACACCATTGTGCGCCGTTACCCATCAAAAATTTTCGATAAAAATCAAGTCGTTGATTGATTGCCTTAGTATGAACCTGAATTTTATTTGGTTCAATATCCTTTAATAATTCCGGAGTCGGTGCTGAAATTGAAATTGTTGCTACCGTTTTATCAATAAAATATTGATGTTGAGCAACAAAATAATCAGGCACTTCTTGTAATACATCCTTTTTAGCATAAGTATAAAATTGTTTCATAACAATCTCATCGTTCCATCGCATAATAACCTCAGCCGCACCCCGGCGATATGCCTTTTCTACTAACAACCGGGCAAATTCCTTACACTCCACCGGAGAATTAATGACTACTGTTTGCCCTTTTTGCACATTAGCGCCCACTTCTGTAATCAGTTGAGCATATTTGTTTAATTTGTTTAAATTCATGGTACCCTCCATAATATTAATACATCTATCATATCATAAATTTAAAATTTATCAATAATTATTAAAAAACAGCATATGCTGTTTTTTTACTATCTTCTTTCTTTAATTCTGGCGGCTTTAGCTGATAATTTACGAATATAATTAAGCTTAGCCCGGCGAACCTTTCCTTTACGAACAACTGCTATCGTAGCAATTTTCGGGGAATGGACAGGAAAAGTCCTTTCGACACCGACACCATAGGAACTTTTACGAACCGTAAAGGTTTCACTAATCCCGCTGCCGCGTCTTTTAATAACCAACCCTTCAAAGATCTGGATTCGTTCACGGTTTCCTTCGACAATTTTAACATGAACCTTAACGGTATCACCGGGTCTGAATTCAGGTATAGATGTTTGAAGATATTCATTGGTAATGTCAGAAATTAATTGTTGACTCATTATTATCACGCTCCTTATAACCGGTATTCATACATTATTTGCAGCGGAATACCTTTATTGACATTATTACCTTGGATATTATACAACATATAACGCTGTTTAGCAAGTATTATTTTAACAACCGTTGCATTCGCCGATCTCAGGCACAAAATCGTTACCTTTTAACTCAACATAACGATTATATCCACCGGCGAAATAATGAATATTGTAATAACCAGAATTATTCATTAACTCGGTAAAATGACGAGCATCTTCACCGTTATAATCAATTAAAATAATACGGAAATTATATTTGTCACCTAATAAAATCATTAAGTCAGAAGCAATCTCTTCCAATGATCTTACCTTACCGGATCGAATTGTCCGCATACAGAAAAAACCAGGTATCCTGCCGGCAACACAATCATTGTAACTTCGCAGATCATATGCTTTTGTATTACCATTACCGATGTAATTTAAAATTCTATCAAAGTCATCTATATCTTCATCCTTATAAATTTTACCCTGACTTTTGCATGCTGACAATAAAAATAATACGACAAATAACATAATAATTAATTTGTTTTTCAAAAATCCTCACCACGCTTAATTTTTTCCAAAAAGCGATAATCTTCAGGGGTAAGGTTTGCTTTCAGAAGCAAATCATAACGATTATGATAAGTGCGTTCCAATGATTTAAAACGCCGATATTGACGCACTTTTTCATGATCGCCCGATATCAAAATTTCAGGAACTTCCAAACCTTCAAATTTTTGCGGTCGGGTATATTGAGGAAATTCCAATAACATATCGTCAAAACTTTCAATTAGGTTAGAATCCTCATTGCCCAAAACACCAGGAATAAGACGAACAACACTATCAACTATTACTGAGGCAGCAATTTCACCGCCGGTCAATATATAATCGCCAATTGATATTGTCTCATCAATATATTGGTATATTCGAGCATCTATTCCTTCATAATGACCGCATACAATAATCAAATGCTTTTCTTTTGAGAGAGTTTGTGCCTTATTTTGATTATAAACCTTTCCAACCGGAGTAGTCAAAATCTTTCTTGCTTGTTGAAAGTTTTTTATGGAGCGGAGGCAATCAATAATTGGTTGCACTGAAATAATCATTCCCGCACCGCCGCCATAGGAATAATCATCGACTCTTTTATTCTTATCGTTGGAAAACAGGCGAAAATCATGAATTTTAATGGCGGCAAATTGTTTTTCAACTGCTCTTTTTATAATTGAAGCGTTTAGCCCTGAGAACATCTCGGGAAATAAAGTGAGAATATCTATTCTCATAATAATCCCTCGATCGGCGTAATTACAACTCGGCCATTTTCCAAATCAATGTTATGAACAAAGGTTCCGACAAACGGAACTAACGATAGTTTGCCGTTTCTCTGCTCGATAACCAACATCGCTCCTTGCGGATATTCCTGGACATCGGCAATCTTGCCAATAAGGTCTCCCTCGCCATCAACCGCTTTTAACCCGATTAATTGATAATAATAATATTCGTCATCTTCAAGCATAGGCAATTGATTTTTATGAATATAGATATCACAGTTTATATAATCAAGGACATCGTTAATACTAGCGATATTATTAAAAGTAATTAAATCATAATTATTATGAGTACGGTATGAATTTATTATAATTTTAATCATATCCTGTTGATATTTAAGATAAAGTGTGCTGTTTATTTTAAATCTTTCTGCTTTAAAACCGGAATCTGATTTTACTTTTACTTCCCCTTTTATACCATGGGTACCCTTAATTGTACCAATATGAATGTAATCCATCTTGTACCTCTTATAATAATATTATTAGTTTAATCGCATTGCTCTTAATGAATTAAGAATGGCAATGAGTGACACACCGACATCGGCAAATAACGCTTCATATATCAAATAATCAAGAATAAAAGCAAAAAACGAATTATTAATAAAAGGTTCCAGTAAAGCAAGTAACAATACAGATATTTTAACAATTAATGCTAGACAAATATTTTGTATTACGATTTTTCTTGTTTTTTTAGCTATTTTCTTAGCAGTTGCAAGTTTGCTTAAATCATCGGTCATCAATACGATATCTGCTACTTCAATCGCCGCATCACTGCCTAATCCACCCATAGCAATACCGACATCGGCACTACTTAATACGGGGGCATCATTTATTCCATCACCAACATAAGCAATTTTTTCATTAGTTTTACTTAATCCCTGTTTTAATTCCAACACTTTTTCAACCTTGTCAATCGGTGACATATTAGCATAAAATTCATCGATACCCAGCTGAGCACTAACTTCTTCAGCTATCAGCTCATTATCGCCGGTCAGCATAAATGTTTTCTTTATACCCATATCCCGTAACTCAGCGATAGCGGTCGCAGCATTTTCTTTAATTTCATCCTTAATAATAAAACAGCCTTCAACATTATTATTAATGGCCATATAAACTTTATTGCCCGGCTCATCAATTTCTTTAACCAGAATTCCGTTATCCGTAAGATATTCGACCCGACCAATATGAATATCATATTTGTCAACCTTATTGTTTACGCCGGTCCCAACCGCAAACTTTTTAAAGCGAATTCTTTGTACCGATATATTATCAGCGCCGTAAGCATCAATTATTGCTTTAGCGATTAAATGTTTAGAATTGAATTCGGCATGCGCCGCTAATTCCAATAGTTTTTCTTCACGGAAATCATTATAACTGATAATCCTATCTAGAACAAATTTTCCCTTTGTTAAGGTGCCGGTTTTATCGAAAGCGAAATACTCGACAAAATTCAAAGTTTCAAGATAATTGCTTCCCTTTACCAGTATACCTTGACGACTGGCACCGCCAATGCCACCGAAAAAACCCAATGGTATCGAAATTACCAGGGCGCATGGGCAAGATACAACAAGAAAAATCAATGCAATTTTAATCGAGTGTTTAAAACCGTCTTTCCAACCTATAACAAGCGTCGGATTAATAAACGGCAGAACCGCGGCAATGATTAACGCCAAAATAACAATAGTCGGCGTATAATATTTAGCAAATTTAGAAATAAAGTTTTCTGACTTTGATTTTAGACTACTCGCGTTTTCAACAAGATTCAAGATTTTTGAAGCCATTGAATCTTCATATATTTTAGTCACTTTAATATTTAAATTGCCGTCAATATTAATAGTTCCTGATAAAACTTCATCTCCTTCACTGACATCCCGGTGAATACTTTCCCCGGTTAATGCTGAAGCATCAATCGCCCCTTCTCCTTCAATTACCATACCGTCCAGAGGGATGCGTTCACCGGGGCGCACAAAAATAACATCTCCGACAACGATTTCCATTGGGTCGACTTCAACTAATTCATCATTTACGAATAATGAAGCTTTTTGCGGCTGAATATCGATTAGTTTGGCAATGGAGCGGCGGGAATAGTTAACTGCATACTGCTGACACAATTCACCGATACGATAAAATATCATAATAAATACGGCTTCATCATAATAGCCAACGGCAAAAGCGATTATCGTTGCCATTGACATTAAAAATTTCTCATCAAAGATGCGTCCGGATTTAATATTTTTAAAAGCACCATAAAGAATATCGCCTGCCAATAAAATATAGCCGGTAACATAGGTAACATAAATAATTGTATAAATCAAAAACTCTTTGATGTCAAACCGTCTTAAAATAGTCTTTAAAATAAACCCTAACAAAAAAATAGAAAAGCCGATAATGAAATATGTTCTTCTCCCTTTGTCTATTTTAATGCTGCTTTCATAAAAAGGCTTTTGCTTAATAACCGCCTGAACTTTAATATCCGCATCAACACTTTCGGCAATGTTTTGTACCTTCTCTTGTAAATTATCAATTAGGTTTTTATCGCTAGACTCAATAATAAAGCGGGTTGATGCAAAATCGACAATGATTAATTCATGATTAAACGTTCTTTTAGCAATTCGTTCTATTTTGGCGGCACAATTAGCACAATCAAGATTTTCCAGCCATAATATTTTACGATAAGTTGGGTTTATCTCTTTTTCTTCGATTTCAATATTTTGATCGACATTTTTAATGGTATCAAGAATAAGTGATATATCTTCATCGATTTTATCGCAATTTTTAAATTCAACTGACAACACATGTGTAATCGAATTTATTTTAATAATACCATTATTGAAGGAGCGGTTTACATCAAATTCAATTTTCCTGATAATGCTGCTTGATGCAATATTTTTAAGATAGAATTGTTTTCGGAAACACTTCATAATGGGCAATCAGAAGTGTGTATAAAATGTTTTTGCGATATCAAATAAATATATATTTGTAACATAATTGGCACACTCCTTTCCTTTCCGGTATTTCATTAATTAAATAAATAATAATATGTTTTTCAACTATAAATTAAAAAGAATCAACCGATATTTCAATTCTCTTACCGTTTTTGGCAGCACAAGCATAAGCAATTGTGCGAATCGAATTTATTATTCTTCCTTTTTTACCGATAATACGACCGATATCTTCAGGGTTAACCATTATGTGGATAACTATCTTATTGTCTTCATCCGCAAATTTCTTCACAACCATTTCATCCGGATAGCGGATTAACGGCCCGACCAAATCTGTCATAAATTTTTCATAATTCATTTTATTCATTCTTTCTTACCTGCTTTTGTTGTACATATTTTTCATTAATGCCCACTTTTCTAAATAAGGATTTTACCGTGTCCGTTGGTTGTGCGCCTTTATTTAACCAGGCAAGTGCTTTTTCTTCATCAATTTTTAATTTATTGTTTTCAATCGGTTGATAAATGCCGATTATTTCAATAAATCTGCCATCGCGCGGATTACGTGAATCAGTAGCCACCACGCGATAGTAAGGTCTTTTCTTTGAACCAAATCTCTGCAATCTTAATTTTACAGCCATAAATATTCCTCCTTGATAAATTCATTATATTTTACCATTAAACAAAAAAACTGTCAAGCATTTTTACTTAACAGTCAAAATAATAAATATAGTTTTATCGTCTAAAGCATAACAGATTATCCGAATTTAATGACCTCAGTCTTTTCAATTATATCATTTGTTGGCTTTTCCCAAAACTCATTTATCAGTATATGGTTAATCTTTAATTAACATTAAGGTTTATGTTTAAAATTAAACTGATGTCCAAAATACTTCATTATAAATGATTAATTATTTCGGGTTAGTAAAGTACTTAACCATTGCACTCGCAAAATTGACTTGTCTTTTTATCGATTCCAGTTTATCATATGTAGTAATTTTTAACGTTTTCTTAACAACGCGTTCAAATTCGGTAAAATACTTTGGATCCAAATCTAAATAATAGTACCACTTTGGGTGACGACGCAGGTAATCCAGATACTGCTCGTTATTATATAATTTTTCGACTATTTCATCTCGCATTTAATCCCACCAATCACTATAAGGCGTAGTAATATACGGTACCCGATTAGTGCTTTTGGGGCCGATTGTCTGCGCAATCTGTATTACTTTCTGGATTGAATTTAAAGTGCGATTAAAATTATCTGGATTAATTTTTTGAATATAACCTATTATATTTTTAATGCTGTCGACATTCAAAGAAATATTATTGCCGCTGCGCTGAATCGGATTGCTGTTTTGTGGCTCCTGCCGGTAATTAGCCCACTGTTCATCATTATCACCGTAAATAACCCATTCTTCATAAATGTTTTGCCATGTTCTTTTCCCCGTTCTAACATCATCGCGAATCTTCGGGTGCCTTTTTACAAACTCACGAAACTCATCCATTCTCGATTGCATAATATACCCCCTCGTTATAATTTATTCTTATGGGCGAATAATGTGAATTAATTTTTTAATTTATTTACTTCTTCTGTTGTAAGCAAACGGTATTCTCCCGGTTTTAAACCGGAATCCAAATCGATTGGACCTATTTTTATTCTTTTTAAGTACTTTAACTTTTTACCGAGAATTCGACACATCTGTTTTATTTGGTGGTACTTACCTTCATAGATTGTAAGATAAGCTTTATTGCTTTCAATAATCTCCAACCTGGCCGGTTTAGTTTTAATAAGGCGGCCTTTCCCATCACGAATCATAAGACCTTCGCGACATAGTCTTTCATCTTCCAAGCTGAATTGTTCTTCTGTCTCCAAATAATATTTTTTTTCACATTTGCTCTGTGGTTTAGTAATATTATAAGCAAAATTACCATCATTGGTTAATAAAACGAACCCCTCAGTATCGATATCAAGACGACCCGCCATAAATAAATTGTACTTTTTATAATCTTTTATTAAATCGAGAATTGTCGGCAACTCTAAATCCCGCGTTGCGGTAATATAACCTTTTGGTTTATTTATCATTAAATAAATAAACTCGTGATATTCCAACTGGTTTCCGTCAAAAAAAATCTCATCTTGATATTCATCAATATAAAAATCTGTTTTTATAGTAGTAAAACCGTTTACTTTTACTCGCCCCAGACGAATAATTTGCCGCGAATCGCGACGGCTAACATTTAATGCATACGATAAATATTTATCAAGTCTCATATAACACCACCGTAATTTAACTCACATTTTAGGCTCTTATGCCATATTATAAACTAGAAAAGGAGGTTCCAATGTTTAATAAAAGAGCGAATCAACGTTTTAATTCATATAATAATTTTGATCAAAGATTCGGCCCTATGCCTTCATCATATCCCCAAGGTCCACAGATGACTGATCCAAACCTTAGTTCTTGGTATCCCGATATTCAGAGCAATCGGATCCAAATGGAAATAAGAGAAAATCGCAGGAGAATTAATAATCTGGCAAAGCGAATTATCAGAATTGAAAATTATTTAAGAATACGTGATACTTCTGATTATTCTATTGTTGAAGAAGATCAAATTCCCAATGAATTTTCTATGTAATCACTCAATAAATTGGGAATTAAACCAATCACCATTAATATTCTATCATAAACACTAGGATTCGGCGCAAAAAAAATATTTTTAGGTTAATACACTGGTGATTGAATAAAACAATTCATATACTAAAGTGAATAAAAAGGGAAGGAGGTACTATTAATGTACGGAACATATGGATACGGCTGCGGATATCCGGCAACTAGTGGCTGGGGAAGTGGCTACGGCTATGGATATGCGCTCATCCTTGTATTGTTCATTTTATTGGTAATTATCGGCTCTGCCGCCGTCGGCGGAAGATTTTAATTAATGAAAAAGGAGTATTAAAACTCCTTTTTTCATTTGCATTTAGTTTACTAATATGATAAAATATATATAAATATTAGAGGTAATATATATGTTATTATACAAGGATATAATCAAAGATGACAATTTAATTTTACGAGAAAAATCAGAACCGGTTTCGCTCCCGCTTCAACAAGAAGACATCGAAATCATTGAAAAAATAAATGAATACTTGATTAACGGTTACAACGATGAAATTATAAAACAATATGATATAAGGCCTGCTTACGGCTTAGCCGCCCCTCAAATCGGTGTGCTAAAAAAAATGTTCGTCCTTCTTGCGACCGATGAAAAAGGAAAAGTTCATCATTATGGAGTTATCAATCCGAAAATTATATCCCATTCTGAAGAAAAAGCTTTTTTACCGCAGGGGGAAGGCTGTCTTTCCGTTGACAGAGATGTCGAAGGATTAATCCATCGCCATAAACGAATAAAAACGGTTGTACAACTTTTTAATTTTGATACGAAAACCGTAAAAGAAGAACAACTAAAATTGGAAGGTTTAGTAGCTGTTATCTTCCAACATGAATATGACCATCTCTTTGGCATTTTATTTTATGATTATATTGACAGAGAAAAACCCTTTTATATACCGGAAAATAGCTATTCTGTACATATTGAACAAAAAAATGAAGCAAAATAAAAGGCGAATCAAATCGCCTTTTTATAAATAGTAAATACTGAGGGCAAAAAGCATTTGGGCAATATAATATGTAACTATATTTATCATTTTGATTACTTTAGACTTTGTTACGCTAGTTTCCCCAAAATAAATAAAATAAAGCAACAAATCAGATATCATAAACAATATGGCGCCAATGGCAAGAATTATATTTATTTGTGTAAAGGCATGAGCCATATTTAAAAATGTTATCGCAACAATTAAAGATAGAAGCGAAACATATAAATAATTAAAATATTTTGATTTATTAGATTTGACTCCAATGAGTTTCATTGTTATAATAATCACGATTGTAATAATGATACCTACAATAAAGTACCAATATAGTTTATATGCGGCATATGAGAGAAATGCCACTACATAAAATATATGTCCGCTAAAAAAAAGGATGATTCCCAATATAAAATATTCATTTTTTCGTTTTGGCTTAACTCGGCGCAGCCCTAAAGCAATATCTCCGAAAAAACCGCTAATTAGTCCCGCAATTATCAAAACAGGATAATTACTATTATTGGCTTCACTTTTAAAATAAGTTATAAACCCCATTGCAACGAAACAAAAACTAGTAATAATTTTTAAAATGAATACTGTTTTTATATTGACTTTATAATATAAACACATATAAACCAATATAAAAGCGCATATTAATAATATTATTGGCATCATACTTTTTCACCCAAATAAATAATAACTTATTATTTGGTCTAAATTTGTCGTTTTAAAGTTATATAAAATTAAAATATTTTAAAGCATTAAAAATTCCGTCTTTATTTACATTATCAGTTATGTAATCTGCAACCCTTTTTACTTTTTCCGAAGCATTTCCCATAGCAATACCAATCCCCGCCGCCGCAATCATCTCATAATCATTATCGCCATCACCGAAGGCTATAACTTCATTAAAACTAATGCCCAGATGTTCAGTAAGTTTTTTAATGCCAAAACTTTTTGCGGCGGTCACAGGAAGAACATCATAGCCATGGTTAAACCACCGGATAAATTGAAAATCAGGATGTTTATGGGCTAATATTTTTGCTTCAGACGGCTTACAAAACACCCATAACTGAAACACTTCTCGTTCAAGGTAATATTTTTTATTTACAGGTGGAAGTTCCAATGCCAAAACCTCAAAAGATTTGATTACCCCATCATCCACCCGGCTTATTGCTTCATCCATTTCGCCTTCAAATCCATATGGTAAATCCATTTCCTCAAAATCTTTGATTAACGATTCAATTAAATTTACGCTAAGCGATTGTGAAAAAATAGTTTCATTCTTAACTTTTACAATTTGACCGTTGATTAAAATAAAATAATCTATCAAATCTATTATCTCATTGATTGCATAAAGCATAAATTCAGCTCGACCTGTCGCGATTCCGATTTTATGTTTTTGTTTTAATTTTCGAAGTGCGTTTATAGTTGAAACATGCACTTTGCGGTTTTGGTTGTCAAATAAAGTTCCGTCAATATCAAATAAAAATAATTTCATAATCATCTCACTTTCATATATACTTTATATTTTTCTAAATTCTATCATAAACAGAGAACAAAAACAACTTTTCTTTAAAAACATAATATTTTTTTGTAAGGAGAATAAAATGACTAAAAACACAAAAAAGCACCGTCCGATTATCGAACATTTTAATGACGACAATATTAAAATATTTGCCTTAGGCGGACTCGATGAAATCGGTAAAAATATGTATATTATCGAATGCGGTAACGAAATAATTATTATTGATTCCGGTATTATGTTTCCCGATAATAATTATGGCGTTGACTACATCATTCCTGACTACACTTACTTAAAAAGCAATGAAAACAAAATTGTCGGCCTTTTTATTACCCACGGACATGAAGACCATATCGGAGGCATTCCTTATTTACTGCGTAATGTGAAAATTCCCGCAGTTTATGCCAGTGGGCTAGCCGTCAGCTTAATAAAAATCAAAATGACCGAATTCCGAAATATAACGATTAACCTTGTTGAGTACCATAATAATTCTATTTTTAAATTCAATCATTTTGAAGTATCCTTTTTCCGGACTGTCCACAGTATTCCAGACTCATCAGGAATCGCCATTAAAACCAGATTAGGATACATACTTCATACCGGAGATTTTAAATTTGATTTCAATCCATTAGTCGAGCATGCCGACTATGGTAAATTAACCCGTTATGCAGAAAAAGGAGTTTTATGCTTGCTTTCTGATTCCACAAATGCTAATATAACAAAATTTTCTTCATCAGAAAAAAAGATTGGTGACAGTATTAAAGCTATTTTCGGAAACATTAAAGGGAGAATTATTATCTCAACTTTTGCTTCCAATGTCCATCGTGTCAAACAAATTGTCGACGCCAGCATTCAACACGGTCGGAAAGTAATTGTTTTTGGCCGCAGTATGGAAAAAACTATTAATGTCAGTCAAAAACTCAAATATATTAATGCTCCACGTGGAACATTTATAAATATTAAAGAATTTAAAAATCTTCCGCCTAATAAAATAACAATATTGAGTACCGGTTCGCAAGGCGAACCGCTAGCGGCATTATCGCGAATTGCCGACGGAAGCCATGTCCATATAAAAATTATTCCCGGAGATACCATTGTTTTTTCATCTTCGCCAATTCCCGGTAACCAAGAAGCAATTAATCGTACAATCAATAAATTATATCAAGCAGGAAGCAACGTTATTGTTAATAGTCCTCTTACCGACACCCATACTTCGGGACATGCCAGCGAAACAGAATTAATGATTATGCTTTCGCTAACAAAGCCAAAACACTTTATGCCAATTCACGGTGTTTATTCAATGCTTAAACGACACGCCCAATTAGCAGTCGAAACCGGTGTCGCTTTTGAAAACTGTCATGTCTTGGATAACGGCGAGGTCCTTACTTTTACCGACAGTAAAGTGTTTTCCCATTATGCTGTCCAATCCGGAAGCATCTATATTGATTCGGATAAATTTGATATTGACAACAGTATTATCAAAGAAAGAAAGATTCTTTCTGATGACGGTATGCTTTCAGTGATTTTTACTGCAAAAAACCGCAAATTGACTAAAAAGCCTAATATCATTAGTCGTGGCTTTATTTATCTTAAAGATTCAGAAAAACTCCTTTCTGAAATAGAAAGACATGCAGAAAAAGTATATACTGATTATTTAAATAATACCAAGCGGTTTCATACAAATTATCTGACTAACCTCATCACTCATGAATTATCCAATTATATATATGATAAAACGGAAAAAAGACCAATGATCGTTCCTATTATCATGAACTATTAAAAAAAGTCAAGTTGCATAAACTTGACTTTAATTTTTCATAGTAAAAAAATACGGTAAACGTCGTTGCTCCGTCATTGTTCATTTAATACTTTATGTTTAAAAATCCGATATATTTCCCTAACTATCAGTGCATCTTCCAAAGCGTCATGCCGTTGAGCTTCCATTTCTAAACCGCTTATTTCCCGATAAGTGTTGAACAATCCCAAATCAATCTTAAAATTATAATAGTTTTTTATTACCTGCATTAAATTAATATAACGATTTCTTATTTCCAAATCATCAAGACGGTTTAACGCAAATGAATTTTCTAAAGCCAAAATATCATTCCGACCCCAAGCGATAATTTTTATATCGTATTTATCTATACACCACTTGATCAAATGATAAAACTCATTATATTTACAAGCATTATTGAAATCTTCTTGCTTCTTGCCAATGAATCGCAACGTCCTTTTATTTAGAGAATATTTTCTTTGCGGTTTTACCAAAGCTCCATCTTCGAATATGATATTTCCGGATTCATCCTCCACAACAATCCCATATTGAATAATTTCTGCAACATGAGTCATCGTCTGATAATAAGAAGGCAGGGAATACTCCAAATCCAAAAACATCTTGTTTTTTGTACTCAGCAGTAAATTCTTAACTCCTTTTCTAATTGTGGAAAGATTATAATAAACGATTTTTTCTTTTTTAGTGCTTTGAACAATTTTGTTAAAAAAATTAATTTCATGACAATGATAATTACCATATTGTTTTTTTTCAATGGATGCGTTAACGAAAACATATGGATTATAATAAAAATAGGGCCCGAAATCTTTAAAAAGTTTCCTTGACATATAAAAATAATGGATTTTATCTTTACCTTGCACTTTTATAATTCGTTCTTTGGGGAGTGTTTTGACTATTTTACCGTAAACTTTCATGCTGATCCTTTCGTTATTTATTATCAAGCGATAATTCTTTAATCCGGATTAATTCCAATATAGCTTGACTACGGCCTTTAACGCCCAATTTTTGAATGACGTTGGATATATGGTTTCTAACGGTTTTTTCACTGATTTTTAGTTTTTCGGCAATTTCTGTCGTATCATAATTGGCAATCAGTAACTTAAATATTTCTCTTTCCCGGTTTGTTAGAAATTTTTGTGTATACATGCTATCCCTCCTATATTATCCATTATTATAATATGCAAAGAAATATAGGAGGTCACTACACTACTTTTTTTATTTCATTTATTTGTTCATCAGTTAACTTTATTTCTCTTAATTTATTCTCAAAATCCCGATAATCAGTTTTTTTAAGTATTTCGATTATCTGTTTTTTCTTTATTTTACCGATACCTTTAATTTGATCCAATTTTGAAGTCAAAACTTCACGCGTGTGGGTTTGGCGATAAAAGGTAACCGCAAACCGATGAACTTCGTCCTGCAAATTTTCCAAAAAGAAAAACATATTGGTTTTTTTATTAATATCAATTTGTTTGTTTTTAAAAAAGAGATACGAGGTTCGATGATAATCGTCTTTGCCTAAACCTAAAACTTCAATCTTTATATCCAAACTACTCAAGGCTCTTTCAGCGCTGTCGACCTGAGGCTTACCGCCATCTATAACGATTAAATCCGGCATAACATAATTTTGATCTTTTAAGCGTTTATATCTTCTCAAAACAATTTCATAAATCGAATCAGCATCATTGGCTCCGATTACTGTTTTAATTTTATACTTTCGATATTTTTTTCGGGACGGTACACCATCTATATAAACAACCATTGCACCGACTGAATATGCACCTTGAATATTAGACACATCAAAAGCTTCAATATATCGCGGTGGCACAATGTCAAGAAATTCACCCAAGGCAAAAACAGCGCCGAGTGTTTTTTCGTGCTTGTTTTTTTCGATTTTTATCATATGAACTAATTTTTCTTGAGCATTTTCCGTAACTAAATCAACATATTTTTTCTTTTGACCGCGTTTTGGAATAATAATGCGGTTTCTAATTTTCTCATCGATTATAGAAACATCAACCGGTGGTAAAAGAATCACACGGGGAATGGGGTTGTTGTGAGTTATATAAAACTGTCCGATAAAGTTAATAAACATTTCTTCTGCTATCCCCATAACTTCAAATAAATAATCATCGCTGGCCACGGTTTTTTGCCCACGGACATGAAACACCTGAATCCCAATATATTTTTGATTAGAATAATAAGAAAAGATATCGGTATCTTCAATATCAAGTTCCATTTTTTGTTTTTCTGATATGGTTTTTAAATTATCGAGCAGTTCCCGGTATTCTAATGCTTTTTCATATTGTAAATTATCAGCAGCTTGAATCATTTTTATTTCAAGGCTTTGTTGTAATTCTTTAGTGCTGCCATTTAAAAATATAATGGCTTCATCTAAAAATGCTTTATATTCTTCTGCTGGTATATATTTGATACAAGGAGCAAGGCATTGACCTAAATGATAATAAAGACATTCTTTTTTAGGAATAATGCGGCATTTTCGAAATGGATAAATTCGATTAAACAATTCAACAATTTCTTTAGCCGCATTCGCATGAGGATATGGACCGAAATATTTCCCCTTTTTATTTATATCTCTAGTATAATAAAGGCGTGGATATTTTTCGTTGCCAATGTAAATATAAGGATATTTTTTATCATCAGTGAAAATTATGTTGTATTTCGGGTTATGTTTTTTAATTAAATTCATTTCCAAAATAAAAGCTTCTGTTTCTGTCGACGTTATTATATATTCGAAACCATCAATATTTTCCACCATTATGGTTGTTTTAGCGTCATGAACACCAGTAAAATATGATTTAATTCGATTAGAAAGGTTTTTTGCCTTTCCGACGTAAATAACTTCCCGCTCTTTATTGTACATAATATAGCAACCGGGTTTTTTGGGAATATCTTTCAATTTATCTTTTATATCCATAGGCTACCTCAAAAAACCCTTATTTTTAGTGGTCGTCTAAATCTTTTAATATTTTTTCTATTCGGTCGCCATATTCCAACGAATCATCATATTTAAAACGCAATTCCGGTACTTTCCTGATTTTAAGCGTTTTACTTAAAATCGTTTTTATGTAACCTTTCGCCTCTTCAAGTGTTCGCGAAGTCGTCTCGATTTGATTTTCATTCCCCAAAACACGATAATAAATAGTGGCGAATGAATAATCATTAGTCAATGAAACTTTTGTAATGGTAACGAATTTAAGTCTTTCATCTTTTACTTCTGATATTATTATTCTTCCGATTTCTCTTTCAATGATTTTTTCCAATCTTTCCTGTTTAAAACCCATAATTACACCCGCTTTACTTTTTCCATTATATAAGCTTCAATAATGTCTCCTACTTTAATATCATTAAAGTTTTCAATTGTTATACCGCATTCGTATCCGGTTTTTACTTCCTTAACATCATCTTTAAAACGACGTAATGAAGCAATTTTACCTTCATAAACAACAATCGAATCACGAATTAATCTAGCATCGGCGTTTCTGTTTATCAATCCGTCGGTTATATAACAGCCGGCAATCGTTCCTAACTTAGATGCTTTAAAGATTTCTCGAACTTCGGCTTGACCAAGAATTTTTTCTTCATATATTGGTTCAAGCATTCCTGTTAATGCCGCTTCAATATCTTCTAGTAATTTATATATGACATTATATAGTCTAATTTCAATCTCTTTTTCTTTAGCATATTCATTAATTTGAGCCATGGGACGAACGTTAAAAGCAACAATTATTGCTTGAGAAGCAACGGCAAGATTAATATCATTTTCCGTTACGGCACCAACGCCGGAACGAATAACATTGACTTTGATTCCTTCAACATTCAGTTTTTCCAAGGAATTTTGGAGGGCTTCGATTGAACCGTGAACATCACCCTTTATTATCAGGTTAAGTTCTTTAGCGGTCTGATCGATATCATCAAATATATTTGCCAATTGAATCGGTCTACCAACACCCATTTCTTTTTCAAAAGCACGTTGTGTTCTTTCTTCAGCAATTAACCTAGCTGTTTTTTCATCTTCAAATACCATAAATTGATCGCCGGCTTGGGGAACACCGTTTAGTCCGGTTATTTCTACTGCTTTTGAAGGCCCGGCCGATTTAATTTGAGCCCTAGTTTCATCTTGCATCGCTCTGATCTTTCCGTAAGTGTTGCCGACGACAATTGGATCCCCGATTTTAATCGAGCCGTTCTTAACCAACAAAGTAGCTACCGAACCGCGGCCCCGATCCAATTTAGCTTCGATTACGGTGCCCATTCCTAAACGATTGGGATTGGCACGATAATTTTCCATTTCAGCCGTAAGTGATATCATTTCCAATAATTCATCGACACCCTGCCCGGTTAATGCAGAAATATTAACATAGATTGTATTGCCACCCCATTCTTCAGGAACCAAATCGTATTTGCTGAGTTCTTGTTTAATACGATCAGGATTTACATTGGGCTTATCGATTTTGTTGACGGCTACGATAATAGGTACCCTTGCCGATTTGGCATGATCAATTGCTTCTTTGGTTTGAGGCATAACCCCGTCATCGGCGGCGACAATTAAAACAACAATATCGGTGACCATTGCTCCGCGTGCTCGCATTTCAGTAAAAGCAGCATGTCCTGGGGTATCAATAAAAGTTATGCTTTTACCATTTTTCTTAACTTGATATGCCCCGATATGTTGAGTTATTCCTCCTGCTTCGTTTGATACAACATTGGAATTTCTAATTGTATCAAGCAAAGTGGTTTTGCCATGGTCAACATGTCCCATTATTGTAACAATCGGAGCTCTTCCTTGCAACAGTTCTTCCGGATCATCAATTTTAATATTTTCAAATTTAGTTATATCTTCATTAGCCTTATCCTTTAAAATAAATTTAAATTCATCAGCTAAAATTTCTACAATATCGCGGTCAATCGCCTGCGAAGCACTAACCATATATCCAAACATAATAAGTTTCCGCACCACATCGCTAACACCGACTTTTAGATTATCAGCTATCTGAGCTACCGTCATGCCGGGAACATAATATAAAATATTCCCGCCCCTTAGATTAACATTTGTTTGTCGGTTGCTGATTTTCTTTTGGCGTTTTTTTACATTCTTTAATCGAACATAAACTCGTGTTTCTTTTTCATAATCATTATATTTATCGTCATATACTCTGGTAAATTCAATTTCCGGTTCTTCTGGTTGACCTGGGATATCCGGTTTTTTCGTTTTGCTGGGCTGAGTTTTTTCCTTAACTGGTTTAACCGGTGGAGTTGTTTTTGCTGCTTCGGGCTTTTTTGGTTTGGGCTTTACCGGTTTCTTAGCTTTAGGTTTGGGCTTATCTGGCTCTTTTCCTTTAGTACTTGTTACTTCTTCTTTTGGAATAGTTTCTTTTTTCTTTTCTGGAACAGGCTGCTCTTTTGCAGCTGCTTGCTTTCGAGCAGCGCTTCTAATATCCATTTTATATACTTTACTTAATTTCTTTATAATATCAGTAGTAATATCAGTCTCAAGATCAGCCACAATCCCAACATTCTCCAGTTTTGTTAATAATTCCTCTTCCGGAACTTGAATTACATCTAAAATTTCTCTAACTTTCATTTAATACCTCCGTTCGATTGCCCATTAATTGCATCAAAAAAACCTTGATCGGTAATTGCTAATACCATACAAATTGGCTTCCCAATTGCTCTAGACAATTCATCACTTGTATATTCGTTAACAAATAATATTTTATAATAATAACATTTTTTTTCAAATGTTTTAATTGTATTTGCAGCTGCATCATTCGCAACAAAAACAATTTTTGCTTTCCTTTGTTTTATCATTCTTAAAACCATATCGCTGCCGGCAACCACTTTATTAGCTCTCCGGGCAAGACCTAAATAATTAAGAATCTTAACTCGGTTCATTATCATCGACCAACAATTGCATTAACTGGTCATATATTTTTAAGGGTATTGCTATTCCCAAATGCTTATCTAATATTTTTGTTTTTATCGCTTTTTGAATTGTGTCTTTTTGCTTGCTTAAATAAGCGCCACGACCGCGTGTTTTTCCCGTCAAATCGACTTCAACTCTACCATCGCTTGTTCTGACAATTCTAAACATCTCTTTTTTAGGAAAGTGAATATTTGTAACTACGCATTGTCTCATTGGAGTTTTCTTTTTTTTCATTTTGATAACACCTAATTTCTTTTGACGTTATAATTAAATTCAATTCCTTCCTTTGTCGCTTCAGATAGTTTTTTAATATCGATTCTCCAGCCAATTGCATAAGCAGCCAATCGAGCGTTTTGTCCTTTTCTGCCAATTGCAAGAGAATATTGATCATCATTTACAATCACAGTTGCTTGTTTCTTTTTTTCATTAGTAATTACGCTTAATGACTGCGCCGGAAGTAGGGCTTCCGCAATTAAATCAACAGGATTATCTTTCCAGGTAAAAATATCAATTTTTTCATTGTTTAACAGGCGGTTTATTTCCTTAATCCTTAATCCGCCCTGGCCGACACATGCACCTTTTGGATCGATGTTATCTTTTAAAGACATGACGCCGATTTTGGTACGATCACCGGGATCACGGGCAATTCCCATTATTTCAATTGAACCATCATGTATTTCTGGAATAATCGTCTCAAATAATCTTTTAACAATTTCCCGGTTAGTTCGCGTCAAATAAACCTTAGGGCCTTTCGTTGTTTTTTCAACTTTGGTGATATATACTTTTTTTACTTCACCAACATTAAAGCTCTCTCCCGGTAATCCTTCTTTATCCGGCATTGTTGCTACTGTATTTTTACCAATATGAAACATAACAAAGCCATTATTATAATCAATAACGGTTGCGTTAATTACCTCATCTACTTTATCATAAAAGAATTCATGTGCATATTCTCGCTCCAGTTCTTTTAAGCCGCTAAGTAAACTTTGTTTGAATATTGAAGCGGCTTTCCGACTAAAACTGTTTAAATTGATTTCTGTTTTTATTTCACTTCCGACTTTAACTTTCGGTTTTATTTTTATCGCTTCTTCAAGTAATATTTGTCCCCGCGGCGGTCCATTTGAATCAATCTCATCAACAACATATTTGTATTCTAACACTTTTATTTTCTTTTTTTCAAAATCCCATTCAGTTTTTATATCCCCCGAATAACCAGCATTACGGCTTGAAACCGATATTGCGGTTTCAACTTTCGACAAGACATCTTCAATAGTTAATCCTCTTTCCATGGCAATTGTTTCTAATGAATCAAAAAAATTTTTACTAATCATTTTACCTCCTAAAATCTAACTGCTAATCTAATTTTACTTATTTCATTTCTATTGATGGTTATTTTACGTTTTTGATCCGAAAGATAAATTGTTAATTCATCGTTCGAAAAACTAATCAGGTTCCCAAAAAACTCTTTTTTACCGTCAATTCTTTTATACCCCCTAATACAAATATATTCACCGATAGAATTCTTTATATCCATATCCGTTTTTAACTCTCTTTCCAAACCTTCCGAAGAAACTTCTAAATAATATTGTTCATCAATAAAATCATATTTATCCAATTCATCACTAATTAACTTGTTTAAATAAGCAGAATCTTCGATTGTTAAGGCTGGTTTTTTTCGGGCGATAACCCTTAATATTTTCATGCTCTGTTCTTTTACAAACTCTACACTAACAATTTCAATATCTGATTTTTGAGCACAAATTCGCGCAATTTCTTCAATTTTTTTTATTTTCTTATTCATTATAATGCTCCATACCTATTGTTTAAAGGAGTGAGATAAACTCACTCCTTAATTTTACACCCTACTGTCTATTATATCATGATTAAAAAACGATGTCAACGAAGTTTTATTTTTCTGACGGTTTAGCCGGCAAGTCAGAATAAAGAAACACGGATTCGTTATATCCTTTACCATCAGATACAGTAACCATATAACCAACCCGTTTTGGAGCCACATCAAGTTTAATAATTCGGCCGTAATTATCAACATAATCAGGATTATTCGAATTAAAGGTGATTGTATATCCGTCTAGTTCAAGCAGGGCAAAATATTCGGCTTCAACTAGTGAAATAGCATTTGCATATAGG
>Ga0265293_10001819_pt1 | contig 45187 bp, 46 predicted proteins | sample Munlanlewell138R_FD_192505 | JGI IMG/M metagenome (GOLD analysis project Ga0265293, IMG submission 192505) | Leachate microbial communities from a municipal landfill in Southern Ontario, Canada - Leachate well 138R | ecosystem: Engineered > Solid waste > Landfill > Unclassified | place: Canada... | reverse complement strand
ATGAGTTGCTGTTAAAACTTACCTACCCTTGGCGGAGAAATCACTCTCCGTCAGGAGTTGTGTTTCTCCGCTTTTTTATTTGGAGAAACACCATGTCTCAGAAAAAAACCAACACCCAAACCACTCCTGCCACTTTGACTGCTTTTCTTACGAGTCCTGAAATGATTCAGCTGGTAAGGGATGTGACAGTTGCGGGTAAAACAGAAGGTTCTAAGCTTCGTACCAGTACTGCCACTCACCTGCACTCTGGGCTGACTCGATGCAAAGCTTTGCTGACCTCTGCTAAGGCAACAGTTACACAGCTTCAGCAGCAGCCTGCTGTATCACCAACAGTTAATTACGATACTCCCACAATCATGCGCAAGCTGGGCACAGCACAGTTTGAAGCATGGCAGCATCTAAACGGTGTTACTGAAACACCCGATACAAACATCCACGTCCAGGCTTACAACATGGACCTTTGCTAAGGCTAAACACCTTTAATAACCCTGGCGGAAAGCTCTTTCCGCCAGGGTTAGTGTTTTTCCGCCGTATATTGGGGAAACACATGCTAATACTTTGGTTTCTGTCTTGGATAAAGGCAGGTTTTGTTCGTAATGCTGCCGGAGCTGGTGAAGATCTTCGCAAGCTGGGGTTGGGAATGATAGGAGCTGGCCTCTTTGGCTTTTTCCTTGGTCCAGCGCAGTCGAAATCAGCTATACTTGTTCTACTAGGGATAGTGTCATGGGCTCTTGGCCTATTGATGTCAGCCCCTAAGCCTAACACAGAGGATTGAATAACATGATTTTCGGAATAACAGTTGCTATGTTACTCATATTCATTTTATCCATCGCTTACATCGGTTTGAAAGATCAATTCCTTGAAGACCTAGCCTCACGTCAGTTGCAAGACGAAAAATAACCCAAAAAACCCGCTTCGGCGGGTTTTTTCATGTCTGCACACAATAGCAAATTATCATTATTCCAGCGCTTTTATGGCCTGTCCAAAAACCCGTCTGTTCGGGAATCGGGTTAACGCCCTATCCAGCTGCCGTCATATTTAAGATTGACCCAGAATCGAATTTTGGGGATTTCAACGACATGAAACGTATCACTATGCCAGGATTATTGATTTTGGATTGCACAATCCAAAACGGTAGCCACCTATGACTGACCCAACCACCCAAGCATACGCAGAACTGCAACAGGCTTTTGAACATTACAACGTAGAGCTTTTTGACGGCCAGATTCCACGCTGCCTGATCACAATGCAGCGAGAGAAACGCGCCTACGGCTATTATTCGACCCAGCACTTTGTACATCGAGATGATCACACCACAATTGATGAAATTGCTATCAATCCAACGTATTTTGGGATTGTCCCATTACTTGAAATTTTACAGACATTGGTTCACGAGATGGCCCATGCCTGGCAGCAGCATTTTGGTAACCCTGGCCGACGCGGTTATCACAATAAAGAGTGGGCGGACAAAATGGAGGGTATTGGCCTGATGCCGTCGAGCACTGGCAAACCAGGTGGTTCTCGCACTGGTGAAAAGATGGCTGATTACGCGATCGAGGGCGGCTTGTTCATGCAGGCTACTGACCACTGCACGCTGGGTACGGTTTCGATAATGGGTTCGTAGTATCGAAACTGGCCGACGGCCACTTGCTGCTTTAACGCTTGCACATAGCGGCGCACGCTGCGCTCTGACACTTGTAGTGTGCCAACTTTGTTTTTCAGCCGCCGCATCAGCTTCACAGCGGACAGTTTGGGGGATTCCTTGAGCTGGTTAATCAGGTAGTCACGGTAATGATCCAACCACTTATAGCGCGACGGATCGGCTTGCATAATGGATATCGCCTGTTCATCCAACTGCAGGTATTTCTTCACGGTGTTGCGTGAAATGTTCAGTTCACGACTGATGGCTCGAATCGAAAGTCCAGAGCCTTTACTATGCATTGCTTTAATTTTATGAATCACTGTCCACTCCTTCAACGCACCGTCCCCCCAGCTTAAAGTTGATCGGGTGACGGTACATAAAAACGTGGCCTAAGCCACAAGAAGTGGGTCAAAATTAATGGCCAATAGTGGATCAGTTTAAATGGCCATTAACACCTGTCTAAAGAGCGCTAAAGGGGTAAAGGGAAAATGGCTTTAAGGGATTAATGGAAGGGGGATTAAGGGCAAAGGGGCTACCCTGAAAGGGTTTGTTTGCAGGGAAAAACAAAAGGCCAAAAGGCAATCCGTGCCAGCCAAAAAATCACATACGAGCTAAAAAACCACACTTGAAAGCGAACTCCCTCTACGGCCTAATAGCTCTTTTACTTAATAAGCAGGTGCTGAATATGAGCTACTTAAATGAGATGAACGAGGCAATCGCACGAGCGGCAAGACTTCAATTAAAAACACCAATTTTCAAACCACAAAAAGGTCTATTACTGAGTGCCCAAGCTCTTCAGGAAATTCCTGAAATTATCAGAGGTGCTATAGGCACACCCCCTGCTGAGGAAATCGCTGCTCAATGCCTGTCATACCACGCACGTATACTGCCAGCACTTAGCAGTTATTTTGGAACTGAGCTGACCTACACAATAGGTTATGTTTCTACAGGTGAAGAAACAATTTTTGAGCACACAGAAGAACAAATGAAAGGATTAATCAAGAGCGGGATCTCTAAACCCCAGCTTAATATTCATGCATGGTTAACGCTCCCTACATGCGAGATTTTGGACTTTACTCTTCCTACGACCTATGCAGTAATCAATAAAACAAAAGAAGGCTACGGAGAAGTTCTCGCAGGCCATGCTGACCATCTATTGGAAAATGTACGCTATCGTCCAATGCTACTGGGTGAGGATTACCTCCGAAGAATAGGTGCCCTATTTTGGAGTTCTAATTTATCCATTACACATTAACTACATTTTAGTTTTTAACAGGCTCATCTTATTTTACGGAGCATTTGCGAATTGTTACACGAAATATCCCGTATTTTTAATGTGTCGTCTTAGGCACCGCTACCAACTTTACACCCAGAGCGCCCAACACCCGGCTGATAGTGTCAAAGCGTGGACTGGCTCCCCCCCGCAGCGCTTTGTACAAGGACTCACGACCGATACCTGCGTCTTTGGCAATCTGGGTCATACCACGTGCTTTAGCGATATCGCCAAGAGCTTCGGCCAGCAACGCATCGTCGTCTGCCTCTAAAATAGCATTCAAGTAGGCAGTGATCGCCTCTTCACTGTCTAGGTAGTCGGCTGCATCAAAAGTAGGTAGCTCAGTAATTTTAACCATGGTTCAATCCTCCAGTGTTTTCGACAAAGCAATGGCTTTGACGATATCACGCGCCTGCGTTGACTTATCACCCCCACCCAACATGACAACCAAGACAGAGCCACGTTGAACAAAATACATTCGCCAGCCTTTGCCAAAATGTTCGCGCATCTCACTTACACCTTCGCCAACCGACTGAACATCGCCAAGATTGCCACGCGAAACCTTTTTCAACCGGGTAACTAGGCGCATTTTGGTGGTAACGTCTTTTAGTCCATTAAACCAGCGGTCAAACTCTGGCGTTCGTTTAATTTCAATCATAGTTAATCTCGGTTTCCACTAACGCAAGTGTATCCTATCGAATACAAAAAGCAATCCGAATTCGAAAAACACTTAGTGCAAGCCATACCCCTCAAGCAGCATAACTTGCATCACACTCCCCCCCTTTCTTCTTCAGTAACCCTCATCCACGAGTATCGGGTTACTGAACCAGCTCATTCTCAATTTGTACGACACTCTTTGCATACCACCCCAAGGAGTATAACCCCATGTTTTTTACCAATTTACTGATCTACCGCCTTAGCGCTGACTCAACCCTACTGCCAGATGACCTGGAGGCTGCTTTGGCTCAAAAACCTGCTATCCCTTGCGGCAGCCAGGTGGCTAGCACTTATGGTTTTGTTCCAGCACTAGGAAAGCCACAGGATCCGTTTGTGCATGTTGTACAAGGTTTTATGTTGATTGCAGGCCAGGAAGAAGAGCGAATTTTGCCGAGTTCGGTCGTACGCGATGCACTACGGGAGAAAGTGACTGAAATTGAAACAGCTGAGTCCCGAAAGATCTACAAGAAAGAGAAGGATCAGCTCAAGGATGAGATTGTTCAGGCATTGTTACCACGCGCCTTTATTCGTCGAACATTGACGTTTGCTGCAATTGACAGCAGTACTGGCCTGATTTTCGTAAACGCAGCGAGCACCAAGCGCGCGGAAGAACTGCTTTCAGCGGTTCGTGAAGTACTAGGCAGCTTGCCGGTACGCCCCATCAATGTGAAGCAATCCCCGGAAATCTCATTTACCAGTTGGCTGAAATCTCACGAAGTGGGTGGTGATTTATTTCTGCTGGACGAGTGCGAACTTCGTGATACGGCTGAGGACGGCGGGATCATCAAGATCAAGCGTGAGGATCTGTCTAGTGAGGAAGTTCAAAATCACCTGGCTGTTGGCAAGGTGGCCAGCCTACTGTCACTCGCTTGGGAAGATAAGTTGTCTTTTGTGCTGGACAACAAGCTGGCCATCAAGCGCCTGCGCTTTGAAGAATTACTGCAGACCCAAGCCGAGCAGGATGGCGGAGATGATGCAGCTGGTCAGTTTGATGCCAGCTTTGTGCTGATGATGCTTACTTTTCGTGAATTCATTCCGCAGTTACTCGAAACACTGGGCGGTGAAGAACAAGCGAACCCGGCTTAAAAAACGATTGAATTATGGATTTTCCTGCTAGTAGGTTATGCAATGAATGAAGAGTTGGAGACATTACGTGCGGCAGCCATCGAGCAAGATCGCTGCTTTTCCAAAGGGCGCTTACGCGACGAATTCCGAATGAAGCCAAAGCCGGGAGTTGAGCCAGTCACCTATTACAAGAATGGTTACGGCGGTGAGTTTGGTGTATATCGCATCACTGATTGTGTTCCGATGCGATCTATAAAAGCTGGGCGCTCCGAAAAGCAAAAGAAGGCTGCAAAGAGATTGGGCATCATGTCAAAACTGGAAAGCGGTTTAGCTCAAGCTGGCAAGCACGCAGCAAACTGGCTGACTGAGGGCTGTTATGTGTTGGACACTGAGACAACCGGATTGGGTGCCAACGATCAAATTATCGAAATAGCGGTGTGTGATGCTAGTGGCAGAGTTTGTTATGAGCAACGCATTTCACCAAGCGTACCGATCAATCCCAAAGCAGAAGAAATACACGCTATCAGCCTCGATGATTTAGCTGGATGCCCTAAGTGGCCTGAAATAGTTAATGACCTCAAAGCTCTTCTGACCGGCCAAACCGTTGTCACTTACAATTCAGATTTTGATCTGGACATGCTTCGTAACACCTCTCAAGCGTTCCAAACCGACGACGCCTGGCTAAACACGCTAAACATCCGCTGCGCTATGGAGTTGTCTGTACAGGCGTTTGGAGCCACTAACCGCTATGGAACCATTTCTCTCGCCAATGCCGCTGAGGCAGCAGGTGTCTCATGGCCTGGAGAAGCGCATAGCGCAAAAGTAGATGCCTTAGTCACGTTTGGGGTGCTAAGAGCTTTGAGCGACCATTATCACCAGCTGCATATTGAGCTGGAAAGAATGCAGTAATGAATAAAAACGCTACTAACTGCCTGTTTCTGGGCTACGCTCTGGTTACCGGCTGCTCGGCAGCCTAGTCAGATACTGGACACCTCCAGACCACTGTTTTATGATTAATTTATGTCTCGTTAGTCGTTGACTAACAACATACCCAAAGCCCTGTACAACATGAAAATGGGTGTTCACGCCAGTGAACTGTTGTTTAAACCTACCTTTAATCCCTGCGGATAAACCTTTATCCCGCAAGGATCCTGTGTTTCTCCGCTTTTCGCTTTTTTGGAGAAACATCATGACTACTCAAGTTCAACAAGATCAGTTTGACACATCACCCTACCCGATCGAAGTCCTGCGCTCTGCTGCAGGGTATTACATCGGGCAATGCTGTCCAGAAGAAGGTCCGATTTCCCGTTTGAGTGTTCAGTATTGGAAAACCGAGTCTGATGCTGAAGCAGCGCTGGCTAGTGGCAACTGGGCCGTACGCGAATGGGCGTGAAATAAACTAAAAACGCAAGTCGGTTTAACCCTCTTCGTTCTGTAAAAACATTCGCAATACCCCTAGCGGAAACACTTTTCCGCCAGAGGATCAGTGTTTCCGCCTTTTTATCAGGAGAAACACTATGCATTTTCAACAATCACAAAATACCCTAATAGCTGGATTCCAAAGCATAACCGACTCGGTTAAGGCAGGCATCTTAGGTAATTTCTTCGAGCAGATTTTGCTTGAAGGAACCCACACTCCCAGCTCCAGTTGCTTTGGCACAAAGCCTTCAAGGTTTCCATCTCCATTCGTTACTCCGATACGTATTGATTGTAATGGTGTTGAAGTCCTCAAGGCCATTGAAGGGCTTCCCCTTACTTGGGTAGAAATCAACAGCCTGAGTAAATGGGGCGTCTATTACAAATACATAGCGCTTTTCGGTGAGCGCCACTGGGTAACTAGAGACCAAAGCGGTGCTCTCTTCGTGCGCGAGTTCGATTTGACAGAGCACTTTATTTAACCACTAACCTTAGCCCTGGCGGAAATACAGTTTCCGTCAGGGAGCTGTATTTTTTGCCTCTTGGAGAAACACAATGCAAACTAAAAAATATAGCTATGCAATCACCAATCTCACCACCGGTGAAATGATCGAGGTAGTTAACTGCCCTAAAAAAGCACTCGCTGTCGCATTCGCCCTCAGCTGTGTTGATGGCAAAATATCTCACACCTGGGACAAGTGTATGAAATGCTGGACTCTGACACTCCAACTAGGGGATCAGGAGCCACAGCTAATAGCATGCTCATTCTTCCCAGAGCCTGAAAAAGCACTGGAACACATGATTTCTCATGCTGTAGTTTGGGTTAATAACACAAACCTAATTGCTCCACTTCACATTGATTACGACATTCATATCAGTGATATAGCCCGGTCAACAGAATCAGACCGCGTTTACGTTTGGTTTCAGCAAGGCATTGCCAGCTTCGCAGCCATTGTTGAGCCTCAACAGCAGATATTGAGTATCAATTGGGCTGCTGACTTAACCGACCCCGATAAGCATTGGCTCGACATCAGCCCATCGCTTCATCAATGGGTGATCAAGCTACTCTTAGGAGTATCTGGCATCAGTGTTGAGAATCTAAACCTAAGACAAAACCCTGCGAAACTATCCTGGCAATGGGACTAACGCTGCCTTCATAACCCACACAAAACCCTGCTCCGGCAGGGTTTTTCTATTGGCAACTAGACAGCTATTCCAGCCTGCTCTATCCTTTAAGCATGTTTCGCTAATCGTTGATTAGCAACATGCCATAAGCCGTGTACATGATGCAAAGCGGCGCTCACGTTGTGAGTTCATGTCTAACCTACCTACCCTTGACGGAGAATTCACTCTCCGTCAGGAGCTGTGTTTCTCCGTCTTTTGCTTTTTTGGAGAAACACTATGAGTGCTCACTCAACAATCATCCCACTGACCGACTTCATTTCCGAGTTCGGCGATGTCCTAATCGACTCTTTGAACGAGTCAAACCCTCCGGTGTATACCGGCATGACCCACCCCATTCACCTCCAGCGTCAGCAGGTAATGGATGGACTGCTCCGAAAGCCTTTCGATGCTCAGGCCGAAGTTGTTCAAGCGGTTACTGCGCTGCTGGTTGATAAAAACGAGTCAGCAGCAGTTATCAATGCAGAAATGGGTACGGGTAAAACCATGATGGCCATCGCTGCTGCAGCTGTTATGCACGCAGAAGGCTACCGTAGACACCTTGTTGTTTCCCCGCCGCACTTGGTTTACAAGTGGCGCAGGGAAATCTTGGAAACTGTCCCAAATGCCAAAGTCTGGGTTTTGAACGGCCCTGACACACTCGCAAAGCTGATCCAGCTCCGTGCTGAGTTAGGCATTCTGTCTAGCAATGATGCACCAGAGTTTTTTATTCTGGGGCGCATCAGAATGCGCATGGGTTACCACTGGCGACATGCTTACACGCGCAAACCAACCCGCAATCGCGATACAACCGGCGAACAGATTTTTCTGCCAGCCTGTCCCGATTGTGGAACCGTAGTTGCGTATGACGGTGAGCCAATTACCGAGAAACAATTTCTGGCAGTCGACAAGCAAGTCAGCTGCAGGGAATGCAAAGGGAAACTTTGGACCCTGATGCGCGATCGGACAGGTGCTGAGTTTGATCGTCGCAAGGCTCTGGTCAAGTCAGTTTGCCAGATTCCAACCATTGGACCGGTGCGAGCGAACCGGTTACTCGATCAATTTGGTGAGGACTTCATCAGTGGTTTGTTGGCTGACAACATTCACGAGTTCATAAACTTGATGGATGAGAAAGGCGACTTTCTATTTTCCGACAAACAAGCCAGACGCATGGAGCGCGCCATGGCCAACATTGAGTTTGGTTTTGGCTCAGGCGGTTATCAACCAACAGAGTTCATCAAGCGGTATATGCCGCAAGGTTACTTTGATCTGTTGATCGTGGACGAAGGTCACGAGTACAAAAACTCAGGTTCTGCCCAAGGGCAAGCCATGGGTGTACTCGCAGCCAAAACCCGCAAAACCATTTTGCTAACCGGCACCTTAATGGGTGGCTATGCTGATGATTTATTCTATTTGCTGTTTCGTGCGCTCACCAAACGCATGATTGAGGATGGCTTTGTTCCTCGCAAGAACGGCAGCCTGAACTCAGCGGCAATGAGCTTCATGCGTGAGCATGGAATCCTCAAGGACATCATGAGTGAAAGCACAACCTCCCATAAAACCGCACGCGGTAAAAAGCAGACAACACGCACAGTGAAAGCCCCGGGCTTTGGCCCTAAAGGCATTCACCGTTATGTTTTGCCTTATACCGTATTCCTGAAACTCAAGGATATTGGCGGCAATGTTCTTCCTGCTTATACAGAGGAGTTCCGCCCTATTCCAATGAGCGATAGCCAGGAAGCAGCCTACAAAGACCTTAGTAACCGACTGACAGCTGAACTGAAACAAGCATTGGCGCGTCGCGACACAACCCTCATGGGTACTGTGTTAAACGTACTATTGGCTTGGCCTGATTGCGCATTCAGAACTGAAATCGTTAAACACCCGAAAACTCGGGATACCCTGGCATTTGTGCCAGCTGTGTTTGATGACGACGAAATGATGCCCAAAGAACAGGAGTTACTGGACATTTGTCTTGAAGAGAAAGCCAAAGGTCGAAAGGTTTTAACCTACTGCACTTACACCGGCACCCGTGACACAACAGCCAGGCTTAAAGTCAGACTGGAGCAAGCGGGATTGAAGGTGGCCATTTTGCGCAGCAGTGTTGAAACAGGCAAGCGTGAAGACTGGATTGCAGATCAGGTAGACAGGGGCATTGACGTGCTTATCTGCAACCCTGAGTTGGTGAAAACCGGCCTAGATCTGTTGGATTTTCCAACAATCGTGTTTATGCAAACCGGTTATAACGTCTACACCATGCAACAGGCTGCTCGACGCTCTTGGCGGATTGGTCAAACTGAAGCAGTGAAAGTCATTTTCCTTGGCTATACCGGCACCTCCCAGATGTCCTGCCTGGAACTGATGGCCAAGAAAATTGCAGTCTCACAGAGCACATCAGGCGATATACCAGAGTCAGGTCTTGACTCTCTAAACTCGGATGGTGACTCAGTTGAAATGGCCCTTGCAAGGCAGCTTATTTCAAGTAATTAACCCACTATCACAGCCTCGTAAGAGGCTGTTTAGGAGCCAACATAATGGAGCATTTTACATACACAGCTGAGTTCACTCACCCGCTCTGCCCATACTGCAGCAGCAGAGTGCCATGTGATCAAGACGACCCAACCGTGCCTTGGATCGGCACTTGCAAAAGCGGTCATACTGCCATTTATGAGTTGGATGACGAGGACGACAACTCCTAAACCTATAGGCCGCATACGCGGCCTTTTTTAATACTGTTTACACCCGCTCTAGCCTAATACAAATAGACTGTTAGACATGCCGATATTCTTTTTTCAAAACTTTTTTTCTAGCCCTCAATAAAGCAAAGTGCACGTTTTTCTGCTGAGGGATGCACGCTTAAGCTCTTAGAGTTGAGCGTGAGCCGCTAAATATGAAGGGTTCGCGTTTTTGCAGGGGTGATTAATGTGCGCCCAGTTAGCGAAAGGTGAGCAAGCTCGAATTGCTGCAAGCAGCTGTCTTGCTAAGGGCGGAAAAGCTGCGTATAAACAATGTCTTACTGTTAAATTAACCAAGTAGGCTTAACGGCGAAACGCGCATGCTTACTAATATAATGTTATGCATTAGATGTTACATCAGAATTTTGCAGATATTAACTCGAAGGAATGATCTTGAATTTTCCAATAAGCACTAAAGCGAATATAAACAGCTATAATGGTAACTTTTCTAGAGATATAGAGATTCAAGGGGGGCTGACCGTACTCATTGGCCCAAATGGCGGAGGTAAAACTCACCTTCTGAGAGGTTTAAAACAGCCACTAGTCTCTATAGCAAACGGGAAAAAAGTTCGCTTTCTGTCTGCTGGAAGAATGGGCCTTCTTGAGCAATACCGCTCAGATTACGATGGCCAGCGCGGAAGTAATCCAAGATATGAAGATGCAAGCTTTGGGTCAAAACGGGACACAAGCCGAAGGCATCAAACGGAAACGCTGAATGGTGACTTCCAAACTCTTTCTGAACGCGCAGATATATTAATCAAGGTGCAAGAACGATTAAGAAAACTATTCAAACGAGATTTGATCATTGAATGGGATGCTGGAACTTTAAAGGTGGTTTTTGCAAGGTTGGATACCACATCTAAGCCTTACTCGTCTGGACGAGAAGCATCAGGGTTACTTCATCTCGTCGGTATTCTGGCTGCCTTATATGATGACGAAGTAGGTGTATTACTTATTGATGAGCCCGAAGTCTCGCTCCACCCTCAGCTGCAGTCATTTTTATTAAATGAAATTACTACTGCAGCGGGCCACCCTTCTGAAGGTGGATATAAAAAGATAGTAATTATGGCTACGCATTCAACAGAAATGCTCCGAATCACCAAGCCTAGTGACTTGACATCACTAATATTCTGTCATGATTTAGATAAACCTCCTGTCCAGCTCAAGCCCAGCAATGAACAATTGAAAAACAGAAAGCTCCAAGCTTTGATTGCCCGGCTTGGACAAGAGCATAAGCTGTCATTGTTTTGCAGAAGGCCGCTCTTAGTAGAAGGGCCAAGTGATGTAATGATTGCGTCGTTCATTTCCAACAAACTTGAGCTTCATCTTGAAGCTGCAGGCTCTCAATTGCTACCGGTAATTGGAAAAGGTCAAATGCCAGTTGTAGCAAAGTTCATGAGGCTAATTGGGAAAAATCCAGTAGTTCTCGCAGACGCTGACGCATTTACAGATGACATGGACCTAGTTCAATGCTTTTTAGCCAATTCCCCTGCTGCAGATGTAAGTGCTTCAAAACTTGGAGCGCCATCAGCTATAAAACTCGCATCTTCAACATATAGCGATTTTTGTTCATTAGTAGGTCCTAATTGGGGAGATATATCTAAACTGGCTGAAAGGCACCCTTACTACGTTAACGCCGAAGAGCCAGTTGATGAGAAAATCAAAAGAAGATCTGCTTTTTGCACCCTAATGAGTTTGGCTGGCTCGGATTTGAAAGGTTTAACCAATGCCGATAAATGGTCTTCCATGAAAGACCGGTTAGAAGCTGTATTGCAATTACTAGAAGAATCTGGGTGTTTTATTTTAAGGAAGGGGGCGATTGAATCATATTATCAAGCTTCTGATATTTATACGTCAGAAGGAAAGCCCACTGCTGCCGTCGATGAAATTGAGTACTTAGATCAGTGTTCAATCACAGAAATTAGAGAAAATCTAGATGATGTAGTTCGCTGTATTGAACACGCATCTGACGGAAAACGGATTGATGAGGCTGAATCACTAAGGGATATACTTCTGTCCATTGCAGCACCAGCTGCTGCCAGATTAAGCGCAAATGAAAAGACAACTACCCAAGATATCAATATATTAGCTAAAACTATTCTTGGGGAGCGCGCCAATATATTTAAATGTTCTGTTGATGGTGGAAAATTAACGATAGACATAGAAAGTAAAATTCTTAATGTTAAAGGCTTTCCTGTGACAATAGATAAAAACGGTGACGTAGTTAAAATCATTGAGCGTGTCTTGCGTAGCAATGCATAACAAGTTGCTGCACACGGAAAAATTACTCGCTGCGCTCCCAATTTTCCGGTGAGCAAAGCGTTAGGACGCTGACCTATCCATAGAACGTTATCGCAGATTCGGAAAGTACGACTTTAGGAACTAGAATGAAAATTGATGTTGCATGTAAGAAAGGCAGTAGCAATAAAGCAAAAGGAGATCTTCTAGAAGAACTAGCGAAGAAACTTCTATTGGCACAGAATTATGATGTTATCGAAGAAATAAGAATTGTTGGTGCTGAATTAGATCTCCTTTGCAAACACAGAGTTAATGGAAAAGTAATTTATGTGGAGTGCAAGGCTCAAAAAGATAATATTTCTGCACCTATATTAAGGCAGCTATGGGGCACTGTAGATTGTGAAGATTATTCTGAAGGATGGTTAATTTCGACATCTGAATTTACCAAAGATGCGAAAGGGTTTATTGAAAACTGGAAGTTGAAGCCTAAAGACAAATCCGAGAGGTTAAGTTTTTACCAACCATCGGTAATTGTTGAAGCTCTGAAAAGTTCATCAATTATTGGTGATCTACCCAAATATTCTGCGGAGCAATTTATTGGTGACCCAGAAGAGCTTGGTGATTGGACTCTATTACTGTCTGACTTCGGTATGTACTGGTGCGTTTATACGTTGAAGGGTGGAGCTCCTTATGGGGTCTTGGTTTATAACGCTTCAAGCGGAAAACATATTCGTGACAAGGATACCATTTTAAATTTATCTACTTTAGAGACAACTATCGCAGATTATGACCTTAGAGTTGGTATACACGAAGAAAAGGCTATTGTGAGAGCTGTATCTAAAAAATTACCACCTGTCGTACAGGTTCAAATTGGCGAGTCATGGGATGATTACCGTCCTGCTCGCCCTGAGGACTTTGTAGGGCGTGATACTACCCAAAAAGAAATATTGAATTTCCTAAGTTCAGCAAAAGAAAATTCAGGAACAAGGATATTCGCTATAACCGGGAACTCAGGACTCGGAAAAAGTTCTCTGATTGCGAAACTTAGAGATAGATCTAAAAACAAACATTACAAAAATAAATACTTTGTATATGCAGTAGATATCCGTGGAGCTCGTGAGCCTTCGTATATCCCAGCTTCATTGGTTGCGTCTTTAAGGGAGGCTCAAAAAGCTGGCTTTGGCGACAAAATTGAAATAAGCCTTACAGATCCGAGCTCCCCACTAAATTCTAATAGTATTCAAAGCTACTTAGAGTCGTTAGGGCGAAAAGATCAGGTTGTATGTTTAGTATTCGATCAGTTTGAAGAGCTTTACTCTAAGTCTGAGTTATTCGGGATATTCAATGCAGCAAAAGATCTAATGCTTGATGTTGCAAGCAGTCAAAGTAATTTGGTCCTAGGGTTTGCATGGAAGACAGATAGTACTACGCAACAGGACCATCCTGCCTATCATTTATGGCATGAGCTGGCTGACCATAGAAAAGAGTTTCGTTTAGATGTTTTTGAAAGTGGTGAGATTTCAAATTCAATTACAAAATTCGAAAAGGAAATTAATCAAAAAATATCTGCAGAAACTAGACATCAAATTTCTGAGGTTAGTCAGGGCTTTCCATGGCTGTTAAAAAAGCTATGTATTAATCTATTTGAAGGTATGGCAAAGGGTGAAAAAGCTGATGCGGTACTTCTTGATTTAGATGTTGAGCGCCTCTTTCAAGCAGACTTAAATATTCTATCACCTCAAGAATTAGTATGCTTAAAACTTATTGCTCAGAAAGCTCCTGCTGATTGGAGTGAAATTATTGAAATTTCTGGTGCAACAGTTTTGAATAATTTAGTCCATAAACGATTAGTAATAAAGAGTGGTGATCGACTTAATGTGTATTGGGATATTTTTAAAGATTATCTCTTGACGGGAAAAGTTCCTGTAGTGCCCTATAACTACATACCAACATCAGACCCGTCCTCGATTCTAAATATATGTACCAAATTAAAAGCTAATGAGTTCACTGACTCTGCAAATATAGGGAGCATGGTAGGGCTAGGTGAGAAGACCATCTGGAATATTGGTGCTGATTTAGCGATGTTTGGTTTGGCGGAAAGAGATGGAACATCCTTTAAGATAAGTAAAAAACTTGGGGCAAGTGACGAAAGCTCTATATTGAATCAATTACGTGAGACTCTTGGAAAGCACTCCCTAAAAGTATCTTTATATAAAAATTATTCTGGAAAAACGATAACCCCAAATACTGTACGTGAAGCTTTTAAAGAGTGTATACCAAAAGCAAAATTTGGAGTGAAGACTTGGAACACCTATGCTAATAGATTAACGAACTACCTTATTTATACCGGATACCTATTAAGAGCTGGAAACGATTTGGTTGTGCAAGACTCTGGCGCAGCTATTCTGGACAGAACTGACCTTGCGCGACGTGGGAAGCAGCGAGGAAAGGTTTTCTCAGTTTCAGTTTCTCCTTTTGCTGCTTTTACCACCTTAAGTGCTATGCCAAAATCTGGATCAAAAGTTGATACTATTAAGCGAAATGAGCTTTCTGTTTTAAAAAGATTCGAATTGGTGACCATTAATGATAGTGATGTGTTTCCAAATTCCGAATCAATTGAAAAATCCGGTGGCGCTAAAGAAGCTATATGGGCCGCTGCAAAAAATGAAAGTTCGCTGTTGCGATGCGTTGATATTTTGCAAGATGATCCAACGATTCTTGCTAAAGATATGGCTGCTAAAATTTCTGATGAAAATAACTTAAAGTGGTCAGAAGGGTCAAAAAAAAGAAACGGTGGAATATTAAAGCAGTGGTCTTTATGGGTTAAAGAAGGTTTAGAAATGTCTGAGATACCTGCGCCCCCCGGGCGCCCTAACAAGTCAAAGCACGCGGACGCAAAAAACAGCGCCGGTGTTTGAGGCGTTAAGTGTCTATGAGTATCGTCAGAATAATCGCGTCAGCTGTATTGATCCTATATGGATTGACAACAATCTTTGGGTATTACATCGTCCTTTCACCTGAAGAAAGGGCAATAGATTTTGTTCCTTTATTGCTCACATTTATATTTTCTGGTTGTGGGGTGGTAGGTGGAGCTCTTGCGATATTAAACAAGCGTATAGCTTCAGTATTTCTTATTTTATCGTGTCTATTTTATGCTGTTGTGGCTTTATACCAACCAATACAATATTTGGGCTTTCAGGCCTTTGGTGCGCTACATCAAGATACATATATAGGCTTCACAGTCCGTACTGTTCTGGCAGGCGTAGTAATTTACATTCTGTACACATATAGGCAGCAAAGTGGCACCAACACTTAACAAGCAGCTGTAGTCGCCATGCAAAAGGCGCATGGCTGGGACGGCCTTTCCGTTGTTTGCTTATGCGCTTATCGCTACGCTAGCGCAACACAAACAACTCCAAGTCCGCCCCTAAGCTGGGCGTTATATTTTATTTGATATTGAGGGATGTGATTAAATGGAAATTATTTATCCAATGTTTGCACTTGTAGTGCTTACATTTTTTATCGGGTTTAGCACAGGAATATCTCGTTTAATCAGTGCTAAAAAAGGTCTTGTAGATCCGAAATATTTTAAATTATTCGTTGGGGACACTCCACCGGAAAGCATGCTCAAGCTGGGACGTAATTTTTCGAATCTTCTTGAGGTTCCAATTTTATTTTATACGGTTTGTATTATTAGTCTTACTTTAGGTGGTAATGACAAGCTGATGACAGGGTTTGCTTGGGTTTTTGTTATTCTTCGTGTAATCCACTCGATCATTCATATAACTTATAACAATCCGTTTCATAGATTTTTGGTTTTTTTATTGTCAAGTATTATCATTTTAATTATGTGGGTGCACTTAGTTACGAGCATGACTTAAAATATAACAAATCACGAAAAGCGGACGCAAAAATGCGCCGTTTCGTTCAGCGTTATAAATCTAGGAGATTGATTTGTATAAAGTAGAGCGAGCAATATTTCCTGCTGACTTAGATGATGTCCTTGATTTATATCGAGAGTATATCGGCAGCACATCAGTTGACCTTGGATTTCAAGGTAACGATGAAGAGTTTAAATGCTTATCGGATAATTATAGTTCCGATGAATCTAAGATTTTTTTAGCAAAAGCCAATGAAACGCCTGTTGGCTGTGCGGCATTTCGAAAAGTAGACAATCACACCTGTGAAATGAAGCGGGTGTATGTTCGTCCAGCAGCTCGTGGAAGTAAGCTGGGAGCGAAGCTAGTTGACATCATATTGGAAGAAGCCATAGAGAGCGGCTATAAAAAAATATGCCTTGATGTCTTACCTGAGTTCAAAACAGCTTTGAATCTATATAAGTCATACGGATTCGTTAATCATCCCCCGATTACGAATAATCCAGTTCCCGGTACTCAATTTCTCGGGCTTGATTTAGAGCTTTATAACAAGAAATTGCAGCGGACAAGCCGCTGAATGCAGCGTTATGAGTAATCTATGAATTATTTTTCGATACTAAGAAATGCTTTATTTGTATCTTTGCCATACACGCTAATTATTATTTCGATAACAATACTGCATGATTATGAAATGATATTTGGTATCGTAGAAAGAAATGGTATTTGGGCATTAGTATCAGCGCAAGCTCCGAACTTTCTTACATTTTATGCCTACATATTTTTTGCGTTACTTATTCAAGGATATTTATATGAACGTAAGAATCACTCATAATCGGGTAGCCGAGGGTTTCTAGTCCTCAGCCCCACAACACCCTGCATGCGGCTCCGCACAGGGCGTTTCACTAAGAATGATGAAGTTTAATTCAACCATCGCGCAATGCGTACAGACCCTGAGATTTTAAGTAAGCATTTGATACGCCTGATTAATTCCCAGAGTTTTAGAGCTACGCCATGGGCCTTTGCTGGTAATACCGCATGCCACTGCGGCTTGCACATGAACGCCCAGCCCCATTAAGTTTCTTATTTTAGTGCGCGGCTCGCACCACTGTCGCCAATAGGCCATTCGCACCCTGCGCCGGCCCCAATAATCCAGCTCAACGCAGTGCTGATAGCCACTTGCGATACCAAAGTAGTTTATCCCGCCACGTAAATACTTGCTGATTTTAAACCGCTGATAGCACTTTTTGCACTGCCCTCCCAGTGCTGGACAACCCAACACAAGTTACCTATTATTCAATAATGTTTCGCTAATCGTTGATCAGCAACATGCCAAAAGCCGTGTACATGATGCAAAGCGGCGCTCACGTAGTGAGTTCATGTTCAATCGACCTATCCTTGGCTGGCGGAGAAATCACTCTCCGCTGGGTGCTGTGCTCTCCGTCTTTTCTTTCGGGCACATACAATGCAAATCACAATTGCTGAGGCATGCTTTAACTGCAAAAAAACTATTGGAGCAATCCCTGTTCAGCTTAATGAAGCTCATAAGCATGGACTAGATAAAGAAGCTCTAATCAGTAGCGGTATTGATATATGTGATACCTGCTACACCACAATGATGATTCATCATGAGTATGTAGAATACTGCTCATACGAACGCACCTGATCTAATAACCCTACCCATCTTGGCGGAAAACACTTTTCCGTTAAGGGATCTGTGTTTCTCCGCCTTTTGCTTTTTTGGAGAAACACCATGCAAACTACTAACGAAGCAACTAATAGTTCACTGAGCTTTTTAGACAATGTCTATGGTTTCTTACGGGAACCGGATGGCACCTATAGCGCTAAAAATATCAGCGAAACAGATGTGCTAAAAATGGCAAGCCTCATTGCAGCACAGAAAATCAACAATCGAGTCTGTATAGACTCTCCTAAGAAAGCCACCGAGCTGATTCAGTTCAAAATGGGCAAGCCTGAGCATGAAGTGTTTGCGTGTTTATTCCTAGACACCAAACATAACGTCATCGCTTATGAAACACTGTTCTACGGCACTGTTGACGGCGCTAGTGTCTATCCTCGTCAAGTGGTTAAGCGTGCTTTGGCTAATAATGCCGCAGCTTGCATAATCGCGCACAACCACCCTTCAGGTGACCCAGAGCCGAGCCAGGCAGACAAAACGCTAACCAAACGTCTAAAAGAGGCACTAGCCTTGATCGACGTACGCATCCTGGATCACATGGTCGTTGGTCACACGACCTACTCATTTGCAGAAAATAATCTTCTGTAAACTCTCCAAAATCCCGTATGGGCATTACTGCCTGTACGGGGTAATGCCGTCTTACCAAGAGGCATAATCAATGAAAAAACTCACTAAAGCCGCATTAACACGGTTGACAAAAAAAGCATTAAACGGCGACGCGGACGCTCAGTTTGTCTTAGCTAATGTGTACTGCTACGCAGCGGCAGATGGCGTAACTAGAGATCGCATTAAAGCTTTTGAATGGGCAGAAAAAGCCGCTCTTCAAGGTCACACACAAGCTCTTTTCTTTGTTGGCGATGCTCTACTGTGGGGCAAAGGTGTTGCTTCAGATCGTGCAAGAGCTTTAAAAATGCTTGATAAAGCTGCACTGCAGGGCTGTCCAAACGCTTACCACACGATTAAAAGCATTAATCAAAACATGTAACCACATGAACATACTGCAAGCGCCTACATCCCAACCCGGTATGTAGGCGCTTTTATTTGTGCTGTCCGGAAAACAGGGTTGAGACAGAGCTATAAACACCGCATCTGCCCTTCTGAACCAATGCTGATTAGCAACTTTTGGTACTGACCAACAGCGTCTAGACAACCAAACACAAGTTACCTATTATTCAGTCATGTTTCGCTGATCGTTGATTAGCAACATGCCAAAAGCCGTGTACATGATGCAAAGCGGCGCTCACGTTGTGAGTTCATGTTTAACCTACCTACCCTTGGCGGAAAATACTTTCCGTCAGGACAAGTGTTTCTCCGCTTTTTGCTTTTTTGGAGAAACACCATGAGCATCCAGACCCCTGGAACCCTTGTCATCAAGACGATTACCGGTCGTTACGGCGACTTCAATACTGCAAAGCTCTCAACTTCAATAGGTGAGTTCGTTATCAAGGATGCAGTCCTTGATCAGTACACAGCTGGTCGCTATGAAGGCTCGTTCCTGATCCAGCAAATCAAACCCTCTTACTACTCCACTGCTGGTGGCACATTGATCGTCGAGATCCGTGCATACCTCGAATCCATGTCGCTTGACGGTTTTGACGCAACTGTCACTGCTGATGATGAGATGATTCAAGACCCGGTTGAAGAAGAAGCTCCTCAGCTTCCGGATTTAGAACCGAAACCTGCAGAGCTTGAGACACCAACCTCTGACATTCCCCCTGTCGAGATTTCGTCTATTGAGGACAAAATCACCTTCATAACAGTTGGTGATAAACCCGAAAAAACTCAATCAAAGCCAAAAGTTCAGAGCTCTGAGGAAATGCCTTTTGGCATGACCGAAGAGGAGTTGGAACAACAGGCTGACCCTGATCCGGACAAAGCATTATTTGGACTTATCTGGCCGCTCGGTCAGGAGGTGCGCCTCGATGCCACTGTTGATCGTTTGACCCAGCGTTCCCAAGTTGCACGCTTGCGTGAGCTTGGCTACGAGATGGATATCAAATCTCAGATGTGGAAGCAGCCCGCTTACACTTAACGTCACCGCCACCCAGCTCTGCTTGGGTGGCCACTTACAAAGACTCAAGGAGCACGATATGAGTCGCCCTGTACCCATAATGCTCATGCGCGACTATAGCGTTTCAGTCGAGCTCAGAACTCCCGAGCTTCAAAATACTAGGACGGTATTCAGTAGAAATATGCTGGATGCTGACCAACTGATCCAAGTGGCCAGTCAGTTTGGGATTCAGTACAGCCTGGAAAGCGATACGTTGTTTTTGAGCAACCCAGTAAAGCACAAAGGACAAAATCTTTTGTATTCATTAAAACTACACTTGGTCGGTAAAAAGCCAACCAGCTTAAAAGAGTTTAGGCGCGTTGCTAAGTTTATCAGCGCAACTACCCTCTAACTCATTCATAACCAACCCTTTGGCGGAAAATACTTTTCCGTCAGGAAACGTGTTTCCCCGCCTTTTTGGAGAAGCACCATGACCATGCAAACACAAAAAATCGCTATAGAAATGTTGCGTACTTGTGAAGCTGTAAACTTGCCAAAGCATTACGCTACAGACATTAGCATCGATGTTTTTTGCATCATTAATTCTAATGCAGACCAGTTCGTCTGGCTGCTACGGAATAATGGCTCAAGCATTCTGCCTGTTGAGCAAGGCGCAGAGCCCATCACCATCACCTATTATATTGAGGGTATTGGACGTGACAGCTCGGCTAAAACATTTCTAATTGATAGCAGGACCTGCGCAATCAAAGAAATACCGTTAACCCAAGCCACTATCATTGCACATCGCCCACCAATGCTCGACATAAGCGCTGCTCCCAATTTAATTATGGGGCAGGTGCAGCAAGTGCTAGAGCAAGGCTGCAATAATCGTTTGTGGGGAGTCTTTAATCCACCAAAGTCGGTGGATCAGTTCAGCTTTACAGGCTGGACGAGATATTTTTTGGAAAATGGAAATCAACCTATGATTGATTTCATGCACCAAGCAGCTTCGGCGATTTGCACCGAGCAGGCAGTAGCATGAGTCTTCTGAGAATTAATCTTGAACCGCTGTCGTATATGTACTTTTTTGGAGATTCTAACCTCAAGCTCTAACCCTAAAACCCTGCTCCCGCAGGGTTTTTATTGTCCATACTCTGAAAGCTGGACAGCCAAACATTACTGTTCTAATCTTGCAAAATGTTCAGCTGGTCGTTGACTGGCAACATGCCCAAGCCGATGTACATGATGAAATAATCGGCACTCACGTTGTGAGTTCATGTTCTACCTACCTTTATCTTACCCTTGGCGGAAAACACTTTTCCGCCAAGGGATTTGTGTTTCTCCGCCTTTTGCTTTTTGGAGAAACACCATGCAAAACACGCCCACCATCGGCAACATCTTAGAGATGCCCGATTTACAGGTTGACGCTCTCTGCACAGACCAAGATGGCTACTTGTCATTTCTGTCTGTCTGGGGTCGCGACACTGCAACCCAAGAGCTTCTCGCTCGCCTGACATTGCCAGCCAATGAAACCGTCAGCCTTGCTCAAGGTTTTAATCTGCAACTGGATAACAAGAGTTCAACGAGCACCAATAAAATCCTTGTGATCCCAGACTTACTGGAAAAAACCTTTTCCAGAACCTTTGGCCGAACTAAGTTTGGCTCAATCAACAATCTTTGGCTGTATGACAGCCGGGCTGTAAAAGCAGACAAGGCAAATCACACTGCACTTATCGTGTTACGCGACTGCGGCAACATCCAGTCCTTAGCACAACTGCCACAACACCCGGAATTCGGGAACTGTTTGCAACAGCTGACGAGTATCTCACCGGTACCCATCCTAGAACATTGGGCTCCTGTCGCTTTTAAAGCTGCATGTGAGCTGGAAATGGTATCGCTGCACACCTCATATCTGGGCAAAGCGCTGTGCGCTGAAATCGCACTGAAAGAGTCTGTGTTTCAGCACAGGATCAGCGAACTGATTTGCAACGGCACTCTCACCGTAAACGCTTAACCCCCCTATTGCCTGTCCAGGCAAATCTCACACTTAAATTCGTATGAAAGGAGGCCTACCATGGCTCTCATGTTCCCTCGTGTTGCCCGTAACTTTGCAAAAAACGGGTATTACCCTACTGATGAACAAACCCTTGAGCGGATCCTTGCTCTAATCACTTCGCCTGAAACCGGTGAGGTGAATGTAATTGACCCATGTGCTGGCGAAGGTGTTGCCATTGCCGAAGTGAAGCATCACCTCGGTAAAGAAAATACCTGCGCTTATGCTGTCGAATACGACCATGAGCGAGCAACTCACGCCAGGACTATTACAGATCATTGCTTACGCAGTGATCTAATGGACACAATGATCACACGCCAGGCTTTTGGCCTGCTGTGGTTAAACCCACCCTACGGCGACATGGCAAGCGATACCACCGGAATTGCTGCTTACCAGGGTACTGGGCGCAAACGCCTAGAAAAGCTGTTTTACCAACGCACACTACCGTTGCTGCAGTATGACGGCACTCTGGTTTTCATACTTCCTGGCTATGTGCTGGATATGGAACTGGCAAACTGGCTGACCAATCACTTCACCGACCTCGCTGTATTTGAGGGCGTGGACAAAACCTTTAAGCAGGTTGTGATATTAGGCAGGCGTGTACGCACAAAAGAAACGCAACAGGATGGAGACCGAAGAGCCTTTAGGGATCGCTTGGTTGATATCGGGGCTTCCAGGCTTCAAGCCGATGAGCTTCCTCCTGTAGGCGATGCTGTCATGAGCTATGTTGTTCCGCGCGCTAACAAAGACGTAGGGCAATTCTTTCGTATCTCGATGGATGTCGAACAGATGCAAGAGGAAATAGCCAGAAACGAAGGTTGCTGGGCTGATTTCAATCATGTGTTTGCTAGCACTGACAAGCTTGCACAGCGTCAACCAGCCAGACCTTTATCGGACTGGCACTTAGCACTTTCCTTGGCTGCTGGAGCAATCTCCGGAGTGATCCACTCACCTAAAACAGGTCGCACCTTGGTAGTCAAAGGTGACACTTATAAAGCTAAAACACGTCGAACCGAGTTTCGGGAAGATGATGAGGGCAATCTAATTGAAACCATCACTGACACTGATGTTTTTGTACCCGCCATCAAAGCTTGGGACATGACAATTGGCTCTGAACTGTTTGGGCAAATCCTGTCAATCAGTGATAAACCGGCGGAGAACAAACCATTGTTCGAACTGGGACGGGTCGTGGCTACTCAAGGTGTTGACCACATTGTGCGAAGAGGCTTTCTTGATCTTCAACCACTACTGAACAGGCATTTGTCAGGTGATTGGGGCGAGATTGCTGCAGAAGACTGGAAGCTCAATGATGACAGTCTAAACCCTGAACCAGATGCTAACGGAGAGCGTTATCCGGGGCGGTTGTTTTCCTCTTATGACGTGGATGACACATTCTCGGGAGAAAGCAAAATCTGGATCATCACCGAATGGGATAGAAGCGTTACCACTATTCTGCTTCCATCTGAATATTAACCCACCTCAAAAAACCGGCTTAGGCCGGTTTTTTTGTGCCTGAAGATTGAGCTGTTACCTCTTTGCTATAATGCAGTGGTGTATCGCTGGTCGTTGACTGGCACACGCCCAAAGCCTCTGTACACCATGAAACATGAGGCGCTCATTTGAGCTGGTGTTCACTTTACCCACCCTTGCGGAGAAACCATTCTACTCAAGGGATAAGCCTGACGAAAAACAGCTTAACCTTATTGCAAACAAATCAGTCACCCAACTCCATACAGACGGCTGTCCGCAAGCTGACCGTGTTCGGCTAAACCACTCAGATCAGCCATACCAGCAGGTATGGCTGATCTTCTAAGGCTAGTCTTTCAACAAGTCCAACTTCGGCAAGCTGTTTACGATTTTCATCGTCTCCAAACTCACAGTAATCACACGCTGCAACAGTTCGAGCGGATACCGTGGGTTGTCCATGGTTTCGATAGCCCAGTCGTTAGCATCATTCGTGATGCCTGAGTCTTTGTGCGTACTCACACCTTGGCGCTCCATGACCCATGCGATAGCAGGCTTACCGTTTACAACGTAGTCATAGGCTTCGAGTGGAATGTCCTCAAGCGTGATTTTATCGTTGTAAGTGATCCGGGTTAAGTCATTTACGCTCTTGTTTGTTTCAGGACAACGAACCTTCGGGTGGCGCATTTTTGTGACGTAGAAGTCTTCGCTGCTCGCATTACTGAAGTCTTTACCCGTGTGCTTTATCTTGCCCGTAAACTTCACAGGGTAAGTCGCTATCGTTTCGTAATTCAGATGCAGTGCGGCAAGATCTCGGCCAGCCTTGGAGAAAGCCCAGAAATCCGTTGCCTCTTTCACCCTTGGAATGCGCGGAAGCTCTTTACTCAGGTTGTCGGCAAATCTCGTGCGGTAATCCTCACTGTGCAGGATGCCGTAGACGTAGTAGAACAGGTCCTCTTTGATGATCTGTTCACTAGGGTATGCCTCTTGGAAATGAGCGAGCCCTTCATCCGTGATGGCATCACGCCGCTTCAGACCGGACTCTTGCTTTTGGTTATCACCAAACAGGTCGCCGTTTGTATCCTCAGCCTGCTTTTGTGCTTGCTCGTCATAGAGGTAGAGCGGGAAGCATTGGCCTTTTTCAATGTTGTCTAAACAAGGCAAAGCGTTTGATATTAATACAGTGAAGGCTTTTGCGCCTACGCCTGTAGCTTGAATAACCAAGTTCTCCCCACCACCGCCAAGCGGGAAGATGCGGGGCATCTGGTAAACCCTTTCGTTAAAAGTGCGATTGTAGTACACCCACTGTTTTGTGAATGGACGGTACAAAGACGTGGTTAGCGATGAGTGCTCATAGCCGAGCGACTTGTTTCTTGCAAAGTCCTGCTTAAGGTTTACAGTCCAGCTAATTCTTGTCGGATCTGTATTGATGAAATTATCCACCAAGGCTTGCCTACCTTTTGTATCAAGCCCATTGTGAACTGCGTTAAAGCGCACAAGTTCTGCGTTATAGAAATCAATCATACCTTGCATGTTGGTCTCTAGGTGCGTCTTGCTAGAGTCGTAGGCCCAGGCATCTCTACCTGTTGCGACGCCAAGAGAAAAATTATCAAACAACCTCGGTTCTGGGTTTTTGGCTTTATCGCCTAAAACAATATGCTCCCCAAAGCTATCATCACGCTGATTTAGCCAGTCGCCATGCTGGTCTGGAGTTATTTTCTGCCAGCTCGGAATACCTGCAATACTTTTGTAGATAGCAATCATTTCAAGCTTTTCTGTGCGGCTCAGGTAATCGCCAATATCGTGAAAAAGAATGCGGCCATGCTCTGTCGCTTCAGGGTTTTTCACTAAAATTGAAATAGCAATTGGTGCGCGACTACCACTATCAAATATCTTTCCACCCTCTCTACGTGATAGCTCACCTGAGGTACGCTGGTTGCCACGCAAATGAAACACATGAATACTGGAAAACTCTTCGGCAAGTGCTTTTCTCAAGCCGTCAGCCTGGTTGGTTTCTAAAAAGCCTCCATTGGTGACAAAGCCAATCACACCAGCATTACCGATCCGATCTGAGGCCCAACGAATTGCTCGAATGTAGCTATCGTACAACTGCCTTACAGAAGTCATAGCAGAACGCTCTGCATAGGTGCTACGAATGCGCTCATCAAGATTTGGGTAACTGACGTTAGCATTGTTGTCGTTAGCACTGGCCTGACCTGCTGAGTACGGCGGATTCCCCATAATCACGCGTATATCCAGTTCTTTCTGGCGCTTGCGGCGCTCGCTGTTCTCCACCAGCAAGGCATCAATCATATCTTCCGTCTCATACATCTGGAATGTATCAGTGAGACAAATGCCCTCAAACGGCTCGTAGGGAACCTCGAAAATCTGATCCGTTTCTTCTTGGCCGGTCACGTTGTCATTCATGATCCCGTGATAAGTGGCCTCGATGTTGATGGCAGCAATGTAGTAGGCCAAAAGAACAAGCTCGTTTGCATGCAGCTCTGTGCGGTATTTGTGCGGGAGCTTTTCTTTAGGGATAAGACCGGATTGGAGCAACCGGGTTATGAATGTGCCAGTACCAGTGAAAGGGTCAATGATATGAACATTTTCATCAGCCATGCTCTTGCCGAACTCAGCTTTGAGCACGTCTTCAATACTATGAATGATGAAGTCCACAACTTCGAGCGGGGTATAGACAATACCCAAGCGATCAGTCATGCGTGGAAAGGCGTTCTTAAAGAACTTGTCGTACAACTCGACAATAATGCGTTGCTTACCCTCGGCACTTTCAATACCTTGCGCTCGCATCTTTACCGACTCGTAGAACGAACGAAGCGTATCGGCTTCTTTGTCGATATTGTGCGCTTCCAGCTGTTCTGTAATGGCTTGCATCGCAACAGACATTGGGTTGTGCTCTGTGAAGTTATATCCCTCAAACAAAGCATCAAATACTGGTTTGGTAATCAGGTGTTGGGCCAGCATTTCAATTATTTCGACATCAGTAACTGCATTATTTAAGTCATCGCGTAGCTCTTGTGCAAACGCTTCAAAAGCAGCAATCTCAGCGGTGTTGTCTTTGTTTTCTAAAATAGCTTGAATGCGGTCAATGTGCGTATTCGCAATCTTGGCAATATCGTTAGCCCAGTCTTCCCAGTGGTGACGATTGCCGCACTTCTTAACAACAGTGGCGTACAAGGCACGTTCAATCTCACCCACATCAAACTGCAAAGCAGCCTGCTCAGGTGCCGGCCCTTGTGATCCTGATCCTATCGAAGAACCACCTTTAGCCTTACCAGCAGACTTGCCTTTACCCGTCGCTGCTTTTGAGCGCCTTTGCACTTTGTCTGCAACAGAAATAACTTCCATTTTTCTTGAGTCTTTACCGTTGAACTCAAGCTTATTGATCATTGCATCAAAGCGGTCATCATGGGAGCGCAGTGCGTTCAAAACCTGCCAAACGACCTTGTAGGTCTTATTGTCATCAAGCGCTTGGGATGGCTCAACACCAGCAGGAATGACCACAGGGAGAATTACGTAACCCTGTTTTTTACCTGGTGAAAGACGCATTACACGGCCAACGGACTGCACAACGTCAACCTGAGAGCTACGCGGTGTCAGAAACAGTACGGCATCGAGAGATGGAACATCGACCCCTTCGGATAAACAGCGCACGTTAGAAAGAATGCGGCAAGTGTTTTCTGGCGTGTCTTCTTTGAGCCACTCAAGCTTCGCTTCTTTTTCGCTAGCATTCATGCTGCCATCAACATGCTCAGCTTCACAGGTGAGCGTTAAAGCTGTGTCGATTTCAGCATCTGGATCTTCCGCTCTCAGTTCTTCAATTTCTAGGCGCTGGTACTCATCAACAACAGCGCCAAACATCTCAGAAATCAACTTAGAGCTAACCTTGTGATTCTTTCCTTTGTACTCTTTTTCAATAACCTGACAGAAAGCAACAGCACGCTGCATGGGTTGGCTATCACCATCAATAGTAAGCCCTTGCTTGGATAACGCTTTCCAGCAACCAATGATTTTGGCGGCATCGTCCACCTTCAGCTCGTTGTCATCACTCTTAAGCATTTCTTGCATGCGACGGTTGATATGGCCTTCTTCAACAGCAAGAACAACAACTTTGTAATCCACTAGCAATCCACGAGACACCGCTTCAGAAAAGTTGATAACGTACAGTTCTTTGCCGTAGTGCTGCTGATTGTCCATTGAGAACAATTCAACACCTGATGCTTCTTTAGCTTTTTCGCCATAGATACGCGGTGTTGCTGTCATATACAGCCGTTTTTGAGCACGAATGTAATCGTTATCGTGAACTCTCACGAAAGCAGATTCTTCATCACCATCAAAGGTGGCTCCGGTTGTTCGGTGGGCCTCATCACAAACAATTAGGTCTATTTCAGGCAGCCCGTAGAGTTTTTGAGCATCATGTATCACGGCAATAGAGTGATAGGTGGCGTAAATAACACTCATGTGCTCGGCATCGTGACGTGCCGCAAATGCACCCGCCAAGCTCTTTGGATTCGTTGTCGCTGGATACTGTAAGTCGCTGACTGTGGCTTGTATGCTGTCATCATCAAGATTGCGCGTCTTGCCCACATCTGAATCTGAACACACCGCAAAACTGTGCAGCGGCGTCTCACTCTCTTGGGTCCATTCAGTCAATGTCTGTGACAACAGAGAAAGGCTAGGCACAAGGAAAAGTACGGTTTTACCCTTACCGGCCATCGTTTCTGCAATTTTCAGGGATGTGAAAGTTTTACCTGTTCCACACGCCATGATGAGCTTGCCACGGTCGGCATCATCCAGCCCTTTAATGGTAGCGTTCAAAGCATTCTGTTGATGCTCACGTAACGTCTTTTTAGCCTTGAATACGAGTGGCGCTTCAATATCGAACTGCGACCAGTCAATCAGGCTGTTCTCAAGGTCTTGCAGGTTGATTGTGCTAACAGGAGGATTCTGGTCTTCTAACGAGTCAGATGCATTCTGTGTCCACTGGTTAGTAGTAGTGACGATGATCCGATGGCTAAATATCGTTTTACCAGAAGCGGTGAAGAAACTGTCGATGTCAGACTTAGCGATCTTGTATTCGGGTGCATAATTTTTGCACTGAATTGCGTGATGCTCGCCCGTAAAGGTTGTCGCAACCAGGTCTATCCCGGTGTCTTTCTTAGACAAACCCTGTTTCTCTGCCCAATCACCGTAGGTTAAAACTTCTTCGTACTGATCCTTGTAAAATGGCTCATTCTTAAAGTAAATCACCGATAAGCGCTCAAAGTCTGTTCCTTTGTCACGCTCTGTTATGGCTTTCTCTCGAAACCTGGTGAGTATTTTTGTTAAATAAGACATGGCTTTCCTTGTAGTTGAGCAGGGTTTTCTGGATAACCCTCTCTTGTTAGTGAGGCGTTCAGGGTTACTCGTGATACGCCGAAATGCTTAGCAACTTCCGTCTTAGTAATTGATGGGTCTTTTAACATGGCTGCTGCTTTTTTTATGTCTGCCGCTGTCATCTTCGGCTTACGACCACCTTTGCGGCCCCTAGCTCTGGCTGCTGCTAACCCGGCCTTTGTTCTATCCGAAATCAAATTGCGCTCAAACTCGGCCAAAGCTCCAAACAAATGAAACACCAACCGACCGCCAGCACTGGTTGTATCTATGCTTTCAGTTAGAGACTTAAACCCTATTTCTCTTTCTTCAAGCCCATTAACTATTTCCACAAGGTCCTTTAACGAACGCCCAAGCCTGTCTAACCTCCAAACAATCAAGGTGTCACCTTTACGCAAAGCGCGTAAACAGGCATCCAGCTCTGTTCGCTGAAGAGTGCTACCTGTCTTTTTTTCATGAAACACCTGCTCACAGCCTGCTTGCTTTAACGCATCAAGCTGGAGATCTGTATTTTGGTCTTGTGTTGAAACTCTTGCGTAGCCTATATGCACAACAATCGCACCTTTACTGTACGTTGATAACTTTACATAATTTCTTTACGAAAAACTAGCCAATTAAGACTGTTTTTAGCTATGAATAAAAACGTACATAAAACGGTCGTTATCTTTACAGCCTGTTCATTTGTAATAATAAGTAGACCGATCGAAGGAGAAATTATTCTGGTCACACGATTTTGAGTGATGCGCTCGATTTAGCCGATTTTGACTTTAGAACACCCCTGCCTATGAATCTTCGTAAGCGTCCGGTGGTAAGCCCATCTTGGGCCTGGCGACTTAGCTCTAAAACTCCGGAAATTAATCAGGCGTTATCAAATACTTACTTAAAATCTCAGGGGCTGTACGAGTTACGCGATGGCTGGATTAACTTAATGAAACGCCCTGTGCGGAGCCGCATGCAGGGTGTTGCGGGGGCTGAGGGCTAGAAACCCTCGGCTATCCGATTATAATTGCATCCGACTCAATTTTGAAGTGGATGAGAGCAACTTGATCTCCATTGTAATCTACTCGCGACTCAGTCTCGTAAGGTCGAAAACCAAGTTTTGGGTAAAAAAAAGCCCAGCCACATTTCGGTTAAAACATGACACCGTTATAGTTTCTGCATGGTACTTTTCAAATGCTAGCTTGGTCATATGCGAGATTAAATAACGACCTACACCGGTGCCCCTGCAGTCAGATGAAACAATGACATTGCCAATCGAGCATACGCCTTCTTCCGAGCGATAAAAATTTGCAAAGGCAACAACACGCCCTTCTTTTTCCACCACAGTTGCACTTGCACGCGTTTGAATACTATGGCGCACATCAGCCACGGATAACGGAAAGGCTGCTCTAGGAAAGCAGTAAAAAAGCTCTTCTCGTGTTTCTGCTAATTTGCAGATTTGTTCAATATCATCTTCTGTTACTTCTCGAGTAAGCATAGATTCCATCCTTGCTATTTAACGCTTTGCTCACCGGAAAATGGCGAGCAAAGCGAGTAATTTATCCGCGTGCAGCAACTTGCTATAGGGACAACATAGAATTTACCGTAATCTTGCCTACGAGCACATCAATCAACAGCTACGAATGATAAAAAAATACCCAAGCGGTTGTTGCCAACGGCTTGGGTATTAGCCCACCCTTTCCCTTTAGACAGCACTACGATTCAGCTAATAAGTCGCCCGTTCGCCTATCCCCATTCGGGGCAATAATACTGCACACCTAAATCTGTTTGATTCACGCCATGGTAGCGAATTGGCTAATCATGGGGTTAACCCGAAGGTATTCAAACTATAAACGCGGTCATACCGCACTCGGGGCGTTAAGGTGCCCTTTACCTATGGGGTGATGCAAACTTACCAAACTGCCGGGTATTCCACAACGCCTTCCAGATGGTAGCCGTGGTTCAGCAGTGCCTTACGAATTAAATAGGGTAGCGTATTGGCATCACTTGGGTATCTATTAAGCTGTTGTTTGCAGTAAGCATCAACAAAATCAATCAGCTCTGCCGCATCCATTTGGTCACCAACAATTGAATTCCAAATGGCATCTTCTTGGCTGCATTCAAGCTCTTCGTTGGAACCCTGGAAGGTAAGTCGATTTTGTTGAATGACCCTGAACTTATCCTTGCCTTGGTCATGTATGACCAGTTTGTACACTGGGATTTTCTTTATTAGTTTATAGTTCTGCCGCCTTGGGTCAGAAAAACTTTGTGACAGGATGACCTTGCCTTCCACTTTGTGGAAAGTTGGTTTCGAAGTTTCAGGATCAAGCGCCCAATACACACGAAAGGAATTGCGCCGTAGTTTGTGCCCATATATTTCAAGTAGTGGCATCAGTTGGCTTTCTGTGGCATTGGATGCCCCATTTTTCCAACCACTGACAATCGACTGGTGAACGCGGCAAGCCTTAGCTATATCAGTTTGTGTCCATTCATCATTTAAGGCTAAGTTCACTAACTGCCGTGTCAGACGAAACTTTTTATTTTTGGCATTTTTGCCTTTCGTTTTCGCTTCCATATACTTCCATTTGAATAAAGGGCGGGTTACCCCGCCCAGTCTTTTATTTACCTTTACCGCGATTGGCAGGATTATTTGGGTTCAATTGTGCACCACGATTACCCTGATTTTGCGAATACGTTTTATTTGTACCAGCAGTACCTTTGTTGGCGTTGCTGATGTTTGAATTGTGGTTGTTTTGCTTCGACATGATTATCGTCCCTTGGTTAGTTGATGTCAGGGGCTATGTTATCGAAACGGAAAAATAAGAAAATTGATAGTTTAATAATAAAAGCTGATATTCCATGATATTTGCTGAAAACCTGCCTTGCTCTATAATCGGGATAGGGAGACGCCTCACGACGTCTCTCCTCCCACACCACCGGACATACGGGTCACGTATCACGGCGGTTCAAATCTCTTTAAATTTCATCTTGCCGCCAGTTCTGGCAGCCCCAAGTTCTTAAAGTATCTGTTTGGTAGCGCTCGGTAAAGGGCAGGACTTGCGCTTAATCGCCACGGGCCATGAGCCGACTTAGCAGTATTCCATGCCAGCCATCGATCAACACCCAAGCGCCTAAGCATCCGATAGCCTTTGCGCCCCCATTGCTTCCAAATATAACTACGCAATCGTCGTCGAATCCATTTATCCACATCACGCAGAGGGCTCAGCACTTCAGCTATGTCGAAGTACGCTTTCCAACCAAGCAGGGACTTTCTTAGCTCTGCGATAATGTGTTTGAGTGAATGGCCTCTTGTTCGACGGCTCAGCAATTTAACCGTAGCTTTGAGCTTCAGTAGCGATTTATCTGCCACCTTGATTCTCTGGTCTCGTTGACTGAACGTAAAGCCAAGAAAGGTTCGTTTCCATGGCCGATCTACTGCACTCTTTTGGGTATTCACTTTGAGCCGTAGCGAGTCGCCAATATAGCGCTGCAGACTTTTCATCACGCGCTCACCCGCTTCTCGACTTTTAACAAACACAACAAAGTCATCAGCATAGCGAACGAAACGGTGCTTCCGACGTTCTAGCTCCCAGTCCAACTGGTTCAACACAATATTCGAGAGTACCGGTGACAACGGCCCACCCTGTGGCACGCCTTCGGTACTGGTTTGTGTTACGCCATTTATCTGGATTCCCGCTTTTAGATAGCGGTTGATCAGCCTAAGCAATTGTCGGTCTTGGTGTTTTGCTTTGAGCTGTTCCATAAGCAAGTCATGGTTTACACCATCAAAGAAAGCTTCCAAGTCACAATCAACAGTCCAGCTATAGCCCTGCCGTACTGTGTTTTGTGCGTAGCGCATGGCTTGGTGTGCATTTCTATTGGGTCGAAAACCATAACTCTGATCATGGAAATCAGCATCCCACTCTTCTTGCAACACCTGAGCAATGGCCTGCTGTATAAATCGATCCAATACAGTCGGGATGCCCAGCTTGCGCTTGCGACCATCTGGCTTTGGAATTTCAACACGTCTAACCGGCTTGGGCTTGTAGTGCCCGTCGATGAGTTGTTGCCGAATCTGCGGCCAGTGTTGCTTAAGATGATCAAGGAGGTCATCAACATTCATGCCGTCGATGCCCGGAGCACCTTTATTGCGGCGAACTTGTTTCAACGCGCGCAGTAGATTATTCCTATCTACTACACGGCCAATCAATGATGAACAAAAGGTGGATTTTGGTTCAACTGGGTTTCCCATTTCTGATTCACCCTCTGCACTTTCCAGAGGCAGTGATAACTGCTTAACAGGTGCCATTCAGAAACACTTCCCCAGCGAGTACTTTCCGTGATTTGTTCAGGCCTTCAGCTGCAAGAGTGCGGCCTACTATGCCTTCTGCTGATTTCTGCAATGCGGTCACAATCGATTGCTCCATTGTCAGTTGCTCCTTCAACACACTGCAGACCTCCCGGGGTAAGACACTTAACTTTCCTCGCGTAGACGCTCAATTTATAAAACATATTCCAGATGCAGATGGAGGGCTTAGCAGTCACGTGCCCGCTGGCCCCGAATATGTCACACCTCATATTGAGTTCTTGTTCATCGCCCCGCGATTTCGCGTTGGACTTCCTTCAGACCCTGCCTCGCGACAACGCCCTTGTCCTTTCGCTAACCTTCGGCTCTGCGAATACCTGGTACGAGGACTTGCACCTCGCTAGTTAAGTGCCATGCCCGGCACACACGCCTTGCTCACCGGAAAATTGGGAGCTTAGCGAGTAATTTTTCCGTGTGCAGCAACTTGTTATACGTGATCTGCACCATCATCGCTATGCCCACATCCGGCCAAATCGAGACGTTCACGTTTATTAAATTAAGTTTGGAGCTTGAAAACTACACGAGACATGCAAGTCCGCAAAGTCGCCGCTCGGTAGCCTTATTTTAGATAGAGATAAAACAGCCAGTTTGAATCTTGAACCCGCTACCTAAAACAATCTCTTCTCTCTTGCCTGTTTCAGCATTCACATGCATTAACTTAAACAGCTTAGTTTTTAAATATCGTAGTGACTAAATCCCTCAATATTTGCTCGAAAATCCACTACTCTGACCCGAGGATCTTAAAAATTATTTGTGTTTTTAATGTGCTTGCCGGGTCACACGTTGGATGAATCTATATGGGCGTGGGAGCAGCATCACATTTTTTGTTAAAGATTGATCGATGAACTGAGTAAATATTCAACAAATTGCGGCTGTTTTTGCTGAATAGTCGGTTGCTGCCGCCAGACCAGCTGGATGTCTTTTGTTAGCGCATGATCCTCTAAAGGGATTGCACATAAACTTCCGTATTGCACCTCATCAACAACAGACGATGCAAATACCAGCGATATTCCTATGCCTGCCCGAACAGCCTGCTTAACGGCCTCTGTGCTGCCCAGTTGCATTGATACTGTGGGAAAATGCTGGCATTCCTGCAGGTAGTTTTTGAGTATCCTTCCTGTTCCGCTGCCAGATTCTCCGCCTAACAAATTCAGCCCGGACAATATTGATTTGCTGATCGATGACAGTTTTGCAAGCGGATGATCGGGAGGCGTAATCAAGACTAATGCTTCGGTTTTCCAGATTTGAGATTCAAAACCAGCTTTACCTGGCCACCATTCCATCAAGGCGATATCGATTTCAGCATTTTCCAGTTTTTCGGCAACGACTGGGTTGCTGTCTATTACGATATCCAGTTTGTCATTTATAAACGCTTGTTTATGCCGGTAATTCTGCAGGTAAGGCTGCAACAGATAAATGCCGATATTTGAACTGGCTCCAATTCTCATGGAGGGTTGATTCACAGCCAGCAAGGCTCTGTCTTGTAGTCGCAACATGCTCTGCGCATACGGCAAAAGACGAAGGGCATATTCAGTCGGCTGGCAACCGCTACGCACACGATGAATCAAGGATACGCAGAGCGTTTCTTCCAGCTTCTGAATATGCTGCGAGATAGTTGGTTGGGCTAATCCCAGCTGCTCGGCAGCTGCCTGAAAACTGCGCTGCTCAATCACCATGATCAAACTTTTCAGCCAGATCAGATTGAGCATGCCATTTCCTTTTGTGCGGGTAATTGGTTGGCCGGATCCAATGGAGGCTCGCCGTTCAAAACCCTGAGAATATTTTCAGCCGCACGTGTTTCAATGGCTAACCTGACCTTGCTCACCGCTGAACCGATATGTGCCGTGAACAAGGTGTTGGGATGTGCTAATAAATTGGGATTGATTTCCTTTGGCCTGTCGAGACGTGCCCAGTCTTCCATTTCAAAAACATCACTGGCATATCCGGCTAAATGGCCGCTATTAAGCTTATCTAAAATGGCACTTTCATCAACGATAGACCCACGGCAGGGATTCACCAGAAATGAACCGGGCCGCATCTGCTGTAAACGTTGTGCATTTAAAAGATGTTGCGTTTGCGAGTTTAATGGCAGTGCCATAATCACGATATCGGCTTGAGCAAGGGCGTCGTCCAAAGACAAAAATTCAAGTTTTAATGCTGCTTGTTGTTCAGCGTCCAGAGGCTGAGTGTCGGTATAGACTAACGTTGCACCCCAGCCGCTCAGCCTTTGTGCAATGGCCTGACCAATCGCACCCATGCCGATAATCGCAATAGTGGATCCTTCAATTCCCATGCCGTAAAACTGTGGAAGCCAGCCCTTAAAGTTTCCAATACGTACATGTTGATCCGCTGCCCGTATATGCCGAATTAATCCGACCATCAGGCCGATGGTTAATTCAGCTGTGGGTACTGTTAATAGATCTGGTACAAAGGTCAGCCAGACATTGTGTTCAGTGCAGGCATCGACATCAAAATTATCATAGCCCTTTAATGCCGCACCAATGACCTTCAGTTGCGGGCAAGCCTCTAAAAAAGCGGTATCTACCCGATCCGGCATAAACACCATCAAGGCTTCTGCATCCTTCGCCCGTTGCATCGTATCGTTGCGTGATAAACTGAACGGGGTCTGATTCGTGATCAACTCACAATGCGGTGCTAATAAGGCCAACACCTCTTCATGTACTTTATGCGTAATTACCAATTTTGGTTTCATCGTTATCTCCTACTTGAATTTTTTGCGTAACAGGCCGCTCAACGCATCGACCAATGTGACCATCAGCAGAATCACTAGCAGGATCGCCAGTACTTCCTGATATTGCATAATGCGTAGTGAACCCATTAGTTCAAAACCGATACCGCCAGCGCCTACCATGCCCATAATTGTCGAAGCTCTGAAATTATATTCCCAGCGATAAATCGCGACATCGGCAAACTGTGGCATCACTTGCGGAAGAATCGCGTGATAGAGCACCTGCATCGGTGAGGCACCTGCGGCTCGAGCGGCTTCTACCGGTGCTTCATCCACGTGCTCTATCGCTTCGGCAAAGAATTTACCCACCATGCCGATGGAATGCAGCGCTAAAGCCAGCACACCGGGTAAAGCGCCAAAGCCGACAGCTGCCACAAAAATAATCCCCATGATCAGTTCCGGAACGGATCGCAGGGCATTTAAAACGATGCGCGCCAGTTGAAAGATTACACCATGAGGTGAGGTATTACGTGCCGCCAGAAAGGCCATGGGTACCGAAAAGATAACTGCAATCGCGGTACCGGCAATACTCATTGCCAGCGTATCCAGCAAGGGTGCAAACCAGTTCTGAATATTGGTAAAGTCCGGGGGAAAAGACTCGCCGGCCAGGGTTCCGATTGCGGGAAAGCCATTTGCCAAAATCTCGAAGTTCAGTACATTCACGTACCAAGCTGCCAGCAGAACGATGACCAATAAGGTCACCACCTGCAGGGTTTTGCGTTTCCAGTTCTTGCTGTAACGTTGCAGCACATCTGTTTGTGTAATCAGGTAGGTATTCATAAATCGCCCTTACATTTTGGAAAAATCAAGATTCAGTAATTTACCCATAACACGTATCACGTCATAATCAGCATCGGTAATCGGCGCAAATCCCTCTGCTTTGAAATTCTTCAATATCTCTTTGTCATCCAGGCTGACAAACGCATCTTTAATTTTCACTTTGAGATCCTTATTAAGGTTGGAGCGCATTGCCCAGGGATATTGTGGATAAGGTTTGCTATAGCCCAAAACTTTAACTTTTGTCGGGTCAATGAGTTTACGTTCCACCACATACTTAAAAATCTCCTCAGAGAGCCCGCCTGCATCTGCATTACCATTGGCCACATTGACAGCCACAGCATCATGCGAGCCGACGAAGTGTTGTTCGTAATCGGTTTTCTCTTCGATGCCGCCTTCCTCTAAAAGAACCGTTTTCGGGATGAGATGACTGGACGTTGAGGCGCGATCGCCATAGGCCATTTTTTTACCTTTAATGTCGGCATAGGAATTAATGCCTGACTCTGTATTGGCGATCAAAATGGAACGGTATGTCGGTACACCGTCGATTATCATTGCCGCAAACGGTTCAATATCGCTTTTTGATTTCGCCATCACATAAGACAGCGGGCCGAAATAGGCCAGATCAATACGGCCAAAGCGCATCGCTTCAATCATGGATGAATAATCGGTTGTAACTATTAATTCCACCTTTTTGTTTAACTTGGCTTCCAGATAATTTTTTAAGGGTTCATTGCGCTTGATTAGTTCGGAAGCGTTTTCATCCGGCAGCAAGGCGACTTTGAGCATATCCGGATCGGCATCTGCTGCCATACAGGAGCTTATGGCTGTCACCAGCAAGGTGGTGGCTAAGAGTATTTGTTTAAACAGTTTCATTTTGCCATCTCCAGTTGTGTTGCCGTTTTAGTGGGTAAATATTGATAAGAAGAATTGGATTGTGTATCGGCGGTATGTTTATCTTTTCTTTTGGGGTTGGCCGATTGTTGATAAATCAACTTGAGCTGTTTGTCATCGAGCTCTTGCGGAGCGGCATCAAACACCACTTGGGCTTGAGCTAAACCAATGATGCGATCGGCAAAACGTTTGGCATATTCAAGCTGATGCAATGAGACGATAGAGGTAATGCCGTCTTCGGCACAGATTTGTTTCAATTGAGACAAAATTTTTTCGGATGTGGATGGATCCAGGCTGGCGACAGGTTCATCCGCCAGAATAATACTCGGCTGCTGAGCCAAAGCTCGGGCAATACCTACTCGTTGTTGCTGGCCACCTGATAATTGATCGACCCGCACCAGGGCTTTGTCAGCAAGGCCAACGCGATCCAGACAATGCAATGCTAGTTCAAGATCGGTTTTGGGTGGCGGCAATAAACTACGCCAGAATGAATGATATCCCAGTCGCCCCATGAGTACATTCTGCAGGGCTGTGTGACGCAGAATCAGTTGATGGTGCTGAAACACCATCGCGGTTTTGCGTCGATGCCGGCGCAGTGTGCCTTGATTATCCAGTATTCCGAATTCAGCAGAAATCACTTTACCCGAGGTAGGTTTCACTAAATGATTCAGTGATCTCAATAAGGATGATTTTCCCGCACCTGACAAACCTAGCAGCACTGTGAATTCACCACGTTGAAAGTTGATTGAGGTTGCACGTAATGCTTCAATTCCGCCGGGATAGATTATGCCAAGATCGTCTGTGGACAGAATTGGCTGAGGTGAGTGGCTTAACGTCATATCATTACCTTTCGCAATAATTGGCACCGCTGTATTGCGGTTCACAATCGAATACTAAGGTTTGCATATGACAGAGAAATGAAGCTTAGATGACTATTTTATTTCATAGCTTGACTGGCTGGTGTGAAAAAGAACTCACGGGGACAGTACTCTATATGGGGTTTTGAGCACAAAGCTGACATTTTAAGAATGCAGGAATATTAATGACTCTTTGTTGAAATCGATCATTTTTGGTTGCACTAAATACCACTGGCATCGAGCACAAAGCGCTACCTATTAAATCCTCAGAAAACTGCGAGCAAGAAGGTTGGAAGTTAGCTAGTTTTTTTCGGTTCATAATGATCGCTTTGCTCTTGAAGTAAGCTGTTTTTGGGTCAGTCAAACATGAACGCTTTTGAAGCAAAGCCTTAAGGAACCTCTGAAAATCTCAGCTTATTATTGAGCTTTTCAGAAAATGACTCGAAAACTCAAAAAAACAGCTAAAAAAGGCCGTTTTCGAGGTAAAACCACCTCTTTTAGCCCTTAATTCGCCGTTTTGGCGGATTAAGGGCGCACTAACCCTAAGCCAGCAAGTATTTCCTACCGATCATGAGGTTCGTTAGCCCCGCCAGCAGGCACAAACGGTTATGGTTTTTATCAAGCCCTTTGTAACGAACTTTGTTATAGCCAAATACGCACTTGATGTAGCGAAACGGATGCTCAACTTTAGCGCGTAGCTTGGCTTTCATTTTTTCAATTTCCTGCTCATTTTCGGTCATGGTTTTACGCTTACTGATTCGAGCACTGATCAGCCAGGCAAGATTTTTGCGCTCTTTGTTTTCCCTGCGTTTTTCAACACCTAGACCAAATACACGCTTTTCTTCGCCATGTAGAAGGCTTGCAGTCATGGTTACGTCGTGCACATTGGCAGCCGTACTTTCCACGCTATGAATCATACCTGTGACATCATCCACGCCGATATGCATCTTCATGCCAAAGTGCCATTGGTTGCCTTTCTTGCTGGAATGCATTTCTGGGTCGCGCTTGCGGCTTTGATTTTTCGTTGAGCTCGGTGCGGAAATAATGCTGGCATCCACAATGGTGCCTTCGCGAAACAGCAAGCCTTGATGCTGCAAGTGCTTGTTAATTTCCTTCAGAAACAGCTTGCCTAACCCATGCTTTTCAAGGAAGTGACGGAAGTTTAAAATTGTTGTTTCATCAGGAATATTGTCTGATAAACGCAGTCCTGCAAAGCGGCGCATTGATTCAATTTCATACAGCGAATCTTCCAGAGCCGGATCGCTGAGGTTGTAGAACAACTGCAAACAGTGCACTCGCAGCATCACACTGAGCGGATAAGGGGGACGCCCCATTTCACCTTTTGGGTAATGCTTAGCGGCGCGATTCTCCAAGCGCTTCCAAGGAATAATGGCATCCATTTTTTCCAAGAAAATCTCACGACGCGTCTTACGCTTTTTGTTCTGGTATTCTGCTTCGGCAAAAGTCAACTGGCTCATGATTCGGCTCGCTGGGCTAAAAAATGGTCGATGCGGCTATTATCGCAAAAAGTGGGGAGTTATTCAGAGGCTCCTTAAGTATTTAATCGGGTATTACAGTCAGCTAAGGCCGCATAAACACAATGGTGGCATGAGCCCAAATAAAGCTGAGGAAAATTACTGGATTAACTATAAGTCGGTGGCCAGTTTTACTTGACCACTACAGCTTAGGCAAACCTATCAAAATCTACTGACTGAAACAAACCGAAAAAACCAGTATCGGATTAACAGCCCACAACACAGCCCACCAACCAGATAATGCCTTGGATACCCAACATACCCGGGGCTAAGCCCAGTGAAAACGTGACCGTTAACTCAAGGTGTAACTCAATGAAAAAAACACATGATCTTCGTATACCTGACCAGCTCATCAAAGTTTTAATCGACAGCGTCGCTGATACTCCTATGCACTATTACTGCCTTGCTTTTATGTATGCAAAAAAAGACGCTAGAGGATCAATATATGTTGGCCTAATGGAAGAGACAATCACCGCCGATGTGATTACCGCTGCAAAGAGCAAGATGCTAAAAAACTACGGAGCAGATCCAGATACAGCTGTTTTAACTTCTGCCTCATACCTTGGCCTCATGAAGCCAAGCGAATTCGACCCCGACAACTTGTCAGGGGAGCTTTTGGAGTGACCATTGACGCATTGCGTATTTCAAACAGCAGCCTGACCGCAATGAAACTAACCGGCATTGCGGCCATGCTGGCTGATCACTTCAATGCCTTCATAAACCCTGACTACAACCAAACATTATTTGAAGTTGGGCGGATCGCGTTCCCGCTTTTTGCGCTGGTTCTCGGCTACAACCTGGCCCGGATTCCATCGGCCAAAATACCCAGGATTATGCTTCGGCTTTTAATATTCGGCATCGTGGCAACACCGATATACATCATCTTGGGTGGCGGGCTGCAGCATTGGTGGCCGTTGAACATACTATTTACACTGTGCTTAGCCACTATAATCGTCTACCTACTATCGCTGCCTGCATACAATCGCTGGGCAGTTACCGCCCGAATGACAGCACTACTTCTGTTTACAGTGATCGGTGGCTTGGTGGATTATCTCTGGCTTGGACCAGCGCTGGTGATCGTAGTCTGGCGATTATTCTCAGGCATTTCTGCCGCTGAAAGCACTATCCTGCAGGTACTGCTGTTGGGGCTGTTTGGACTACTGTGCGTAATGAATGACAGCCTAGCAACACTGCTCGCATTACCCATCATTTACCTGGCGATTGTCGCTTGCCAAAACATTCGCTTACCACGCATGAAGTGGTTCTTTTACTGGTTTTATCCAGGGCATTTGGTAGCGCTACTCCTAATAAAAACTGCCTTTTACTAAAGCAGACAGATTACCCCTCAATGCCTATGAGTAACATTAACCTGGAGCGAAAGCTCAAGCTGAACCTCTTTATAGCCCTTGCGTAACCTAGGGTCTTTTTTCCGAGATAAAGTTGAGCTAGAGCGTTTAGGTTTTTTGTTTGCAGAATTTGAAGTGGCCTTCATATAAAACCCTCACAGCCAACCCGCTGGACATCTAGCCATGTTTAGCTCGCACTTGATCTTTGAACTTCCGGCCAGGTCGGAAGCGAGGCAGCACCGATTCAGGAGTTGCTGGAACTTCAATGTCTTCTCCTGTCTGTGGATTGCGTCCAATACGGGCAGGCCGTGCACTTTGAGTTCGTGATTCAAATACACCAAAACCTACCAACGTCACCTTGTCACCATCAGCCACGATTTCTTGAACACTCTCAATAAAAGCCCACAGCGCTAGATCAGTCGCTGCCTTACTTTGGCCTGTAAGCGCTGACATCCGTTCAACCAGATCTGCACGATTTATGTTTTTCATCGCTCACCTCTTCCACTATTAACTTCAAATACCGACAGTTCATCATTAACCAAGGATAATCGTCATACAACAACAAACCCGAAATACACTATGTCGGCTTACGACACACAGGCTACAAACGGAGCTTTATAGTGATTTGATCAGCAAATCCGTCCGGAGCCAACCAATTGAAATCTACCTTCATAAGGCTATTTAAGAAAGAGCCGACCACAATAGCCTCCATCAATCGGCCTACAACAACATTAGAAACAGAAACTGGCGCAGATGGCTTCATCATGCCCAAGACTGCAAATGAGCTGCTTTCAGAGGATCGTAGAGAAATCATTCTTGACCGGATTTGGGAACAAACCTCCGTATCGCGCGAATCATTTACTAGACTGTACCAAGCCCCTATAGCTCGATATGCAGAGTTGGTACAAGAGCTTCCAGCCAGCGAGTCACATCACCATAGCTATCTAGGCGGGATGCTGGACCATGGACTTGAACTGGTCTTGTATGCTTTACGATTGCGACAGAGCTATCTACTTCCAGTTGGCGCAGCACCGGAGGATCAGGCGGCTCACGCTGATGTGTGGACTGCAGGAGTTGCCTACGGTGGATTAATGCACGACACCGGCAAACTATTGTGCGATATCAGAGTGGAAACTAAAAGCGGTCAACCATGGCATCCTTGGCACGGCCCCTTAACGGAAGCCTACCGTTTCAAATACATTCCAGGCCGTGATTACAAACTTCATAATGCTGCAGCAGCGGTGATGGTTCACCAAGTATTGGGAACCGAGGTGATGGACTGGATCAGCAAAAACCAAGCTCTTTGGGGCAGCTTACTGTATCTATTATCAGGTGATTACACTGAGGCTGGTGTCCTTGGTGAAATCGTCTCCAAAGCAGACCGTACATCTACCGCAATGAATATCGGTGCTAACCCTGAAAAAGCACTACAGGCCCCACCTACAACATTGCAATCACACCTAATACGTGGCCTGCGTCAGTTACTTAAAGATGATGAGCACAAACTAAAAATGAACATGCCCGGGGCAGCATGCTGGCTAACTGCCGATGGACTGTGGCTTGTAAGCAAGGTGGTTGCCGATAAGCTCCGAGCATTCTTGCTTTCTCAAAGCGTGGACAAGGTGCCATCTAAAAACTCGTCACTGTTTGATGAGCTGCAATCCCACCGTCTTATTGAGCCAAACGCAGACGGCAACGCAATCTGGAAAGCAAAAGTTATCGACGGTACCTGGGAGCAAGAGTTTACTTTTTTGCGTGTTAAGCCATCGTTGATATACCGCAATGAGGAATACCCACCAACATTTACCGGCACAGTCACATGGGATGACAAGCCAGTTTCGCCATCAGAATCTCCTGTAATGAACGATGAAGCTAAAAAACCTGCATCACCATCTATCCAGCCAGCTAAACACCCGGCACCTCAAATGAGCTCACCGACTGCAACTGAGAGCCCAGTTGTAGACGACGGCATTGACGATATTCTTTCACTCCTCGGCATGGACACTGCTGAAGATTTAACCACACCAATTCCTGACACTGAAAAAGCAGTCAACTCGGAACAAGAAGAAACTGGACCAATTATTAAACCATCTACTGAACCAGTTAAAGCTGTTACCCAACCAGCTAAACCAGCAACCTCGGAAAAACCGTCTAAACCAGCAGCAATAGTGCAAGCATCACCTAAACCTAAACCTAAACAAGTGCCTGCCAAGATCCCTGGCAGTCAACTCACGCCTGAAAATCTTGGCCAATCGTTCATTGACTGGATCAAAGCTGCAGTAGGTTCGCGCTCAATCTACATTAATGATTCTCGGGCACAGATTCATACCGTGGACGGCAAAGCATTCTTGGTAACACCGGGTATTTTCCAGCGATTTTCCGACCAGCACCCAGAACTTCAGCAGCTCAACCCAGACACAACTGTCAAAAACTGGATTTGGGTGCAACGGTCTTTTGAACGCCTGCAATTACACATCAAGCGAGAAGATGATCTCAACATCTGGCAGTGCACTGTGCGCGGCCCCCGCGTCAAAGGAAACACTCTCAACGGATATCTAATACCAACTGATGTAATATTTACGTTCCAGCCACAGGATAACCCCTTCGTCGCACTGAAATCGGAATTCAATAACTGACGAGAAGTACCCATGGTTGATAAATTAATTTTAGAAAACTATTTCAAAGAAAATATTTTGCGCCCCCGAACAATGAAGTCCTACAGCCAAGCAATGCAGAAATTTACCAGCTGCATGAACGAATTAGGCTTGAACTCCATTAAACAGGTAACGCGAGATAGCTTATTGGAATGGCGAGAGCGTGAATTAAGAGTGAAAGGACTAACTGCCATCTCTTGGAACTCATATTGCCGACAGTTGAGGGCAGTATTCACATTTGCACTTGAGCAAGGCTTGGTGCATTGGCCTGAGAATCACTTCAAGACACTACAAGTTCGCACGCCTGGTAAGCGAAAGAAAACACTTTCAGACGAGCAAATTGCGAAAACACACGAGGTGTTTTCTAATCTCGTACGCGAAGAAAATGAAAATCGTTATAGTGGAAGAATCCATCCCACCTGGTTCTGGAGCATTGTATTTGAAACGCTGTACTACACAGGCATGAGACGCAATCAGCTGCTCAATATCCGCCTAAAGGATGTAAGCCTTGGGGATCAAACAATCTTTTTGAGCATCCAGGGTTCGAAAGCACACAGCGAGAACATCATCCCCATTCCTAACGGTTTGGTAGAAACGCTAAGCATTTTGCTGGCCAGAGCAAAAGAAATTCGCTTTAAACCCGATGACCAGCTATTCAACGTTACTCGGTTCGGAACAAACAGGTACAAATACAAGACAATGCAGGACTCAAATATTTCAAATGCCTTTCGAGAACTCTCTGCTCGCCTCGATTTTCCGGCCTCGCCTCACCGACTCAGACACACTCTGGGAACTAAGCTCATGAGGCAACCGGAGAAAAACTTACACCTTGTGAAGGCCATTTTTGGCCACAAAGATATCCGCACCACGCTTGAATATGTGGTGCCAGACCTAGAAGATATGCGAGATTTGCTCAATACGATGCCAAAGCTAACAAAATGATGTATAGTTTTGGCGTTTAAAAAGACGCAGATAGAAAAACGCCCTATCAGTATTTAACTTGACGTCGAACTGATAGGGCGCTTATTCTACCTGTACTAATGTCGAGGTGCGATAGACCTCGTGAGGTTCAGGCCTGTATTTTTAACGTTTGGACGGCAATCCATAACGTTGAGACCTGCAGGTTCTTGGCTGAAAGTAGACCACAAAGTTTTTTTTGTGTCTACACTCAGACTTTAATGTGGTGCCGGCACCAAGAGTCGAACTCGGGACCTACTGATTACAAGTCAAAATGCCAAGCACCCCTTTTTAAGGGTTGAAAACTCCTCACATACTCAGGTTTAAAAGCACCTCTCAGATTTCTTTCTG